>Ga0126308_10001171_pt1 | contig 10115 bp, 12 predicted proteins | sample Plot55_FD_92533 | JGI IMG/M metagenome (GOLD analysis project Ga0126308, IMG submission 92533) | Serpentine soil microbial communities from UC McLaughlin Reserve, CA, USA - Plot55 | ecosystem: Environmental > Terrestrial > Soil > Grasslands | place: USA: UC McLaughlin Reserve, Lake County...
CGGTCGGTGGCGGACATGGCTCCTTTGCCTAGATGTCTGGGGGCAAGATTGGAGCGGGATGCCTAGATGTCAAGGGATCGCGGCGGGGCTGTGTCGAACGACCGCCGTCGGTCGTCGGTTGCGGCAGTTGCCGGCAGTTGCCGGTTGTGACGCGCCGCCGGATGCCGGGGTTCTTGCACACGAGCGTCGTGACGCTGCGGACGCGCGGGTGAGCTCGCCCCGCGCCGCGCGTCCGCGGGTGCGGCCGCCCCGCCCGCTCGCCTCAGTCGACACGCCCGCCGGCCCGCGCCGGGGGCCCAATCGTTATGCACACCGACCCACCATCGGGGACTCGCCCATGCCCTACCGTCAGCGTCAGACCCGCCGCACCCTCTCCGCCGTGCTGCTGCTGCTGGCCGCCGCGCTCGGCGCCGCCGCCTGCGACGACGACGACCCGGCCTCGCCCGGCCCCGGCGCCGCGCAGCTCCGCTTCGTGAACGCCGCCCCCGGCGCCGGCGCCGTCACCGTGAAGTGGGACAACAGCGACGCGTTCACCGCCGTCGGCTACGGCTCGAGCGCCGCCGCCTACAAGACCGTGGACGCCGGCGTCCGCTCGGTGAAGGTGCGCGCCGCCGCCGCGACCACCGACCTCGCCACCGGCGACGTCACGGCCAAGCGGGACGAGCCGTACACGGTCCTGCTGGTGAAGGAGGGGACCGCGCACAGCGTCGTCGCGCTCGCCGACACCAACACCGCCCCCGCCGCCGGCAAGGCCAGGCTGCGCATCGCCCACGCCGCGCCGGCCGCCAACGGCAGCGTGGACGTCTACGTCACCGCGCCGGGCGCCGACCTCGCCGCCGCCACCCCCAGCGCCGCCGGCGTGCAGCTCAAGAAGGCGTCGAAGTACCTCGACGTCGACGCCGGCGACCGCCAGCTGCGCCTCACCGCGGCCGGCGCCAAGACCGTGCTGCTCGACGCCGGCACCCTGAGCCTAACGTCGGGGCAGGTCCGCACCGTCGTCGCCCTCGAGGCCGACGCCGGCGGCACGCCCCTCAAGGCGGTCGTGCTCCAGGACCGGAACCCCTGAGCCGGCGCCGGCGGGCGGCCTGGCGCGCGCCGGGCCGCCCTACTTCCCCTCGAACCCCGCCTTCCGCTGCTGGAGCTCCGCCCGCAGCGCCTCGTGCATCTTCCCCGTGACGCGCCCGCGGATGTTGAGCAGCCCGCCGCTCGGGAGGTGGTCGAAGCGCATCCGCTGCACGACCATGTAGTACGAGCCGCGGCCGCCGGGGGCCTCGGGGCGGTCGAGCACCGTGGTGAGCGTGAACGCGCCCAGGAAGTAGTGGCTCGCGTAGAGCTGCTTCGCGCTCACCAGCGTCAGCGGCGCGCCCGGCGGCGCGTAGATCGAAACGTGCGTGACGCCCAGGATCGGGCGGAGCGACGGCAGGCGGTCGTTCGACCAGTAAATCGCGTCCGTCACGCCGGCGAGCGGCGCCGCCGGGTACTTCGCCAGGTAGTCGTGGAACGCCGGCACGTAGTCGAACAGGTACGGCGACTCGGCGAGCAGCGACGCGAAGACCTCGCCGGCGCGGCGGGCGGTCTTCTGGTCCCCGTACTCCACCATCGCCGCGGTGCCGCCGCGCCGGTACAGCGTCACGTACTCGGTCATCACCCGCCGCACGTGCGCGCTCACCTGCGCGCCCGCGTCCGGCGACGACCAGTTCACCCCGCTCCGAAACAGGTCGAAGCGCGGCGTCGGCATCTTGACGTCGCAGTCGCCGCGCTTGCACGCGCGCAGCGCCTCGACGTCGCCCGGGTCGGCGACGAAGGCCCGCGCGTCCTCCGGCGTGGCCGGGGTGCCGAAGAGGCCGAACGCGGTGCGCCCCGGCACGCGGAGGAAGCTCGGCAGGTCGCGCACGCGCTGCACCACCTGCTCGCGCGGCGCGTCCACGGCCACGATCCCGAACAGCGCGATCTCCTCGGGGTCGGCCGAGTCGAGCACCTTCGTGACCACGGCGCCGCGCCGGGCCTGCTCGACCTGCTCCGCGCTCAGCCCGATGTAGCGCTGGAGGAAGCGCGCGGGCTCCCCCGCCGCCGACGCCGGCAGCGCGCCCTGCGGCGCGCCCCGCGGCGCGCCCTGCTGCGCGCGCGCCGGGCCCGTCAGCGACGCCGCGGCCGCGAGCGCCGCCAGCGCCGAGCGCGCCGCGCGTCCAGTCGTTAGGGAAATCGTGCCGCGCATGTGCCGCCTCCGGGCAGTGGGTCGTCGGCCGTGATCGTCGTCCTACCGGGCGCGGGGCGCCTCACTATCTGACGCCCCCGGGGCCGGCCAGGCAACAGTCCTGGCGGCACGCCGGCGGAGTGAGCGCGGCTCGGTACCGGGTCAGTTTGAAGCGACGGCATTTCGACAGGATGAACTGCGACAGGATGCACAGGATGTGAACAGGATGAAGGGCCCCGGGACGTGCAGTCTCCCGGGGCCCTTCATCCTGTTCACATCCTGTCCATCCTGTCGCAGTTCATCCTGTCAAACTGCCGTCGCCGTTGCTGTTCTCGGTGCCCTCGAACCGACCCACTACGCGCGGCTCCGGCGGCGCGCGCCGGGCGCTATGTTGCAGTCACTGCGATGTTCCCCACCAGCGCAGTGGAGCGGCCGCTGCACGTGCGGCCGCCGACTCTCCGGCGCTTCTGGCGACGCCGCCTCGACCGGCTCCCCTGGCGGGCCGGTGCGCCCAACGGGCCGAGGCACCCGTACGCCAGCACTGAGGGCTTGCCTGGTGCGCTTCCTATTCTCCCATCCGACCTGGCGGGTCGACGAGCAGGGCCACTGGCAGCGCGCCGACTACGACACGCCGTCGATCCCCCGCCTGGCGCTGTCGGCCTCGCTGCCGGAGCACCTGTACGCGGACTGGCGCCACCGGCTAGCGGGGAATCTGTCCCGGCCGTCCGACAGCTGGTGGGACCCGCTCACCTACGTCGCCGCCGACAGCCCGACCCGGTGAGTCGCGGCCGGCGCCCTCGGCGTTGAGCACGACCGCGGCGAGCCGCCAGGCCATGTCGATCGGGTCGGCGCCCGGGGCGTCACCCGACCAGCGGCCGACCCGACCCACGTGATGGACGACCGGCGCTCCGTGGCGCCGCGCGAACGGAAGCAGCATCGGGACGTGACCTCGACTGAAGACAGGGACCGCGGCCTGGCGGCCTAACGTGACGTGCGACGCCGCGCCCGCCGCGCTCGGCGCGCCGCGTCAGCCGCCGACCGACCCGCCGTGCCGCAGGGCGGCGCGCAGCGCCGAGAGGTCCTCGACCACGCGCACCGCGGTTCGCTCGAGCGCCGGGGCGAGCGCCCCGGCGGCCGCGCCCCCGACCAGCAGCGGGACCGACTGCGGGAGCAGCGTGCGCAGCGTGCGGATCTCGCCCAGGAGCCGGTCGTGGTCGGCCAGCTGCACGACACTCACCCCGACCACGTCCGCCCCGTCCGCCGCGCCGGCGATCTCCGCCGCCGGCAGCTCCGCCGCGATCGGGATGACTCGCCACCCTTCGACCGCGGCGGCGGCGGCCGCGAGGCCGGCCCCGATGCGGTCCCGCACCCCCACCGGCGTGGCCAGGAGCAGGTTCGGCGCGCCCGGCGGCACGGCCAGGAAGTGGACGATCCCGTCCACCACCCGCTGGATGGCCGCCGTCGCCAGATGCTCCTGCGCGGGCGAGAGCTCGCCGCCGCGCGCCGCGTCGTGCATCCGGCCCAGCAGGGGCACCGCGACCGCATCGAGAAAGGTTGGCACACCGAGCGACGCGGCCGTGCGGCGCAGCAGCAGCTCCAGCTCCGCGGCGCTCATCGCGCGCACCAGCGCGAACGCCCGCTCGATCTCGCCCTCCGCGGGCGCCGGCGCGCCCTGGGCCCTCTGGCGCCCTCCCTGCCGGCGCACCACCTCCTGGCGCGCCGTCTCGTCCTCCCCGACGAGCCGCGTCAGCTCGTCCGTGGAGAGCCGCGCGACCTGCCCGATGCTGCGGCCGGCCGCGATGGCCGTCCGGATCAGCCGAAGCCGCTTGACGTCGGCGTCCGCGTAGAAGCGCTGGCCGCCCTCCGCCCGTCCGGGCTCGACCGCGCTGTACCGCCGCTCCCACACCCGGAGCACGTGCGGCGAGAGTCCCGTCCGCTCGGCCACTACCCCGATGGGATGCCTCGGCACCCGGAATTCGGCATCGCTTGGCACATAGACAGGATGCAGGCGTGTCTATGGCATGTCAAGGCAATATCTAGACAAATCATTGACGCGGCATGTCGACGACGGTATCATATTCTGGACGTTCGCTAGACGGCATCGACCCGCTCGGCCGGGCCACACTTCGCACAGGACCACACTTCGTGCACGGCACCCTGAGGTACCCCAAGCTCCCCGAGCACGTCGCCAAGGTGGCGAGCGCCGTGGGCGGATTCACCACGTTCTGCCGCGCGCTGACGGACACGACGCTCGCCGAGACGCTGCGGGAGGACGGGCCGTTCACGATCTTCGCGCCGACCGACGCCGCGTTCGCGAGGCTCCCGGCGGGCGCGCTGGACGCGCTCCTCGGCGACGTGGAGCGCCGCACGGCGACGCTGGCGTACTGCGTCGTGACCGGCCGGCTGACCCTGCCGAACATTCTCAAGACCCCCGGCTCCACGCCGCCGAGTCTCGGCGGCCTGCCGCTGACGATCCGCATCCGCGACGGCCGCGTGCTCGTGGACGACGCCATGATCGTCCGCTCGGACATCGCCTGCTCCAACGGCGTGATCCACGGGATCGACAGCGTGCTCACGCCGGTGCGGAGCACGGCCGCCGCCCTCACGTCGAGCGGCCGATGATCGACAACGTCAAGCCTGACGTCCTGGCGGACATCGCCCGCGCACGGAGATTCGACGGGATCGTGACCCTCGCGCTGGTCGCGCTGGTCGTGCTCGGGGCGATCCTGCTCTTCGGCGTCGGCCTGCCCCACCCGTGAGCGCGGCCGCCCGCTAGAGCAGATGCCGCGGCCGCACGTGGTGTGAAACGACCGGGGCCCGGCCGCGCATCGCGCGGCCGGGCCCCGTCTCTCGTGGTACGCAGATTACTGCTGGCGCTGCATCGCGAGCGACTTCAGCAGGGCGTCCACGCACCGCTCGGCGACCTCGGCCGAGGTGTGTCCCGCCTCCTCAGGCGTGCTCTCGCGACGCCACCGCCAGTCGGGCTCGCCCGTGGCGACGGCCATCAGGACGTCCTCGCGCACCAGCGTGGCGGGCGTGCCGGTCGGCGCCGCGCGCTCGGGGATGCGCTCCGGGCTGCGCGCCACGGTACCGCGCCACTCGACGGCCATCAGCCGTCCCTCGGCGACGCTGCCGGCGCCGGAGCGGACCCACGAGATCGTGAGCGCCACCGGGCCGAGCTGCACGATGCAGCGGCCGGGGGAGCGGCGGATCTCCGCCTTGACTCCGCCGAGCTCCGCCTCCGCGGACGCGACGCGCCGCGTGATGGCGGTGCTCAGCCGCTCCAGCTCGCGGGGCAGCACGAGCTGCGACTTGGCCGAGCTCAGAAAGGTTTCGCGCTCGTATGCGTGGCGCTCCGCCGGCGAGGCGACGTACGGATCGGACGCGAGTGTTGCCTCGAGATCGGACGCGGTCGAAGCGTTCGAGTGCATGGGCCCTCCTGATTCGGTGATGGCGTTCACGCCTTGTGGCGGAAGGTGATCCGCCCGCGCGTAAGGTCGTACGGCGAGACTTCGACCTTCACGCGGTCTCCGGTGAGGACGCGGATGCGGAAGCGCCGCATCTTCCCGCCAATCGTCGCGAGGACCGCATGACCGTTGTCCAGTGTCACGCGGAACATCGTGCTCGGAAGCACGTCGGAGACGACGCCTTCCAGCTCCACCATGGATTCTTTGGCCACTAGCGGTCGCCGCGGCGGGAGCGGCCGCGACGGCGGGCGGCTTCGGCCTTGAGCTGGCGCGCCTCGCTGGGCTTCACATAGTGCCGGCGGCGGCGGAGGTCCTTCAGGAGCCCCGACTTCATGACCTTCTTCTTGAACGTCTTGAGCGCCCAGTCGATCCGGTCGCCCTCTTCGAGTGTCACTTCGATCATCTCACCCTCCAGACCTGCGTGGGGAAACGAGCGGGCCGACCGCGCGCGTACGCCCGGCCGGCCCCACGATCGCCGCGGCGTTGGCCGCGGCGGGTAACATTATCGACCAATCCTGGTCACGTTCTCGGCGGCCGGACCCTTCTGGCCCTGCACCACGTCGAACTCGACCCGCTCGCCCTCGGCGAGCGACTTGAAGCCGCTGCCCTGGATGGCCGAGTGGTGGACGAAGCAGTCCTTCTGGCCGCCCTCGGGCGTGATGAAGCCGAAGCCCTTCGCGTCGTTGAACCACTTCACGGTGCCGGTCGTACGCATTTGCTACTCCTGAATTGGAAATTGGGTGCTGTGTACGGAGCGCAACGCTGTACTGCCGCTTTGTACGTACCGACACAACGGTCGTGATCCACGCCCTCACGATGGGCCCCGCCGGCGGCGGGTACTACACCTAACAAACAGGGGCCCGCTCGCAGTTGGCAGGCCCCTGAGACGGAACTTGTCCACGCGCTGGGCGTGTTTGTCGCTGATAGTAATATAGCAAGGGCGCGAGCAGTTTACAACGGGCGAGTCCGCTCTCTATTTGGGACGCCAGCCCGACCAGTTCGGCGCCACCGTACATCTCCGGCCCCACCTCCCACGGCGTGCGGGATGCTCGCTTCGTCGGCCGGGACGCGTCGGCAGGGTCGACCACAGAGGCACCGAGAACACAGAGGAGGGGCACACGGGAGGGGGTCCCCCGGCCGGGACGGTTCGCAGACCATCCCGCTAGGGGGACCCCCTCCCGTGTGCACGCCCTCTGTGCCCTCGGTGCCTCTGTGGTCGACCCTGACAGAGCGTCCCGATATGCCGATCTCGGCGCTCGTACATGACGGCAGGATTATACCGCGTCCGGGGACGGCGGACGCCAGTCGCGGCCGCGGACGGCGACGAGCAGAGTCGGCACCATGTAGAGCGTGACGGGTGTCGAGAGCGCGAGCCCGCCGATCACCGCCAGCGCGAGCGGGCGCTGCATCTCACTCCCCGCGCCCAGGCCCAGCGCCAGCGGCAGCAGCCCGAAGAGCGTGCAGAGCGTCGTCATGAGGATCGGGCGGAGGCGGATGCGCGCCGCCTCGCGCAGCGCCGGCTCGAGCGCCAGGCCGCCCGCGCGCATCCGGTGGTGCGTGAAGTCGAGCAGGATGATGCCGTTCTTCACGACCAGCCCCACCAGCAGGATCAACCCCATGAAGGAGGAGACGTTGAGCGGCGTGCCGGTCGCCAGCAGCAGCGCCATCGCGCCGACGAACGAGAGCGGCGCCGCGAGCAGCACCACCAGCGGCTCGACGAACGACTCGAACTGGACCACCATGACCGCGATCACGCTCAGCGCCGCCAGCGCCAGCACGAGCAGCAGCGCCCGGAACGCCGCCTGCTGGCTGGCGTACTGCCCCGCCAGCTCGAGCCGGATCCCCGCCGGCGGCGGCGTCTCGGCCACGACCCGCTTGACGTCGGCCATGATCGCGCCGAGCGAGCGGCCGGAGATGTCGCCGGTCATGTCGATCATCTGCTGCTGATTCTCGCGGAGCAGCTCGGCGCGGGTCTCGGTGGGACGGAAGGTGGCGAGGGTGGCCAGCGGCGCCGCCGCGCCGCTCCGCGGCGAGACGATCGGCAGCGCGCCGAGCAGGCGTGGGTTGAAGCGCACGGAGTCGGGGGCGCGCACCCGGACGCCGATCGAGCGGTCCTCGAGGCGCACGTCGCCGGCGCCGCTCCCCATGAGCGCGCCGGCCACGGCCGCGCTCACCTGCGCGGGGGTCAGCCCGATCCGGCTCGCCTCGGCGGCATTGATCGTCATCGCCAACTCGGCGCTCGGCTCGGCGACGCCGTTGTACAGGTCCTCGATCCCGCCGACCGTCTCCAGCCGCCCGCCGAGCCGCGTCCCGTACGCCTCGAGCGCCGCCAGGTCGGGGCCGAACAGCTTGATCTCGACCGGGCGGGCGGCGCCGGCCAGGTCGTTGATGACGTCCGAGAGGATCTGCACGAACTCGACGCGCAGGCGCGGCACCGCCGCCTCGATCCGCCCGCGCACGTCGTCGATCACCTGAAAGCTCGACCGGTCGCGGCTCCCCGCCAGCCGCACCGCGATGTCGCCCACGTTCTGCTGGGTCGCGAACAGCCCCAGCTCGGCGCCGGTGCGGCGCGACGTGCCCGCGACCTCGGGGGTCGACAGGAGGATGCCCTCCACGACGCGCACTTCGCGGTCGGTCTCGGCGAGCGCGGTGCCGCCGGGGCTCACGTAGTCGAGCACGAAGGCCCCCTCGTCCATCTCCGGGAGGAAGCCGGTGCCGACGAGGCGGTACGCCAGGGCCCCGGCGGCGACCAGCACCAGCGCGACGACCGCCATCCACCGGGCGTGGTGGAGCGCCGAGCCTAACGACTGCTCGTAGCGGCCGGAGAGCGCGTCCACCGCCCGGCCGACGCGCGCCAGCGCCCCCCGGCGCGGGGCGGCGGCGGCTACCACCGCCCCCTCCTCTTCCTCCCGCTCGGCGTCCGACGGGGTGAGGTACTGCTCCGCCAGCAGCGGGATCACGGTCAGCGCCAGCAGGAGCGAGACCAGTACCGCGATCGTGAGGGTGATCGACAGCGCCTTGAAGAACTGCCCCTCGACGCCCGTGAGGAAGCCGAGCGGGAGGAAGACGACGACGGTCGTGATGGTGGACGTCGTCACCGGCCAGATCAGCTCCTGGACCGCCTCCCGGATCGCGGCCCCGCGGTCGGCGTTCAGCCGCAGGTGGCGGACGATGTTCTCGGTCACCACCACCGCGTCGTCGATCACCAGCCCGATGGCGATGGCCATCGCGCCCAGCGTCATCAGGTTGAACGTCTGGCCGATCAGGTACATCACGAACACCGTGATCGCCATCGTCAGCGGGATCGACGAGGCCGAGATCGCGGTGATCCGTCCGTGGCGCAGGAAGAGCAGGAGGACGATCACGGCCAGCGCGGCGCCGATCAGCATCGCGTCGCGCACGCTCCGCACCGCGTCGCGCACCAGCGCCGCCTGGTCGTAGACCGGCTTGAGGCGGACGCCGGGCGGGAGCGCCGCCGCGAGCGAGGCGGCGATCCGCGCCACGCTGTCGGCGATCGCGACCGTGTTGCCGCCGATCTGGCGCGTGACGTTGAGCAGCGCCGCCGGCCGGCCGTCGCCGGCGATGACCCGCACCCGGTCCTCGGTGCCGGGGCTCACCGTCGCCAGGTCCCGCACCCGCAGCCCCCGGCCGACGACGATGTTCGCGACGTCGTCGGCCGAGTGCGCCTCGGAGGTCGTGACGATGAGGTACTGCTTGTAGTTGGCCGGCATCCGCCCCACCGCGGCGGCGCTCGTCGCCTGGCGGATCGCGCCCGCCAGGTCGTCGTAGGTCAGCCCCTGCGCCGCCAGACGCGCCGGGTCCGCCACCACCTCCATCTCCCGCACCTCGCTCCCCTGCACGTCCACCCGCCCCACGCCCGGGACGCGCGCGAGCAGCGGCCGCACCTGGTACTGGGCGATGTCGTAGAGCGTCGCCGGGTCGCCCCCCTCCAGGTTGTAGGAGAGGACGGGGAAGAGCGACGGCGTCAGCCGCTCGACCTCGACGTCGAGCCCCTCGGGGAGCCCGGCCCGCACCTGGTTCACGCGCGCCTGCACCTGCTGGAGCGCGTACTGCATGTCGGTGTGCTCGGCGAACGTGACGTTGATCTCGCTCCCGCCGCGGATTGACCGCGACTGCACGCGCGTCACGCCGGGGACGACGCCGACCGCCTCCTCGATCGGCCGCGTCACCGCGAACAGCACCTGCCGCGCGCCGAGCGCGGAGCCCTCGGCGACGATGGTGATGCGGGAGAAGGTGAGCTCGGGGTAGATCGCCGCCGGGAGCCGGAGCCCCATCCAGATCCCGGCCGCGCTCACGAGCGCGACCAGCAGGTAGACGAAGCGCCGCTGGCGCGCGAGCAGCGCGAACAGCCCGCCGCGCATCAGGGCTTCTCCCCCTTCGCGCCCGCCGGGCCCGCCGGCGACGGCCGCCGCCCCTGCTGCTGCGGCGGCGGC
>Ga0126308_10001172_pt1 | contig 10114 bp, 7 predicted proteins | sample Plot55_FD_92533 | JGI IMG/M metagenome (GOLD analysis project Ga0126308, IMG submission 92533) | Serpentine soil microbial communities from UC McLaughlin Reserve, CA, USA - Plot55 | ecosystem: Environmental > Terrestrial > Soil > Grasslands | place: USA: UC McLaughlin Reserve, Lake County...
ATCGGCTCCACGCCGATCGTCGAGGCGCTGCGCCGCGAGGCGAACGTCGTCATCACCGGCCGCTCCACCGACACCGCGCTCACCATGGCGCCGCTCCGCCACGAGTTCGGCTGGGCCGACGACAACTGGGACCGCCTCGCCGCCGGCATCGTCGCGGGGCACATCATCGAGTGCGGCGCGCAGTGCTCGGGCGGGAACTGCCTCCACGACTGGCGGACCATCCCGGAGCTGGCCAACGTCGGCTACCCGATCGTCGAGGCGTCGCCCGACGGCTCGTTCTTCATCACCAAGCATCCGAACACCGGCGGCCGCATCTCGGTGCCGAGCGTGAGCGAGCAGCTGGTCTACGAAATGGGCGACCCGCGGTCGTACATCACGCCGGACGTGGTCGCCGACTTCACTTCCATACGTCTGGAGGCGGCCGGCGAGAATCGGGTGCGCGTCTTCGGGATCGAGGGCCGCCCGCCCACCGACAAGCTCAAGGTCTCGATCGCGTACCGCTCGGGGTTCAAGGCGGTGGGCACGCTCGTCTACTCGTGGCCGGACGCGCTGGAAAAGGCCGAGCTGGCGGACCGCGTCCTGCGCGAGCGACTCGACCGGCTCGGCCTCCGCTTCGACCAGATGCTGACCGAATTCGTCGGCGCGTCCGCCACCCACGGCCGGCTGGCCGGCAATGTCTCCGACGTCCCCGAGGTCCAGCTCCGCGTCGGGGTGCGCTCCAACGACCGCGCGCCGGTGGAGCGCTTCACGCGCGAGATCGCGCCGCTCGTCCTCAACGGGCCGCCCAGTGTCACAGGCTTCGCCGGCGGCCGCCCGAAGGTCGAGGAGATCGTCGCCTACTGGCCCGCGCTCGTGGACAAGACCGTGGTGCAGACCAGCGTCGAGGTGCTCTCGTGAAGGTCCGGCTGGTGGACATTGCGCACGCCCGCTCCGGCGACAAGGGCGACACCGCGAACGTCGGCGTGATCGCGCTCAGGCCCGAGTGGTACCCCGTGCTCGTGGAGCAGCTCACGCGCGAGCGCGTGGCCGAACACTTCCGCGACGCCATCACCGGCGACGTCGTGCGCTACGACCTGCCGAACCTGAACGCGCTGAACTTCCTGCTGCACGGCGCGCTCGACGGCGGCGGCACCCTTTCCCTCAAGACCGACGCCCAGGGAAAGGTCGTCTCGACCGCGCTCCTGCGCATGACGCTCGATGTCCCGGACGACCAGGCGCGTCGTCTCGGCCTCCCGGAGGCCCCGGCCCGGTGACGCACCTCACGACGATCAAGATCGTCCTGGCCGTCGTCGGCCTCCTGGTCTTCGGGTACGGCGTGAGCCAGGACGACAACAGGGCTCGTATCATCGGCATCGTGATCGTCGGCGTCGGCGCGGTGCTGAGGTTCGTCGGACCGCGCCCGCCGCGGGACACTCCGGAGGGTTGACGGGGCCGATCGGCCCCTGGGAATCGCGACCCAAATCCGCTAGATTTAACGGCTTATGGTGTCGCAGCAGATTCCCGAGCTCCTCGCTCCCGCAGGCTCCCTGGATGCCGTCCGGGCCGCCGTCGCCAACGGCGCCGACGCGGTCTACCTGGGCGCATCCCGCTTCAACGCCCGTGACGACGGCGCGCAGCTGACGCTCGACGAGCTCGAGCAGGCCTGCCGCATCGCCCACGAGCGCGGCGTTCGCATCTACCTGGCCTTCAACGTTCTCGTGAAGCCCGCCGAGCTGGTGGAGGCGCTCGTCTACCTCGGCGACTGCATCGACCGCGGGGTCGACGCCGCCATCGTGCAGGACATCGGCCTTGTTCGCCTGATCCAGCGCGTGTACCCGGGCTTCGAGATCCACGGCTCGACCCAGATGACGGTGCACGACGTGAGCGGCGCGGCCGTGATGCGCCAGCTCGGTGTCGAGCGCGTGGTGCTCGCCCGCGAGAACACCCTGGACGACGTCCGCGCCATTCGCGCGGCCGTTCCGGGGCTGGGGCTCGAGACGTTCGTGCATGGCGCGCTCTGCATCTCCTACTCCGGGCAGTGCTACATGTCCGGGATGATCTCCGAGCGCTCGGCGAACCGCGGCTCCTGCGCCCAGTCCTGCCGGAAGGGATACACCCTCACGAACCTGGAGACCGGCGAGAGTCTGGACGCCGGCTACCTGATCTCCACCAAGGACCTCGCCGCCTACGAGCATCTGGGCGAGATCGCCGCGGCCGGCGTCGGCTGCCTCAAGATCGAGGGACGAAAGAAGAAGCCCGAGTACGTGGCGACTGTCACCCGCTCGTACCGCGACTTCCTGAAGCGCGTCGAGCGCGGCGAGCCGGTGCAGGCGACCGAGGCGGACGTGCAGCCGCTCGTGCAGATCTTCAGCCGCGGCTTCACCGGCGGCATGTACGGCGGGCGTGCCGGCCGTGAGTACATCACCCGCACGCAGCCGGACAACCGCGGCGCCGAGCTGGGCACGGTCGTGGGCTTCGAGCGCGGGGAGCTCATCGTCGACGTGCGCGTCCCCGTGGCGCCGGGCGACGGGCTGGGCTTCGAGCCGCCCAGTGGCGGCCACACGGAGACGATGGGCTTCGGCGTCTCCGAAGCGCGCACCATTCACTCGCGCGACGGCGTCACTCGTCAGGCGCTGCGCACGCGGGTGCGCGTGCCCGCCGGCTGGCGCGTGATGCGCACGTCGGACGCCGCGCTGCTCGAGCGCGCCCGCACCAGCTACGCCACGCTTCCGGCCTCCGCGAAGACTCGCAAGACGCGCCTCGACGTGCGACTCTTCGGCGTGCCCGGCTCGCCGCTCAAGGCGGTCTTCCTGGCCGACGGCGAGGAGGTCGTCGTGCGCACGGAGATCACCCTCGCGCCGGCGTCGAAGCGCCCGCTCGACCAGAAGCAGCTTCGCGAGCAGATCGGCCGACTCGGCGACACGCCGTTCGCGCTCGCGGCGCTCGACGCCACGGGGCTCTCGGCCGGCCTCTTCATTCCGGTCAGCGAGCTCAATCACCTGCGCCAGAAGGCGGTCGACCAGCTCGTGCTCCGCCGCGACTGGGCGAAGCAATCGCTCGTCGCCGAGCGCACGGCCCGCGCCCAGGAGGCGGCGGCGACCGTCGCCAGCGTCCCGCGCGCCGACGCGGCCGGCCACGCGCGCCCCTTCGAGCTGGACGTCGAAGTATTCTCCGCCGAAGACGCCCGCTCGGCGGCCGCGGCGGGCGCCACGCACGTCACGTTCGACCCGTTCCTCCGCAACCCGCCGCCCCCGGTGAATCGCGTTCTGGCACTGCGCGACGAGCTGGCCGCCCGCGGTGTCGAGCTCCGGCTTCGCACCCCGACGATCGTCCGTCCCGCCGAGCGGCGGTGGGTCGACAAATGGCTGGCCGCCGGCCTGCCGCTCGTCTCGGGCCACCTGGGACTGGTCGCCGAACTGGCGGCCGCCGGCCGCGACGTGGTCGCCGACTACGCCGTGAACTGCTTCAACCAGCAGACGGCGGACGAGCTGTTCAGGCTGGGTGCCCGCGGCGTGGTGCTCTCGGTCGAGCTGACGACCGAGGAAATTGCCGATGTCGTCGCGCCGAGGGGCGGCCGCGGCTTCGCCTGCATGGTGTACGGTCGTCCGGAGGGGATGACCATCGAGCACTGCGTCCTGTCGGCGGCGTTCGACCGTACGCCGACGACCTGCCGCGACCTGTGCGTGAAGCACCACACGAACGTGGAGCTCACCGACCCCGCGGGCTACAGCTTTCCGGTCGCGACCGACAGCGCCTGCCGGAACCGCCTGCTGCACTCGCGCGCCGTCGAGGGCTCCGAGTTCCTCCCGGCGCTCTGGCGCTCGGGCGTGCGGCAGTTCCGAATGGTCTTCAACGTCGCGAACGACCCCGTCGCCGAGCTGGTGACGCGCTACCGCCGGGCGCTCGACGAGTTCGCGGCGGGCGCCGCGCCGGACCTGGCCGGGATCCGCGAGCTGGTCGGCGGGGAGTTCACCCGCGGCCACTTCGCGCGCGCCGTCTGAGCGCTAGCTTTCAAATTCACAGCCGCGGGCCGCGCGCGGCGTTTAGCTCCGTGCCGCCACGATTCGCTTGCTCGAAGAACGCGTCTCCGCAGTAGCTTCACGTACGATGAGTGCCCCGCCGCCCACGCTGGAGCAGGCCCGCGCGCTGCTCCGATCCAGCTTCGGCTACGACGACTTCCGCCCGGGTCAGGAGCAGGCCGTCCGCGCCGTGCTCGAGGGCCGGGACACGCTCGTCATCCTGCCGACGGGCGGCGGCAAGTCGCTCTGCTATCAGATCCCCGCGCTGCTCATGCCGGGGCTCACGGTCGTCGTGTCCCCCCTGATCTCCCTCATGAAGGATCAGGTGGACGCGCTCACCGCCCGCGGGCTGCCGGCGACCTTCATCAACAGCACCCTCACCGCGTCTCAGGTCGCCGACCGGCTCTCCAGGGCCGCGCGCGGCGAGGTGAAGATGCTCTACGTCGCTCCGGAACGCTTCGACGCCGGCTCCGCCGCCGAGCGGCTGCGGGCGATGGGGATCTCGCTGCTCGCCGTGGACGAGGCGCACTGCATCAGCGAGTGGGGCCACGACTTCCGCCCCAGCTACCTGCGCATGGCGTCCGTGCGCGAGCGACTCGGCAACCCGCCGACCATCGCCCTGACGGCGACCGCGACGCAGGAAGTCCGGCGAGACATCGCCCACCAGCTTCACCTGGCCGACCCCGCCATCGTCATCAGCGGATTCGACCGGAAGAACCTCCACTACCACGTCGTCTCCACGAAGACCGAGAGCGACAAGGACCGCGCGCTGGTCGAGATCCTGAAGAGCCGCGACGGCCTGGCCGTGGTCTACGCGTCCACGCGCAAGGCGGTCGAGAAGATCACGGAGGTGCTCTCGCGCGCCCGCGTCGACGCGGTGGGCTACCACGCGGGGCTGGACGACGCGCACCGGCACGAGGTGCAGGACGCCTTCATGAAGGAGGGCGTCCGCGTGATCGTCGCGACGAACGCGTTCGGGATGGGAATCGACAAGCCGAACGTGCGTCTCGTCATCCACCACGCCATGCCCGGCACGCTCGAGGCGTACTACCAGGAGGCCGGCCGAGCGGGGCGGGACGGGCAGCACTCCGACTGCTTCCTCCTCCACGCGTTTCCCGACCGCTTCACGCACGAGTTCTTCATCAAGGGCGCCAACCCGGACCGCGCCCTGATCGAGAGGGTCTACGACGTCCTCCGCCGGCGCGCGGACCCCGCCGGCCTGGTGCGCTCGACGCCAGAGGAGATCGCGGCCTTTCTGCCGTCCAAGACCAGCCCGCGGGAAGTGGAGTCCGCGCTGCGCATTCTCGCCCGCGACGGCGCGCTGCGCGTCGAGCCGGATTCGGCGTCGCGCATCTTCGTTCGCCTGATCGCGACGCCGGACCGCATCAAGCGCGAGCTGGGCGGCGAGGCCGACGTCGGCGCGCGCGAGCTGCTTCGGGCGCTCTGGCGCGCCGTCGGCAAGTCGCTCAACGAGGGCGCCGCCGTCGACCTCGAAGGACTGCCGCCCGGCTTCGGCGGCGCGTCCAGCGCGCTCCCAGTCCTCACCGAGCTCCAGGCGCGGCAGTTCCTGGTCTTCGACCGGACCGGCGGAGGGCTGCGCCTCGCCAACTCGAAGGCGCCGCTCTCCTCCTTCTCCATCGATTGGGACTCGATCGAGCGCCGACGCCGCGTCGAGATGAGCAAGCTCGACACGATGCAGAAGTACGCCTACGCGCCGGGCTGCCGCCGGTCCTTCGTCCTCAAGTACTTCGGCGACCCGGCCGCGCGCCCGAAGTGCGAGGGGTGCGACAACTGCCTCGGTCTCAAGTACGAGCTCGCGCCCGCGCCCGCCGGCGCGCACCCGAAGCCGGCGAGCCGACGCCGCGCCGCGCGCGGCGAGGGAGCTCCCGTGCGCGCCGCCGAGGACCCGTCGGAGCTGGTGCTGAGCGCCGCGGACCAGGAGCTCTTCACCGCGCTCAAGAAGCTCCGCTCGATGATCGAGCGCGAGGAGCAGGTGCCGGCGTACGTGGTGTTCCCTGACCGGACGCTCGTCGAGCTCGCGGCGCGCCGCCCCCGGTCGCTCGCCGCGCTCAGCTCCATCCGCGGCGTGGGTCCGACGAAGCTGGACAAGTACGGCGAGCGCTTTCTCGCGGCGATCGGGTCGGTGAACGAGCCGGAGGCGGCGTAACCAGACCATCGTCAGGGTTCCACCGGACGCCGCGTCTGGGCAGATTACACGACGGGCCGCGCCAGCGGCCCGTCTCCACTTTCAGCACATTCAGACGGCGCCCCGATGGACGACAGCCTTTACTTCTCCGAGCAGAACCTCGCCGTGCGCGAGATGGTGCGCGCCTTCGCGCGCGAAGAGGTCGCGCCGATCGCCGCCCGGTACGACGAGAGCCAGGAGTTCCCCTGGCCCACGATCAAGCGAATGTCCGAGCTCGGCCTGCTCGGCATCCCATGGCCCGAGGAGCTGGGCGGCTCGGGGATGGACCTTCTGAGCTACATCATCGCCATCCACGAGATGGCGAAGGTGGACGCCTCGCACGCCATCACGATCTCCGCCCACACCACCCTCGGCACCTCGCCAATCGTGCTCTTCGGCAACGACGAGCAGAAACGGCGCTTCGTGCCCCCGCTCGCCAGCGGCCGGGTGCTGGGCGGGTTCGGGCTGACCGAGGAGGGCGCGGGGAGCGACGCGGGCGGAACGCGTACCAGGGCCGTGCGCCGGAACGGCCACTACGTGCTCAACGGCTCCAAGCGCTTCATCACCCACGCGGGGGTCGGCGAGGTCTTCGTGGTCACGGCCGTCACCGATCCCTCGAAGGGAACGAAGGGCATCAGCTCCTTCATCCTGACGAAGCAGACCGTCGACATGGAGAAGGCGCGTCAGGTCGGCATCGGACACGACGAGTCCCTGACGCCAATGCGCGGCTTCCGCGCCGGGAAGAAGGAGGACAAGCTCGGCTGGCGCGCGTCCGACACGCGGGAGCTGATCTTCGAGGACGTCGAGGTCCCCGTCGAGAACCTGCTCGGCGCCGAGGGGAAGGGGTTCAAGAACTTCATGCGCACACTCGACTCCGGCCGTATCGGACTGGCCGCGCTCTCGCTCGGGCTGGCCGAAGGCGCGTTCGAGCAGTCACTCAGCTACGCGACCGTGCGGAAGCAGTTCGGCAAGCCGATCGCGAGCTTCCAGGGCGTGCAGTTCCCGCTCGCGGACATGGCGACGGAGATCGAGGCCGGAACCCACCTCCTCTACCACGCGGCCTGGCTGGCGATGCACGGGAAGCCGTTCACCAAAGCGGCGGCGATCGCCAAGCTCTATTGCTCCGAGCTCGCGATGCGCTCGACGATCAAGGCGATCCAGATTCATGGCGGCTACGGCTACACGAAGGAGTACCCCGTGGAGCGCATGATGCGGGACGCCAAGATCTGCGAGATCGGGGAAGGAACCTCCGAGATCCAGCGCATGGTCATCGCGCGGCAGCTCCTCAAGGAGATCGGCGATTGAGCGCGGCCACGGATCGCATGCGGCGGCTTCGGCTGCCGCTAGGCTTTCTGCTCGGAATCTCCTACCTGGTCTTCGTCCGGCCGACCACCCTCGGCGCCGTCCTGCTGGGCGGGATCGTCGCGCTGGTGGGCGTGCTGGTCCGCGGGTGGGCGGCCGGGCACATCGTGAAGAACGACCGGCTGGCGACCACCGGGCCGTACGCACACACGCGCAATCCGCTCTACTTCGGCAGCTTCCTCATCGCGGCGGGGTTCGCCATCGCGGCGCACTGGTCGCTGCTCCTGCTCGTGATCGCGTTCTTCGTGCTCGTCTATGGGCCGACGATCGACAAGGAGCGGTACGGCATGCGTCAGAAGTTCCCGGACGCCTACGCCGAGTGGGAGCGCAACGTCCCGATCTTCGTGCCGCGGCCGGTGCCGTGGCGGGCCGCGGCCACGGAGTCGACGCCATTCAGCTTCCAGCTCTACATGCGGCACGGCGAGTGGCGGGCGGGGCTCGTCTATGTGCTCGCGATGGCGTGGCTCCTGCTTCGATATCGACTAGGATTTTGACGGTTTGACGGACCAGCTCGCGGCGCCGGAGCGTACGCGCTCGTACAGGCGTCGTGTAAGTCATTGCAGTAGTTGCGGAACCGCGCTGTCCGCGGTTACCATAAGGAGTCAGTCTTACACCCCCATTCCACGCGTACGGCACGCCGGGCGACTCGCGGCGGCCGTTCGTGAGAGAGCCGGAGCGGCCATCACCGTGTTTTCGCGACGAGCCCTTCGGCCTGGTTCTCCACCGCGCGTCCCGGACTTGCTGATCCGCGATCGCACGTTGGTCCGTCACTCACCGGAGGGAGATGGCTCGGGGACGGCGCCCGCTGGGCGCGCCTCGGCCGGCATCCACTTCCGGACGGACGATGCGTGGACGATCACGCGCCTGCCTCGGAGAGCCCCAACCCACGTGCCCCCTGAGCCCGCCCCCCACGGAGCTCGTGCGGACGCACACCCCCCTCATAAGGTCTGTCCAGTCCGGGACCACGAGTCGCGGTCCGCGGAGCGCTGGGCGGAAGAGCATGAAGCGAGAGATTCTCATCAACGCCAACCCGCGGGAGACCCGCGTCGCGATCCTGGAGGACGAACAGCTCGTTGAGTTGCTCGTCGACCGGCCAGACGCGCGGAGGATGGTCGGCGACATTTATCTCGGAAGAGTGGAGGCGGTACAGCCCGGCCTGCAGGCCGCGTTCGTGGACATCGGAACGGAGAAGAGCGCGTTTCTACACGCCTCCGACCTCGTGTACGAGACCGAGGGCGACGGCGACGTGGACGAGGCCGCGTCCGGCGACGACGCCGACGACGCCGACGAGAAGCAGCAGCGTCCGGGTCGCGGGGCCAAGGGCCCGCCGATCCAGGAGGTGCTGAAGCGCGGCCAGCAGCTGCTCGTCCAGGTGTCGAAGGAGCCGATCTCGACGAAGGGGCCGCGGGTGACCGCGCAGATCTCTCTCGCCGGCCGCTTCCTCGTCTTCATGCCGCACGCCTCGCGCGTGGGCGTGAGCCGCAAGATCGGCGAGCGAGCCGAGCGCCAGCGCCTGCGCGAGATGGTGCAGAGCGTCCTCCCGTCCAACTCGGGCGGCGTCATCATCCGCACCGTGGGTGAGGACGCGACCCAGGAGACGTTCGCCCGTGAGCTGGCGACGCTCACGAACCAGTGGAAGCGGATCAAGCGCAAGACGCAGTTCATGCGCGCGCCCGCGCTCGTCCACCGCGAGACCAGCCTCACCCGCGGGCTCATCCGCGACCTGTTCAGCGAGAAGGTCGAGAGCGTCACGGTCGACTCCAAGCAGGTCTACAACGAGATCGTCGAGTACCTGAAGGGGATCGCTCCGGACCTGATCGACCGCATCAAGCTCTACGAGGAGCCCGTCCCGCTCTTCGACAAGTCGGAGATCGAGACCGAGATCCGCGACCTCTTCAAGCGGCGCTGCGACCTGCCGTCGGGCGGCTACCTCATCATCGAGCCGACCGAGGCGCTCGTCTCGATCGACGTGAACTCGGGGCGATACACGGGAAAGAAGGACCCCGAGAAGACGATCCTCAAGACCAACGTCGAGGCCGCCCGCGAAGTCGCGCGGCAGCTTCGACTTCGGGACGTCGGCGGAATCATCGTCTGCGACTTCATCGACATGGAGTCGAAGCAGAATCGGGATCGCGTGCTCCAGGAGCTGCGCACCCACCTGACCCGGGATCGCGCGCGGACGAAGGCATTCGCCGTCAGCGACCTGGGGCTGGTCGAGATGACTCGCCAGCGGGTCCGGCAGAGCCACCTCCAGAGCATGACAGAGTCCTGTCCGACCTGCCACGGCACGGGCCGCGTCTTCACGCCTGAGACCATCGTCCGCCGGATGGAGCGCTCGGTCCGCCGGATCGCGGTCGAAGGGCGCCGGGACAATCTGGTCGTCCGCCTGCATCCGGAGGTCGCCCTGTACGTGCTGGAGCAGGAGCGCGACCTCGTTCGGAAGCTCGAGAAGACGGTCGGCTTTTCGCTCGAACTCCGCGACGACCCGCTACTTAGGCCGGACGAGTTCAAGCTCGTCGTGAAGGGCGCCGAACGGGACGTGACCCAGCAGTACGCGGTAGCCTAGGGC
>Ga0126308_10001173_pt1 | contig 10110 bp, 12 predicted proteins | sample Plot55_FD_92533 | JGI IMG/M metagenome (GOLD analysis project Ga0126308, IMG submission 92533) | Serpentine soil microbial communities from UC McLaughlin Reserve, CA, USA - Plot55 | ecosystem: Environmental > Terrestrial > Soil > Grasslands | place: USA: UC McLaughlin Reserve, Lake County...
CGCATCCGAGATCGGGCCACCGGGGATCCACGCGGCGAGCACGAGCCGACCGCTGGACTTGGTCACCCTTGCGATTTCGGCGGCGGCAGCGCCAGGGTCCTCGGCGAAGATCACCCCAAAGACCGAGACCACCACATCCGCCTCGGCGTCGGAGATCGGCATCGAGGCCGCCTCGCCAAGCACGAACTCGGCGTCGAGGTGGCGCTCCTCCGCGGCGGCGGATGCGACCGCGAGTAGCCGCTGGGAAGGGTCGACTCCGATCACGGTGGCTCCCCGCTCGGCGCCGAGAAGCGCAGCATTGCCGGACCCGCAGCCGACGTCCACCAGCGTCTCGCCCTGGACGGGGTCCGCCGTTTGGACCGCCGCTTCCGCCGCAGGAAGAAGCTGCTCCGCGATGCGCTCATAGGTACCCAGTCCCCAGTCGACCACGCGGCGACTCTACCCTTCCACTCCGCCCATGGACCAGATCAGGAACTTCTCGATCATCGCCCACATCGACCACGGCAAGTCGACGCTTGCCGATCGCATCCTCGAGCTCACCGGGGCGGTCGATGCACGCACCCACGTGCCCCAGATGCTGGACTCGATGGAGCTCGAGCGTGAGCGCGGGATCACGATCAAGGCCCAGGCGGTTCGCGTCGCATACAAGGCGGCGGATGGCGAGACCTACCACCTGCACCTGATCGACACTCCCGGGCACGTCGACTTCTCCTACGAGGTCTCGCGCAGCCTCGCCGCCTGCGAGGGGGCGCTTCTGGTCGTCGACGCCGCCCAGGGCGTCGAGGCCCAGACGGTCGCCAACGCCTACGCCGCGATCGATGCCGGGCTGGAGCTGATCCCCGTCCTCAACAAGGTGGATCTGCCCGGCGCGGACCCCGACGGCGTCGCCGCGCAGGTGGCGGACCTGCTCGGCGGCTCTCCCGACGAGGCGCTCAGGATCTCCGCCAAGACCGGTGAGGGTGTCACCGACGTACTCGAGTCGATCGTCCAGCGGATCCCTTCCCCGGACGGACAGCCGGAGGAGCCACCGCGAGCGTTGATCTTCGATTCAGAGTTCGACCAGTACCGCGGAGTGGTCGCCTTCGTGCGAATGGTCGATGGGCGCTTCTCCAAGGACGAGCCGATCACGGCGATGCAGGCGGGCACCCAGGCCGACATCGACGACATCGGCTTCTTCACGCCGAAGATGACCCCGGCGGCGGGCATGGCGGCCGGCGAGGTCGGCTACGTGATCACCGGGATCAAGGACGTGACCAAGCTCCGGGTCGGCGACACGCTGACCAACCGTGAGCGGCCGGCCGCGGAGGCGCTGCCCGGTTATCGCGAGGTCCGCCCGATGGTCTTCTGCGGCCTCTTCCCGATCGACACCGATCGCTATTCGGATCTGCGCGACGCGCTCGACCGCCTCGCCCTGAACGACGCCGCGCTCTCCTACGAGCCCGAGACCTCGGACGCGCTCGGTTTCGGCTTCCGCTGCGGATTCCTCGGCCTGCTCCACATGGACATCGTTCGCGAGCGGCTCGAGCGCGAGTACGACCTGGAGCTCCTGGCCACGACCCCCAACGTCCGCTACGAGGTGAAGCTGATCAACACCGAGGAGGTGGTCGAGGTCCGTAGTCCGACGGACATGCCGGATCCGGCATCGATCGAGTCGATCCTCGAGCCATACATCCGCGCAACGATCATCACCCCGAACGACTACGTCGGTGCGGTGATGGAGCTCTGCCAGAAGCGGCGCGGTGAGCACGTCGGCCTGCACTACCTCTCGCCGACGCGGGTGCAGGTCCAGTACGACCTGCCGCTCGCCGAGATCGTGCTCGACTTCTTCGATCAGCTCAAGTCGCGCAGCAAGGGCTATGCGTCGCTCGATTACGAACCGATCGGGAACCGGCCCTCGGACCTGGTCAAGCTCGACGTGCTGCTCGCCGGCGACAAGGTCGACGCCCTCTCGTTGATCGTCCACAAGGAGGCCTCCTACGACCAGGGCCGCAACCTGGTCGAGCGCCTGCGGAAAACCATTCCGAGGCAGCAGTTCGACGTACCAGTACAGGCGGCGATCGGCGCCAACGTGATCGCCCGCGAGACGGTCAAGGCCGTGCGGAAGGACGTGACGGCGAAGCTCTACGGCGGCGACGTCACGCGGAAGAAGAAGCTGCTCGAGAAGCAGAAGAAGGGCAAGAAGCGGATGAAGCAGGTGGGTGCGGTCGAGGTCCCGCAGGAGGCATTTCTCGCCGTGCTCGAGATGGACGGGGATGGCAAGTAGCGAGGAGCGCATGGCACTGGCGCAGGGGGGAATGGAGGCCTTCAACTCGCGCGACATGCCCCGCATGCTGGCCGTGCTCTCGGAGGACGTCGAGGTCTACGCGTCCCCGGAGTTGGTGAACGCCGGGCTCTACCGGGGGCACGATGCGTTCGTCTCCTGGATCGACTCCTGGACCGATGCGTGGGAGCAGGTCACGGCCGAGGTGACGGACAACGCCCCGGTCGGGGATCGCCACGTGGTCACGACTGTTGACCAGAAGGGACTGGGCCGCGACGGGATCGAGCTGAGCATGCAGCTCGCCTTTCTCTTCGATGTGAACGACCAGGGACAGTGCACCTTCCTGGCGATGCTCCCCACACCGGCGGAGGCCTTCCGGATGGCCGAGGAGCGGGAGAGCCCCTAGGCGCTCACGCGCCGCAGCGGGAGGCCGAGCCGTCTCTCGACCTTCGCGAGGGGGTCCTTGCCGTTGCCGGTGAGCAGGATCACCTCGTCCGCCGCGAAGTCATGCAGCTCGTCCTCGAGCGCCTGGGCGGGGTCGGGATCGCCAACCGATCCGCTCACCGGCAGGCCTGCCGCCACCAGGGTGCCGGCGGAGCGGGCCAGCCGGGCTTCCGCCTCGCGCCGAGCGTCGTCCTCGGCCGAGAGCCAGCGGTCGAGCCGGTGGCTCGGCACCGGGACGACGAGGCGGACGTCCTCTGGATCGCCCACCAGCCGTGCGATCTGCTCGGCGGCATGGGCGGACGCCTCCACGACGGCGACGACCAGGACGCGGTGCCCGGCGTCGGTGTGGCGGGCGACCTCCAGGCTCTGATCCGGGTGGGCCCGCGCCGCGAAGACGATCAGCGACGTGGCAGCGAGCGCGCCCACCGCCATTCCGAGCCCGGCCCCGAACGCCCCGGCTGCGCCCATCGCGGCGACGATCGGCACGCAGATCGCGGCGATTATCAGGGGGATCGCGTACGGGCGGAAGCGCATTCCTCCCTCCGGATCCCTGGTAGTCAGGAACGGAGACACGCTCGGTTTCTACCCTAGCCCCGCAATGCCCACGCGGCGTGGAATTCGGCTCACTACGTAGAATCGCGCGCCCAGATGCCCGTCAACACCGACGCCATCGGCAAGCAGTGGCCCGCCGCCACCTACGAGGTCGGCGCCGAGAAGATCCGCGAGTTCGCGGATGCGATCGGAGCGGGGAGTGACGTCCATCGCGATCACGAGGCGGCCAAGTCCGTCGGGTACCGCGATCTGGTCGCTCCGCCGATGTTCTGCGTCGTCTACAGCGCGCGGGCGATGGGCCCCGCGATCCTCGATCCGGACGTCGGCATCAACCTCGCCACGATGCTGCACGGCTCGCAGGAGTTCGAGTGGGATGAGCCGGTCTGCCACGGCGATGTGATCGACACGACGACCACCTGCAGGGAGATCTACGAGAAGGACGGCAAGGGCTTCTACGTTTTCGAGACCATCTCCACCAACCAGGAGGGGAAGCAGGTCGTGAAGGGAACCTGGACCAACATCGTCAGGGGTGTGTGATGTCAGATCTCAAGGACCTGAAAGAGGGCGACGCGATCCCGGAGCTCAAGGTGACGCCCGACAAGTACCTTCCGCATCGCTACGCCGGCGCGTCCGGGGACTTCAATCCCATCCACATCGATCCCGAGTTCGCCAAGGCGGTCGGGCTGCCCGGCAACATCCTGCACGGCCTCTGGATGATGGCCCAGGTCGCCCGCGGCAACGCCCAGATCGCCGACGGGGACCCGCGCGCGCTCAAGCGCCTCTCCGTGCAGTTCCGCGGAATGGGCTTCCCGGAGCAGGAGCTGGTCGTCAGCGGGACGGTCAAGGAGGCCGGCGACGGGCGGGTGGTGATCGACACGATCGCCGCCCAGGGCGGCAACCAGGTGATCAGGAACGCCCAGGCGGAACTGGCCGCCCCCTGACGTTCCTATCATCAGCTCTGTGCTGACCGACCGCCAGAGAGAAATCCTGCGATTGGTGGTGGAGCGCTACGTCGACGACGGCCGCCCGGTCGGTTCGCGCGCGCTCGCCACGGGCAACGACATCGACTGGAGCGCCTCGACCGTCCGCGCCGAGCTCGCGAGCCTGGAGGAGGAGGGACTCCTTACCCATCCGCACACCTCGGCGGGAAGGGTGCCCACGGACACGGGATACCGCCTCTACGTCGAGCGTCTGCTCGCGCAGCAGGACCGCCTCCCGCAGCCCGCCTCGAACGAGCTCGGTATCTCCCGCATGAGGCGTGAGGTCGACGTGGCGATCCGCGAGACCACGACGACGCTCTCCCGGATCACCGATCTGGTCGCGCTGGTCACTGCCCCTCCGCTTCACACGGCGACCATTCACCGGATCGAGGTACTGCTTCTGCAGCCGAAGGTCGTGATGGTGGTGGTGATCGCCTCCAACGGCGGCGTCACCAAACGTGTCTTCACCTTCGAGTCCGAGGTTGATCCCGGGGTGGTCGAGTGGGCGGCGAGCTATCTGAACGAGCGCCTCGCCGGGCTCGGTCTGGGCGCCCGCATGGCCGCCGACCGCCTCCGCGATCCCGAGCTGAGCCGGACCGAGGCGGGCTTCCTGGCGGAGATCTCGAGCGCATTCACGGACCTCGAAGAGTCCGCCGAGGACACTCTCTACGTCGATGGGACGGCCAGGCTGCTCTCGGAGGATCACCGGCCCGACCTGCCCCATGCCGACGATCTGATGCGAGCCCTGGAGCGGCGGGTGAACGTCCTGCGTGCGCTCCGGACGGCGCTCGATCGCCGCTCCGTGTTCGTCTGGATCGGCGGCGAGAACCCCGCCCCGGAGCTGCGCTCGGTGAGCGTCGTCGGCGCGAACTACGGTCTCGGCTATCGCAACCTCGGCTCGGTCGGGATCATCGGGCCGCTGCGAATGGACTACGCGACCGCGATCGCCAACGTCCGGGGCGCCGCCGGCGAGCTCTCCCGCTTCTTCGAGACGGTCTACGACGAGTAGCCGGCTGGGATCGTCGACATGGCCAAGCGCGACTACTACCAGGTGCTGGGCATCGAGCGAAACGCCTCCGATGGCGAGATCAAGAAGGCGTTTCGCAAGCTCGCACGCGAGCTGCATCCCGATGTCAACGCCCACGATCCCGAGGCGGAGGAGAAGTTCAAGGAGGCGGCGGAGGCCTACGAGGTGCTCTCCGACACCCAGCGCCGCCAGACCTACGACCAGTTCGGCCACGACGGACTGCGCTCCGGCGGGTTCCAGCCGGGTGCCGGCTTCGGGACCATCCAGGACATCTTCGATTCGCTGTTCGGGGGCGGCGATCCCTTCGGGGGCTTCGGCGGAGGCCCGGCGGGGGGCGCCGACATCGGCGCCGTGGTCGAGATCGCCCTGGAGGACGTGCTGGAGGACCAAACCCGGGAGATCTCCTTCGAGGCGGTCGTGGTCTGCGAGCACTGCCGCGGCAACGGCGCCGAGCCGGGCACGCCGATAGAGACCTGCCCGAAGTGCGAGGGAACGGGCCAGATCAGAGAGGTGAGCCGCAGCATCCTCGGCCAGGTCATCCGGGCGATGCCCTGCGATCGCTGCGGCGGCGACGGCCGCATCCCCGAGACGCCGTGCGAGCGCTGCGGCGGACCTGGGCGGGTCTCCGAGACGCGGACCTGGGAGGTCGATATACCGGCCGGGATCGAGGACGGTCAGCGGGTTCGGATCGCGGGCGCCGGGCACGTCGGCGAGGTGGGGGCCCGCCAGGGTGATCTCTACGTGGAGATCCGGGTCGAGCCGGACGAGCGGTTTGCCCGGCAGGGCACTGAGCTGATCGCTCGCGCCGAGGTCCCGGTGACCACCGCCATGGTCGGAGGCGAAGTCTTCGTGCCGACGCTCGAAGGCGACGTCTCTGTCGAGGTCCCCGCCGGAACCCAGCACGGCCAGACGACCGTGCTCAGCGGCCGTGGGCTGCCTCCTCTCCGTGGCGGGCGGCGAGGCGACCAGCACATCGTCTTCGAGCTGGTGGTCCCGACTGATCTCGACGACGAGCAGCGCGAGGCCGCGGAGCGCCTGGCAGGGACCATCGAGCGACAAGGGGCGTCCGAGCGGAGATGATCCGACTCGCGGTTCGCTGCGAGCCCGAATACGCCGAGATCGTCCTCGCCAACCTGACGGAGCTCGCTCCGAACGGGGTGGAGGAGGAGCGCGGCCCGGGATTCGTCGAGTTCGCCATCTACGGCCCGCCCGGGGAGGTTCCGGACCTGGGCGAGCTCCAGGCCGCCGCGGGCGGGGGGCTTGTGAACGTGACCACGAGCTCAGTTCCTGATGACTGGGCGGACCGCTGGCAGGACTTTCATCGCCCGATCGAGGTCAGCGGGCGGCTCGGCGTCCGACCCTCGTGGTGGGACGCCAAGGACGGCCTGATCGACGTGGTCGTCGATCCCGGCCGTGCGTTCGGCACCGGCGGCCATGCGACCACGCGGCTCTGCCTGGAGCTGCTCATCGAGCTCGCGGACGCCGGGGAGGCGTTGGGGCCGATCGCGGACTGGGGAACCGGGTCGGGCGTGCTTGCGATCTCGGCCGGCAAATTGGGCTGGGCCCCGATCACCGCCTGCGACCGCGAGCCGGCCTCGCTGGAGGCAGCCCAGGAGAACGCCGAGGCGAACGGGGTGGATGTTGGAATCGAGAGAGTGGACGTACGAGAGGGCCCGCCGCCGGTCGCCGCCACGGTCGTCGCCAACCTGACGGCCAATCTGCTGGAGGACTGCGCGCGGCATCTCGCCGGTGCCGGCGAGCTTCCCGGCACCCTGGTCTGCTCGGGGATGCTCGAAGAGGAGGTCGAGCGCGTGGGCGACGCCTTCGCAGAGCTGGACTTCAGTGAGCTGAAGCGAACGACCGAGGGCGACTGGGCCGCGCTTCTGCTGCGCCGCGGCGCTGGGGCGTGATGGCTTCCGATTCCGGTTCGCAGTTGCCGATTGCGATGTTCGACTCGGGCGTCGGCGGACTCACGGTTCTCCATGAGCTTCTCGTCTCGCTCCCCGAAGAGGACTACGTCTACCTCGGAGACGATGCGCGATTCCCGTACGGGGCACGCAGCAAGGAGGAGCTCCGCGGCCACGTCGAGCAGGTGACGCAGTACCTGCTTGACCGGGGCGCCAAACTGCTCGTGATCGCCTGCAACTCCGCGGCCTCCGCCGGACAGGAGGTCGCGCGGGAGATCGCAGCGGAGGCAGGCATCGAGGTGGTCGCCGTGATCGATCCCGAGGCGGAGATCGCCGGTGCGCTCAGCCAGTCGGGGCATGTCGGCGTGCTCGCTACGCCCGCCACCGTGCGGAGCGGGGCGTACCTCCGCGCGCTCTCGCATCAGCATCGCGCCCTGACTGTTACCGAGGTCGAGGCGCCGGACCTGGCCGCCATCATCCAGCGCGGGTTCCCCTTCTCCGACGCAGTCGTCGACATGGTGCGCTCCTACTGCGAGCCGCTGAAGGAGGCCCAGGTCGACACCGTGATCCTCGGCTGCACCCACTACCCGCTCGTCGCGCCGATGCTGCAGCGGGTGCTCGGGCGCGACGTGCGGCTGGTGACCGCCGGGCACGCGATTGCCGCGACGGCGCAGCGGGTGCTTGAAGAGTCCGGGCTCGAGAAAGGCGGCGATGAGGAGGGGACGTACCGATTCCTCTGCACAGGAGACCCCGATGCCTTCCGCGAGCTCGGTACCCGCTTCCTCCAGATGCCGCTCGGCGAGATCGAGCGGGTCGACCTGCCGTGACGGCAGGAGCGCTCCGGCCCGAGGAAGTGTCGTTCTGGCCATGGGGCCTCCTCCTGATTGCCCTCGGTTTGTATGTCGTCGCCGTCGCGGCCCTGATCGCCGCCGGCCGCCGCGAGGACGCCCGCGCGCTGGCAGGTTTCATCCCCGACTGCCTCGTCCTTGTCTCGCGCCTCGCGCGCGACACCCGCATCTCGAAGCCCAGGAGGGCCGCCCTCTTCATTGCCCTGGGCTACCTCGCCCTGCCGATCGACCTGGTCCCGGACTTCCTGCCTGGGATCGGCCAGCTCGATGACGCGGTGGTTCTGGGCCTCGCGTTGCGGCTCGTCGTGCATGCGGGAGGCACCGGAATCGTGCGCGAAGCCTGGCCCGGCCCCGAGGCGTCGCTCACCCTCGTCCTGCGCGCCGCGGGCCTGGAGACTAACGGCGTGTCCCGCCAGGGTCGCACCCCTGGATGAGCCCCAGGACCGGCGCTGGACCGCCACCCACCTCCTCGCCGGTAGTACCACTACCGGCGACGTCGGCGGGCGCCGACCAGCTTGGTCCTGGGTCTCCCCAGGGGCACGCCCCTAACGGGACACGCCGTGCGGCGCAGCCACCCCTCCGACTACGCTTTAGGCGATGAGCATCCTCGAGCAGGTACAGGACGACGTGAAGACGGCAATGAAGGCCGGCGAGAAGGAGCGTGTCGGTCAGCTGCGCATGATCGTCAACGCCCTCCAGGCCGAAGAGAAGGAGGGCAAGGGGGACGAGGTCGCGGCGCTGCAGCGCGAGCGCAAGCGCCGCCTCGACGCCGCCGAGGCCCTGAAGGAGGGCGATCGGACGGAGCAGGCCGCCGCCGAGGAGGCCGAGGCGAAGCTGATCGAGGGCTACCTGCCCGAACAGCTCTCCGATGGCGAGCTCTCCGAGCTCGTGGCGAGCGCGGTCGAGGAGTCCGGCGCCAGCGAGCCGAAGGACATGGGGGGCGTGATGAAGGTGCTGATGCCCAAGGTCGGCGGACGAGCCGACGGGAAGCGCGTCAGCCAGGCGGTGCGCGACAAACTTGGCGCGTAGGCAGCTGGAGATCGACAACACCGTCGCCGCGGAGCTCGCGGGCTCCGAGGACGCCGTCCTCAAGGCGCTCGAGGGCCACCTGGACGTCGACCTCTACCTGCGCGGCAACGTCCTCACCCTGGACGGCGACGCCACCGGAGTCCGCACCGCCGAGACCGTCGTCGGCGAGCTGGTCGACCTGATCGAGCAGGGGCACGAAATCGCCCCGGGCACGATCGAGGCGGTCACGGGCGCCCTCGACAAGCACGAGAGCCCGGCGGAGATCCTGGAGGACGTCGTCTGGCAGCACCGCAACACGCGGGTCGCGCCCAAAACCGTCAATCAGAAAGAGTACGTCGACTCGATCCGGCGCCACACGATCACCTTCGGCATCGGCCCGGCGGGAACCGGCAAGACCTTCCTGGCTGTCGCGATGGCCGCCGCCGCCCTCTCGCGCGGCGACGTCAGCAGAGTGATCCTCACCCGGCCGGCGGTGGAGGCCGGCGAGCGGCTCGGCTTCCTCCCCGGCGACATCCAGGCCAAGGTCGACCCGTACCTGCGCCCACTCTTCGACGCCCTCTACGACATGCTCGACCCAGAGAAGGTCAACTCCTACTTCGAGCGCGGCACCATCGAGGTCGCGCCGCTGGCCTTCATGCGCGGCCGGACCCTGAATGACTCCTTCGTGATCCTCGACGAGGCGCAGAACACGAGCCCGGAGCAGATGAAGATGTTCCTCACTCGGCTCGGCTTCGGCTCGAAGATCGTCGTCACCGGAGACATCACCCAGATCGACCTGGAACGCGGCTCCAAGTCCGGACTCGTCGAGGTCGGGAACATCCTCGATCAGGTCCAGGACATCAACTTCATTCGCTTCGGCGGCGAGGACGTGGTTCGCCACAAGCTCGTCCAGCGGATCGTCGCCGCCTACGGCGAGGCCGAAAGCCGCTCCGATTCCGATGGGAGCGGCTGACATCGATCTCTCGGATGTCCCGGGCGATTTGCGCCGTGCGGTCGGGGCGGCCCTCCACGCGGCCGGAGTGGACGACGGCCACCTCGGCGTGGAGATCGTTGGCAAGGGACG
>Ga0126308_10001174_pt1 | contig 10109 bp, 17 predicted proteins | sample Plot55_FD_92533 | JGI IMG/M metagenome (GOLD analysis project Ga0126308, IMG submission 92533) | Serpentine soil microbial communities from UC McLaughlin Reserve, CA, USA - Plot55 | ecosystem: Environmental > Terrestrial > Soil > Grasslands | place: USA: UC McLaughlin Reserve, Lake County...
AAGGTCATTAGCCATATCACCGCGCACTGTCCGTTGGCACATCGAACAAGGCCACATTGAAGCCAAACCCCAAGGGGAAGGCGTAAAGCGAAGCTGGCTTGTCTCCATAGACAGCCTTCAAGCCTTTAGAGACGCGCGGCAGCGGCAGGGGCAATCTCCGGGAGGCTTCCGCGAAGAACAAAAGAGCGCGGATATTGCCGCACAACTGCCCGGCAACCCTATCCGCGAACTTGCCGACCGGCTGGTGGAGGAGGCGTCCAGGGCGTCGGAGTTTCGTGTTCGCTTGGAGATCTCTGAAAAGGCTGCGTCCACGCTTCGGGAGGAACTGGCAGATGAGCGGCGCCGACGCGAAGAGGCCGAACGGGAGCGCAACGACCTGCGTCTAGAAATGGACGCCCTCAGAGGCGCCACAGATTCCTCTGAGACGGTCGAGCTGGATCCGGAGAGGGCAGTGCCCCAGCCAGCGGCATCGGGCCCTCAGACGCTCCAGGACAGGTCCAAGAGATTATCTGTGTGGGGGTATGGTCTGGGCGTAATCCTGACGGGAATGACAGGTTTTCTTATGCAATTGGGCCTCGGATATGAGATTTTTCAGCGATTCGGACTGGGTTTGCCTAACGACGTAGTATTCAGATATGGGATGGGGTGGGGCTTGCCTTTGTTACTGCCCATCATCTTTGGCTACCAGGTTGGACGAAAACCTAGGGGTAACAACTTTTGGCGACATGTAGGGATAACTGCGCTGCTAGCGGCTTTGGTTAGTTTCTTACCCTGGGCCATTCTCATTGTCCCTCAGGCTGGGATTGGCCTACTGACCCCTAACGAGGTTTCTAAGATCTTTTTTGAGGCTATGCGGATGTGGCTTCCCGTGGGCCTCGCTTTCCTATCGAGCGCACTTATAGGAAACGCACGACGCCGCCGAGTGGCTGGACCTACGCCGTGAGCGCGACGAGTGGAGGGAACAGGCACACGTAACACCCGCGCTTGCTACTTTGTCGCAACACCGCTTGATACATGCCCGCACCTACAAGCTGACGGAGTAAGCTACCGATAGCCTCAAAGCCCTGCAAAGGGGCGGTTTCGTATTACGCCTAAATGGAATTCTCGGAAGTTCAGCACATAGACCCGCCCCGAAAGGGCCAGGACGCCGCCGAGATCTCGGCGAGGGATCGAGATCTCCAGCGGGTATTATGTGCTGGTGTATGCGGACACAAGAGACCACGCAGGCTGGGCGGTCGGGAGAGGGCTTAGGGCGTCGGGACAGGGCAAAGCGAGTACCGCGCCAAAGTAGGCGCCCCAGCGCGGCCAAGAGAATTATAAGAACCAAGTCCCGAAGGACACCGGCCCTATTTACCTACAAGCTGGCTTCTTCCGCGCAGCGGCGGCAGGGCAACGCCTCTACCCGCTCGACCTCTTCGCCCGTCTCCTCATCAACAGCGGTGTACCCGAGGTAGACGTACCCGTTCATGCACGCGTGTGGGTGGTCCTGGTCTTCGCTAGGTGGATCCGCGTCGTGCGCTAGACTTCTCTTGCTGCTCATGGAGCTCAACCTCCTGAGTAGGGCCGCCGGGCTTGCCAGGCCGTGGGCGGCATTCACTATGTCTATGCGTATTCTACACCTGGTATTACAAAACGCAATAGTGTATCCTGTGTCTCGTCGAATTTAGTCAGTAGCCTGGAGGTTGGATGAGTGTAGGAGAAGAGGTCAAGCGACTACGACAAGCTAAGGGCTGGACGCAGGAACAGCTGGCCGTTTACGCAGGCTCCTCGCAGCCCACGGTGAACCTACTGGAGGCTGGAAAGCGAAATCCGAGCGCCGCTACACTCGAAAAGCTAGCCCGTGCCCTCGAGGTCGACGTGGTGGATCTTTTCCCAAAACCACAAACGCCGCAGCCTAGCCTTGAGGATGCGATGCAATCCGAAGCATTGCAAGAAGCGCTCGCCGTGTTGTTTCAAGGTCTCGCCCGCCGGGGTCAAGGAATAGTTGAGCAAAGCGTGAGGGACGGTCCCTCAGAAACCCTTTCCAGAGAGCTCGCCGAGTATCATGCCGAAACCGCCGCGCTATATCGGATCAAGGGCAGGCGAGACATCTTCGGCCGAGACTCTGATGAAGTAGCCGAGGCAGAGGCAGCGTATCAGGAGGTGGAAAACAGAATCCAATCCATGTTGCGTCAGGACATTGACGCCACCGAGGAAGAGCGGGCCGTTGCCCGTAGATTCAAAGAATCCAGTAAAAGCTACCAGATAGAGGACCACGAAGCGGATGCGTCCTAGACAAAGAAGTGGGACGAGCACCGACCAAAGCCTCGTCCCGAATCCAACCCCAACCACAGGAGTCTGACTTGATGATAGCAAACACCGAGCCCCAAGGCATCGGGGAGATGAGGATAGAAACGAGAGGGGAGTCCGGACCTGCCTCCAAGCTGAACCCGGACCCCCACACCACGCACCGCCCACGACCGAAGAGTCAGGGAGTGTGCTGATGAAATCTTACCCCATCTCCAACAACACCACGCTGATGAAGGCCGCGCTTGCGTGGGCGAGAAACGGAAAACCCGTCTTCCCCTGCAAGCCTGGCGGCAAGGAGCCGCTGACCAAGCGGGGGCATATTGACGCAACCACAGACCCAAGAAAGATACATATGTGGTGGAAGCGCTGGCGGAACGCGAACATAGCCGTCCCGACCGGCGAACGCAGCGGCTTTTTCGTACTCGATGTGGACCACGACAGATGGGGATTCGGGACACTCGAAGGCCTAGAGGAGCAATTCGGGGAGCTGCCCCCAACCTGGACAGTCTCGACCGGCCGAGGCGGGATTCACTACTACTTCAGGTACCCGACGGACGGGACAGTGATCCCCAACAGCGCAGGGCGATTAGGACCGGGGATCGACGTGCGCGGCGAGGGCGGTTACGTCCTCGTGCCGCCGAGCAGGACGGAGGGGGCGTATGAGTACCTCGACTAAGCGCCCGATGGCCAAAGCCCCGGCCTGGCTCGTGGAGGCCGCGAGACAGCCACAGAAGGCTAGCTCCAAAGCTGGCAAGGTCAGGCGGATCACCACGGCGCCAGGCGTCGGGGCCAACGGGCCGCCCATCTTGGAAGGCTCGCGGGACGACACCCTCGCCCGCATAGCGGGGCGTCTGCATGACGGCACCCGCAGCCTGGATGATCTCACCGCAGAGCTGCTGGAGATCAACGCCCGACGCTGCGAGCCACCGCTGCCGGATCAGCAGGTCGTAAAGGTTGCCCGCTCTATCCACGGGCGGGGGCCTTGCAGACCGGGCAAGCCGAAAGAGGTTGACGAGCTAGTCGGGGTGCTGTCGGACTACTGGCACGGTCAGACGTGGAAGAAGCTGGCGAAGAAGTCGGAGGCCCGTTTCGCACGAGCCCTGATCAGAGAGGGGCGCAAGTTCGGTAAGAGGGTCACGCCCGGCCTGTGGGTAGAGAAGTCATTTCGGCAGATGGCCGAGATACTCGGGGTTCACCGGAACACCATCACCAACCTTGTGAAAAGAGGCAAAGCGTCGGGCTGGCTTAGGCAGGACAACGCAGGCCGACGGGGAGAGAAGCCCGGAGCGTTCATTCTCGTGGACCCGCGACACTTTTGTGACACCGGCAACCAAGCCCCCCGGGTGGGTGGGGGTGTCACAAGTTTGTCGCGCCCTACCGACAGGCTACTAAATGTGGCCGATCTCAGGACTTCTCACTATCGACACCGGGGGCTTGTCGGTTACTCAAAGGAACACACGCTCTGCGTCTTTGAGGCTCGGGGACCCCTCGACCGCGAAACCGCTGCCGAGTTGCTGGGGTGGGCCAGGCCCCGCGATCTGGAGCGGTTGCACCTGGAACCCCTCTGCGAGCTGGGGTTGCTGGAGAAACGGGACGGCATCTATGCCATACCCGGCGACCTCGCCGAGCGTCAGGAGAGCGTGTTGGGGCAGGCGTACAGTACCGTACAACCCCGCGTACGCCGCGAGCGCTCCGTCGAGGGTCGAAACGTGTACGCCGTTAGGGACTCTGGCATCGTGGCGAGCGAGTCGGAGAGGTTGCGCCTGGCCGTAGAGCAGCACGCCCGCGAGCGGGAGGGCTACCGCAACCGCACAGCCAACCCAGCCGACCCACATTATGCGAACGTCGGCGCCGACGGCTACATAAAGGACCTGGAGCCGGTCGCCGAGCTCTCCAGGGGTGACGCCGAGATCCTAGAGGCCATAGAGGCCTTCGTGGGCAAGTACGGCCGGGGGTCGTTCTGCTGGGATAGGGCGAGCTGCAAAGCGCTCTTCTACTCAGGCCCGATACGTGGCTTCTGGCCGGAACCCGACGAGCTGCGGCGTATCCGCGAGTACCTGGAGTTGAGTAGAGGGGCGGCATGATACCCGACCTGGACATACTAGAGAGGCGTGTGGCCGCTATGAGGGACATACCCTGGCCGATACCCGCACTCGTCGTCATGCAGATGACAGATGAGGACCTCGACCGCCTGGACGCCGCAGCCGATACGGACCACTACTGGAGTACGCTAAACGAGATAGTCACCCGGATAAAGGAGGCATCGTGACCTACGAAGAAGAGAACGAGTTACTCGCTCGCTACGGCTTTCACCTAGCCTACGACCCAGAGGACGCTGCGGAGTTCCCAAAGGAGGCGAACCCGGAGGGCGAGGTGTGGCAGCTAGGCCCGAGCGGGGACCCCGCCCAGGTGCAGCAATTCACCCGCCAGCAGGCGCTACAAGAGATAGCAGAAAGGTATTCATGAAAACATTAAGAGAGGTGCTCACGGAGGAGCACAGGAGAGGGGTTAGGGCTGCGAACCGACCCGACCTGATACGGCGAGACGAGGGCGTGCTGTTCCACAACACGGGCCCTACCGGGTGGCGCCGTCGGCGTGATCACGGCGACTACAAGGCTGGCCGCTCCGAGCACAACTTCGCTGACCAACACGACAGGTTTTTTGATCCAGCAGTAGACGAATTGGAGGCGTAGAATGGCGGACATAGAGTTCACACCAGAACAGCAGGCGAAAGTCGATGAGATAGTCAAGGCTCGCATAACCCGCGAAAAGGAGCGGTGGGAGAAGGATTCCGGCGTCGATGATCTGCGCGCCCAGCTCGAGGCTAAGGACGAGGAGATCGCCCAGATCCGCCGAGAGCACTACCGCGCCAATGCCCGCAGGGCCGTCGTAGACGAACTCGCTAGCCACGGGGTTACCGAAGAAGGGCGCATAGAGCGCATCCTGCGTCATGTGGACCTCGACGAGGTTGAGCCTGGGGAGGGCGGCAAGCCCTTTTTCGGAAGCATCAGGGGGCAGCTTGCCAGCGTCTCCAAGGACATGCCCGAACTCCTCAGCTACCAACTCGGCGCTGGTAGTGGCGTCGGCTCTAAAAAGCCTGTCCTAACCGGAGAGAAGCCCTTAAGCCGCGAAGAGGTCGAGGGCATGTCGGAGAAGGAAATCAACTCCAATTGGGAGAGGGTCAAGGCCTTCATGGCAGGCGAGCGGGGGTAGAGAATGGGCTACGTACTGAAGGCGGAGGATGATGGCCACTACACCTTGGAAATCGCGGACGGGGTGTGGATGGACGCAATCCTTACGGCGAGCGAGCAGGGATATTCTGACCCCGACCTTCGTCGCGAGCGGGGTGATGAGACAAGCCTTCCCAAAGCTGCCGCCGGACAGCTAGCGGTTGCCCTCAACCGGGCACTTGTCGCGCAGCGCATAGAGCCCGAGTTCGGTGGTGGCAGCGTCCTAGACCAGGACCTCACTCGCCGCATCGTCTACATCTTGCGGATCGCCATCAGGGAAGGTCGGGAGCTTCAGTTGGTTCGCACGTCTGGTTAGAAGGAAGGCCACGACTAACGAAGGGCATCGGGATGGGGGTTGCTAAAGCATACCCCCGCCCCGTATAATAGCTGATACGTCCGACGGGACAGTATAAACACGGAGACTAAGCCGACGGGCTATAAGCGGCCGGTCCAACGCGAGACCGTTCTAAAGCGCGGCAGGCGTAATCCCCTGCTATCCAAAGGAATAACCTCATATGGCAATAACTAACATGCTGCCGAGCATTTGGAGTGCTCGCATTCTCGCAAAGCTCGAAAAGGCTTTGGTGTTCGCACAACCCGGCGTGGTCAATCGCAGCTACGAAGGCGACATTAGAGCCGACGGCGACAGGGTACACATCCACAGTTTCAACGACCTCACTGTCAGCTCCTACGTCAAGAACAGCACGAGCATCTCTTACGAAAATCTGACCGACTCCAGGGTCACGCTCCTTATAGATCAAAGTAAATACTTTGCTTTTCCCATTGACGACATAGACGCTGCGCAGATGCGCCCCGAGTTGATCGACGCTGCCTCAGACCGTGCGGCCTACCAGTTGGCAGAGGTCGCCGACCAGTACGTTGCGTCCCTCTACTCGGGCGCCTCGACCTCGAACCCAGATAACACCATAGAGACCTCGCAGTTCACCGCGACGAACGTCTACCAGAAGTTTGTAGACCTCTCAGTCTTGATGGATCAGGTGAACCTTCCGCAGGGTGGGCGCTTCGCCGTGGTGCCGCCGTGGACTAAGGGCCTGCTCTTGCAGAACTCTTCATTCCTTGCCGCTAAGTCAGAGGCCGTCTTGAACGGTGAGGTCGGCCAGATAGCCGGTATCCGGCTGCTTGTCAGCAACAACGTGAAGACGACGGGCACCTCACCTGTGGTCAGCCACATAATGGCCGGACATCCGTCTGGACTGGCATACGCCGAGCAGATCGTGAACCTCGAGGGTCTGCGGCTCGAAGGTAGCTTCGCTGACGCCGTCAGGGGCTTACACCTCTACGGTGCGAAGGTACTGGACGGTGCCAGGCTCTTCGACCTGCAGGCCAACCCATGAGCCATCCTTTGAGATGGGACGGGAGTCCGGTAGCGGTAACGCCCGGGGGCACCTTTCGCCCGTAGAGCTCCAGTTGCTCCTTTCAAGGTGGTGGGGGGCGCCTCTTCCCTCTTTGGCGAACGGCCGTGGCTACTATACCAGCCCAGACCGTCCCCCCACCCTCAATAAAAAGGTAGGTCGCAGATGAACCAATGCAGCGCAACAAAGCGGAATGGCGAGCGCTGCACGCTGCCCGCTAACGGGTCGCATGGGCTCTGCTGGACCCACGCACCGGAGAACGCTGCCAAGCGCCGCAGGAACGCATCTAAGGCCGCTACAGCGAAAGCGGATAAGGAAGTTAGGGAAGTCAAGCGGGAGATACGCGAGCTTATCCGAGCCGTCAGGGAGGAGGGCTTCGACGTGAGCAGGGCCAACACCGCCAACCGCCTATACCAGACATTGTTGCAATACATCCTCGCCGAGCGCGGCATCTACCGAGAAGAGGACCTGGCCGTTCGTATTAGGGAGCTGGGTGAAGGCAAGTGAGCTTCCCGACCGTGATCGCTTTGGAGAGGGAGCTGGCGAGGCTTGAGTCTAGGCTGCAAGTGTCATTTCAAAATGACATTCCCGGCTACCCGGTAGAGTTCGCCGTGTCGTTGGGGCTTGAGCCCGACCCCTGGCAGGTCGAGGTCCTGGCCTCAGAGCATCCCCGCAAGATCCTTTGCTGCGGTAGGCAGACGGGCAAGTCCACCGTAGGGGCTGTACTGGCGGTGCATAAGGCGCTCACCCGTCCCGGATCCACGGTGCTCGTCGTCGCCCCCGGCGAGCGTCAAGCCAAGCTCCTCTTCAGCAAGGCGGCCAGCCTCTACAGGCAAGCGGGGTATCCGCTACCCGCACACAGCGAGCGCAGGACCGGCTTAGAGCTCTCCAACGGCTCCATGATCGAAGCCCTGCCAGCAGTCGAGAGGACGACCAGGGGATACAGCGTCGACCTCCTCGTCGTCGACGAGGCTGCAGCCGTACCAGATATGGACTACCACGGCATCCTACCCGCCCTCATCGCAACGCAAGGAGAACAGGTGCTTTTATCCACGCCGCGTGGTAAGCGTGGGTTCTTCCACGAACTGTGGCATTCAGGCGACGACTAGCAGCGCGTAATGGTTCGCTCCGACGAGGTAGGGCGCATCCGCGAAGAGGACCTCGAAGTCTTCAGGCACACGATGCCAGAGCAGTTCTTTCTCCAGGAGTTCTACTGCGAGTGGCTTGAGACGGAAGGTTCTCTCTTCTCTTACGACGACATCGAGGTCGCCCTCGCCGCAGGTGAGGCGGTTGAGGCCATAACACTAGGAGACGACGAATGGTAAGCACATTACGCTGGCCTTACGGGCCTGCGGAAGGGGAGTATCAGCCACCCCGGATGCCTAAGTATTCACCACGGCGCTACTCGGTCGGTGTCGACCTCGGACAGGCCAACGACCCGACCGCGATAGCTGTACTCGAGAAGACGATTGTGCCGCCGCAGACGGCCTTGTTTGCGCCAGTGGGTGAGTCGCCATCTAATAGGTTGGTCGAAGGCTCCATCGTCTATGACCTCGTCTACCTGAAGAGGCCGAAGCTTGGCACGCCGTATGACGTGATAGCCAGGCGCGTTGCAGACCTCGTCTGCGAACTCGAGCCGCAAGGGGCATTTGGTGAGCTGGGACAGGTGACGCTATCGGTAGATGGTACCGGCGTCGGCAGAGCCGTTGTGGACATGCTCCACGTCGAGTTCAGGCGGAGGTCAACGTGGTCGGCCTCGCTGCCGAAGATAGACTTCCGCCGCGTGTCCGTCACCGGGTCGCAGACTCAGCTAAAGAAGCCACAGAGATCTAACGGTTATTGGAGTGTGCCGAAAAAGGATTTAGTGTTCCCTGCGGTCGCCAGCTTTCAGCAGGGGAAGATCCGGATCGCGAAGGGCATCAAGGACAGAGATGCCCTAGTGAACGAACTCAAGAACTACAAGAGGACCACAAACATAGCCACGGGTAACATGTCGTTTGAACCCTGGCGCGAGTCCGACCACGACGACCTCCTCTTCGCTGTCTGTCTCGCTCTGTGGGGCTGGCAGCAACGACGAGGGCAGACGATGCTACGTGTTATCAGATAGGGGGGTAAGTTCGTATAGCAGCGGCGCGACGTACCCGTCTAACGGGCGCGAACGGTCCGGGTAGGGGTTAGGCTGCCCTTCTGTAGGAACCCGGCGGTCGTATAGTGCAGGCTTCGGCATTGCAAGGCGACCGCCGGGCACCCCCCTCCCTACGTACGGAAACGGCGGCAGATGCACCGCCGATGAGATAGGAGCCGTCACGAATTGGCTAGATGCACGCTAGCCAAGTCCAGTTCCGCTTCTCGCAATATCCGATCCGGGTTCGTACTCCAGATGGGGAAATAGCCCACCACAGAACCGTCCAGACGCCGCAATACCGCTACATCAGGGTCGTGGTCCACCCGGTAGCCGGGCGGGAGCATCTTGTTAACCTTGTGTGCCTTCAGGACCAAAAGCCCCGACACATCTTCCTCCTGGAGCAATCCTAGCGGACGTTAACTAAATAAACGTTGAACCTTATTAAACCCTATATTTTGACCTCAAGTCAAGGCTAAGACTCCACATGTAGTGCAGGATGTTTTCGACCTCAAGCCAAGGTTAAGACTCCACATGTAGCGCACGATGTTTCTGCAGCGTTCTTGCTCCCGCCCAGACTACGCTCCTGAAACTCACGCAGGATCTCATTCAGGCAGGATCTCATCGCACCCATCGACTCCGACCCAAGCATCCCACCACGATTCGGCGCACCGTCCACTCTGACCGAAGCCCAAGCATATCTAGCTTAGATGCAACTTCGGCGTTTCGTTGCGCAGCTCCAGGCGATTAAGGTTGGCTTCTAAGGGCTTTCGTTACTGGTCCTAATGGTCTAGTATCCCCCTTGTGGGAGCGGATAACACACGCGGAGACAACGCGGCATCTAACCGCGAGGATGCCGCGCACGCAGGGTGGGTTACTACGCAGGTCGCGGCAAGGTCATTAGCCATATCACCGCGTACTGTCCGTTGGCACATCGAACAAGGACACATTGAAGCAAAACCCCAAGGCGAAGGCGTAAGGCGAAGCTGGCTTGTCTCCATAGACAGCCTTCAAGCCTTTAGAGATGCGCGGCAGCGGCAGGGGCAATCTCCGGGAGGCTTCCGCGAAGAACAAAAGAGCGCGGATATTGCCGCA
>Ga0126308_10001175_pt1 | contig 10105 bp, 10 predicted proteins | sample Plot55_FD_92533 | JGI IMG/M metagenome (GOLD analysis project Ga0126308, IMG submission 92533) | Serpentine soil microbial communities from UC McLaughlin Reserve, CA, USA - Plot55 | ecosystem: Environmental > Terrestrial > Soil > Grasslands | place: USA: UC McLaughlin Reserve, Lake County...
CGCCGTGACCTTCGACCCGCCGGTGTGGGCGATGTTCGAGCGCGAGCAGTTCTGGGAGGCCCACCGCGTCATGTGGGAGGAGGACTACTGGCACCTGGAGAACCTGACGAACCTCGACCAGCTACCTCCTTACGGCTTCAAACTCTCCGTGCTGCCCATCAAGTGGGTCGGGACCACGGGAGCTCCGGTCCGTGCGGTGGCGATCATAGATGACTGAGAGACATTCGCGATGACCGAACGTAACGCAGGGAAGACGAGCGTGGACCAGGAGCACAAGGGTGCCGTGATCTGGTTTAGCGACGAGGCCTGCCAGGACGTGGGCTTGAGTGGCGGCAAGGGGGCGAGCCTCGCCCGCATGAGTGCCGAGGGCCTACCCGTCCCGCCCGGTTTCGTCATCCCGTCGTACGTACTCGAAGAATCGTTGGATACCGAGAGGATGGTGGAGCTCGCCGCCACACGGTCGGCGGAGGGGCTACAGGAGCTCGTGGCCCAATGCCAACCTCCGACCGACGAGATCTCGGCCGCCTACGAAAACCTCATCGAAACGAGCGTGGGCGACGCGAAGGTCGCCGTGCGGTCCTCCGCCGTCGCCGAGGACTCAGAGGCGGCGAGCTACGCCGGGCAGCAGGAGACCTACCTCTACGTCGAGGGCGCACAGGAGGTCTGCCGGCGGGTCGTTGACTGCTGGGCGTCCTTCTTCTCCGAACGCGCGCTCTTCTACCGCTCGGAGAAGGGTTCGCTTGGGGACCTCCGCATGGCCGTCGTAGTGCAGAAGATGGTGGATCCCGAGAAGTCCGGTGTGGTCTTCACCGTCGACCCCGTCAGGCATCGCCGCGACAGGATCGTCGTCGAGGCCGTCCGGGGCGTCGGGGAGCAGGTCGTCTCCGGCGAGGTGACACCGGACCACTACACCCTCGACCGCAACGGTAACCTCAAGCGCCAGAAGATCGTCGACGAACGCGTGCTCACGGACGAGGAGCTGCTGAAGCTCGCCGAGCTCGGCAGGAGACTCGAGGACAAGCACGGGATCGCGCAGGACATCGAGTGGGCGATCGTCGGGGAGGAGATCTTCCTTCTCCAGTCCCGGCCCGTCACCACGATGTAGGCGCCCCGGCCGAGGTAGAGAAAGCAAAGAGAGAACCAGGATGCCAACCACAGCGCCCGATTGGCACGAGCCAACTTCGCTCGAGGAGGCACTCGCCCTGCGCGCCGAGCACGGTGAGGAGGCGACCATCGTGGCGGGCGGCTCCTTCCTCGGTATCGTCATAAACCAGAAGCTCCTCGCCCCGACCCGCCTCGTCGCCCTCAGGAGGGTCGCCGACCTCGATGTAGTCGAGGTCGGCGACGGGGTGCTCAGGCTCGGAGCGATGACGACACACCGCGCCGTCGAGCAGCACGGGGCGGTACGCGAGGGTTGGCCCGCGCTGGCGTTCTCCTTCTCGGTCGTCGCCAGCCCGCGCGTCAGGAACCAGGCGACCGTCGGCGGGGTGGTGGCCGACGCCGACTACGCCTCGGACCCGCCCTCGATGCTGGCTGCACTCCGGGCGCGCGTCGTGGCGAGGAGCGTGCGTGGGGAGCGCGGGATCCCGATGGACGAGTTCATCCTCGGGCACTACGCGACCGCACTCGAAGATGACGAGCTCGTCACGGAGCTTCGCATCCCGCAAAGTTCGGGGCCTTCCGTCTACAGGAAGTTCCGGAGCCGCTCCAGCGAAGACCGGCCGTGCGTCTCGGTCGCGGCTGCGCAGGACAACACAGACCTCAAGGTCGTCGTCGGCGCGGTCGCGGATAGGCCACAATACTTCCCGGAATTATGCGCCCTAGCAAGCGGGGAGAGGATAACGACCGAGCTGGCTACAGAGATCGGGCGCCGTTACGCCGAAGAGATTGAACCCCTCTCCGACTCGAGGGGCTCAGGGCGCTACCGCAAGCGTGTCATTGCCGTCGAAGTCCGGCGGGCGCTGGAGGGCCTCAGAGATGAGTGACCCACGCGTAACCGGGGCTATCCGCTACTCGCAGAACGCACGGGCTGAGGGGATGCTACACGCCCGCTTTGTGAGATCTCCTGTGGCCCACGCCCGAATCGTCTCCATCGACGCCTCGGCGGTCCCCGCGGACGTGGTCGTGCTGACGCCGCAGGACGTCGCGGACCTCGGGAGGTACGGCCCGCAGATAAAGGACCAGGAAGCCCTTCCCCAAGAGCGGGTTCGGCACGCCGGGGATGTCTTCTGCGCCGTCGCCGCCGAGACCCCGGAGGAAGCGGAGGAGGCAGTCAACCTAATAGACGTCGAGTACGAGGAACTACCCGCGGTCTTCGACGAGCTGGAGGCGTTCGCCGAAGGCGCGCCGCTGGTTCACGAGCATATCCACGTCTCCAAGAACGACGCCGCGTACTTCGGTATCCGCCCACAGCGGGGCACCAACGTTTGCCACCTGTTCCGGCTCCGCAGGGGCGACGCGGAAGCCGGTTTCGCTGAGGCCGACGCCGTGGTCGAGGAATCCTACCGGACGGCGGGTGCGACTCACGCCCCGATGGAGCCCAACGCCACGATCGCCTCCTGGGAAGAGGGGAGGCTCATCGTAGAGACCGGAACGCAGACCCCGTTCAACCTGCGGATGGACCTCGCCGGGCTCTTCAGCATAGAAGAAGAAAAGGTCAGGATAATCTCGCCCCCCATGGGAGGGTCGTTCGGGGCGAAGACCTTCGTCAGGACGGAGGCGATAGCGGCGGGCCTCGCGCGGAAGGCCGGAAGATCCGTCAAGGTCGTGCTCGGGCGCGACGAGATGTGGATGACGCTGAACCGCCACCCGGCCACGGTCAGGGTGAAGATCGGGGCCAAGGGCGACGGGACGCTCGTCGCCTGCGAGATAGAGTGCTGGGCCAACACAGGGGCCTACGCCGACTGCGGTCCCGGAGTCGCCCAGAAGATGGGCTTCGCCGCCCCAGGCCCGTACCGCATCCCGAACGTTAAGGTCGACTCGCGCGCCGTCTACACCAACCTGCCCCCCAACGGCGCGTTCAGGGGCTACGGCCAGATGCAGTCCACCTGGGCGAGGGAACGCACGATGGACGTTCTAGCCGGGCGGCTCGACATGGACCCGCTCGAGCTGCGGATGAAGAACCTCCTCAAGGACGGGGACAGGTACTGCACCGGCGAGACCATGAACGACGTGCATTTCGAGAGGCTACTGCAGAACGCCGCCGATGCCATAGGCTGGTCGGAGGGCCGGGAGAACAAGGGTCTTTGCGTCATGCTCAAGGGCATGCAGACGCCGAGCCGGGCCTCGATTGCAGTCGAGGACAACGGGGACGGGACCTACACCATCCGGTGCGCCACGGCCGAGATGGGCCAGGGCGCGAAAACCGTCATGCGCATGATGGCCGCCGAGATGCTCGGCGTCGACGTGGAGCAGGTGAGCTGCCCCGACCCTGACACGGATGTGGTTCCTTATGACACCCGCACGACCTCCAGCCGCTCGACGCACATGATGCACCGGGCCCTCGAGGTCGCCGTCGCCGATTTGAAGGAGAACGGCAGGCGCGGCTACGGCGAGGTGGTGGACGAAGGCGGGCTGGACCCGGACACCGGCCAGGGCATCGCGTCGTCGCACTGGCACCAGGGGGCGGCGGCCGCCGAGGTCGAGGTCGACGAGGAGACCGGCAAGTTCAGCGTCCTCAGGCTGCACGCGCCGATCTACGCGGGCAGGGTCATAAACCGCCCGGCGGCCGAGCTGCAGAACGAGGGCTCCATGATCATGGGCCTAGGGACCACCCTCTTCGAGAGCAACGAGTTCTCCGAGGGCCAGATCACGAACGCCAACTTCTCCGACTACAACATCCCCGCCTTCGACGACATGCCCGATACCCTCTCCCACGAGTTGGTAGAACGCGAGGGCGGGGAGGTTCAGGGCCTCGGCGAGACCGCTTTGCCACCGGTCCCGCCCGCCATCGGCAACGCTCTCTACTCCCGCGGCATCCACGTCACGGAGCTACCGATCTCCGCAGAGCGGGTCCTCGACGCCGTGGACGCCCGCGATGGCAGGGACGAGACCCCTGCGATGGCCGGAGCGCATCCCGTCTCAGCCAACGGGCATGATGGGGATGAACCTGCCAAGAAGGTCTTCGCCGCCGGAACGCCCGGCGGGTCAGCTAGGACCAAGGACGCCTCGGACGGAGAAGCTGCCGGGATCCTCACCGAGGCCAGGAGGCTGGCCACGTCGGAGTCGTCGAAGCTCTTCTTCGCGGCGCTCGGGGCGGGACTGGCACTTATCTGGCTTTTCAAGCGGAGCGGAGACGGTGTCAGATGAGCTATGACCGCGTCAAGCGTGCTGAGGAGGTGGCTTGAGGGTTGCATTCACCGTAAACGGCCGGGAAGTCGAGGTCGAAGCCCGATCAGATGAGATGCTGCTCAGCGTCCTGAGGCGCGAGCTGGACCTCACGAGCGTCCGCGAGACGTGCGGCGTGGGGGTCTGCGGCGCGTGTACAGCGCTCCTGGACGGGGAGCCGATCTCGACGTGCATACTGCTCGCCCCTCTCGCCGAGGGACGCAAGATCACGACAGTCGAAGGGCTCGGTGGGAACCACCCCGTTCAGGAGGCTTTCGTCGAGGCGGAGGCGTTCCAGTGTGGCTACTGCACGCCAGGCATGATCCTCACCACCAAGCGGCTCCTCAAGGAGGACCCCGCCCCGTCGGACGAGAAGATAAAGACCTACATGGGTGGCAACCTTTGCCGCTGCGGCTGCTACTCCAAGATAGAGGACGCCGTGCACCTTGCTGCGGATAGCGCTCTGAGCGCCGTTGCAAGCAGCGAGGGTGCTCGCAAGACCACCAAAGGAGGCAAGTGAGGCTAGTAACCTACGATGCCGGCCGGGGGCCGAGGGTTGGGGTCCTCGAAGGAGACAGTGTGTTGGACGCCGGTTTCGAGGGCGACATGGTGGCGTTTATCGAGGCGGGAGCCCCCGTTGGAGAGACGACCCCGGCCCAGAACGCCAGGCTGCTCTCTCCCTTGAGGCCGCGCTCTCTTCGCGATTTCCTCGCCTTCGAGGGGCACCTCAAGAACGCCTTCAAGCGGCTGAACCGCCCCATTCCCGAAGAATGGTACGAGGTACCCGCCTTCTACCGGGGCATGCCCGATACCGTCATCGGCCCCGACGAGACGATCCCTTACCCGTTCTACACGGAGAAACTCGACCACGAGCTCGAGCTCGCCGCCGTGATCGGGCGCAGGGGGAAGGACGTCTCTCGCGAGGAGGCGGACGGGTACATCTTCGGCTACACCATCTGGAACGACCTCTCGGCCCGCGATACGCAGTCGCGGGAGCTTCCTGTGGGGATGGGCCCTTCAAAGGCGAAGGACTGGGACGGCTCCAACGTCCTCGGTCCGTGCATCGTAACCGCCGACGAGGTCGACGCGAACGATCTCGCCATGAGCGTCCGGGTCAACGGCGAGCTGTGGGCCAAGGACAACTCGAAGAACATGCACCACAAGTTCGCCGACATGATCTCCTACGCCTCCCAGGCGCAGACGATCTACCCCGGCGAGGTCTTCGGCTCGGGAACGGCGGAGGGCGGCGCCGGCATCGAGACAGATCGCTACCTGAACGAGGGAGACGTCGTCGAGATGGAGATAGAGGGAATCGGTGTGCTCAGGAATGTGATCGGGAAGAAAAGGATTTAGCCAGCAGAAAAGGCTGATGGCTGACAGCTAATTGCTGACAGTGTCCGACTGAAAGGAGGACCAATGGCCTTCGTTGTCGTTGCGAAGTGGACGGCCAGGGAGGGCGAGGCGGACGAGGTCGAGGAGTGCATAAGGCAGCTCACGCCGCTGTCTCGGGAGGAGCCGGGCAACCTCTTCTACCAGGCCCACCGCGACCCGGAGAACCCCAACCTGTTCTACCTCTACGAGCAGTACGTGGATGAGGACGCCTACAAGGCGCACGGCGAGTCCGAGCACTTCCAGGAGCTCGGCTTTGGCACCGCGATACCGCTCCTCGAGAGCCGCGAGCGCGAATTCTACGTGACGCTCGACTCGTAGGAGGGGGCGACTTTTCGTGGCGAAGATCGTAGACCTCAGTCCGGCGGTGCCCCACGGCTTCAAGGGGCCGCCTTCGACGGATCTTGGCGTCCAGATGAACGTGCGCACGAAGTCCGATCCGGGCTACTGGCAGTCCACGCAACTGGACCTCATGAGCCTGCACACGGGGACGCACGTCGAGAGCGCGTTGCACACCGTCGAGGGTGGGGAGGCCATAGAAGAGGTGGCGCTGGAACGGGTGATCGGTGACGCCGTCGTCCTCGACCTCACCCCGACAGAGGCGATGCAGATCCTTGACGTGGCCGACCTCGAGGAGGCGAACGAGAAGCTCGAGGCTTCGGGCGAGTCGATCCGGCCCGGCGACATCCTGCTCTTCAGGACAGACTGGGCGCAGCGGCACATCGGGACCCAGAAGTACTTCAAAGAATCGCCCGGCCTGACGGAAGAGGCGGCGCGTTGGGTCGCCGGGAGGGGGCCGAAATCCGTCGGCTGCGACTTCTTCGAGGAGCCGGCGGCCCGACAGCCCGGCTGGACGGCGGACGAGTTCGTGGTCCACGGCGCTATCCTGGGCGCCGGCATTCCGCTTATCGAGGGGCTCGTGAACCTGAAGGACCTGCCGCCGAGGGTTCGGTTCTTTGCCCCCTTCTACAAGTTCGAAGGGGTAGAGAGCGCCCCCGCTCGCGCGTTCGCGCTGATCGACTCCGGGTAACGGAAGACGATACGTGGCAAGAGATCTGGCGCAGGGCTTGGAGGGAGTGATCCCGTGTCCACTGTGAGGATCCACTGGCTGAGGCACGGGAAGATCGCCTCGCACAGGGGCGACGTCCCCCTGACAGAAGAAGGACTCTCCCAGGCCAGAGAGAGGGGCCGGGCGCTCGCCGAAGATGTCTCACCTAACGAGGTCGTTCACTTCATGCACGCCCCCACCCTCCGCACGCGGCAGACGGTCGAGGAGATCAGGGCGAGCATGGAGGAGGCTCTAGGGGCCGATAGCGGTGTGGAGCTCCTCGAGGTCACCGAACAATGGGCCATCCGCAACCCAGATATATTCGTTGCGGGCCAGCGGGTCGAGATGGTCAGCAGCGTCGAAGCGCTCGCAGAGCAGCTCTCCGCACCGCCCGTGGACCCCGAAACCCTCGCCGATCATCCGTTCTTCGGCGCGTTTCTGACGTCCTCGGACCGCATAGGCTACTGGGTAGAGCATCCGGACCCGCCCGGCGAGGACACGGTGGCCGTCGCCCGGCGTCAGATGACGTTCGCCATGAGCTTGCCGGACGGGCAGGAAGACAATCCGGTGCGCTACGTCCTCGCGACGCACTCGCCCGTGCTGCGGGCGATCCTGCTCCGCTACCTGGGGGAGGACCCCGGCGAGCCGGAGCACCTGGAGCCCATAGACCTGACCCTTTCTAGAGGCGAAGCGCCGGAGCTCTGCTTCCGCGACCGCCGGAGGGTCCTCTACGGCACCGCGGCGGGAGAGAGAGAGCCTCGATAGACCATACGGAGACCGATCAGGTCCCGCTGACGCCACGCTTGACACCAGAATCTGTGGACATATACACTTGGCTCAAGGTTCCGCGTGCGTCGTGCGGAGAGGGGAAGGTAAGAGATGCGCCGAAAGGGTGAGCGTCGGATCCGACGTTAGGCTCGGGCGCTCCATGGGGAGGTTAGGCAATGTCTGAAGCCGGACGGCAGGGGACCGCCGAGGCTACAAGATCATCTTTTCTCGACAGGTGGTTCGAGCTTTCCGAGCGCGACACGACCCTTCGCACAGAACTCGTCGCCGGGCTCACCACGTTCATGACGATGGCTTACATCATCTTCGTCAACCCGCAGATCCTATCCGACGCGGGGATCCCCGAGCAAGCCGCCTTCGGCGCGACCATATACGCGAGCGTGATAGCCACGACGCTAATGGGGCTCTGGGCGAACTTCCCCGTGGCCACGGCGCCTGGCATGGGGCTAAACGCCTTCTTCGCCTACACCGTCGTCCAGGGGCAGGGGCTCAGCTGGCAGACCGGGCTTGGGGCGGTCTTTATCTCAGGCATCGCCTTCTTCATCCTGACCGTAACCGGCATCAGGGAGTTGATGATCGACGGGGTCCCGCCGTGCTGAGGTCGGCGATAGCCGTTGGTATCGGCCTCTTCATCGCGTTCATAGGGCTGAAGAACGCTGGGATCGTCGTGTCCGACGAGACCAACTTCGTCGCGCTGGGCAACCTCGTGAGCGCAGGGCCGCTGCTCGCCCTCTTGGGTCTGCTCGTGGCCTCCTTCCTGCTGGCTAGGGGGGTGAAGGGGGCGTTTATCTTCAGCATCCTTATCACGACGGTAGTTTCCATGATCGTCGGCTTCTCCGCGGCGCCAGCTAGTGTTGGAGATGTCTTCTCGTTTTCGCTGCCCGACATGTCGGATACCTTCCTTGCGATGGACATCCGAGGGGCGCTGGCCTACGGGCTGCTGAGCGTGCTCTTCACCTTCACCGTGGTCGAGGTGTTCGACAACCTCGCAACGTTTATCGGGCTTACCAAGCGGGCGGGTCTGATGGACGATAACGGCAAGATCCCTAACATAAACAGGGCCTTCGCCGCGGACGCGGTAGGGACGCTCTCGAGCGCGGCCCTGGGAAGCACGGCCATGAACGCCTACATAGAGAACGCGACGGGCATAGAGGAGGGGGGACGCACCGGCATCCAGGCTCTCGTGGTAGCCGTCATGTTCCTACTCGCTCTACTTTTCGCCCCGTTCGTCGGCCTGATCCCCGCCCAGGCCACGGCGCCGGTGCTCGTGCTGGTAGGCGCCCTCATGCTCAGCGAGATCCGGCATATCAGGTTCGTCGACTACACCGACGTGATACCCGCCTTCCTCACCATGTTCATGATGCCCCTCACCTTCAGCATCGCGGAGGGTCTGGCCTTCGGTTTCGTCTCGTACACGCTGCTGAAGGTGCTCACCGGCAGGGCGAAGCAGGTACATTGGATCACCTACATCATCAGCGCCGCGTTCGTCCTAAACTTCTGGCTGCTGAGCCGGTGATGGCGGGGTCGTCCCACCGGCCCGGCGAGAGGCCTGTGCGGAAGGGAGAATAGTCTTGCCGTACGAGAGGAGGCCCTTGCACGAGACGACCCGGGAGCTGGCTGCGACCGCCAGGGGTGAGATCCCCGCCACGCTGGTCGTCCGGGGCGGGACCCTGGTAAGCGTGACATCGGGCGAGCTCCTGCCGAACATGAGCGTCGCGGTGCGAGGATCGCGCATCGCCTACGTCGGGCCCGACGCAAGCCACACTCTGGGCGATGAGACCCGCATCGTCGAGGCCGAGGGCCGCTACATAGCGCCGGGCTTCCTCGACGGCCACTGCCACATCGAGAGCAGCCAGATCACCGTCACCCAGTTCGCGAGGGCCGTCCTGCCGCTCGGGACCACAGGCGGATTCTTCGACGCGCACGAGATCACCAACGTGCTTGGCCTGCGTGGGTTGAGGCTGATGCTCGAAGAGGCGCGCACAACCCCCCTGGCCGCCTACATGCAGGTGGCCTCTTGCGTGCCGTCCACCTCGACGACATTAGAGACGCCGGGGGCGGTGATCGGGCCTGACGAGGTCGCCGAGGCCCTTAGCTGGGGCGAGGACGTGATCGCGCTCGGGGAGGTGATGAATTTCCCAGGGATCGTCTTCGGCGACGAGCAGATGCACAGTGAGATCTCCGCCGCCCTGCGCGCCGGCAAGATCGCCGACGGCCACTTCGCCTGGCCCCCCGACGACTGGCGCCTCGCCGCCTACGCCGCGAGCGGCATAACCGGCTGCCACGAGGGCACCTCACCGGAAGATACGGCATGGCGCCTCAGGCAGGGCATGTACGCCAAGCTCAGGCGCGGCTCGGCCTGGCACGACGTGGAGGCGACTATAAAGGCCCACACCGAGCTCGGCCTCGACCCCCGCCACATCCTGCTCGTCACCGACGACCGCAGCCCCGAGTCCCTCCTCGATGAGGGGCACATGGATTTCGTCGTGCGCCAGGCCATCAGGCAGGGCGTTCGTCCCATAACCGCCTTCCAGATGGCGACGCTAAACCCGGCAG
>Ga0126308_10001176_pt1 | contig 10097 bp, 4 predicted proteins | sample Plot55_FD_92533 | JGI IMG/M metagenome (GOLD analysis project Ga0126308, IMG submission 92533) | Serpentine soil microbial communities from UC McLaughlin Reserve, CA, USA - Plot55 | ecosystem: Environmental > Terrestrial > Soil > Grasslands | place: USA: UC McLaughlin Reserve, Lake County...
AAGGTTTCCTGATGCCACGCCGATTCTACGACTCGGTAGCTGAATTGAAGCAGGCCGTAATGCACGGTCTGCGTCTGCTGGAAGCCGTGGAGATTCAATGTTCACTTGGAGATACTTAGCAGGCGTACGCCATAAGCTGCATAACGTTGTTCATGACGCCTGATGCGTAATTGCCAATAATGGAGAAGGAGCCGAAGTCTTATGCTGGTATCGAACCTCGACCAAAAGGCGGTGCCGCATGATGGACCTCGACTCCTTCCTCGTCTCATTGTACGTATACTGCTGGACGATTGGCAGCAGCAACTGTAGAGACACATTACGCCCAACTCAACACGGCGTATACCGCAACCTGGATGATCTATCGAGTTTAGGGTCAAGGGTCTGCGCGGGAGGCCGCTTCTGCTCTGTCCACAGGTCGCACAATTAAGGGGATTCCGCGCTATGTTTCGACCTCCACCTCCTCTTGCATGACGTCGAAGCGGAGGCGCGGCGCGGGTGGCGCAAGGAGTGGGAGCCGGCGGCGTTGCGACCACAGGACTGGCTGTCCGTCCGTTCTGCGGGCCAGCATGTAGCGTCGTTCTAGGCGCAGCCCCAGGCTCGGCACCGTGCTCGGTTCGATCTGATGCACCGGAGCAGGTGGCTCCGCCAACGGATCAATGAGGACGCGGGCGCGTGGCTCCGGCATCAGCACGGGTGGGTCCACCGTAAGATCGGCCAGGCGTCCCTGTACAAAGCGCCGACGCCCTCCGATTTCCGCGATCTGGTAAGGATGCCAGTAGGGGAACATGGGCGTGCTGGGCAGATAAGTATAGCGCTTGCGGCCCGAGGCGAGGACCGAGCGACCGTCTTCGTTTTGGGGCACTTCACCCTCACGCGGCGGCGTCGGGAGATCGCGCCCTTCCACCCGCCGCTCGACGGCCCACGGGAGGTTGGCGTCTTCGTCGATCCCTAGCACCACGTCTTTCCCCTGAGGCTTACTCGGATGTCTTGAACCACTGAAGGATTACACCCGGCTTATAGACCGGCGCTGCGAGCGGACGTTGTCTAGGAAAGAATGTTCTTCCGGTCAGCGGCCCGGTGAGCACCTCATAGGATTGGTATCCTTTCATCTCTTGGATCTTCTCACCAAGCGCTGCAGTCGTCCGATCGATATTTGCGTCCTTGACGCTGACCAGGTGGCCATCCGTATCGAGGTATAGTGTGGCTTTTGTTTGGTCGTCGCTGTGTAGCGGGTCGAAAACAAAGCGTTGCTCGTAAGGGGATTCAGCGTAGACTCGCGAGACCGCTATTGCTAATACCTCTCCATAATCCGGCAGGCGTTCGAGCGCGTATGCCGTGATTACATTTACATAATTAAATGGGTTCATATTTTCAGGCTTTTCCAGCAGCCTTGCCTTGTGATCAGGCGACATTTGCTTGTAGATGAGGTCAAGAAAGCCCACAAAGGGGTCGGTAACTCTTGCGCGTATAACCTTATGAAGCCCGGCGGAACCGGATTGATTTGTCATACCACATGCTCCTCTAGACGTATGACTCGCGTCAGTGACATCAGATACTTCCCCTCAGATTTTCCCGGCCAAGTACCTCTATGCTTCCTCCTCCCGCCTATGGTATCGTCAGTTCTACCATTGCCATTGTATTAGAAGCACTTCGCGCAAGAGCTGGCCATCCCCGGACCTCTTTGAGCACGACATTGAGCTAGGCTGCTGGCTCATCAGCCCGCACCTACGGAGAGCGTTTCGGCGGTTCTGCGCCAGGCGCCAAGGCGCGCCTACAAAACGCTATACTGATCACACCGCACGGCTACCCCGAGAACTGCTCATACGATCCGGTGCAAAAGACGCTCACCGTCGGGGAAGGCGAGATCCGTCCCGTAGAACCGGAAGGCTACGGCTACAGCGTCTCTGGCTTCGAAGTAGTCACGTCCTGGCTTGGCTACCGCAAGCATATTCCGCTGGCAAGAGATCGTCTCCGCCAGACGACGCCCACCCCGAACGCTGGACGGGCGAAAGACGAGGGAACTGCTGGAGCTGCTGTGGGTACTCGAAGCCACCGTAGAGCGCGAGCCAGAGTTCGCACCCTTCCTATCCGAGGTCGTGTCCTCCGAGGTTTTCGCGGCCGACGAGCTGCCGGAGCCGACAGCGGCAAAACGCGAGCCCCCAAAGCGAGATGCAAACTACGGACAGAATAGGCTCCATCAGCGAGAAACCAACTAACTGGTGCGCCCGTCACAAGGAGTGCACCAGCACATCTAACATCGCAAACCAGGTTCATCTGCGGGTGGCTTCGCGCAGGGACCAAGGTTTGAGAAGACCGCTGTAGGATCACTCAACGAAATCGAAGCGAAGCCCGCTTGACCCTTCGCCGCGCCCTGTCCGCTTACGCCGCCCGATCCACAAGTAGGTTGAGCCATCCGTTCCACGTGCGTACTGGTAGGTTCGAGTTACGCAGGCGCCCTCGCGCGGGACCTCCTCGTCGTACAGCCGCAGCTCCTGAGTCGGCTCCAGAACGCGCCCCTGCGCACGTGGCGGAACGGTCCTTTCTTCGAGCCCATCTGAAACGCCGGCAGGTAGCATACCGCGTCGTAAGCGGATCGAGGGGCGGCCTCCGGCTTCCGAAACCTCCACAGGAAGCAGTGGGATCCAATAGTCGGGAACGACCGAGCCGAGACGGTATCGCACCTCGGCTGTGGATATATCCGAGCTCGGCGGTGCTTGATCGCGCTCTTGAGCTTGTTCGCGCAGGCGACGCCTCGCTTGGTACGCTTCCAAACGATGCAGCCGACCACCAGCTTCGCTCTCGACCACCCGTTCGACCGCCCAAGCGAGGTTGGCCATCTCGTCGCGTAGGAACGAGACTTCTTCGATCGGCGCGCTCTCCAGGCTCGTACCCAGAGTGGGTGGCAGGAAGAAGGTGTCACGGAACGGGTCGCTCGCCCCACCCTCCGGCCCGACACGCTGGTCAGACGAGATGCTGAACATGCGCCAGGGCGCGTCGGGACCGTCCACCGTGCTCGCGTGCGGCACCAACAGTCGCTCTCCGAACGTATTCATCACGACCAGCGACGCGACACGACTGAGCGACCCGGTCTCTAGTTCCAACGGAACCATGAACCAGTCGTTGCCGAATACCAGCGCGAACTCCACGAGCAGCAACCGGCCAAGGTCGCCATTCCCCACGCCGACCTGCCCGAGGTTGACGCGGCCGTCTTCGAACTCCCACAAGCGCGAGGCAGGCATTCCGCGAAAGCGAACGGGAGCGGGAAGAAAATTGCGCGGGGGTGAGAGGACAGGCAGCGCAGCTGACTCGCCGAGCGATGCCGAGTCGTTGGACACAAACGAGAACCAATCGAGGCGACCCCCGCCGTACTCGGGCGCGGCAAGTACCATCTCACCAGCGGAGGTACGGCCACTAACTGCGAACTCGTACTCCATTCGATCGGCCACCCAGGCGGACGCCGCCGACTTGTCGCCCGACCCGTCGCCCGGCTCGCTGAAAGGCTGCTGATCGTACCAGTTGATCCACGCCCGCGCCGCCCGCAGAACCTTTTCCCGGTCGGCCTCAGCGATCGAGGGCGCAGGCGGAAGCGAGCTGCCAGTACCCACGCCGATTAGTCCCGCGTCGCGGAAAGCCTGGTACAAGAGGACACCGTCCGGAATACGCCTAGCGACGACATCAAGGAACCGGCGGCTCTCGGAGTCGAGTGTCCCCTCGGGGTCGCGGTGCTCCAGCGGGTAGGTGCGGATGTAGGAGTCGCGGTAGCTTCCCGCCTCATGCGCCTCGAGCAGTCGCAGAAAGTGCAATCCCGCCTCGGCCGAGAGACGCGCATTTGGTCTGTTCGGTGCCTCCGCACGCACCGGCTCCCGCTCCACCAGCGTCTCGAGCGGCAGCGCAGAGGGCAGGTCTAACGCCCCGGATGCGGTACCATCGGGGGGAAGCGGTCCCGGACAGTACCTACTCAGTCGGGCGCTTTCAACTTGCAGAAGCGCGGTTGCCGGTGACCCGGTGTCGTTGCCCCAGAACTCGCCGAACTGCCACTGGCGGGCCAGCATCCAGAGCGGGTCGTGGAGGCGTAGCTGCCTGCCGTCCTGCAAGGCGGGGCAGCGCACATTGGGTTCTAGTAATATCCATTCGTCGGTGGGCGGCATAATCGTCTTTCCGTTCTTCCTTTCAGCTCTATGGGGTGGCGGCGCGGGCGAGGTTGCTTTGCCCCGGTTCGGTGACGCCTGGCTCAGCGAACCATATGGCGGGGGGCAGGCTTAGGCCTGCGTCCGCGAGCGCAGCGGGATCGGCGGCACGCATCTGAGCCAGATCGAACGTTTCCTGCAAAAGGGTTGCCAGTGTGTCCAGATCCCAGACGGAACGCCGGTCCTCGGGCGTGACAGCGAGCAGGATCGACTGCGGGGCGCGGGCGTCTGGCTGGTCGAAGTGGAATGTTAGGCCAGTGATCTCGTTCCGACCCGGTACGACCTCGACCCATTCGTCGATAAGCAGGCCAACAATCGACCCATCAAATCGTGGCTTCTCGCCTCCTTGCGGCAGGTAGACGACGAGCGACAGCCGTCCGCCGGGGATCGGCGGCTGGCTTGCGTCGTGTTCCAGGGCGACCCAGCGGTCTGCCTCATCCAACGGAAGCTGCCCAACGCAGAGCGAAGCTAGTCGGCCGCTCCCGCCAATCGCCTCGGCGTAGAGCAGCGAAGCATCGAGCCGCGATACGCCGTCGCGCACGCGTGCCGCGCGCTGAAACCAGGTGACCGGAGCGAGCGGGTCGTTGTCGAGGAAGGCGTCGTCGCGCTCGAAGGCCTTCGAGATTTCCGCTGCAACTCCCGGACGAGGCACGAAGCGCGGCAAGACGCGGAAATCCGGCCCGAAGGCCGCGGCGATTCGACCGAGGTTGTGATCGCGAAGCGCCTCCGGGGCCGCGTCGTCTCGAGCAAACCCTTCTTCCAGCGTATCAATCTGACGCAGACGTCGCTCGATCTCTTTGCTAACCGAGACCGCTTGCTCTCGAAGCGCCGCCAGCACCTCGTCGTGCGGTGCCCCTTCTTGCGTCTCAGGGTCGACGTCGAGTGGGAGGCGAGGTATCGCACCCGCGATGCCAAATTGGGCAGCGCTAAGCAGAGCTTTTTGTATCTGGTCGATAGTCGCCCCCAGTTGCAGAACATCTAGCAAGAGTCGGTGAGTCTGCCGCAGTATTTGCTCGACGCTCAGGGCGCGTCGCCGCAACTCGTCCGAGTCAATCTCGAAGACGTCCGTTCCCGCAGGTGCGTCGGGCTGGATCAGATCGCCCGGTTGAAGGAAGCGAGATCCGGCGACCAACTTACGGGCCGTTCGTGCGACCTCTAGCAGCTCGGCGAATGTCACCCAATCGGTTTCGTCGTCGGCATCGCGCGCGAAGGTGAGCTGCACATCAACGTCGACCGGATCGGGACCGGTGCCACTTTCGTGTCGCTGCTGCGCGTACCGGTCCAGCAGCAGATAGGTCAACCGCTGCTCCAGCTCCCCCATGTGCGCCTCCTCATCACCCTCGGCAAGAAACAGCACGTCGAGCGGAGAAAGGCCGAGGGAGCTTAGCAAAACTTCCGTCGTGCGGACAACCGCGCCGTCTTTCCTATCGATATAGGCCGCGCCGCAGCGCACGCGTGCCGGGTCAGGTAAGAGAGTAGCTACCCAGCCGTTCAGCAAAGGCTCGGCCTCCGCACGGGCGGACTGGACGTCTGTCTTCCAGGCCGACGCTGACGCCTGAGCGATGTCAGGGTCGATCAGGACGAGCACACGGTGAGTCAGCGCTACCCCGGTACGCGGCGTGCGAGCAACCTCCAGCTCGGGAGGCGGCGTCTCGCCGCGGGCGATAGCGTCCAGGGTTGCCCCGGAGCGCAGCAGGTTACCCTGTACGAGTTGGTAGACGCTCTCCGCCACCACCACATCACCTACAGCATCCACGGACTCACCTAGCGAGCGCAACCGCTCGATCAGCGACTTGTATTCGGGATGAGGCTCGCGTTCGGGACTGTCGGGTGGCGGGAAGCCTGAGAGGGGATCGCCGAAGGGTATCGTGGTGCCGTCCCAGACCCCGCTCTGAAGCCCCAGCCGGAAGCGTCGGTATAGCTCCAACCCATCTACTACGTTCCTGGCAGCAAGTGACTCTTGCGCCTCGCCCCACTGTTGCACCAACAGCGCGGAGAGTCTTTGACGCGCCGCCGCGAGATTCTCCGCCAGTTTCTTTCGGTCCTCTTCCTGAGCGATCGCTTGGTCCTCTCGTTGCTGCTTGATCTCTGCCTGTGCTCTCTTGCGCTCTTCGGCCTCGCGCAGGAGAGCATCGATCGCTTCGACCTCCTTCCGTGCGGCATCGAGCGCACCGGTCTCCGCTTGGTATTGGGCCTCCAACTGCCCCGCCCTGTCTAGCGCCTCGCGACGCTGGGCATCGAGCTCTTCACGCTTTTGCACCCACGTGTCGAACTCGGGCGGTTCGGCGTAGCGTATCCGCTCGCCGTCCTCCAGCTTTGTAATACGGGTCTTAGGCCGCTCCTCCCGCGCGAGCCGCTGGATCTCCTCATAGAGTTGCGCGGCTCTATTGCGGGCGGTGCGAGCTTCGGCGGCATAACCCTCGATTCTCCCCACTTCGTCTGCGTAACCAGTGCGACGCTGCTGCAGATCACGGATCAGGTTCTCCACTGTGTCGATCTCTCGCTCGGCAGCCTCTGCCTCCGCTCCTAGTCGCGAAACCTCGGCGGCCACGGCTGCTTCGTCTTGGAAGGCCTCTCGGAACGTCCGGTAAGCGGCGGCAAGCTCATCCTCTTCGCGCAGCGCGGCCAGGGTCCGAAAGCGGTCAATGTGATGATCCAGGCGGTTCTCGTGCAGCTCGCGCTCGAACCGATACCCAAGCAGCGATCCCAGCGACTGGCCCTGTCGCACCCCTTCTAGAAGCCACTCCGCCTGCTGAACCCTCACCGAGGAGAGATCGATCGCAAGCGCCTCGCCGCTGCCGCCCGCACTCTTCTCCGAGAGATAGCCGCTGCGCAAAACCGCCGCCGTGGATGCATGCGCCAGTGAGGGCGCCTGCACGAAGCCTTGATTCGCCGGGGAGGTGTAGAGCGTTTCGCTTTCGTTGGGCGCCGACGCCCGCTGCCGCGCATCGTCTAACTGCTGTCGCAGCTCTCTTCTTCTCCACTCCCAGTGCGCCCACGCCCTTCTATCGATTTCCCGTTCCGGCTCCTCGGCCTCGTGCCGCTGAATCTCGATCTCCAACTCGCTTACCGTCGGAGCGAGCTGCAGCCCCGGTTCGGGACGCAGGTCCTCCACCCAGCCATAACTGCCCAGTCGGAGGCCCCGGAGGCTCCGATCGGCCCGCAGGTGCTCCAATCTGCTCGTCGCCAGCGAGGTCACCCAGGCGTCGAAGCGGTAGGCGCAGGCATCCAGGGTTTCGGCCATCAGCGCGCGCAGGGTGAGGTCCGGTACCTGCTCCAGCCCCTCGAGGGCGTTTCGGAATATTGCGGCGCCTGCCGCATCTGCCCCCGGCGCGAGGGCAACGAGCGCCGCGCGGTGCAGTAGAAGGTAGAGTAGTGGGTGTGGTCTGGCAGCACTGCGAGCATCCCAGCCTGGGTAGCGTTCTTCACGAATCGCTTCGAACGTGCTTTCTCGGAGCAACCGCAGGTAGTTGGGTTCGGGCGGTCGAAGGGCGAAATCTGTTCCGGGTTGGGCCGGGTCGCGCGCCAAACCGACCGAAGGCGAGGCGAAGCGGGCGTTGTCGGCGAACTGCCGTAGAGTGTAGTCGCACGAGGTCGCCTCCTGGCCGAGCACGATCGGCAGTAGCTCCTTCTGTGACGCGATCTCGGCTTGCAGTCCCGGGGGGAGCGGGCGGCCACCCTCGACGCCGCTGCCGCGTATGCCCAACGTCAGTACATGGGCTCGCGCACGATCCCAAGCGTGCATAACCGCGCGCAGAGCATCACCAATCTCGGAAGGGGTGGAGAGACTCGCCCCGGGTGCTGGCGGCTGCCAACGCCTCAGGGATGTGATTGGCAAGACGCCATAAGGTTGGTTTCCCACGCGGAACGCCGGCAGCGGACCGCGTGCCCGCACGAAGCCAGCGAAATGATTGTGCCATGCGACGCTTCGACCCCCATCGCCGTCGCTGGGGGCAGCGCCCGTCACCGCCTGCGTAAACCACCACGCACCTGTGGCCGGCCAGAGCGCGTGGTTCATCGCCGCGGCCGTTTCCTGGTCACGTCCATCGGCGTGGAGCACGTGTGCGAAGACAGAGGTGTCCAGGCCGAGCGCGCGGGCCAGGATCGCGCCGTCTCCACCCGGAACAGCCAGCGAAGGTCCGCGCTCCACTTGGTAGCCCCGGTCGCCGCCCGCTCCGCTGTCGCCGGGGCGGTAGCCCGACGATGTTTCCTCGGTGTTGTTGGTCGGCGTATTCTGGGGAACCAAGGCCAGACCACTCGTGTAGTGGTGGGCGTCGAGCAGGGAGGCGAGCCGGCCGGCAGAGGCGTCGGCGTCGAGGCCGGAGCGTACTCCCACCACCACGAGCCGCTCGAACCCCTCCGCAGCCTGCGTGCCCGTCAACGGTATTGTCAGCGCCATGCCTTTGCCCAAGGCAGCGTCGAAGTCAATCAACCAGCGCATCCCCTCGTCCACGCCGGGCGGCGTCTCGCGGTTGCCGTCTACGTCTGACCGGGGTGACGGACCGAGATCTAGTGACTCGGGGATCGGCCCGCCCCACACGACCACCGGCAGCCCTCCGTCGCGTGGGTAAGCGAGCGCAACCCACCGGTCGGGCATAACATTGGTGCGGGCGGCCCGCGTCCAGACAGACGCCCGCTCAGAGATTTCCTCCTCCGGGGTAGTGTCGAAGCAGTGAGCGATCCAGGCGGCGCGACGCGAGCCGAACTGCTCCGCCAACTGCTCCCAAGCACGCTGCCGGGTCAACTCTAAGTCCGCTGCCAGGCCTGGGTGGGCGGCGACCTGTTGCCGAAATTGCGAGCCCCAGGCCTTCTCGTCGGCGGTTAGCTCCGGCTCGTGCGAGTCGGCGTGGAAGTCGTCGGGGTAGATACGCACCAGCAGCTGGAAACCGCCAGCCGTACTTGCAAAGCGCGTCTCCAGTCGGATGGGCAGTAGCGCGAGCGGATGGTCGGTCTCAACACCGCCCAGTAGACGCGCCGTCACGGCGTCGCGCGCATCCCGATACTCCTGGGCGCGGTCGACGAGTAGTGCCAACTGCCGCTCGGCCTCCTGCAGCTCATCACGAAGGCCCGGAAGGCGCCCGTTTAGGCCGCCCCACTCTTCCTCTACCCTGCGCTGCTCTTCCTGCAGGTCGTTGTGCTGGCGGCGCGCCTCCTGTGCTGTGGCCAGCGCTGCATCGCGCGCGTCGCGCAGACGTTCCAGCTCGAGGAACCACTCTTCCAGCTTGGCTGGGTCCGGCTCCTCGGGCTCCCATTCCGGGTCGGGATCGTCCGGGTCGCGCCATATTTCCTTCCCTATGCGCCGTATTTGGGGACGCTTCTGCCCATGCGCGATGAAATCTCTCTGTGCCGTCGCAGCAGCGGCGTCGGCGGCGCTTAACGCACTCTCTGTGCCTGCCACCGCCGTTGCGAGCCGCGCACGCTCGGTCGTCAGGAACGCATACCTGGCGCTCGACTCGTTCAGCGTGTGGGTTAATTCCGCCACCGAGTCCCGCTGTGCGGCTTCGGCCTGCTCCCGTTCCCGTGTGAGGCCAGCCAGGCGGGCGGCCAGCGCCTCGAGCGCCGGGCGATCTAGCGGCTCACGCTCCACATCAGTAGCCATCCCTTCGGCATCGGCGAGTGCCGCGCTAGCCGTAGCAAGGCGGGTACGCCTTGTCTCAAGGGCCTCATTGGTCGTAGCGAGCGAGGCCTCGGCCTCATTCAAGCGGAGCTCCGCCTCTCCTCGCATCGCCTCGGCCTGGCCCAGCACGTTTGCAGGTTGGGTCACCGACGTCAGGCGGTTGCGTAGGGCTTGCGCCCTCTCGCGTGCCGCGGCCAACTGCCGTTCTAGCTCTTGTCTTCTCCTCACCCACGCAAAATACTCGTCACTCAACTTTCCCCAGGGTTCCGCAGCCCGGTGCTGCTGGAGCGCGC
>Ga0126308_10001177_pt1 | contig 10097 bp, 13 predicted proteins | sample Plot55_FD_92533 | JGI IMG/M metagenome (GOLD analysis project Ga0126308, IMG submission 92533) | Serpentine soil microbial communities from UC McLaughlin Reserve, CA, USA - Plot55 | ecosystem: Environmental > Terrestrial > Soil > Grasslands | place: USA: UC McLaughlin Reserve, Lake County...
AGCTCGTAGAGGTTCCCGTCGGGGCCGCGGAAGTCGAACCACTCCCACGCCGAGTCGCTCTCCCGCTCGCCCACGTGGAGGCCTTGTCCACGCAGCCGCCGCTCGGCCTCGTCGAGGTCGTCCACCTCGAAGAGCGGCACGGGCCCGAAACCGGCAAACGCCTCGTGGTAGCGGTGCCCCGGAGCGAACAGCTGCACCCGCGCGCCGTCCGGAAGCGACAGCTCGACGGTGCCCGGCTCCTCGAACTCGGTCGCCAGGCCGAGCGTCTCGCGAAAGAGGCGGAGCGTGGCTTCGTAGTCCTCGGTCCGGATCCCGAGCCACGCGAGGCGCAACGCCTTCACTGCCGCTGCCGCCTCGCCTCGTAGAGCAGCAGCGCGGCAGCGACGCTGACGTTCAGCGACTCGACGCCGCCGTAGAGCGGGATCGAGATCGCGTCGTCGCAGGTGCGGCGCACGAGCGGGCGCAGGCCCTTGCCCTCGGCGCCGAGGACGAACACCGCTCCGGCGGCGAGGTCGGCCTGCCAGAGCGACGTCTCCGCCTCTCCGGCTGCCCCCCAGATCCACAGGTGGGGGCCCTTGATCTCGGCGAGGTAGCGTGCGAGGTTCTTCACCACGGCGACACGGACGTGCTCGACTGCGCCGGCCGAGGCGCGCACGACCGCGGCCGTGATCCGCGCCGAGTTGTGCGCTGGGAGCACGACGCCGTCGGCGCCCGCGCCCTCGACGCTGCGGATCACCGCACCCAGGTTCCGCGGGTCGGTCACGGAGTCGAGCACGACGAGCAGCGGGGCAGGGCCGGCCGCGAGCTCGTGCGCTTCCGCGTAGCGGTACGGCTCGACGCGCGCGACGACGCCCTGGTGGTCCTGCGTCCCGGCCTCCGTCGTCAGCTCGCGCTCGAGCTTGACCTGGACGCGCGGCCCGTCCTCGCCGAGCCATGGCTCGGCCTTCAGCGCCCGTTGCGTCGCCAGCAGCTCCAGCACCTCGCGCGGGCCGCGCAGCGCCTCCCGAACGGGGCGCCGCCCGTAGACGAGCTCCGAGCTCACCGAATCGGCACGAGCTGATATCCCGGCTCGGCGTCCACGTCGCGGACCTCCCAGCCGGCCTCGGCGATCTCGTCCCGCAAGCGGTCGCTCGTCGCGAAGTCCTTCTGCGTCCGCGCCTCGAGCCTGGCCCGGGCGAGCTCCTCGAGCTCGGCCGGAGCCGACTCGGCTTCGGCGAGCGACTCGACCCCGAACACCTCCAACCCGCGACGGAGCAGGTCGTGGTCGCGCCACCCGTGCATCACGGCGAGGGCATCGGGCGTGTTGAAGTCGTCGTCGAGGGCCGCGGAGAACGCCCCCCAGTCGCCGCCCGGGTCGGACGGGCCGCGAAAGACGTTACGGAAGCTCTCCGCCTGAGCGGCCGCCTGCTGGAGCACCTCGTCCGAGTAGTCGATCGGCTTGCGCCAGTGTCCGCCCAGGAAGTACACGAGGAGGGTCTCGCGTCCCCAGGTGTCGAGCGCCTCCCGCAGCGAGACGATGTTGCCCAGCGACTTCGACATCTTCTCTCCGGCCAGCCGCAGCATCCCGTTGTGCATCCAGAGCTGCGCGAACTCGTGGCCGAGCGCGCGCGACTGGGCGATCTCGTTCTCGTGGTGCGGGAACACGAGGTCGATCCCGCCGCCGTGGATCTCGAAGACCGGCCCTAGGTGCGCCTCCGCCATCGCCGAGCACTCGATGTGCCAGCCGGGTCGTCCTCGTCCCCACGGCGAGTCCCACCACGTGTCCTCGCCCTCCTTGTGGCCCTTCCAGAGAGCGAAGTCGCGCGGATCATCCTTGAGCTCGTCCGCCTCGGCCTCTTCCGAGGGGTTGCGCGTCGCCTCCTCGTCGCCGTGGCGGCCGGACAGCTTCCCGTAGTCGGGGAAGCTCGCGACGCGGAAGTAGACGTCACCGCCGCTCGCGTAGGCGTGGCCGCCCTCCACCAGCTGCTCGATCATCGCGACGATCTCCGGGATCGTCTCGGTCGCCTTCGGCTCGACGTCTGGCCGGCCGAGGCCCAGGTCGCTCGTGTCGTCGACGTACCAGCCGCTCGCGTCGGCGGCGAGGCGGGCGCTGTCGCCGGGCGCGGCGTCGTAGATCTTGTCGTTGATGTCGGTGATGTTCTCGACGAGCTCGACGTCGTAGCCGCAGCGCTCGAGCCAGCGCTTCAGCCACAGCGAGATCACGAACGGGCGCGCGTTCCCGATATGGATGCGCTGGTAGACCGTCGGGCCGCAGAAGTACATCCGGATCGGCCCGGGCGGCGGTGGCAGCTCCTGCAGCCTCCGCGTCGCGGTGTCATAGAGCTGCATCGAGCCTCCGCAGGGTCTCCTCCCTGGGCAGGGCCGCGATGACCGTCCAGAGCTCGGGGCCGCGCTCGCGACCGGTCAGCGCCAGGCGCAACGCGCGCAGGTCGCCGCCGACGGCCTTGAGCTCGCGCAAGAGCTCCTTCGGGTCTGCGTTGCCGTTCGCGCGCTCGACCAGCTCGCGGAAGCGCTCGAGCGTCTCGGGCGCGTCGACCTTCACCGGAGCCGGCCCGAGGATCGCGGCCGCGTAGTCGCGCGCTTCGTTCAGGTCGCGCGCGCCCCTCAGGGCCGCGGCGAGCTCGACCGGTGCGCCGACGCGCGCGGCGAGCTCCTCGTCGCCCAGCGCGCCGATCGCCTCGATCGCGAGGCGCCGGATGCGCGGCAGGTCGTAGTGAACGTCGTGCCGCGGCGCGCCGAGCTCCTCCAGGTACGCGCGAACTGCCTCCGCGGGGATCCCGGACTCGCGCAGGGAGGCGACCGTCGAGCCCTCGGCGCGCTTGGAGAGCTTCTTCCCGTCCGCGCCGAGGATCAGCCCGTGGTGGACGAACTCCGGCGGCGTTGCGCCGAGCGCCTCGAGCAGCCGCCGGTGCAGCGCTTCGTTCGGCCGGTGGTCGTTGCCGCGCACGACGTGCGTGATGCCGAAGTCGAGGTCGTCGACCACGCTTGCGAGGTGGTAGGTCGGGGTGCCGTCCTCGCGGACGAGCGTCGTGCCGTCGAACCGCTCGCCGAGCCGCGCCGCCGCCTCGAGGTGGCGCTCCCGGCGGTCGCTCTGCCGTACCGGGCCCTCGTCCCAGTCGATCCCGAGCCACTCGAGGTCGCGCAACAGCTCGTCCTCGCCGCCGGGGACGTTGCGCGCCGGGTCGGTGTCGTCGATTCGCAGGAGCATCCAGTCTCCAAGCGAGCGGTTGGCGACCGCGCTGAGCGCGTTGCCGACGTGCAGCGACCCCGTCGGGCTGGGTGCGAAGCGGGTGCGCCTCATGGCGCGGAATCTAGCGCCCGGAGCGATAGGCGAGCGCGGCCGCGAGCACGGGATCCCTGCCGCGGAAGAACGCTCGGGAGCCGAGCGGCACCGTGACCTTCGGCTCGATCGCCACGCGCGAGTCGGCGGCGAAGCTCTTCTGCCAGTACCTGCCGGCGACCTCGACGTTGACGCCTGCGGTCGGGAGGTAGACCTCGGCCGCGTCGCCGTAGAGGTTCGGACTGCCGCCGGAGGTCTCCCCGATGAAGACGGCTCTCGTCTTGCGCTCGAGCTCGGTGATGAAGTTCTGCGCTGCCGAGAACGTGCTGCGCGAGATCAGGACGACGAGCCGGCCGCGGCGATTGACCGACTTCGAGCGCAGCGCGCGGAGGAGGTCGACGTACGTGTTGTTGTCGCCGCCTGGGTTGAGCCGCACGTCCACGATGACGCGGCGCACCTTCTTGCGCTTCGCCAGCCGCAAGACCTTGCGAGCCTCGGCGAAGGTCGACCCGAGCGTGAAGTTGTAGCCGACGAACACCACGCGGCCGCGGGCGATCGTGGTCACGTAGTGGTCCTGGCCACGGCGGCGCAGGTACAACGGCGCCGGTCGCCGCGGGAGCGCATAGACGAACCCCGGAAAGGCCGGCTCCATGAGGCGCAGGTACTGCGCCGCCGTGACCGGTGCGAGCGTGACGTCGTTCGCAGCCGCACCCGGCTTCTGCAGCGTGAAACGCGCGGGGCCGGTGCCGCCGCGCAGGCCGAGGCCGTGCAGCACTTCGGCGGTGAGCATGAAGCTCATGAAGCGATCGGTCCGCGTCGCTTCGTTGTCGCGCGGGACGAGCGGCCGCACCTGCCGCTCGAGCGTGTCCGCGGAGACGCCGTCGATCGCGAGCAGCCTCGAACCGACGAGCGCCGGACGACCCGGCGCCGCGACCACGAAGAGCCCGTCGCCGAACTTGTAGAGGTAGAGCGGGAAGAGGTGCAGCACGTGCCGGTGCGACGAGTCGAGCGGGAAGATCCCCGAGTGCCCGTCCCGCTCGCCCAGCAGGCACGTGAAGCGCATCAGCTCGACGAGCAACTGGTCGGGCGAAAGCGTCGGCGCGCGGGCGGCCAGGTTGTCGGCCGCCGCCTGGAAGGCAGGCTCCGGGGTCGCGTGGAACGGGCTCGGGTGGATCTCCCGGATGCGCTGCATCAACGTCCGGACGTCGTCGGCCGCGGTGGTGGCCGCGGGGCTCCCGCGCTGGGCCGCACCGGCTGCGACGGCCAGGGCCGCTGCGAGAATCGCAAGCAGGATCCGGTGCACGAAGCTCACTTTACCAATACTAAAATCCGTTTGTCTACACTTACATCGTGACCACCGCTCCGCAGACCGAGCTCCGAGTCGGCTCGCGGCTGCGGGCGCGGCGGCTCGAGCTCGCGCTCACGATGGCCGAGGTGGCGGAGCGAGCCGGCCTCACCGCCGGGTTCATCAGCCAGCTCGAGCGCGACCTCACCTCCGCCTCGTTGTCGTCGCTGTACCGCATCTGCGCGGTGCTCGGGATCCGTGTCGGCAACCTCGTCGACGACGTTCCCTCGGGCCGGCTGATCCGCCGCGAGGAGCAGGCGCGGCGCTCGCTCGCGATGGGCGACGCCGAGCACCTCCTGCTCAGCTCGCGCGACGAGCGGCGCTTCCACGTTACGGAGTCGCACATCCCGCCCGGCGGCAGCGCCGGCGATGAGCTCTACACGCTCCCGGCCGACGTCGAGCTCGTCTACGTGCTGCGTGGGTCGCTGGAGCTGCGAGTCGGCGAGGAGACGCATGTGCTCGACGAGGGCGACACCTTCAGCTACTCGCCGCTCGACCCGCACACCTGGCGCAACCCGTCCCAGACGGACGAGGCGGTCGTGCTGTGGACCGCGCTACCGAACCCGTACGCGGTCTAGAGCTCGATCGAGTAGCCGACGTCGATCGGGTTCGGCGGGAACGGCACCACCCGCGTGTCGCCGTTCTCATGCCAGCCGAGCCGCTCGTAGAAGCGCCGGGCGCGGTCGTTGCGCTCGAGCACCCAGAGGTGGCAACGCTTGGCCGCGGCGGACCGCTGCCGCTCGAGCACCTCGTCGTGCAGGGCGCGACCGACGCCGCGGCTCCACCACTCCGGCAGGACGTAGAGCCCGTCCAGCCACCCGGCGCGTGAGCCCGCCACCCCGACGGCGGCGCCGTCCTCCTCGCAGACCAGCACGGAGACCGAGGCGTCGTCGAGGAAGCTCTCCCAGCGCTCGATGATCTCGCCCATCGGGAACGGGTAGAGCTCGGGGGGGAAGATGCGCGCGTTCGCGGCGAGTGACGCGTCGCGCTGGATCGCAGCCAGCGTCTCGGCTTCGTCCCGCCGCGCCTCCCTGATCACCGGCCGTGGCGCTCGAGGAAGTCGAGCACCCGCGTCCACGCGTCCTCCGAGGCGGCGGCGAACTCGTCCTGCTTGCGGTCGAAGAAGCTGTGCGGGGCGCCTTCGTACACGACGAGGTCGTGCTCGAGCCCGGCCTCAGTGAGCGCGCGCTCGAACGCATCGTTCCGATCGGCGGTGATGTTCTGGTCGGCTCCTGCCTGGAGCGCCAGGATCGGCGCCTGGATGGCCGCGGCGAGCTGCTCCGGGCCCGGCTTGCCGTCACTCGATTCGCCCGGTCGGCCGTAGAAGCCGACCGCGCCGGCGAGACCGTGTCCGGCTGCCGCGGCGAGCCATGAGTGGCGGCCGCCCATGCAGAAGCCAACGGTGAAGAGGGAGCGAACGCCGAGCGAACGCAGGTGCTCGACCGCGGCGCGCACGTCCTGCTGGATCTCCTCGGGCGTCACGGCCTCGACGTGCGGCCCGCGGTCGAAGTCGTCGTCCCGCTTCTCGACCCCGGCGGTGCGGCCGAAATAGTCGAACGCGAGCGCCGTGTAACCGCGCTCGGCGAAGCGCAGAGCGAGTTCCTCGTAGAAGCGGTACAGCCCACGCACGTCCGGGAGGATCACGACCCCGGTGCCCGACGGCTCCTCAGGGGTGGCGAGAAAGGCCGCGAAGCGGTTGCCGTCGCGCGCCTCCAGCACGAGGTCGTCGTGCGAGACCGCAGCGCCGGAGACCACGGGTACCGGCGGCGAGGAGTCGAGCTCGAAGCACACGGCCGGAGCGGAGTCTAGGGTCTCGCGCGTGAAGGAGGCGCTCCTGCGCTGGTACGGCGAGCACGGCCGCGACCTGCCGTGGCGGCGCACCAACGATCCGTACGCGATCCTCGTCTCGGAGGTGATGCTGCAGCAGACGCAGGCGGCGCGGGTCGTGCCGCGCTGGCTTGTCTGGCTCGAGCGCTGGCCGTCGGCGACGGCTCTGGCCGCCGCTCCGACGGCGGAGGTGATCCGCGAGTGGCAGGGGCTCGGCTACAACCGACGCGCGGTGAATCTGCAGCGGGCGGCGCGGGTCGTGGCGGAACGCGGCTGGCCCGACGACCTGACCGAACTGCCAGGCGTCGGGCGCTACACCGCCGACGCCGTCGCGTGCTTCGCCTTCGGCCGCGAGGTGCTGCCGGTGGACGTGAACATACGGCGTGTGCAGGAGCGCAGCGGAGGCGGCTTCGACCACGCCTGCGCCCAGGCGCTGATGGACCTCGGCGCGACGATCTGCATCGCCCGTGTGCCCCGCTGCGGCGAATGCCCTTTGGCGAGCGGATGCCCGTCGCGCGGGCAGCGCTTCGAGCCGCTGCGCAAGCAGGGCCCTTTCGAGGGCTCGTTCCGCCAGCGGCGGTCGGCGACGCTGCGGCTGGTGGCCGAGCGGCCGCGAGCACTTGCATCGCTGGATGCCGACGCCGTGTGCTCCCTGGAGCAAGACGAGCTCGTCCTGGTCGAGGACGAGCTCGTCAGCCTTCCTGCGAGCTAGCTGGCGAAGCCGGTCGCGGCGATGTACGCCGCGGCGCCGCCGTTCGGGTGCACGAGCAGAACCGGTGCCAGACACCGTGACGGAACCGTCACGTGCTGGCGCACGCGTGCGTTGCCCTTCTGCGAGAGCGGCACCGGCTGGGTCGTGAACGCCGCTGCCGGATCGGAGTCCGGCGAGCAGTAGAGCGAGATCGTGATCGACGTCACCGGGCCTGCGTTGCCGAGGCTCGGGATGATCAGCCCGCGGATGCGCGCCTCGAACCGGCCTTTCCGGTCGAGCCTCGCGTCACCGCCTCCCTGCCAGGGAAGGCCGCCGCGGACGACGCCGTGGATCGGCTGGTCGCTGAGAATGCTGCCGACGAGATGCTGCCGCAGCAGTGTCTTGTGGCCGTGGCCGCGGCGGCCTCCGTGGTCGGCTGCGGCGGCGGCAACGAAGACGACTGCCGCGACGAGCACGCCGGCCAGGATCGATTTCTTTGTGATCTTCATGACCCTCCTCTCGCGGGACTTCCGGACCGAGGTACGGAGCTGCCGGCGCTTTGGTTCTCAGGTCGGGTGCCGCATCCAGACGTTCGGCTCCCGGTAGCTGCCGCGATCGTGCTCGCGGTCGATCTCGACCGGGACGAGCGCACCCTCGACGACATAGCTGCCGCTGTCGGGAAACTGGAGGCCGCACCACTCCTCCAGCTCGGCGACCGTGCCTTCGGAGACCAAGGAGTCGGGCGCGGGCCCGAGGATCTCCGCCCCCGCGCGCTCGTGCGCGCGCAGCCACGGGTCGAAGGGCAGCCCGTCGCCGCGGCGCCACTCCATGTACCGCTCGATCGGCGTCAGTGGGTAGCGGTACTTGAGCGTCGGCCGCACGGGCGCGAACAGATCCCAGCCGCGCGCAGCGGCGAGGCCGCGCATGTGCTCGAGCATCACCTTCGACAGCCCGCCACCCTGACGGTCGGGGTCGATCAGGATCGCGATGGCGCAAAGACGGTCGGGCTCGCCGTCCCCGAAGCCGTTCGTGAAGGCGTCACGCCAGCCCGGCGGGAGCCCGGAGACCGGGATCGAGTTTCCCTCGGCCAGCACGCCACCCTCGTCGCCGACCAGCGCGAACTGGAACTCCGGGCGCTCTTCGTAGAGCCGACCCCAGTAGGCGTTCGAGATAGCGTCGTGGAAGACGATCTCCGGCCAGGCGCGGCGTAGCTGCTGAAAGCGTTCGCTGCCGCGGATCTCCGGCGATACCGGGACGATCTTCACGTCAGCAGCGCCACCGCGACGGCGGCGAGGCCTTCGCCTCGGCCGGTGAAGCCGAGGCGGTCGGTGGTCGTCGCACGGACGGTGACGAGGCCGGCTTCGACGCCCATCGCCTGGGCCAGGCGCGCCTGCATCGTCCCGCGGAGCGGCGCGATCCGCGGCTGCTCGCCGACGAGCATGCAGTCGGCGTTCGCGAGCTCGAAGCCGGCCTCGCGAACCTGCGCGTAGGCGCGCGAGAGCAGGTCGAGCGACGATGCGCCCTCCCATTCCGGCTCATCCGAGGGGAAGAGCGACCCGATGTCGCCCATCCCGGCCGCGCCCAGCAGGGCATCGATGAGCGCGTGCGCGATCACGTCGCCGTCGGAGTGGCCGGCGAGCCCGCGGTCCGACTCGAGCTCGACGCCGCCGAGCACGAGCGGCACGCCCTCGACGAGCGCGTGTGCGTCAACTCCGAGCCCGACCCTCACCCCAGCGGCTCCTGGCGCGCGCGGCGGCCCTCGAACACCGTCACGGTCTCGTACCCGACGGCGCGGGCGAGCTCGACCGCCTCGTCGACGTCGCGGCCGACGTTCGCCGGAACGTGAGCGTCCGAAGCGAACGTGATCGGCGCCCTCGCCGCCTCGAGGAAGGCGCGATCCGGGTACAGCTCTCCCACCGGCTTGTAGCGGCCGTTCGTGGAGATCTCGAGCGCCACCCCGTCGAGCGCTGGGTACTCGATGGGCCCCTCGGGCCTACGCCCGAAGATCTTCGGCAGATCCGGGTGCGCGAGGACGTCGACGTGGCCGGAGGAGGCGAGCTCGGCCAGGGCACTGAAGTAACGCCGCCAGACCTCTTCCACGGACAGCTTCGTCCAGACGCCCTGCCCGGGCGCCGAGTCGATCGCCAGGCCGTCGACGTTGTGAACGGAGCCGAGCAGGAAGTCCCGCGGATACGGCTCGAGCACGGCTGCCAGCTCGTCTTGACGGTCGCCGACGTAATCGACCTCGAGACCGAGTTTGACCGGCAGCCCCCGCCGCTTCGCCTCGAGCACCGCGTCGACGTAGGCCTCCAGGTCGTAGACGCAGCGCTCGGACTCGTACGCCCGATCCCAGAGCGCGCGCGTCTGGTGGAAGTAGTAGACGTGCTCGGTGAAGCCGAGCTCGTCCACGCCACGGCGCGCCGCGGTCTCGACAAACGGCTCGAGAGCGTCGACCCGGTGGGCGATCCGCTCGTCCGGATCGCGCAGGTGCAGGTGGTAATCGACGATCACTCAGCGCAGGACCTTGTCGAAATCCCGGGCGAGCCTGGGCAGGAGCGCCTGCCAGACGACGCTCTCGACCACGAGCAGCACGAAGGCGGCGAGGAACAGCCAGTGCCCGACGGACGGCGAGCCGAGCGCCGCGAAAGCGAGCGCGAGGCCGACCACGATCCACGCGATCGCGCGCTCCACCACGAGCAGCCACAGCGCGCGCGACGCCTCCTCGTCCTGCCGGCGGAGCCGTCGTGCCATCCGCACGAGCCACGCGATCCCGCCGACCGCGAACGCGGCGCCGACGGCCAGCAGGACGACGTCGCCGGCGCTCACTCCTCAGCCACCCAGCTCTCGACGAGCGCGAGGTCGTCGGCATCCGTGACCTTGAGCAGCCGTGGATCGCCCTCGACCCACTTCACGCGGCCGCCCTGCGCCTCCACGAGCGAGGAGCAGTCCGTCGC
>Ga0126308_10001178_pt1 | contig 10096 bp, 10 predicted proteins | sample Plot55_FD_92533 | JGI IMG/M metagenome (GOLD analysis project Ga0126308, IMG submission 92533) | Serpentine soil microbial communities from UC McLaughlin Reserve, CA, USA - Plot55 | ecosystem: Environmental > Terrestrial > Soil > Grasslands | place: USA: UC McLaughlin Reserve, Lake County...
CGCCGCTCGAGCGGCTCCAGGACCCCGATGAAATCGGCCTCATGAAGAAGATCGCGGCCTATCCGCGCGTTCTGGAAGCGGCAGCCGCCGCCCACGAGCCGCATCGGGTCGCGTTTTACCTCTATGAGCTGGCCAGCCAGTTCCATGCGCTCTGGACCCGCGGAAAAGACGTGCCATATTTACGCTTCATTATCTTTGATGATCCACAAATAACCATGGCGCGCCTTGCACTTGTCCAAGGTGTTGTGACCGTTATCGCATCCGGGCTCGGTTTGCTCGGGGTCGATGCGCCTGAGGAAATGAGGTGATCCTGCTCGGAGGGTGGTTGACGCGACAGGTCGCGCTCAACGGATGCTGACAACCACACCGAGCGGCCTATAAACCGGTGATAGTATATGAGTATGGCACGAGACGGCAACTTTCGACCGCGGCGCGACGAGCCGCATGGCGATCCCGCGCCCACCACGGGTGGGCGCGGCAATGACCCCTTGGCCGAACTGGCTCGACTGATCGGCCAGGACGACCCCCTTGCGGCGGTGGGACGCCAGGGCCGCGGCTCGTCCCGCGCGAGTACCGCCGAGCCGCGCGACCACGACCCGCAAGATGCACGGGAATGGGCCGCCCATCAGACCGAGGACGGACCCGGCCAGCATGGTCGATCGGCACGCGCTGACTCCGCCGACGATCCCCACCATTATGACGCGGGAGCCTATCAAGGCTCCCAGTACCAGGACGACCGCGGCTACGAAACCGGTGAGTCTCAAGGGGCTTACGCGTCCGGGGCCTACTATGACGACGGCCAGACCGCCTATGGCGATGAAGGCTACGACGAACCCCACCCGGAGAAGCGCCGTGGCGGCATCATGACCATCGCTGCCGTGGTCGGGGTGGCGGTGATTGCGACCGTAGGAATATTCGGGTACCGGGGATGGACCAGCCCGTCCACGACCGGCGGTGACCCCCCGGTGATCAAGGCGGAGCAGGCGCCGACCAAAGTCATCCCGGCGGCACCGAGCACCGATAGCCAGCCAAGCAAGCTGGCTTATGATCGGATCGGCGATCGCGGCGGCGAGCGGGTCGTCCCGCGCGAAGAGCAGCCGATCGACCCGCGTAGCGCGGTTCGCATGCCCGCACCCAGTAGCTCCGGGGCGCCCATTTCCACCGGCTCGGTCCTTCCGCCGTTGCCGGCGCAGGCCCCGTCGGCCGCCATGACGGGCGCCGAGCCTAAGAAGGTCAAAACCGAGACGATCCGGCCGAATCAGAACCAGGCCCCGGCAACTGCGCCAGCCAACCCGCCGCAGCGTATCGCCAATGTGGCGCCGCCTGCGCCTGCGCCTTCGACCCGTTCGATTGCCCCCACGGCACCCGCGACCTCGACGCCAGCCACGCCGTCCCCTCCGCAGCGCACTGCGATGGCTCCAGAAGCGACCGGCGGCTACGTGGTGCAAGTTGCCTCCCAGCGCAGCGAATCTGATGCTCAGGCCTCGTTCCGGGCGCTGCAACAAAAGTATCCGAGCGTGCTGGGGAGCCACCAGGTCATGGTGCGGCGCGCGGACCTCGGCGACAAGGGCGTCTACTACCGGGCTCAGGTCGGGCCATTCGCCACCGCCGAGGAGGCGTCGGAGATGTGCACGAGCCTCAAGAGCGCCGGCGGGCAGTGCATCGTGCAGCGCAACTGATCACAGGGTCATGGCCGGGCTCGTCCCGGCCACCTCGTTTGCAATGGCATCGGTTGAGGCCGGATACCCGGCACAAGGCCGCACAAGGCCGGGCATGACGACCAGTCTGCAGTTGACCCTTTCGGCGGGCGCGGGCTAATCCGCGCCCATGAATCGTGCCTTTATTACCGGCTTGGCCGGGCCCACGCTGACCTCGCAAGAGCGGGCGTTTCTGCGCGAGGCCAAGCCCTGGGGGCTGATCCTTTTCAAGCGCAACATCCAAGCTCCGGATCAGGTCTCGCGGCTGATTGCGGAGGGGCGCGAGGCGCTTGGGCAGCACATCCCGGTCCTCATCGACCAGGAAGGTGGACGGGTGCAGCGCCTGGGCCCGCCGCAATGGCCGGCGTATCCGCCGGGCGCCGCCTATGGCCGGCTTTACGATGAAGACCGCGCCTGCGGAGTGAGCGCTGCCCGCCTCGGCGGGCGACTGATGGCGGCCGATCTCCACCGGCTCGGGATCGATGTCGATTGCCTGCCGTTGGGCGACGTGCCGGTGGCCGGCGCGGATCGCGTGATCGGCGACCGCGCCTACGGGGAGACACCGGCCAAGGTGTCCGTCATCGCGGCTGCGTTGGCGGACGGTTTGATGGCGGGAGGCGTGCTGCCGGTCGTCAAGCATCTGCCCGGGCACGGCCGGGCGACCGCCGACAGCCACGAAAAGCTGCCCGTCGTCGCAACCGATCGCGGCCTGCTCGAAGCCACGGATTTCCAGGCCTTCCGCCCCCTCAAGGACTTGCCCCTGGGGATGACTGCCCACGTGGTATTCACGGACCTCGATCCGAGCGCGCCGGCAACCACTTCGCCGATTATGATTGGCCAAGTGATTCGCGAGTCCATCGGGTTTTGCGGCGTACTGATGAGCGACGACATTTCCATGGGAGCGCTGACCGGCACGATCGGCGGGCGCACGCGTGCGGCCATCGCGGCCGGCTGCGATCTCGTGCTCCATTGCAACGGCCGCTTGGAGGAAATGCTCGCCGTGGCCGAAGAGGCTCCGTTGCTCGACGGTGCCGCCGCGCGGCGCACGGCGGCGGCTATTGCGGCGCGACGTTCGCCGACCGAGATCGACGAAGCTGCGGCGCGCGCTGAATTTTCCGCCCTGATGACGCGGGCAGGGACCGGTGCGCGGATGGCCGTGTCATGAGCGCCGAGCTTCCCTTTGCCACGGATGCCATGGGCGAGCGCGGCGCCGACGAGCCGGCGCTGATCGTCGATGTCGAAGGGTTCGAGGGGCCGCTCGATCTCCTCTTGACCCTGGCGCGCCAGCAGAAGGTCGATCTCGCCAAGATCTCGATTCTTGCGCTGGCGGATCAATATCTCACCTTCATCGAACAGGCGCGCCGGCTGCGGCTGGAGCTCGCGGCCGACTACCTCGTGATGGCGGCGTGGCTCGCCTATCTCAAATCGCGCCTGCTGCTGCCGGAAACGGACGAAAGCCCGGGTCCCACCGCGGAGGATATGGCCGCCTCGCTCGCCTTCCGGCTCAAGCGGCTCGAAGCGTTTCGCGCCGTGGCGGAGGAGCTGATGGGGCGCCCGCAGCTCGACCGCGACGTCTTCGCGCGCGGGAGGCCGGAACCGATCGTCGACATCAAGCACCCGCAATGGAGCGCGACCCTCTACGACCTCCTGTCCGCCTATGCGGTGCAGCGCCAGAAGCACGCGCTCGCCCGCGTGCAGGTTCCGCACCGCACGGTATGGTCGCTGGCCGACGCGCGCGTCGCGCTCGAGCGATTGATCGGAGGGGCCAGCGACTGGGCGCGGCTCGACGAATACCTGATCGCCTATGTGGTCGAGCCGGCGCAGCGCGCGACCGCAATGGCCTCGAGCTTCGCGGCGAGTCTGGAGCTCGTGCGTGAAGGTGTCCTCGAGGTCCATCAGCACGCCGCATTTGCGCCGCTCTATGTGCGCAAGCGCGCAGCCGCCAGTGGATCCGGCAACGATGCGAGCAGCGCCACGGCGCCGACCGCAGCAGATGAAGGATAGAAGCATGCCCCGTTTGGCCGCGCGCCGCGCGATGAGTGACGAGCCCGCGATCACGGCTGAGCCTCGTGCCGAGCATTTGCGCCTTCTCGAGGCGCTGCTGTTTGCCTCGGCCGAGCCGCTCGACCCGGCAACGCTCGCCGCGCGTCTGCCCGACGATGTGGATGTGACCGCCGTATTGGCGCGGCTCAAGGAGGATTATTCCGCGCGCGGCGTCAATCTGGTGAACGTCGCCGGCAAGTGGACTTTCCGCACCGCCAACGATCTCGCCTGGCTGCTGTCGCGCGAGGCGGTCGAGACGCGCAAGCTGTCGCGCGCCGCCCTGGAGACGCTTGCCATCGTCGCCTATCACCAGCCGGTGACCCGCGCCGAGATCGAGGACATTCGCGGCGTGACGACCTCCAAGGGCACGCTTGACGTGCTGCTCGAAACCGGCTGGATTCGCCCGCGCGGCCGGCGCAAGACTCCGGGCCGGCCGATCACCTTCGGCACCACCGAGGCGTTCCTCACCCATTTCGGCCTCGAGGCGCTCACCGATCTGCCGGGTCTCGACGAGCTCAAGGGAGCGGGTCTGCTCGACGGGCGCTTGCCGTCCGGATTCACGGTGCCGGTGCCTTCGGACGAACCAGGCCTGCGCGAAGACGAGGACCCGCTCGAAGAAGGCGATCTCGATCTCGGGCTCGCCCCGCCGGCGTCGCGGGTCGACGAGGAGTGAGCATTGCCCGATCGCGAAGCGGGTGCTTCCCGCTGGTTGCGACATCGCGGCCACCGTGGCCGGACACCCGCAACCATCGCGGCGCGGCTTACCTACGACGAGGTCGGTCATCGCTACGGCGAGGTTGAAGCGGTCAAGGGCTTTAGCCTGGACGTAGCTCCCGGCGAGATCGTCGTCCTGATCGGCCATTCGGGTTGCGGCAAGACCACCGCGCGGCGCCTTGCCGCCGGCGTCGCCGTGCCGACCGCGGGACGCATCCTCATCAACGACCGCGAGGTGTCCGGTCCGGGGCAGTTCCTGCCGCCGGAGCAGCGCGGCGTCGGTCTCATGTTCCAGGACTATGCGCTGTTTCCGCACCTGACGAACCTCGCCAACGTGATGTTCGGGCTCAAGCGGCTGCCGCGCGAAGACGCGGTGACGGAGGCGCGTCTCGCCCTCGAGCGCGTGGGCTTGAGCGACTATGCCGATGCCTATCCGCATATGCTGTCGGGCGGGGAACAACAGCGGGTGGCGCTGGCGCGCGCGGTTGCGCCGCGTCCGAGCGTCCTCCTGATGGACGAGCCGTTCTCCGGCCTCGATCGCAGCCTGCGCGAGGAGGTGCGCGAGGACACGCTCGCGGTCCTGCGCGAGAGCCACGTCACCTGCGTCATTGTTACTCACGACCCGGAAGAGGCGCTGCGCATGGCCGACCGCATCGCCCTGATGCGCGAAGGAACCCTGGTTCAGGCCGGTCTTCCCGAGGTCATCTACCGCCGGCCGGCCGATCTGTTCGTGGCGCGATTCTTCTCCGAGCTCAACGAGGTATCCGGCACGGTGCGTGGCGGTCGCGTCGAGACGGCGGTCGGCCTGTTCGCCGCCCCCGGATTGGCTGAGGGATCGCCGGCCATCGTGGCGATCCGGCCGACCGGCGTTCGGCTGCGCCCGGCAGGACTGTGCATTCCCGGCCGGCTCGAACGGCGGCGCTTTCTCGGCGTGGTCGATATGTTCGAAGTTGCGGTTAACGGCGTCGACGGCCCATTGAAGGGGCGCACGCGCGAATCGATCGCCTTTGCTCCCAAGGACGAGGTCGGCATCGAGATTGATCCGGCCGAAGTCCTTGTTTTTGCCGCGCCCGGAGCCTAGTTTTCCGTCGAACAAACGGGTTTAGCGCCGCGCGACCTGTTGCGGGAGGTATTCGCATGGGTGGATTGAGCTTATGGCATTGGATCATCGTCATTGCGGTGATCCTGCTGCTGTTCGGACGAGGCAAGATTTCCGAGCTCATGGGCGATGTCGCCCAGGGCATCAAGGCGTTCAAGAAAGGCATGTCGGAAGACGAGGCGAAGGCCGAGCCGGCGAAGAACGAGCCGGTCAAGACGATCGACCATCAGCCGACGACCAGCGGCACGACGGCACCCGATCTGCAGAACCGGGCGACCACCGAGAAGAAGCTCGAAGGCGGCACCGTCTGAGCTTCGGTGCAGCCGGCGCTCTTTGCGGACGTGGTAGAGGGGCGCCGGCCGCTAGTGCCGCGCTTCCGAAGTTCGTGACACATCGCAGCACCCTCTGACACGAACTTCGGAAGCGAAGCGGCACTAGCAAGTTCATGAGTTAGTGCCGCCTTCCGATTTGAAGTTCCTAGAACGAGATTGCGGCAGACGCGGTAGGAACTTCAAATCGGCGGCACGAGCTTGCGCCCCTTGGAGTTGATCGCATCATGTTCGATATCGGTTGGGGCGAGCTCATCGTCATCGGCGTGGTCGCGCTCATCGCGATCGGTCCCAAGGAGCTGCCTGGCGCCTTGCGGGCCCTGGGCCACTACATGGGCAAGATCCGCCACATGGCGGCCGATTTCCAGAACCAGTTCCAGGAGGCGATGCGCGAAGCCGAGATGGCCGACCTGAAGAAGCAGGTCGATACGCTGACGTCGGGCTTCGACCCGATGGAGACCATCCGCAAGGACATCGAGAGCACAGTCGCCGACAAGCCGCCCTCCGCATTGGCGGCTCCCGACGCGGGCGCTGCCGGCACCACGGCGAGCGACGCCCCGAGCGCCTATGGGCCGGAGACGAAACCGGTTGACGTGCAAGCCCCGCCGGCGGAACCGGCGACCACGGGGGACAGTGGCCAAGCGCTCGTCGACGCACCAGGGAATGCCAAGCCGGGAGATCGACCGGCATGAGCCGCGACGATGAAGAGAAGGAGATCGAGGCCACCAAGGCGCCACTGATGGAGCACCTGATCGAGCTGCGCGCGCGGCTGATCAAGGCGCTCGTCGCCTTCGCCTTGGCGTGCGTCGTCTGCTTCTTCTTCGCCAAGACGATCTACAACGTTTTGACTTGGCCGTACGTGTGGGTGGCGGGCCCGGAGAATTCCAAGTTCATCTACACCGGCCTCTTGGAATACTTCATGGTCCAGCTCAAGATCGCCATGTTCGGCGGGGCATTCATCTCGTTCCCGGTGGTGGCGACGCAGATCTACATGTTCGTCGCGCCGGGTCTTTATCGCAACGAGCGCCAAGCCTTTCTGCCGTATCTGGTGGCGACCCCGATCTTCTTTCTCCTCGGATCGTTCGTCGTCTATTTCCTTGTCTGGCCGATGCTGGCGCGGTTCTCGCTCGCCATGCAGCAGGCGGGCGGCGACGGCCAGGCCACGATCGAGCTTCTCCCCAAGGTCGACGATTATCTGACGTTGATGATGAAGCTCATCTTCGCCTTCGGCATCGCCTTCCAGCTGCCGGTGATTCTCACGCTGCTCGGCCGCATCGGCGTCGTGACCTCGCAGATGCTCAAGGAAAAGCGCCGCTACTTCATCGTCGGCGCCTTCGTCATTGCGGCGGTTCTCACCCCGCCGGACGTGCTCAGCCAGATGTCATTGGCGATCCCGCTCATGGCGCTCTACGAGGGATCGATCTGGTCGGTGCGCTGGGTGGAGAGGAAGGCGCAGGCGTCTACGGCCAGCGCCCAGACCAACCCGGCGGAGTAGGGCAAGGCCTAGCGCCGGTAGGGCGGATTAGCGTAAGCGTAATCCGCCATCCGCCCGTCGAATCGGCGCAATACGCTTCGCTATTGCGCCCTACGTCCGGCCCTAAAGATCAAGCGTCATGCACGACATCAGATGGATTCGCGAGCACGCCGAGGAATTTGCCCGCGGGCTCAAGCGCCGCGGGATGTCGGAGGCCGATGCTCGCGCCCTCGTGAGCGAACTGTTGTCGGTCGACGAACGGCGGCGCGCCGCGATCGCCCAGTTCGAGCAGGCGCAGGCGCGCCGCAATGCGGCCTCCAAGGATATCGGCCAGGCCAAGGCCAAGAAGGACGAAGCGCGCGCGCAAGCGCTGATGGCCGAGATGGCGCAATTGAAGGACAGCATTCCGGCGCTCGAGACGGCGGCGAAGGAGTTCGAAGCCGAGCTGGAGAAAACGCTCGCCGAGATTCCCAATCTGCCGGCCGACGACGTTCCCGACGGGGCGGATGCTGAGGCCAATGTAGAGCGCCATCGCTTCGGCGCCAAACGCGATTACGGCTTTGCAACGAAGCAGCACTTCGAGCTCGGCGAGGCGCTCGGGCAGATGGATTTCGCCGCGGCCGCGAAGCTCTCCGGCGCAAGATTCGTCGTGCTCAAGAACGGGCTGGCGCGGCTCGAACGCGCGCTCGGCCAATTCATGCTCGACCTGCACACGACCGAGCACGGCTACACGGAAGTCGCGCCACCACTGCTCGTGCGCGACGAGGTGATGTTTGGAACGGCGCAGTTGCCGAAGTTCGAGGACGATCAGTTTTTTGCAGTACCTGGAAGTTTGATTGTTACTGCGGAAAAAGAAGAAACTTTGGATGCAACTGAAGAGGGCCCTTCATTTCTTGAAGTGTTGTATTCGTCACGGCTAGGATTGATCCCTACGGCCGAAGTGCCGCTGACCAACCTGGTGCGCGAGGAGATCGTCGAGGAGGCCGAGCTGCCGATGCGGCTTACCGCCTGCACGCCGTGCTTTCGCGCCGAGGCGGGCGCCGCCGGCAAGGACACGCGCGGCATGATCCGCCAGCATCAGTTCACCAAGGTGGAGCTCGTCTCGATCACGACTCCGGAGCAGAGCGACGACGAGCACGAGCGCATGCTCTCCTGCGCCGAGGAAGTGCTGCGTCGTCTCGACCCGCACTACCGCGTGGTGACCTTATGCACCGGCGACATGGGGTTCGCGGCGCGCAAGACGTACGACATCGAGGTGTGGCTGCCGGGGCAGGGGGCCTATCGCGAGATCTCCTCGTGCTCCAACTGCGGCGAGTTCCAGGCGCGCCGCATGAGCGCGCGCTACCGCAGCAAGGAAGGGCGGCGCGTCGCGCCCGTGCACACGCTCAACGGCTCGGGCGTCGCGGTCGGCCGCGCGCTGATCGCCGTGATGGAAACCTACCAGCAGGGCAACGGCTCGATCGCCGTGCCCGACGCGCTGCAGCCCTATATGGGCGGAGTGAAGACGATTGAGTGAGCTTCAGAAGGGAGGGCGGAATAGCGAAGCGTATTCCGCCGAATTCAGAACGAGTACCGGCGCAATACGCTGCGCTATTGCGCCCTACGAGCGTTGACCGCGAAGTATTCATGCGCATTCTCATTACCAACGACGATGGCATCCATGCGGCGGGGCTCGATACGTGCGAGCAGATCGCCCGCGCCCTGTCCGACGACGTGTGGGTGGTGGCGCCGGAATACGACCAGTCGGGCGTCTCGCATTCGCTTTCGCTCAACGACCCGCTGCGCCTGCGCGAGATCGGCGAGCAGCGCTTCGCCGTGAAGGGCACGCCGACGGACTGTGTGATCATGGGGGTGCGTCACATCCTCGACGGGAAGGGCGCCGACCTCGTGCTCTCAGGCGTCAATCGGGGCCGCAATGCCGCCGAGGACGTGACCTATTCCGGCACGGTCGCCGGCGCCATGGAGGGCGCGGTGCTCGGCATTCCGTCGTTTGCGCTGAGCCAGGCCTATGCGGCGGCCAACCGCGACCATCCGCACTGGGAGACCGCCATCCAGCATGGTCCCGACATCATCCGCCGCGTGCTCAAGGCCGGCATGCCGCGCGACGTGCTGGTCAACGTGAATTTTCCCGATTGTCCGCCCGAGGCGGTCAAAGGCATTGCCGTCACCAGCCAGGGCAAGCGCGATCAGGAATTGTTGCGCATCGAGGCGCGCCGCGACGGGCGCGGCAATCCCTACTACTGGATCGCCTTCGAGCGCCTGCGCAGCTCGTTTCGCGACGGCACCGATCTCTCTGCGCTCGCCGACAACCGCATCGCCGTGACGCCGCTCAAGCTCGATCTCACCGACGAGCCGTTCATGACCAAGCTGGCCGCCGTGCTGATGTGACTTGCGGGTCGTTCCCGCGCAAGCGGGAACCCATGACCACCCACATTGCCATTCGGTCTCCGACGGTGATCATGGGTCCCCGCCTTCGCGGGGACGACAAATGTCACCGCACCATGATCGTGGCCAGCGCCTTGTCGAGATTTTCCAGCTGGAACGGCTTCTGCAATGTCGGGCGGTCGCGATAGGGCTCGGGCAGGCCGCGTTCGCCGTAGCCGGTCGAAAACACGAACGGCACGCCGCGTTGCTCGAGAACGTCCGCCACCGGATAGACGGCATGGCCGTTGAGATTGACGTCGAGAATCGCCAAGTCGAATTCGGAGTCGCGGGCCAGCGCGATCGCCTCGTCGAGGCC
>Ga0126308_10001179_pt1 | contig 10095 bp, 12 predicted proteins | sample Plot55_FD_92533 | JGI IMG/M metagenome (GOLD analysis project Ga0126308, IMG submission 92533) | Serpentine soil microbial communities from UC McLaughlin Reserve, CA, USA - Plot55 | ecosystem: Environmental > Terrestrial > Soil > Grasslands | place: USA: UC McLaughlin Reserve, Lake County...
GAACCACCGAGCGCAGCCCTCCGGAGTACGCGCACCCTCGAGACGCCGAAGCCCCCGGTTTCCCGGCGGCCGCCTGCCTGCTCAAGCAGGTTTAGCCGGTTTTTCGACCGACTCGGAGGCATGTGGCGTGGCGAAGCTTGACCTGGTCGAGCGTGTACCGTGACGCCGTGACGATCTTCACGAAGATTCTGCGCTGGCTCAGGCCGGTGAGTAACCCGCAGATGGAGGCCGAGGCGGAGCGCCGACGGGTCGAGCGAGAGACGATTCGGTCATCTCAACTCCCGTACGCTCCCTACAACGTGCCTCCGACGCCTGACATCACCGATCCACGGCGATAAGCGGCGCGGGCCGCCGCCGCCGGCTACTCGCATGGGCGCACCTGGGATCGAACGTGGCAGGAGCCGTTCCCGCTCGTTCCCGCTGGCCCTGATTCCGCGCAGATAAGCCGTTTTCGCCTCCTGAGCGGGGGTCGCTTTTCCGACCGTTTCCGCCTGGTTCGCTACCCGCTCGCTACCCGCGAGGGCGGTGTCCATCGCTGACCGTGCCCGCTCCGAGTGCTCGGCGCGGCCAAACTCGTGCGCGTAGACGGTCAGGGTGATTGCGCTCGTCGCGTGCCCGAGAACGCGGCTCAGGTACGCGACGTTCAGGCCTCTTGCGATGAGCAACGACGCCGCAGTGTGCCTGAGCGAGTGCCAGCTCAGCTTCGGCAGCCCGTCCGTGTTCAGGTTCGCCCGCTTGGCCGCCGCGTCGAGGGCGCGGACGGCGGCGCGGTAGTGGAGCGGCGAACCGTCCGCCGATGCGAACACGAAATCGCCCGGCTGCGAGTGGAGCGAGCGAAGCCGGTGCTCCCGCAGCATCGTCACAAGCGAGGGTGCTAGCTCAACCTCGCGCCGCGCCTGCCCGGTCTTAGGAGCGGCGAGCTTGCCGTCCCTGCCGCGCTGGACGCGGACGCGGTGGGTGCCCGCCGGTAGGTCGGGGTCGGCCCATCGCAGCCCGAGCGCCTCGCCGGGCCGGAGTCCGGTCGAGACGGAGAGCGCGAGCAGCGTGCGGAAGCCGGGATCGTCGGCCGCGTCGAGCAGCGCCCCGATTTCATCCGGACCGAGACAACGCCTTTCCGTTCGGCCTTCGTCGGCCGCTTGTTCGGGTCGAGCCGGTCGAGCGGGTTCGTGGCGATGATCCCGCGCCTGACCGCGTGTGCGAGAGAACCTGCGAGAGCGGCAGGACGACCGCTTGCATCGTCGATCCCGAGTAGGGCTTCGGCTTCCGGCTCCGCATCGCGGCGATCAGCTCCGTCGCGTCCTCGGCCGTGAGCGACGCCACGCGCCGATGCTCGAAGCGGGGGAGCAGGTGACGGTCGAGCGCCCACCTGTACGCGTCCCTCGTGCGCGGCCTCAGGTGCGTTTGCTCGTCGAGCCACTGCTCGGCCAGCTCCCCGAACCTGACGTTCCGCGCCTTGCTCGGAGCGTCGCGCTCGCCCTTGTTCATCCGGTGCTTGACGGACGTAAGCGCCTCCTCGGCGTCAGTCATGTTGCCGGGGACGGCCTTCCAGACCTGCTTGCCCGCCGAGTCGCGGTAGCCGATCAGGTAGTGCCGCTTCCCGCGAGGCCTGCAATCCGTTTTGCCATGCGGGATTGCGGCGACGGGGTAGCAGCCGGGTAGCGCGGCGCAGCTCCTCGTTCGGAGAGGATGGCGAGTTCGGCGAGGAGGAGGGCGGCGCGTAACTACCGCTTGCTCTGCCGGATCTTCGCGACGACCCGCGTCTTCTTTCCGAGCTTCTTTGCGACGATCTTGAACTTGAGCTTGCCCTTGCGGACGTTCTTGATCCGGACGTCGAGCGACCGCTTCTTGTGGATCTTCGTGATCTTCAACTTCCCCGGCTTTAGCTTCTCGGCGCTCGCCAGGCTGCGTCCGCCACTGACCAGCTTGATCCCGGTGACGTCGAACGAGCTCTTCGGGTCGGGCCAGGTCAAAGCCACCTGAACCGTCTCGGCCGAAGGTGACACCGCCACCGTCTGCGGCTCCGCCTCGCCGGTTGCCGTGAACGTCTCCGTCACCGTCTTGGTCGGCGCAGCCGGCGGCCCCGGCAGCGGAGGTGGTGGCGGAGGTGGTGGCGGAGGTGGTGGGGGCGGCGGAGGTGGCGGCGGCGGTGGAGGTGGCGGCGGATCGACCAGGACAAAGTCGGTGGTGAAGCTCGCGGAGTCGCCGTTGGCGAGCTCGAAGACGTTCGTCTGCACGCCCGGGCGAGTCGGATAAGGGTGCGAGAAGATCTGGAAGCTCGCCGTCTGCGTGGGATCGATGCTGAGCGCACAATGGAGAGTCAGCGCTCCGGGTGCCCGGTCGGGCTGGATCGGCCCGTTCTCGCCGCCGCAGCCGCTCACGCCGACTCCCTCTCCGTTCGAATAGCTGACGCCGGTGAGAGCGACGGGCATGTGATCGACGAACCTCGTTTCGATCCGGCTCGTGCGAGGCGGACCGACGTACCTGATTGTGATCGTGTACGGGAATGCGGGCGGCCGCGAGCCGGCCTCCATGAGAACGGTCGCGGGGCCCGTCTTCGTGACGGTGAAGGACCCGGGCGGCAGGACGTCCTCCGTCGCACGCTCGCCACCGGAGTGTGCGCTTCGCGGCACTGCGAGAACAGCCATGGCCGCGCCTACGAGCACGACGAGCAAGATCAATCGTTGCCGCACCGACACCGCGCGCTGATTGTGCCCGAGTTCTCAGGAATGTGCAATCGGCCGCCTTCCTGACCGCTCCTCCGCCCCATCTCCTGCGCCGCCGTTCGAGTCACTTAGGCGGTCTCACGGCCCGAGAAGCCGGTTCAGCGCACTAGTCCACAAGGAGGCTGCGAAGTGCCCGAATACGAATACAAGACGGGTGTCCTCACGTTGGCCGTGGGCCGCGATAAGCTCCGCCTGAACGACCTAGATGACTCGCTCAAGAAGCATGGGAACGACGGGTGGGAGCTGGTCAGTCTGAACCTTGATGCTGACCTGAAAGGCTCGCGCGATGGACACCTGCTCGTGTTCAAGCGACCGAAGCCCTGAGGCGTCGCGTACGCTCGGTCGATGCTCGGGACGATTCAACTGCTCGCATCGACCGGCGAAAACGCGATCTCCTTCTTGGTCGGGCTGCTAGTCGGCGGAGTACTTGTCGCCCTACTCGCCGAAGCGAATGGCCACCGCTGGTGGCGGGGACGCCGCTACGCCGACCGCGATTAGACGACCGAGCGCCCCGCCGTCGCCCGCTTGGCCGTTCATCCAGCGCCTGTTCAGCGCCCTGTAAGCGGCGTCTGCTACGTCCGCCGGTCGTTGCTCACGGCCCCGCGGCCGTAAACGTAATGGCGGTGGGTAGTGCCGCACTGCCGCCGACGGAAGCGGGCGCGCCCCCGTAAGTCGCGACGTCATTCCGGTGCGGCGGACGTGACTCCTGCTCTGAGTGCGAGGCACACCCTGCAGCCAGGAACCCGAGCGCAAACAGCGCTGTCAGGACGAGGCTCAGCGCGTACTTCATCACGCCGCAGTATCCCACGGCGTTACGAGTCCAGCCCCGTCAGCGGCCTGTAAAGCGGTGTCTGCTACGGCCTGCGGCGCTCACGTGGCCCAAACGTGGCCCACACGACTCCTCAGTGACGCGAAACCCGCTGTCCAAGCGGGTTCTCGCATGGGCGCACCTGGGATCGAACCAGGGACCTCCCGCGTGTGAGGCGGGCGCTCTCCCGCTGAGCTATGCGCCCTCGCCGCAAGATTATCGCGACGCGTGAGCATCTGCGCGCGGCCGCTGGACGTTCAACCCCGTCGCTTCCGGTGACGTAGTTTAAATCCGCAGTGGTTCGAACCGCCCCCTGGTTGGCTCGCACGACTCAGGGTTACGCCGCCGTCTTCCGGAGCGCGAACCTCCGGCGGTCGCAAGTCGCCTGGGCCGGAGGAGTCACGGCGGAATGGGCCTTCTTCGTCGGAGTCGGTGTCTTCGCCTTCCGGCACCAGGGGACGGCGGGCGTTGGGCTCGTCGGGTTCATCCGCATGCTGCCCGCGGCGGCAATCGCTCCTTTCACGGCACATCTCGGCGACCGGTTCCGGGCCGAGCGCGTGGTCCTTGGTCTCTTTCTCGCGATGGCCGCTGCGGTCGCGGTCGCGGCCTTCGTGATCCTGTGGTCGCCGCCCGTCTTCCTGATCTACGCACTCGCAGGGCTGCACGCGGCGGCGTCGACACTTTCTCGGTCGGCGCAATGGGCGCTGATGCCGTCTCTCTCGCGAACTCCGGACGAGCTCGTGGCCGCGAACGCCTCGACTCTGACGACGGAGAACCTCGGCACGCTGATCGGGCCCGCCGTGGCGGGCCTCATCCTGAGCAGGACGAGCCTCGGCGCGCTTTTCGCCGCATGTGCCGCGGCGTACCTGCTCAGCTCGGTCGCGCTCGTGCGGATCCGGCTCGAGGAAAGCCGAGGTCGGCCACGCTCCGACTCGCGGATGCTCGGCGAGGTGCTCGCCGGATTTCCGGCGCTGCTGGGGGATCGCCGGGTCCGTCTCGTGGTGCTCCTTTTCTATGGTCAGGGACTCGTTCGCGGCGCGCTCAACGTCTTCGTGGTCATCGTCGCGTTCCGGTTAATCGGTACCGGACAGAGCGGAGTCGGCTTCCTGACAGGCATCCTCGGCGTCGGCGGCCTGATCGGTGCGTTCTCGGCGCTGGCGCTCACCGGCCGGCGTTTGGCGGCTCCCTTCGCCGGCGGACTCGTGCTGTGGGGGGCGCCGTTGATGCTCCTCGCAGCGTGGCCCACCTCGGTCGCGGCCTTCGTCTCGCTGGCCGCAATCGGCGCCGGCAACAGCGTCTTCGACATCGCGGGTCTCACGCTTCTGCAGCGCTTGATCCCGGATCAGGTTCTGAACCGAGCGCTGGGTGTCTTTTGGGGTGGAGCGATGGCAACGGTGGCCGTCGGCTCGATCGCCGTGACGGCGCTCGTGGACGCTCTCGGGATCCGCGGCTCTCTCGTGGCGACGGGCGCGTTCCTACCCGTCCTCGCGGCGCTGACGTGGCGGCGGCTGACGGCGATCGATCGCTCGACGGCGACTCCGATCGAGCGGCTCTCGGTCCTCGAGCGAGTGCCGATGTTCGCCCCGCTTTCGTTGGCGGCGAAAGATCGCCTCGCCTCCGCGCTCGCCCCGCTGAGCGTGCCCGCCGGCACTGAGATCGTGCGCGAGGGGGAAGCCGGCGACCGCTTCTACATCGTGATCGAGGGCGACTACGACATCATCAAGCAGGGAACGGAAGTCACGCGCAGCCCGGGTGAGTACTTCGGCGAGATCGCGCTGCTGAGGGACATCCCGCGAACCGCGACCGTCCGGGCGCGGTCGCCGATGCAGCTGTACACGCTCGACCGAGACACCTTCCTCTCAGCGGTCGCGGGGCACGGAGCCGCCCGCGCCGCGGGTGAAGCGGTCGTGGAGAAGCGCCTCACCGCACCCGCCGGTTCGCGGTAGACCTCAGGGCGGGTCGGGACCTCGAATGCACGAAGAGTCGGAACGCCGTTGGTTTCGCGAACGTCAAGGTTGGCCGCGGATGACACGAACCCGAAATTACGCCGGTACTTCGGCCGGTGAGGAGGCCAGCGGGTACGCTCGCGCTGATGCCCGAATTCGAGAGCCCGCGCGACCTCACGTTCAACCGCGGGCACGTTGCCGACCCCGCCGCGTTCGCGCGCGACGCAAACGCCGCGTCGTGGTTATTCCTCTGCGGCGAGGACTTCGCGGATGCCGAGGGCGGGATGTCGTACGCCGATGTGCAGAGGGCTGTAGCCGAGTCGACGAACATCGTTTCCGACCCACCCCGAACGCTCGACCTGGAGCTGGCTCGGCAGCACGTCGCTGCGCTCGACGGCTTGCCGCGACCTACTCTCGTCACGTGCCGCACCGGCCCTCGTTCTTCTGCCGTGGTCTACCTCTATTCCGGGCTCAGAGCCGGTGCGACCCCCGACGAGGTGCTGGCGCGTGCCGAGGCCGACGACGCACCGTTCGTACGCTCGGACGAGCTCAAGGCGTGGGTCGCACAGGGCCTCCGCGAGCTCGCTTGAGCGTCACGACCTCGCGTAGCTCGTAGCGTCGGCGTCAGCCGGCAACTCTTGTGGCCGCGCCTCATAGCCGCGTTTCCGGGCGATCCGAGCGAGGACCGCGAGCGCCGGACGTTGCAGCGAAACCGGAACAAGCGGCGCGTAGACGTCGTACGTGTGCGAGAGCAGTGCGGCGTGGAGCGGCGACGGCAGCCCGCGCCACGCTCTGTACCGGCGTCTTTCTGCGAGCGCGAACACAGTCTCGAAGAAGGTCTCGAAGTCGTATGCGGGACGCGCAGCCACACGCGCGCGGACACGTTCTGCGGTCTCGTTGAAGAGGAAGTGACTGGCGTTCGGCGGCACCACGACGCTGTCTCCCGGCCCGAGCTCGCGCCGGCCGCCGGCGAAGCGACACGAGAGCCGCCCTTCGAGCACGTCCACCCTCTCCGTCGCCGGGTGCTGATGCGGGAGACCGCCGACTCGCCCGAACGCGTCGAGCGTCAGCTCGAACTCCAGTAGCTCGCCGTTCGTCGTCGCACGCGTCTGCAGGAACTCGATCTGCTCCCCGGTCCCGGGATTCGCGATCACCTCTCCCACCCGGGCCATCGACCGTAGATGCCCCGCCGGAGGCGACTGAAACGACAGTTCGCGGTCTGGCGCACTGCCGTTTGTATGCTCGCCGACGGCGAGAGGAGGAGGACGAGACGGTGTGGGCGGTGCTCGGGTTTTGCGTCGTTTCTGGTTTGGCGCTGGTGGTCGCTTTGCGGCACGTTCGCGGCACGCAGCCACGGCTCGGCAACCAGCCTTGGGTGCTTACGGACGTCGCGAGACTCCACGTGCCGATCATGGCGGGGTTGTCCGGTTTTGCGATCACGGGCCTCGTTCTGATCGCGACGCTCACGCGCGAGCGACAGGCGACCACCGAGGCGTTCGACACGGTCGTCGTCATGTTCTTGATCGCGTACCTCTTCTACATCGGAAATGCCTTCTTGATCTCGTATCTGCCGCACGAAGACAGGACCGACGACCACGTGCCGCGCATCCACTTCAGCCTCGCTTCGACGATCGAGTATCGATGCGTGTTCATCTCGTGGTTCGCGCTCCGCCCGCTCGTAGACGTCTACGGGCTGGACCGGCCTGCCGACGTCCTCGCCGTTCTCCTGCCGGCCTCACTCGTACTCGGGTCGACCATCGTCGCGATGGCAGCTGACGGATTCGGCGTCATACGTGTGGCCGAGACCTACCTAGCGGCTGCCGTAGGGATGGGTGCGACGCTGCTCTACGCCGCGGTGATCTGGCTCTTTCTTCCGGAAGCACGCTCGCCGGAATCCGCGTTGTGGCTGGCGGTCGTCGTGTTCGGCATCAATACGATCGGCTTCGCCACAGCGGCGCTAACGCCACTTGCGGCGCGATACGCAGGGATGAATCGCTTTTACCAGCGCCATGGCCGAGCGCTCGTTGTCGCCGACATGCAACTGACGATGGTCGCGCTCCCATTTCTGTGGCTTGCCGTGGTGGGTGCAATCTAGAGATGGAGGTCGTGTTGCGCGAGGTCCGAGAAGAGGACCTTCCGATCTTCTTCGAGCACCAACTCGACCCAGCCGCGACCGCTATGGCGGCCTTTCCGTCCCGGGACCGGGAGGCCTTCATGGCTCACTGGGGGCGAATCCTGACCGAAGGGTCAGGGGTCCATCGGACGATCGTCTGCGACGGGCAGGTGGCCGGCAATGTCGTCAGCTGGCCGACCGAGAGCGAGCGCCTGGTCGGATACTGGATCGGGCGCGAGTATTGGGGCAGGGGAATCACGACTGCCGCGCTCACCGAGTTCCTCGACGTCGTCGAGCAACGTCCTCTGCATGCGTTCGTCGCACGAGACAACATCGGCTCGATTCGCGTGCTCGAGAAGTGCGGGTTCGTCAGGTGCGGCGAGGATGAGGAGGGGTACGAGTTCCGGCTCGACGCCGAGTCGCCCGACGCGTCGTAGGCGACGCGCTCGCGAGGAGCTGTGCTCGAGCCGGATTCACCCGAGCCGACGGGCGTCGCTGAAGCCACGGCGTAGGAATCGCGCGGCCTTCCATGCGACGAACCGGAGCTGGAAGGGCAGGCGCGGCAGCGAGTTGAAGGCTGCGCCCGGAAACATCGTCGCCGAGACTGGGTTCACCCAGTGGGCGCGCACGACGCGGACGGCGAGCGCCGGCCGGAAATACGCAGCAGCCGGTAATCCGATCAGGTCATCGGGATACGCCGTTCGCGGCGAACCCCATTGCTTCAGGATAGCCGGCTCGAGCCATCGCGGCATGCCGGCGTGGTCACCGGGAGCGTTGGTCGGCTGAGCGCCGAGCAGCCGCTCCGCAAGTGTCAGCGTCGCGCCGACCCACGTAGCGAGCCGACGGCTACGAGCGAGGCAGCGGCCCCAGTCGAATCCGTCAGGCAAGTGCTCGACGGACGCCGCGATGTCACAGAGCCAGAGGGGCCGCCAGCCACCGTGGCTGAGGAGATGGACGCACAGCAGCGCCAGATGGTCCTCCGGTGCGGCAATGGGAACGTCGACGTCGGCGAGCCGAACATGCACCGCCCGCGCCAGCGCCTCCTCGAAGTGCGGCAGGTCAGGCAGCACACGTTGGTTGACGCTCAAGCCGGCCTGAAGGTCCACGTGCACCGTCGGAGCCGCTTCGGCGAGCGCAGCCTGTGCAGCGCCCAGCTGCTCCGACGCGACGCAGACGTCGATGTCGCCGGAAGGTCGAAGCTCCGGCTGCGCGTAGAGGCGCGCCGCCGCCCAGCCTTTGACGATTAGAGGCTCGACGCCAAATGCCGCCAGCGCCCGGACAACCTTGACGAGCTCGCGCTCGTGGACCGCCGCCTGTAGAGCGTGCAGCCGGTACGCGTCCCGTAGCTGCTCCCCAGCCGGCGAGTCCCCCACACCCGAGCCGCGAATGCACCACCAGGCGAGTCCACCGCAGCCCGCGTCGAGCAGCAGCGGGCTGATCGCCTCAAGGGCGTGGGCATCAAGGGTCGGGGCCGGAGGGCCCTCGCGCCACGCGCCGCGCAGCGCCGCGGCAACCAGTGCGCCGCGGTCCTGCGCAGACAATCTTTCTCAGTCAGGCTGCTGAGTCAGGCTGCTGACAAACGCCGCTGGAGCAGGTGGCGGGCGGGCAGCAAGCCGGCGTCTGGTTGGAGCACTGCATCCCCACCGGAAGACATGTTGCGGCGTGCGCCGCCTTCGGCGCTACGACCGACACGACGACGGGAACCGCAACCGCCGCCGCAATGGCGCTACGGCGGAGCAGCTGCGAGCGAGACATCGTCCCTTCGTCGGCCGGCGCGGGCTCACCGACGAGGAGGTCGCGCTTCCACAGGTCCTCCAGCGCTAGCCAGACGACGTCGTCCTCGATCACCGTTCCGACCGCGGCACTCAGCTTCGCTGCGATCTCCGAGACGCTCGTCCGCCCGTTGCACTGCTTCCAGACCAATGCTGCCGTTTCGTTCAGACAGTGCGCTTCGTGCGTCTCGCTGTCGTAGACGAGGAGCTCCTCGGGGAGCTCGCGTATCACTAGACCTTCGTGCCGCGCCTGCGGATATCCCGCCTCACCCATCGAATACTCCTTTCGCCTTAATGAATCGGGATTCTCGCCGGAATGCACCCCTCTCGTCAAGCGCGCCTACCGAAGGCGCGTGAGCGGATCGCCGAAGAGGATCCAAGTTCGGCGCACGTCCGGGTCGCCAACCACGGATTTGGCCCGCACCATCGCGTCCCCGAGCCGCGGCGAATCCGCGGCGGCGAGCTGCCGGAAAAGCTCTTCGTTCGCGCGGATCTGGTCACCCGGAGCCGTGAGCCCGGACGACGCCCAGACCGCGACGGCGCCTCGACCGGGTGCTCTGAGGAGCGCTTCGGCGAGGCTTTGCGCCCTCGGCTCGATGAAATAGCCGTTCAGGCAGGTCATCATCACGAAAAGCGACAGGTGGCCGTAGTTCGTGAGTCGCGACGCATCGGCAGCACGCAGAAGGCCCGCACCGGTCCAGAGGTCGACGCTGCCATGGCCGTAGAAGTTCAC
>Ga0126308_10001180_pt1 | contig 10087 bp, 11 predicted proteins | sample Plot55_FD_92533 | JGI IMG/M metagenome (GOLD analysis project Ga0126308, IMG submission 92533) | Serpentine soil microbial communities from UC McLaughlin Reserve, CA, USA - Plot55 | ecosystem: Environmental > Terrestrial > Soil > Grasslands | place: USA: UC McLaughlin Reserve, Lake County...
CGCTGCGGGGACCTCGACGTGCCGGCGGACCTCGATGAGGTCGCGCGCGGAGTAGGTCCCGAAGCTCGGGTTGTCGGCCGGCCGGTCGGAGACGACGAAGGTGCCCTTGCCGGTCCGGGACACCGTCAGCCCGAGGGCCTGCAGCCCCCGCAGCGCCTCGCGCACCGGATTGCGCCCGTAGAGGACCATCGGCCCGCGGCCCGGCGCGTCCCACGCGCCCCCGCCCCGCCCCGCGCGGCGCCGCCCCCGCTCGCGGCTCATCGCCGCGGCACGAGCTCCGCCCCGCCGGGCACGTCGCGGACCTCCCAGCCCAGATGAGCGAGCTCGTCGCGCAGGCGATCGGCTCGCGGGAAGTCCTTCCCCGCGCGCGCCTCGTCGCGGGCCCGGAGCAGGGCCAGCGCGTCGGCCGGCGGCCCGGCCTCGCGCTCGAGCACGTTGGCCAGACCGAGGACCTCGAGCATCTCGCGCAGGTCGGCGTCGCCCACACCCTCGCGGCGGTTGGCCTCGCGCACCCACTCGAACAGCGCGGCGAGGGCCGCGGGCGTGTTGAAGTCTTCGGCCAGCGCGTCGAAGAATCGCGCGCGCAGGGAGGCGAGATCGGCCGGCGAGGGGCCGTTCACGAGCCGGCGCCCGGCCTCGCGGACCCGGTCCACCCGCGCCTGCGCCTCGGCCAGCCGGTCGGCCGAGAAGGCCAGCGGCTGGCGGTAGTGGCCGCCGGCGAAGTACATGACCAGCGCGTCGCGGCCGAACTCGTCCAGGGCCGCGTGCAGCAGGCGGATGTTGCCCACCGACTTGGCCATCTTCTCGCCCTCGAGCCGGACCATCCCGTTGTGCATCCAGATCCGCGCCAGCGGCATCCCGCGCGCCGCCGCCGTCTGGGCGGCCTCGTTCTCGTGGTGGGGGAAGATCAGGTCCACCCCGCCGCCGTGGATCTCGAAGTCCAGCCCGAGGAGCTCCTCGGCCATCGCCGAGCACTCGATGTGCCAGCCGGGGCGCCCGCGGCCCCAGGGAGCCTCCCAGGCGGTGTCCTCACCCTCCTTCTGGGCCTTCCAGAGTGCGAAGTCCAGGGGGTCCTCCTTGAGGCCGGCTCCCTCGACGTCCTCGCCCTGGTCCATCTGGTCGACGTCGCGATGCGACAGCTCGCCGTAGCTCGAGTACGAGCGCACGCGGAAGTAGACGTCGCCCTCCACGGCGTAGGCGTGCCCGCCCTCGATCAGGGCCTCGATCAGCTCGACGATCGGCCCGATCGTCGCCGAGGCCAGCGGTTCGGCGTCCGGGCGCCCGAGGCCCAGGCGGTCGGTGTCGCGCCGGTAGTGGGCGGTCATCTCGGCCGCCAGCTCACCCGAGTCGCGGCCGTCCTCACGCGCGGCGTCGTAGATCTTGTCGTTGACGTCGGTCACGTTGGCCACGAACGTGACCTCGTGGCCCTCGTGCTCGAGGAAGCGCTTGAGCAGCGAGAAGACGACGTAGGGCCGGGCGTTGCCGACGTGCACGCGGCCGTAGACCGTCGGCCCGCACGCGTAGATCCCCACGGTGCGCCCCTCGCGGGGCTCCAGCGGGGCGATGCGGCCGGTTCGGGTGTCGTGCAGGGAAATCGTGCGCAACGAGCGGGACCTTAGCCAGACCGGCGCGCTGCTGCCGGTCTGAAAGGTAGGCTTTCCAGACCGTGCCCGGCCCACCCCCTCGCGTCCGGCTCGCCGCGATCGACCGCGCCTTCCGCGGGCTCCCGGACCGCTACCTCGGAGCGCATCCGGGCTTCGACGCCACCTTCCATGTCCGCCTCGCCGACCTGGGCCACACCTGGGAGGTCCGCACGACCACACACGGGGCGCGCGTCCGCCGTGGGGTGACCAACCGCCGGCCCGACGTGACCATCGGGACCGACGGGGACACGTGGCTGCGCATGCGCGAGGGCGAGATCTCGGGCATCGAGGCCTTCTCCGAGCGCCGGCTCTACGTCCGCGGGGACCTCGACCTCGCCGTGGGCTTCGAGGGCCTGTTCCGCCGCCCGGACGGCGCGCAGCCCCTGCTGCGCATCCACGAGGTCCGCGTCGGGCGCACGCGCGTGTCGACGCTGACCATGGGCCACGGGCCCGACATGCTGCTGCTCCACGGGCTCGGAGCGACCAAGGCCTCGTTCTTCGACACCGCCGCGGCGCTCTCGCGCACCCACCGCGTCCACGCGCTGGACCTCCCCGGCTTCGGATCGTCCTCCAAGCCGGCCACGGCGGGCTACGACGCGCCCTACTTCGCCCGCACGGTGCTGGCGGTGATGGACGAGCTCGAGATCGACCGCGCGCATCTGATCGGCAACTCGATGGGCGGGCGCGTCGCGCTGGAGGTCGGCCTCACCGCGCCCGAGCGGGTCGGCGCGCTGGCCCTCCTGTGCCCGGCCGTCGCCTGGCTGAAGCGCGGGCTGCACCCGCTGGTCCGCGTCCTGCGCCCGGAGCTGGGCCTGTTCCCCCACCGCTTCGCGCGCACCATGGTGGCCAACCAGTTCTGGTCGTTGTTCGCCGACCCCGACCTGGTCGATCCCTCGGTGGCCGACGTGGTCATCGACGAGTTCCAGCGGATCTACGGATCGGCCGGCGCGCGCCTGGCCTTCCTGGCCGCCGCGCGCAACATCTACCTCGACGCCCCGCACGGGCGCAACGGCTTCTATCCACGCCTGGCCACCCTGGAGCCGCCCGCCATGTTCGTGTGGTCCTCGCACGACAAGCTCGTCCCGCCGGTCTTCCGCCGCCATGTGGAGCGCTGGCTGCCGACGGCCGAGCACATCGTGCTCGACGGCTGCGGTCACGCGCCCCAGGTCGAGCGCCCCGAGCAGGTCAACGGGCTCCTGCGGCGCTTCTTCGGCGGCGTCGACGCCTGCGGCGTCGCCCGGCGCCCGGCGCCCAGGCGGGCCGCCGCCGCCTAGACTCCTTCCCGTGGAGGCGGCCGCGGTCCAGAGTTCGAGCGCCAACGGGCGCCCGCCCGACGCCCCGCACCGGGCGGGCCTGGTCCAGCGCCTGGTCTCGGGGGTCGCCCGCCAGGTGACCAGGCGCATCCCGGCGGCCGACCTCGACGAGCGCGACCCGGACTACATCCGGGAGAGCCTGCCGGGCACCTGGTTGCTGGCGTCGCTGTACTTCCGCGGCGAGGTCCGGGGGCTGGGCAACATCCCCGAGAACGGCCCGGTCCTGCTCGTGGGCAACCACTCGGGCGGCAACGTCACGCCCGACACCGGCGTCTTCACGCTGGCCTTCACGGCCTACTTCGGCGTCGAGCGGCCCTTCTACCAGCTGGCCCACAATCTCGTGCTCTCCCTTCCGGGCCTGGGCTTCCTGCGCAAGTACGGGACGGTCGCCGCGTCACCGAGCAACGCGCAGAAGGCGCTGGAGGCCGGAGCGGCGCTGCTCGTCTACCCGGGCGGGGACTTCGAGGTCCACCGCCCGGTCTGGGAGCGCCACAAGGTCGACTTCGACGGGCGCAAGGGCTTCATCCGGCTGGCCCTCCAGCAGGACGTGCCGATCGTCCCCGTCGTGTCGGTCGGCGGGCAGGAGACCGCGCTGTTCCTCTCGCGCGGGGAGACGATCGCCAAGCTGCTCGCCCTGGACAAGCTGTTCCGGCTCAAGGTGCTGCCCATCTCGGTCGCTCCGCCATGGGGGCTCAACGTCGGCGACTTCCTGGGCCACCTGCCGCTGCCGGCCAAGATCACCGTCGAGGCGCTGCCGGCGATCCACCTGCGCGAGGAGTTCGGGCCCGACCCCGATACCGGCGAGATCTACGACCACATCACCCGCGTGATGCAGGAGACGCTCGACGCGCTGGCCGCCGAGCGGCGCTTCCCGGTGATCGGATGAGGGCGGTCCGCCGCTGCGAGATCCACGCGCCGCCGGCCCTCGTGTGGGAGTGGATCGGCGACCCGGCGCGCTACCTGCACTTCATGTCGGGGATCACCCGCTGGGAGGTCGTGTCGGAGCGCCCCACGGGGCTCGGCGCGCGCTACCGCACGCTCATGCGCGTCCGCTCGGCCGAGGTCGGCGGACTGGTCGAGGTCGTGGAGTGGCGCCGCCCGACCGACCTCGCGTGGACGTCGGTGACCGGGGTGGACCAGCGCGGGCGCTGGCGTGTGCGCGAACGCGGGCGGGCCCGCACCGAGGTCGAGCTGCGGATCTCGGGAGGAGTGGCCGGCTCCGGGGTGCTGGGCTGGCTGGCCGAGCGCATCGCCCAGCCAACCATCGAGGACCACCTGGAGCGCTCGCTGCAGCAACTCAAGCGCCAGGTCGAGCACGAGCAGCTGCGCTCGCGGGCGGCCGCCCGCCGGCGCGCCCGCGCCGCCTGAGCTGCGTGCCCGCCGACCCGGGCGCGACCCTCTCAGGAGGTCCCGTCGATCTGGCCGCGGCGCCAGGCGAGCTCGATCAGCGCCTCGGCCGCGCCGGCCACCGGGACCAGCGCCAGGGCGTAGACGCTCGGCCATGCGTCGAGCAGCCACAGGCCCGCGATGGCCGTGCTGAGGGCTCCGGCGACCGAGCCCGCCCGGGCGCTCCACGGGGCGGCGTAGGACGCCCGCGACGCCCGAGTCTGGCCGGGCTGCTGCGGGTCGGTGGATCCGACGGGCATCGTGTCGTCCCTATACCCGCTCAGGCTGGATCAGTCGCCGGCCAGCACCGCCACGGCCAGGGCCGCCACGCCCTCCTCGCGCCCGACGAAGCCCATGCCCTCGTTCGTCGTGGCCTTGACGTTGACCCGGCCGGCCGGCACCCCGAGCGCCTCGGCCAGTCGCGCGCGCATGGCCTCGCGGTGGGGGCCCAGCCGGGGCCGCTCGAGCACCACGGTGGCGTCGACGTTGCCCACGGGCGCCCCTAGGCGTCCCGCCACTTCGCCCAGCAGGCCGATCGAGTCGGCTCCGGCGTAGGCCGCCTCGGTGTCGGGGAACAGCGCCCCGATGTCGGTCAGCCCGGCCGCGCCGAGCAGCGCGTCGATCACGGCGTGCGTGAGCACGTCGGCGTCCGAGTGCCCGGTCAGGCCCCGGTCGTGCGGGATCAGGACGCCGCCCAGGATCAGCGGCCGCCCCGCCCCGAACCGGTGCGAGTCGTAGCCGATGCCCACCCGCGGCGCGCTCACCCCAGGCGCTCCAGCCGCCGCTCGCGCCCCTCGAAGACGGCGAGCTCGCGCACGCCGAGCGCGTCGAGCTCCTCCAGCGCCTGCTCGTAGCGGTAGCCGAGCTGGTCGGGGACGTGCGCGTCGCTGGAGAGCGCGATCGGGTTGCCGGCCTCCAGCACCATCTCCAGGAAGGGCCGCGCCGGGTACAGCTCGCCGACCGGCTTGCGGTAGCCGGCGGTGGAGACCTCGACGGCGATCCCCGACTCGGCGATCCCGTCCATGGCCACCTCGTAGAAGCGCCGCAGGTCCCCCTCGGGCATCGGCTTGGAGCGCCCCCAGACCTTGATCAGGTCGGGGTGCGCGAGGATGTCGTACAGGCCCGAGCGGGCGGCCTCGCCGAGGACCTCGAAGTAGCGGCGCCAGATCTTGTCGGCGCTCCGGGCGCCCGCCCAGACGTCCCAGGTCTGGTCGTCGACCGCCGCGTCGCCGAGGAAGTGCACCGAGCCCACCACGTAGTCCCAGTCGCGGCCGTCGAGGAGTGTGGCCATGCGGTCCTCGCGCCCGACGACGAAGTCGGCCTCGATCCCGAGCTTCAGGTCGGTCTCCTCGCGGACCCAGGCGGCGTAGGCGTCGAGGTCGTCGACCGCGTTCTGGCGCCACCACTCGTGGTCCCAGACCTCCAGCGACTGGGCGAAGCGGTGGACGTGCTCGGCGACGCCGAGCTCGTCGATCCCGCGCTCGCCCGCGACGAGCCGGTAGCGCTCGGCGTTCTCGGCGGTGAAGAACCGCTCGGCCGGCGTGCCGGGGTCGTCGGGACGCAGGTGCACGTGGTAGTCGGTCAGCACAGCAGGCGCTCGGCGATCTCCCGGTCGACGGGGGTGGTCACCTTCAGGTTCTCGCGCGGGAAGGGAATCACGCGGACCCGCCCGCCCGCCCGCTCGACGAGCATCGCGTCGTCGGTCGCCCCGGCGAGGTCGCCCGCCAGGGCCTGCGCGAGCGCCGCCCGGCGGAAGACCTGCGGGGTCTGCACGGCCCACAGGGCCGCGCGGTCGAGCGTCCGCACGACCTCATCCCCCCGCACCTCCTTGATCGTGTCGGAGACCGGGGCGGCGGCGATCGCCGCGTCGAAGTCCCCGAGCCCGTCCAGCGCCCGGCGCACCAGCGCGGGGGTGATGAGCGGCCGGGCGGCGTCGTGGACGAGCACCGGGTCGCCCGCGCTGGCGGCCAGGGCGTTGGCCACCGACTGCGAGCGCGTGTCGCCGCCCGGCACGCCGCGCGTGCCGGCGGGGGCCCGCTCGCCGGGCGGCAGGGCGACGACGATCTCGTCCACCTGTCCCGACAGGGCGGCCACGCTCCACTCGAGCATGGGCCGCCCTGCCAGAACGACGAACGCCTTGGGCCGGTCGGCGCCAAGGCGTTCGCCACGTCCGGCGGCCACGAGGATGGCCACCGTGGACACTTCCCGCTACTTCGCGGCGACCGGCACCTTGCCGTTCGCCTCCGCGGAGTCCGCCAGCAGCATGTCGAGATGCTCCTCGGCCTGGTCCTCCTCCATCTCCAGCGCGTACATCAGCTCGGACGCGAGGATCTTCTTGGCGCGCGTGAACATCTGCTTCTCGCCGGTCGAGAGCCCCTTCTCGACCTCGCGCAGCGCCAGGTTGCGGACCACCTCCGCGAGCTCGTAGATGTCGCCCGTCTTGATCTTGTCGCGGTTGTGCTTGAACCGCCGGTTCCAGTTCTTGGGCATCTCCGAGACGTCGTCGGCGAGGACCGCGAGCACCTTCTGCACGGTCTCCTCGTCGATGACCCGCCGCAGCCCGGCCTTCGCCGCGTTGCAGGTGGGGACCATGACCGTCATGTCGTTGTGGAGGATCTTGATCGTGAGGTACTCGCGTTCCTCCCCGAAGATCTCCTTGTCCTCCTTCTTGAGGACCTTGCCGGCCCCGTGGTGCGGGTAGACGACGTTGTCGTCGATCTCGAACTCGATGTGCTCGGGCTCAATCGGGTCGAGGTCCTCGATCTGCTCTACGTCGGGAATGTCCACTTCCTCCTTGTCAGAGCGCGCGGCGTCCCGAGGGGCAGGGCGCCGGGCCGCGTCACTACGTCTGTAGGTACCGATCCACGAGGTTGATCTCCTGTAGCCGGCGAAGGCCCTCGCGGATGTCCTTCGCACGAATCTCCCCCACGCCGTCGACCGTCTCGAGCTCGGAGTCGGTGGCCGCGAGCATCTCGTCGAGGCGGCCGAACTCGCGCACGATCTGCTGGACCACGAGCTTCGGCAGGCGCGGGATGCGCCCGAGGATCCGATAGCCGCGGGGCGAGACGGGAAAGTCCAGGGTGTTGGCCTTGCGGTCGTAGCCGAGCATCTCGGCGAGCCGGCCGAAGTCGAGCAGGTCGGGGTGCGGCAGCCGCGCGAGCTGGTCGAGCACGGCCGCGAAGGTGGAGTCGGAGGGGTCGACGAGGTAGTCGTGGACGAGCGCCGCGCGGTCGGCCGCCACGCCGACCATCGTCTCGTCGAGCTGCATCTCGATCAGGCGGCCCTCCGTGCCGAGCTCGACGATGTAGCGCTCGATCTCCACGGCCATGCGGGTGACGAGCTCGGCGCGCTGAATCACGGTGAGCACGTCGTGCAGGGTGGCGCCGCCCTCGAACTCCAGAGCGGTCAGGCGGGTGGAGACCTGGTCGAGGCGGGTGCGGTACTTGTCCAGCGTGGCCAGCGCCTGGTTGGCCTTGGCCAGGACCACCGGGATGTCCTCGAGGATGTACTTGGCGCCGTCGACGTAGAGCGAGACGACCTCGCGCCGCTGGGACACCGCGATGACCAGCGCCTCGGTCTGCTTGGAGACGCGCTCGGCCGTGCGGTGCCGCGTGCCCGTCTCCAGCGAGAGGATCGTCGGGTCGGGCATCAGCTGGACGTTGGCCCAGGTGATCTTCGTCCCGTTGGCGTTGAGGATGATCGCCCCGTCCATCTTGGCCACCTGGTAGAGCAGGGCCGGCGTGTAGTCGATGTCGAGGCGGATGCCGCCCGAGAACAGGAGCGACAGCTCCTCGGGGTCGCCGATGACGATCAGCCCGCCGGTGCGGGCGTGGAGGATGTTGTCGATGCCCTCGCGCATCGCGGTGCCCGGGGCGACCATCTCCAACGCCTTGACGAGCCGGGGCTCCTGACGTGACTCGAGCTCAAGAAGCTCATCCCCGGACCGTGAAGCCATCGCCCCGATTGTAGCGGGGGTACGGCCCGGAAAATCGCTGCATACCGGCTTGACTGGGGCCCTTCGAACCGCTATGGGACGAGCGTCTATGCGCCAGGAAGACCCGTCCGAGGGGGCTCGACGGTCCCGGACCCGTCTCAGGCGGCCGCCGCGGGCGCCGCGGACGGACGGGGCACCGCCACCCGGACGGCGTCGCGGAGGGTCGCCGCGCGCTCGGGATCCAGCAGCGGGGTCAGCCCGAACTTCGCCGCCTCGGCCCCCCGGCGGTCGGGATGGGCGACGGACCGCAGCTCGCCCGTCAGCCCGATTTCGCCGAAGCACGCCAAGGGGCCGCCGCCCGGCCCGCTCAGGGGCACCCCGCGGGCGGCGCCCGCCACGGCCAGCGCCACGGCGAGATCCGCGCCCGGCTCGTCCACCCGCACGCCGCCGACGACGTTGACGAACACGTCGGCCGCCCCGACGCCCACCCCGGCGTGGCGCGCCAGCACGGCGAGGACGAGGGCCAGGCGGTTGCGGTCGATGCCCGAGACGACGCGCCGCGGCGGGACCAGCTCGGACTCGCTGACCAGCGCCTGGACCTCCACCAGCAGGGGCCGCGAGCCCTCCATCGCGGCGAGCACCACCGATCCGGGCGCACGCGTGGCCTCGCCGACGAAGCGGGCGGAGGCGTCGAGCACCTCGACCAGCCCCGAGTCGCGCATCTCGAAGACCCCGACGTCGTCGACGGACCCGAACCGGTTCTTCAGGGCGCGCAGCGTCCGGTAGGTCCGCTCGCGCTCGCCCTCGAACTGCAGCACGCAGTCGACGAGGTGCTCGAGCACCCGCGGACCGGCCAGCGCGCCCTCCTTGGTCACGTGGCCCACGAGCAGGACCGCGGTGTCGCCGGACTTCGCCACACGCATGACCTGCCCCGCGACCTCGCGCACCTGCCCGACCGAGCCGGGCGCTCCGGTCCCGTCCTCGGCGTGCAGCGTCTGCACGGAGTCGATCACGCAGGCCTCCGGGCGCTCGGCCTCGATGGTCGCCAGGACGGTGGCCAGCGAGGTCTCGGCCAGGATGGGGATGTCCAGCGCGGCCGAGCCCAGCCGCGCGGCGCGCAGGCGAACCTGGGCGGGGGACTCCTCGGCCGAGACGTAGAGCGTCCGGCGCCCCGCCGCGGCGAGCTGGGCCAGGGCCATCGTGGTGAGGGTGGACTTGCCGATGCCCGGCGAGCCGCCGAGGAGCACGAGCGAGCCGGGGACCAGTCCGCCGCCGAGCACGCGGTCGACCTCGGCCAGGCCCGTCGACAGGCGCCGCAGGCGCACCTCCTCGACGTCGCGCAGCCGGCGCGGGCTGCCCGCGCGGGCGGCCGGACGGTGCGGGCCCGCGGCGGGCGCCGCGCCGCGCTGGGGCTCGAGCGTGTTCCACGCGCCGCAGCCGGGACACTGGCCGTGCCACTTGGCCTCGGCGTGGCCGCATTGGGTGCAGAGGTGGCGGGTGGTGGGTCGCGGCACATCGATGACCTTAGGTCCCCGACCCGACGTTCTCGCCCCCGAGGCTTCTCCGCATCCGGGCCGCCCACGCGGCCGCCGCGGATTCGGCCGCGATCATCCCCGTGCCGTGCACCGAGCGGGGGAGCCTCGCCCCTCATGCGGGCACGGCTGCTGCCTCATCTCTCTCCGGCCTGCTCGAGCAGCCCTGGAGGGCTCCGTCCACGTGCCGCAGGGCCCTGGCCCGTGGCGCGTCCTGCTGTTCTTGCACGGCAATCACCAGACGTGCATCGACGCCGAAGGGCAGGAGTTCGTGCCGCC
>Ga0126308_10001181_pt1 | contig 10087 bp, 12 predicted proteins | sample Plot55_FD_92533 | JGI IMG/M metagenome (GOLD analysis project Ga0126308, IMG submission 92533) | Serpentine soil microbial communities from UC McLaughlin Reserve, CA, USA - Plot55 | ecosystem: Environmental > Terrestrial > Soil > Grasslands | place: USA: UC McLaughlin Reserve, Lake County...
CAAAGAGCATGAACACTACGGAAACGAGGGAAGCAAAGCGCTCGCTTTGGGAGAGGACCCTCGTCCCGCTTGAGCAAGACCTGGCCGAACACACTCACAGCAAGGTCTTTGTAGACGTGCCGGGAGAGTTTGGTCCCTACCACAAAGAGATAGGGGAGCTCTCCCAGGAGGAGATGAGGACTCTCGAGCCAGGTCTGCGGATACGCGTGGTGAATCGGCTCCTGGAGCGCTACCTGGCCGAAGAAGGCAACGTCGAGCTCCTCAAGGAGGGGCACGCTTATACCAAGGACACAGGGGACCTCGCCCCCGCGGACCTCTCGGCCCTTATAGAGGCCGATCGGGGGGCAGTGCCCAGCCGCACCCTTCCCGTCGCGCGTAAGGAGCGAATCAACGTGGTGAGGTAGGGAAGGGACAGGGTTACGCCCTCTCTGTAACGCCTTGGGGGCAGCGGGTACAATCGCCCGATGCGCTCGAACTCCGCACCCTCCGGCATCGTCGTCGGCCTTGTCCTACTGGTGGGAATCCTCGCCGCCTCTACAGCAGCCCTTCTCATCCGCTTGGCTTATGCGGCCGAAGGGAGCGGTTCGGCGGGTCTGGGCTTGCTTCTGGCTACGGTGCGTCTCTCGGCGGCATCGCTCGTCCTGTTGCCAGCCTGGTGGGGGATCCGGAAGACGAGCCTCAAACCTGGGGCGCTGCGGTACGCAGTACTGGCTGGGATCTTCCTCGGTGCGCACTTGGCTTTATGGATTACCTCCCTCGCGTACACCTCCATCGCCGCTAGTGCCACAATAGTCACCACCAACCCAATCTGGGTTGCCCTGATCCTCTGGTTGTGGGGTGGCGAGGCCCCGTCGCGTCTTTCGGTAGCGGGCATCGCCGTAGCCTTCTCGGGTGGGGCGCTGATAGCTGTGGGCGACACCGGGGGAGCTAATGCAGGCTCTGAACCGCTACTGGGCGACCTCTTGGCGCTGGGCGGTGCCCTCACCGTTAGCCTCTATCTGATCTTCGGCCGAGAGGCCCAGTACCGTGGCATGGGCGTTGGGCAGTACGTTGCGACGGCCTACGTTGTGGGGGCCCTAACGTTGTTGCCCACCCCGCTGTTGCTGGGCTCAGGATACTCGGGGTGGCCCGGGGAGGTATACCTGTACGGCCTACTGCTAGCCTTCGTTCCTCAACTCGTAGGTCATACTTCCTTCAACTGGGCCGTGAGGTGGGTCAGTCCTACGTTGGTCGCGCTCGTCATTCTTGCAGAGCCGGTAGGCAGTAGTGTCCTTGGGTACCTGGTGTTTGGCGAGGTGCCAGGACGCTTAGTGCTGGGCGGTGCCGCGGTGCTCCTCGTCGGTGTTGCCGGCGCGGTGTGGGGCGAGGGAGCGAGGTCCGGGACGGTACGTAAACCAGACGGCGTTCCAACCCGCCCAGATTAGGCCCCTCCTGCCATCGTTGTCTTGAAGGCCTCGAAGGTCGGCGGTCAGGACGAAGGCCCGCGGCAGACGTGACGTCAGTTGGAAGGGAGCTTAAGGAGCAGAGACGATCAGCGCACATACGAGAAGCCGTTTAAGGCTACGGGACGATCGCCGAGCGGCTGCGGGAGCTCGGGTACGAGCCCTTGAGCTCTCGCTGAGAGTCCTCGCTGAGAGAGCCCTCGATGGTTTAGGCTACGCGGCTCGGTCAGCGTGCAGTTGTGGGGAGGTGTGTGCAATTCGCCACCCGGAACATCTGATACTCCATTGTGGAGGGAGCCCGACACCGGGTGGACATCCCGATTAGGCGCGACTGGGACGTCGTCGCCCTTCAGGAAGTATCGCGGCGTGCTCGGGATGTGCGATCACTGAAAGCGGCGTTGCGCAGCGCACTGCGTATGGTCTGGAGACTTCAGCTGACGGGGCTCCGGCCTGTAACATTCGAGCGAACTAGCGGTGAATCCTCGAAGGCAGGAGCATGGTGTCAGACGCACAGCAGCAAAGAAGCGATCGGATACTGAAGTCTCTAATATCCAAGGGCTTACAGGGGTGCCCGGTCTGCTCCCAGGGGCAATTCTCGGTTGGCCCCGAACACGTGATCATCTCGACCCCCGACCCAGACGCGGCCGAGGGAGCTCCGGTTGAGGGCTCGGCGGTGGTGCCCGTGATGTGCGGAAACTGCGGGTACACGATGCTGTTCAGCTCGCGGGCGCTGCCCAATCAGGGGGAGTAGTCCTCAGCCTCCGAAAATACGACGCCACTAGCGGCGCGGGAGACGACCGGGACGCTGCCGATTCAGCCACGAACCGAAGGGAGCGGATGTGGCGACTTCACCAAAGAAGAGCACGACCACCTCATCCCCGCATGCGCGTGGGCAGGCTACTTGGGCCCGTCAGGGAGCTCTCGTTGAGATTTGGACCGAGGGTTCTCTTGATCCTTTGGTGAGCACAGAAGGTATCGAGCGCGAAGGAACCGGCCACGCGTAATCCACGGACTACTGACTACCCTTGACCCTAGTTTGACCCTAACCCGGACGCAATACCCTGCAATAATAAACAAGGCAGGGAACAGAAATCCCGTTGTCTGGGCGGGATTTGCAAGCCTGTGCGACCCTGGGCAACCTCTGACCGCGCACCCGTAATGAGGTTAGGTCAGCAGTTCGAATCTGCTCGTCGGCTCTCTCTATTCGACTTAGATAAGCGGGATGTCCGGAATAGGGGAAGCCTCCGACGATGAGTCGGGGGCTTTTCGATACCACTGGGCAGCTAACCGCCTTACGAGCTGTCCAGGGCATCGTCTTCGTCGGGGAGGTCTTGGGGATCGAGAAGGTCCTCGGCAGGGCGGTCATCCTTGTAGGCGGGCACCTGGCCTGGCGTCAGTAGCCTCCCACTGCGGGGCACGAGAGCGCAGCCGGGGGACCACGGCGCTCCGGCCGGCATGCCCGCGGCCGCTGTCCAAAGCCGCGGCGCGCCTTGCAGACCTAGAGCTCGCTCATGCCGTCTGGTGTTACCGGAGCACACGTGTGGTCGAGGGGCTCGCCGCGAGTGCAGCACGGTTACTACGCGGTCTTAATCGAACGCCGATGTCACGTTTCGGACGATTAATGCGTCTTGTAAGCAGCGGGTACGTTCATGTCTGCACGGTTAGGAGGTCAGGTGTCCGACGGAGTACAACCCCTAGAAAGCTGGGACTCAGCCCGCGTATTCGACGAGCACCGCGATCTGCTGATCTCCGTAGCCTACCGCGTCTTGGGCAGCGTGACCGACGCCGAGGACACCGTGCAAGAGGCTTGGCTGCGGTGGTCTGGCGTGGATCCCTCGGAAGTGACCGACCCGCGGGCCTTCCTCGTGCGCGTAACCACCCGGCTCGCCATCGACCGGCTGCGCCGGGCGAAGACTCGGCGCGAGTCCTACGTCGGGCCTTGGCTACCCGAGCCTATCCTCACCGGCCGCGACGTCGCGGAGGATGTGGCGCTGGCCGAATCTGTATCTATGGCGATGCTCGTGGTGCTGGAGACGCTCTCACCGCTGGAGCGGGCGGTTTTCGTGTTGCGGGAGGCGTTCGGGATGCCGTACGCCGAGATCGGCGAGGTCATCGGCCGCAAGGAGGAGGCGGTTCGGCAGCTCGGCCGCCGCGCCCGCGACCACGTCCAGGAACGCAGATCCCGCTTCGACGCCGATCAGACCGAGCAGCGCCGAGTGACCGAACGCTTTCTTGAAGCAACCTCCACCGGAAACCTCGAAGCGCTCATGGCGGTCCTCTCGCCCGGCGTGACGCTCGTGGCCGCCGGCGGTGGACGTGCGCTCGCGCCTCGCCGCCCCATCCGGGGGGCGGAGAAGGTGGCCCGATTCCTGCTCGCCGTCGCGACCGAGGAGAGGATGGCCCGATTCCTGAGGTCCGTCGGGAGCGAGCCGGTTGCCGCCGACCTGCGCGTCCACGTGGCGCGGGTCAACGGCGGGCCGGGCCTCGTGGTCGCCTCTGGGGACAAGCCTATCTCGGCGCTCGTCCTCGGCGTGTCCGACGGTGTCGTCCGGACCATCCACCTCGTGGCCAACCCCGAAAAGCTGGCCGGCGTCCGCGGAATCGAGACACCGTGACGCTCGGGGCTTGCCGGGTGCTATGGTTCGCCGTGCGTGCATCAGGTTCCTCCGCGTGGTGTGCGACCCTGCAAGGCGCCCGAATACCCGTGCGCGACGTTTGACGAGGTTTGCCCCGTGCGAAGATACTGGCGAAAACCGACCCTTCGCATGATGTGCGCAGCCTTTCTCCGTACCACCCCATGCATGACACGCAGCCAAGCCCGAAGGAAGCTCGGCATGGACGGACGCGACCCGTGCAGGCCTCGCTCGACTTAGTCGAGAACAAAGACCACATCGGCACGATCATCGACGGCTCCGCCCGGAGCCGGGTGTGCGCTACTTGCGCAGTCAGCGCTCCGTGGCTTGGCTGGCGGAGCTCGTCGATCTCTACTCGCAGGGAAAGCTACGTACCCACGTCCGCGCGACCTTCTCGCCGGACCGGGCAGCAGATGCCCACCGGAGGTCGAGACCGGGCACGGCCGCGGCAAGGTCGTCCTCAGCGTCGATTAGGGGCGACAGCACGACGGCCTCGCTGCGTGCTTCGGGAACGCAAGAATGCCGCAAGGCGAGTCATGTGTCCGGGTCCGGTTCGGGATGTCGGCCAGGGACTGCGCTCTTCCCGTCAGCCTCGGTCGGCCCATGCGTCCCGAACTTCATGGCGAGGTTTCCGGCATTGAAGTTGTTGCCGGGCCGTGGCGCACGGGGAAGACCTGCCCGCTCCTGCCATGTCACGCGCGGGAGGGGGTGTTGCGTCTAGAAGGTAAGAGCAGCGAACAACGGTCAGGAAGGAGCACGCCAAGATGGAGACGAGATCCTCGCAGACGGACGTCGTAGTGGTCGGCGGCGGGATGGCCGGCCTGACCGCCGCTTGGTACTTGGCGCGCGCGGGAATGGACGTGGCCGTTATCGAGAAGGCGCCTTACCTGGGTGGCCACGCGGCAACCTTAGATTTCGACGGCTTCCGGTTCAACCGCGGCGGGCACGCCCTCTACACCGGCGGTGCGGCCTCGCGGGTACTAGAGGAGCTCGGCGTCTCGTATGACTACGGCATCCCGAAACAGACCTTCGTGCTGCAAGGAGGTAAGCCTAGCCCCTTCCCGACGGACCCGCTCGGGCTTTTGCGCACCGACGTGCTGGACGCAGGAGACAAGCTGGCGCTAGTCCGCCTTTTCGTCGCGCTCAGCGCGGCCAAACCGCGAGCCCTGGGGAACACAAGCGTGCAAGGATACCTGGACCACAATGTCCGTCGCCCGCAGTTACGCCGGCTGATGACGGCACTCGCGCGCACCTTCGTCTACAGCACGGCGTTGGACCTCGTCAGTGCGGAGCTGTTCGTCGAGAAGTTCCAGCGCGCGCTCAGAAACCCCGTCCACTACGTCGACGGCGGATGGCGCACGCTGGTGGACGGGTTGCGCGCCGCGGCGGAGCGGGCCGGGGCACGTATCGTTAGCGATGTCCAGGTCGAGAGCGTCGACATCGGCGACGGCCATGCGCGGGGCGTCCGCCTGCGCGACGGTAGCCTCGTGCGAGCCTCCGCCGTCGTCGTTGCGACCAGCGCCCGGGACGCCGCGAAGCTAATCGATGGGGGAGAGCACCCGGCCATGCGCCGGATCGTGGACGGCCTGACCCCGGCGCGCACCGCCTGCCTCGACGTCGCCTTGAGCCGCCTGCCGGTTCCGGATCGTCCGGTGGTGCAGGACCTGGACGGCCCGCGGTTCATGAGCGCCCAGTCCGTCTACTCGCGCGTCGCTCCCGAAGGGGCGGCCCTGATTATCACCTTCAAGCAGCTCGATCCGAGGCGTCCCGGGGACCCGCGCGAGGACGAGCGCGACCTCGAAGACCTACTCGACGCGGCGCAGCCTGGATGGCGTGGCGCGCTGGTCAAGCGCCAGTACCTGCCGCGTATCGAGGCCGTCGGCGCGCTTCCCACCGCCAGAGACGGCGGCTTCGCCGGCCGACCGGGCCCCGAGTGCCGGGCTTGGATAACCTCTACCTGGCTGGAGACTGGGTTGGCCCGGAGGGCTTTCTGGTCGACGCCAGCATGGCCAGCGCCCAACGGGTGGCGGAACTGGTGTTGGAGGACGGTTGGCTCTCGCGGGGAAAGCTGGCTGCCGGTTCGGTTAGCTAGCCCGATGTGCGGATTTTGAGAAGGGCACCGCCGTGGTCGTTTCGGAAGGGGACCTGTTCAACGAGGTCCACGAGTTCTACCAGGCACGCGGGGTAACTAATCGGATTCGAGCCGTCGTGTTGGTGAAAATAGAGCGCGCCCTGCCGCCAATGTCCCCGGCGTAAGGCCTGGGCGCGATGGAGGCAGAGATCCGAGCTCGTAAGGGACGCTACCGGGAGGGCCTCCGCCGCGGTGGATCAAGCACCCGTCGGGCGAGTCGTGTTGTCTTCGTGCCCAGCGTTCGCCGAAGAAGGCCGTCTACGCGGCCGTGATGATGACAATCGCCGTGCTGCCCGATACCGTGGGAAAGGAGAAGTGATGTCGCAGGAGATTGTCGAGATCATCAGGAGCCTCTTCGGGGGCGTCGAAGAGCGCGACCTGGGGACCTATCTCGCCACTTGGCATCCGGAGGTCGTGATCCGCGAACCGGGTTCGCTCCCTTACGGTGGGGAATACCGCGGCTTGGAAGGTGTAAGACGGCACGCCGCGGGCTTTATGCGGACCTGGCGCACTCTGCAGCCCGGGGGCGAGAGGAAGTTGAATGCGGCCTTCATCGACGCAGGAGACCATGTGATCGCCCGCTGGAGGCTGAGAGCTCGACTCCCGGATGGGGAGGGAACGCTCGACATGCCGATGGTAGGGGTCTACAAGCTGCGCGACGGAAAGCTCGTGGAGGCACAGATGTTCTACTCGGACACTGCGGCAGTACTGCGATTTCTCGAGAGCACAAGGTAGTCGCGTTTGTAGCGCGCCGAGCTATGGAGCCGCGGGCGGAACGCGGGGAAGAAGCGTTCTGCGCGACGGCGCAGGGCACGATTGCGGCGCCGGTCACCGAAGGCCACAGACCCGGCGGAGAGGAGGCGTGCGACCCACGAGTAGGACAGGGTCGGACGGAGCCTTGCTCGACCGACATCCCTCGGGTGCTCGACGGGGCCGGAGAGCAGCATACCGAAAGGAGTCACATAGCGTATTCAGAAAAGGAAAAGACGTAATCCTGGGCATCACGAGCTACCGCGACGCAGCCCGCTACGTGCTCGGGCTGCCCTACGGCAGGAACTCTGACCGCTCCAACTGGAGGCTGGTCCTCGAGGAGAGGCGCGGCACCTGCTCCACCAAACACGCGCTGCTCACCGAGCTCGCGCGCGAGAACGACCGCCCCGTCTCACTCGTCCTCGGCATCTACGAGATGGGTGAGACAAACACCCCAGGCGTGGGTCCGATCCTCCAACGATACGGGCTCCGGTGCGTTCCCGAGGCTCACTGCCACCTAGTCTACGAAGGGACACGCGTCGACCTGACCCGCGACGTTCGGGGGGCGCGGCCCATCGAAGACTTTCTCTACGAGGAGGAGATAGCGCCCCAACAAATCGGCGGGTACAAGGTGGACAAGCACCGGCACTTTGTCTGCCGGTGGGCTGCGGAGCGGGGACTAGGCTTTGAGCACATCTGGCAGGTTCGCGAGGTGTGCATCGTGGCGTTGACGGAGCGGAGCAAATGAGGTGATGCGTGAGTCGAGACGCTGTGATGCCCTAACTGCAATTCCCGGAAGGAGCGACGATGGTCGGAGCAAGAAATGGCGGCCTGGGCACAATTGCTCCGTAAGGTGCTGCCTCGTAACGCTTGTCGTAACGTTTAGGAGACGTTCGTACTGTAGAGTGGTGTTGTGACGGAAGGGGCGAGGGAACAGGGTCGAGGAGTTGGTCGGATGAGCTCACGCGCCTCGCCGCCAGCTACCGGCTTGCACGGTCGCTGGCTCTTACTTGCCCGCGTGGCGTGGGTAGCGGTGGCCATCGCGGCGTTGGCAATAGTCCTCTTCAGCATCCCGAGCAGCTTCGAGCACTATCGCACCGTGTGCACCGCCGCATCCGAAGTCTGTTCCGAGCGGGCTGTGGATCAGCCTACCCCCGAAGGCGTGCGGGCGTTACGGGACGTCGGGCTGTCGGTAGGCTCCTATGCGCTCCTGAAAGTCGTCATTGACAAGGCCTTCCAGCTGGTGTGGTTTGCTGTGGGCGTGCTCATCTTCTGGCGGCGCTCCGAGGACCGGATGGCGCTACTGGTCTCGGTGTTTCTGGTAGCGTTCGGGACTGTTACGGTCGACACCACGGATGCCGACACCTTAATCTCCTCTCAGCCAGCCTGGTGGTTGCCCGTCCAGAGCGTGGACATCACGGGTGCTATATGCGTCGTGCTGTTCTTCTTGCTCTTCCCCAGCGGACGCTTCGTGCCGCGCAGGACACGCTGGCTCGCCGTTGCGTTTATCGCTTTTCTAGTCTCCCGTGATCTCTTTCCGGAGTTGTACTCTGGTTCGGCCGCCTGGAGATGGTTTCACAGTGGGTATTCATGGGCTTCGTGGTGAGCCTGGTCTGGTCCCAAACCTATTCTTACCGGAGGGTCTCCTCTGAGGCGCAACGTCGGCAGACCAAGTGGGTCGTGTTCGGCACGACCCTGGCTATCGTGGGAAGCTTCGTCAAGCTGCCGTTGGACTTCTCCTTGCTTGGTGGAGACACGCCTTTTGTTCTACTCCTCCTCAAGATAGGCTTTGCGTTGTCCTTTCTGCTCGTCCCATTATCCATCAGCGTAGCTGTATTACGCTCGCGTCTATTCGACATAGACCTCCTCATAAACCGCACCCTCGTCTACGGCTCACTTACAGCAACGCTGGTCGCGGCCTATTTCGGCGGCATCGTCTTGTTGCAAAGGGTCTTCGTCATCCTCACGGGAGAGAGGTCCACCCTCGCTGTCGTGGCTTCCACCCTCGTGATCGCCGTGCTGTTCAACCCTCTAAGACGTCGCATCCAGGCGTTCGTGGACCGCCGCTTCTACCGCAGGAAGTACGATGCCGTAAAGACGCTCGAGACGTTCTCGACGAGGCTGCGAGACGAGACCGATCTCGACGCGCTGGGCAACGAGGTGGTGGGGGTAGTACTGCGCACGATGCAACCCGAGTACGCCTCGCTGTGGCTGCGACCTAGCCCAGCACCGAGGGCAAGCGAAGGGTCAGAGTAATACCATAGGTCGATGAAGCAGGCGAGCGTACGCGCTCCGCTTCTCTCTGTCTCTTGTGGGAAGGAGCAGTCGCCTAGCCCAAGGCCTCGTCCATGCCGTCCGCCGCATGCCTGCCCATAGAGGCTATCCAATGCGAGTAGCGGTCAAGGGTTAGCTGTATCCTAGCGTGACCCAACAAATGTTGGACCATCTTCGGGTGTACGCCGCGACCCAGCAGAAGGGTTACGCAAGCGTGCCTCAGATCGTGCCAGCGTACGTAACCTACTCACCATCATGTTCAAGGCGCTCCACTGATCCTCACACTGGTACTAGCACGCTGCTGATGGGAGGCGGCCTGATGAGGCGTGACAGGCCATCAGACCTACTTGCCGGGCGTCGCGATATCGAAGACCTCGGCGAGCCGCCCATAGGAGCGTAGCCGCTCGGCGTGATCATAGACGTTCGTGGTGACCATGACCTCGTCGGCAGCCGTGTGTTCGGCGAGCTCCTCGATTTTTGCCCGCACGGTCCGAGGATCACCGACGACCTGCATCGAGCGGTAGGCGTCGGCCAACCGGCGTTCGGCCGGCGTGTAAGGGTAGGCCATCGCCTCCTCGGGGCTCGGCAGCGGCCTGGGGTTGCCCCTACGCATGCGGACCCAGGCCAGCTCCATGGAGGACGCGAGCTCCTCCGCGTGCTCGTCGGTCTCCCCGCAGATGACGGCGACGGCTAGGATAGCCGAGGGGCGTTCGAAGTCCTCCGAGGACTCGAAGCTCTCGCGGTAGGCGAGCATGGCGGGGGATGGGTCCGCCGGGCTGAAGTGCGCGGCGAAGGCGTAGCCGAGACCCATCTGACCGGCCGCCCTCGCCGAGTAGCCGCTGGAGCCCAAAAGCCAG
>Ga0126308_10001182_pt1 | contig 10083 bp, 6 predicted proteins | sample Plot55_FD_92533 | JGI IMG/M metagenome (GOLD analysis project Ga0126308, IMG submission 92533) | Serpentine soil microbial communities from UC McLaughlin Reserve, CA, USA - Plot55 | ecosystem: Environmental > Terrestrial > Soil > Grasslands | place: USA: UC McLaughlin Reserve, Lake County...
AAAAGCCCACCATAGGAGTAGGGTAGTAATGCGAACGGCTGAACAAACTGCGTTGCTCATAGCCTTACTGTTCAAGCGCTCGGAACAGCGCCAGGCTCGGCTTGACATGGACACGGTACGGTGCCTGTCTAGAAGAAGACATATCCGTGGCGCGTTCGTGAGAATGCTTGCGGTGTATCTCGATGATTTAGGGCTGATCCTCATGGAAATCGACGGCGGCGGCTTTGGCTTGATACAATCCAGCGCGCTGGCCAGTGCGCCCGCTGTCACGGCCAAGCAATATTTGGCGAATGATCTGGATAAGCTAGCGCACGGCGAAATCGACTTTCATGGCATTCGTGATGAGCTTGAGCGTGAGGTTGCCGCGGATAATGGTGGGATGCCGAAAGCATGGTTAAAGCCCGATAATAAATCGGATTACCTCGCTGACGGGCGAAGATAAGGCGGCGGAATAATAGCCGCTTCGGCCGACTGTGCTAAAGGCTGACGTTCCGCGGCATTTGGAAGGTCTATGCCGATACATTCTTCGCCCGCGATCTTACCGTATTGACGACGTGCGAAAAGACAAGCCTTGCAGCCGCGACGAACTTTAGATCTTGAGATCTTAGCGCCGCTGGTTGGTCTGCTATTTGCTGACGAAGGATTGAAAATCCTGATTTTATCAGGCAACAATTCCGTACGGGGCGATAATGGGCAATGAAAATCGGCCATATCGTGTAGGTATTTCAGGTTCGTACGGGGGCCTGAATCTAGGCGATGAGGCTATTCTCGAAGCCATTATCATACAGCTGCGCAATTCGCTGCCGGTCGAGGTCGTAGTCTTTTCGCGCGACCCGCAAGACACTTTGCAGCGCCATAAAGTGCAACATGCCGTGCCCGTGCGACAGTTGACGCGAGCGGAGGCGCGCGCCGAGGTCGAACAGCTTGATGTCTTCGTGCTCGGCGGTGGTGGGATGCTTTACGACGGCGAGGCGGAGGAATATCTGCGCGAGGTTTTTCTCGCGCACGAGGTGGGCGTGCCGGTGCTTGTATACGCAGTCAGCGCAGGGCCTTTATCTTACCGCAGCACGCGTGAAATAGTGCGGGAAGCGCTGAATAAAGCGGCGGTCGTGACAGTACGAGATCGACAAGCCCGTAGGCTGCTGGAGGACGCCGGCGTCCAACCCAATATTCAACTCACCGCGGATCCGGCTCTGCTGCTAACGCCCGAGCCTCTGAGTATCGATGTGCTTAAAAGAGAAGGGCTGGACGCCGAGCGGCGTCTGGTTGGACTCTCCGTGCGCGAGCCGGGACTGGCGGCGCCCGACGTCGAGGTTCACCATTATCACAGACTGCTCGCTAATGCGGCCGATTTTATGGTGGATCGTCTCGACGCGGATATTGTCTTCGTGCCATTAGAAAGACAGCACATGGATATTCAGCACAGCCATGCCGTCATGGCGCAGATGCAGTGCGCTTCGCGGGCCACGATATTGAAGGGCGAGTACACAGCGCGACAACTTTTAAGTATCATTGGCCGCTTTGAATTTTCGGTCGGCATGCGCCTGCATTTTCTAATCTTCTCCGCGCTGCAAAACGTGCCGTTTGTTGCGCTGCCTTATGCCCCTAAAGTCACAGACCTGCTACGGGATCTAGAGATCACGATGCCACCGCTGCAGGATGTAAACACCGGACGCTTGCTAGCCACCATTGACCGCTCTTGGGACTGGCGAGACACTATTCGCGCGCGGACTCAGCGCGTGCTGCCGAGCCTGCAGCAGCGGGCGCTCGAGACGAATAAATTGCTCGTGGACTTGCTCACCGTTAATGTCGGACCGGAGCGAAGCGGCTGACGAATATGCCTGCCTTACTCCGTCCTATTGAGGCGCGCCGTATTATTCTGCCGCCGCGGCAGGCAAAGCTCGCCGCTGAAGCAGATGTGTTGGTGGTCGGTGGCGGCCCTGCCGGAATCGGCGCCGCACTCGGTGCGGCTAAAGCCGGCGCGCGGGTCGTGCTGGTTGAACGCTATGGGTTCCTGGGCGGCAATGCCACGGCTGCGCTGGTGATGCCCCTGATGTCCTTTCACACTCAACGCCCGACTTTTGAAAAGGCCGGCGTGACCAACCTGTTACCCGACGACCAGGGTTCAGGTCATTCGGTAATCGCCGGCGCGCTGCGAGAGTTGTTGGAACGTCTCGTGCAGGCTGAGGGCGCAATCGCCCCGTCGCTGGAGACGGGTTATGTGGTGCCTTTCGATCCGGAGGTTTTCAAGCTCATCGCGCTCGAACTGCTCGATAACGCGGGCGTTGAGTTCCTGTTTCACGCGCTGGCTGCGGACGTTTTTGAAGATGCGGGAAAAACGGGCGTCGTATTCGAGACTAAGTCGGGTCCGATCGTAATCAAGGCGCACACAATCGTGGATTGTACGGGCGATGGCGATGTCGCTGCGCGTGCAGGCGTAGATTTCGACGTGGGCCGTGAACTGGATGGCTTGGCGCAGCCGATGACCTTGATGTTTCGGATGATTGAATTCGAACGCGCGGCTTTCGAGGCTTATGTTGAACGCTATCCTGATCAGTGGCGTGGCGTGCACGGGCTGTGGGATTTGGTGAAGCGGGCCTCAGACGCTGGCGAGTTGGATCTCGCGCGAGAGGACATCCTGTTTTTCGGCACGCCGCACGAACGTGAAGTCGCCGTCAACAGCACGCGCGTTACCAAGGTCTTAGGGGTCGACGTGTGGGATCTGACTTATGCGGAATGGGAGGCCCGTCGGCAATTACGCCAACTCGCTGCCTTCTTGCGGCGCTACGTTCCCGGCTTCGAGCGCGCTTATATGGCGCAAAGCGGCGTCAATATCGGTGTGCGCGAAACCCGCCGAATCGTCGGCGAGTATCAGCTTACCGCCAAAGACTTGCTAAGCGCCCGCAAGTTCGAGGACGTCATCGCGCGCGGTTCCTATCCCGTTGATATTCATAATCCCGAAGGTAAGGGCACGACACTCAAGCGTCTCCCGCCCGACGAGGCGTATGATATTCCGCTGCGCGCGCTTATCCCGAAGGGAGTCGAAAATCTCATGGTAGCCGGGCGCTGCATCTCCGGCACGCACGAGGCGCATTCTTCGTATCGGGTGATGCCGGTTGCGATGGCGACGGGGCATGCGGCAGGCGTATGCGCCGCGCTTGGCGCGCGACTGGGCGAAGCTCCGCGCGCTGTATCAGCCGCAAAAGTGCAACAGGAGCTCAGGCGTCAGGGCGCTGATATCGGTGGTAAGTAATGCTGAACGCTATAGGAATCGTGCGTAACTTGCAGCTGCTCATGCAGACATCGGCCGGCGCTGACAGCACAAGCGAACTAGCATGACAATACGCTTACACTGCGCGTGTAAGAATTACAAGTGGCAACCTGCCGGAGTGAAGTTGAAGATTTGCGCGCAGACTCCGCCGCGTGATGTAAACGCCCGTATGTCTGCTTAAGCTTGCTGTTGAAGAAACTCCTTAGGCGAAAGTACGGGTATATTTTGAAAAGGATGAAGCGAAAGCAGGTCCTGATCTGCGGTTACAACTGCATCCGCGCCTCCATCAATGGCGAGCGACAACAGCTTGTTATCTTTCGGATCCGGGCATTTTGTCACAATCGTCGTTACTTCAAGGGCTTCGCTCGCGAGCGGGAGATTTTGGAAGAAAATTTGCCACAAATCTCGGGAGACGTACCGATCAAGCTTAAAGTGCAAAAGAGTGGCAATCAATTCTGTTTACACTTCTCTGCAACAAGGAGCGTATGTTTTTTTGGATTACCTCATCGAAGACCTGCCGCGGTATGGAATACCGCTCTAGGCGCGCGCTTACAATGACATTGGTATCTAGGACAACCTAGGGGAACCGCCGATTAGTCTCCACTGAGCCGTTCGGCTAGCTCTTCGTCGATAAGTCCCTTCTGGTCGGTCGGCTTCAGCGCTAGCATGACCCGTGACCTCGAAAAGGCGTTCAAGCACCTGTTGTCGGGAAGGCCGAATCACAACATCCACGACCTCATCCGGGCTTATTCCGGCCTGTTCTGTCCAGTTCTTTGGAAGCTCGCGCCCCGTGACGTGCTAGATTGTTGTGGATTGGTTTTTCACGGGTAAGCTAATTGTATCGCACTGAAGCGTTCCGCCAAGCGGGATAGATGCTTATTCGAAAAGTGTATGACGCGTATTGAGCTGCTCTTCTATAAAGCCTCCAGTAACCTCGTAGCCGTGGTTTCCAAGGCTAATCGTCCGGTACATTCCTTCGTAATTCCTCTAACCAGACCGTCGCTTCCGAGTCTGAGGGCGCGCGCCAGTCGCCGCGCGGCGAAAGCGATCCACCTGATCCAACCTTGGGGCCGTTCGGCAGGCACGAGCGCTTAAACTGGCTTACCTTGAAAAAGCGATAGAGGAAAACATTGAGCCACTTTTTGATTGTCGGCAGGTCGTACTCGTGCTGCGCTAGTGCGTACACTTGATCAGGCCACTCGCCCTGTGTTTTGTCACCCCACGCGCTCAAGCTCAGGAATGCGACCTTGCTGGGTCGGAAGCCAAAGCGTAAGACGTAGTAAAGGTTGAAGTCCTGCAGGTCGTAGGGACCGATCTTCTCCTGCGTACTTTGTGCAGGCTGATCCTCACTGTCGCCCGGCACAAGTTCCGGCGAGATTTCGGTATCGAGGATGGCTTGCAAGGTGGCGCTCGTTTCTTCGTCGAACTGCCGCGAGCCGATGACCCAGCGGATCAGATGTTGGATAAGGGTCTTGGGCACTGAGGCGTTCACGTTGTAGTGCGACATATGGTCGCCCACCCCATAGGTTGCCCAGCCTAACGCCAGCTCGCTTAAGTCACCCGTACCGAGCACCAGCCCCTGATGATAATTAGCTAGGCGGAAAAGGTGGGAAGTGCGCTCGCCCGCCTGCACGTTCTCGAACGTTACGTCGTAGTGCTCTTCGCCTGCAGCGAATGGATGGCTGATGTCTTTGAGCATCTGCAGGCAGGAAGGCTTGATGTCGATCTCAGAGGATGTCGTGCCGAGTGCGCGCATGAGCTTATGCGCATTGGCTAGCGTGCCCGAGCTGGTTGCGAACCCTGGCATTGTGTAGGCAAGGATATTCTCACGGGGAAGCTTCAGCCGATCCATCGTCTTGGCTGCGACAATCAACGCATGCGTTGAGTCCAGCCCTCCTGATACCCCGATCACGATGCGATTAATCTCAGTGCTCATTAGCCGCTTCATTAGGCCGTGAACTTGGATGTTATAGGCTTCATAGCAGCGCTCGTCGCGCACCGCGGGATTGTCCGGTACATAAGGAAAACGCTCGATGCGGCGCGTCAACGGGAGCTCGCCGGTGGGAAGCTCGAATTTAAAAGGAATGCGGCGAATGCTCCGCAGGCGATCGCGGTGTTCTCCTACAGCGTCATTAAAGCTCGTCATCCGCATGCGTTCCTGTGCGAGGCGTTCAAGGTCAATGTCAGCGGAAATAATCTGTTCTTCCGCCGAGAAGCGATCCGCCTCAGCCAGTAACACATTGTTCTCGTAGATAATGGCTTGCCCGTCCCACGCCAAATCGGTCGTGGACTCACCTGGTCCGGCGGCCGAGTACAGGTAGGCCGCGATGCACTTGCCCGATTGCGCGGCGCACAGATTGCGGCGGTAGTCAGCCTTGCCGATTGTGATGTTGCTGGCCGAAAGATTCGTCAATACCGTTGCGCCGGCTAATGCGGCGTAGGTGCTGGGTGAAATGGGCGTGAACACGTCCTCACAAATCTCGATGTGGACTGAGAAGTCTTCGACGTTGACGGCGTCGAAAATTAAATCATTACCGAAAGGCACGCGCTCGCCAAGGAACGGAAGCTCCGTGCTGACAGCGTAGCGTCCAGGGGTGAACTGGCGCTTTTCATAGAACTCGCGGTAGTTGGGCAGGTAGGTTTTTGGCACCAGTCCCAGTACGCGGCCCCGATAGACGACAATCGCACAGTTAAACAGCTTACCCTCGAAACGCAACGGCGCGCCGACGATCAGTACCGGAAAGAGCCCATAGCTTTCCTCGACTAGGCGGGCGAGCGAGGTTTCCACGGCATCGAGCAGTACATCCTGGTGAAAAAGATCTTCGTTTGAGTAGGCGGAAATCCCCAACTCGGGGAAGAGTGCAACTGCCGCCTTCATTTCCGAGGCGCGTTGGGCCAAACTCAGCGTTCGCTCGGCGTTAAATACGGGATCGGCCACGCGCACAAAGGGTACGCATACCGCCGTGCGGATAAATTTATGTGTATAGATCGACAAAAACGGCTGTCCCATAATCCGCAAATCTCACTGTGGCGAAGGGGAGTAAAATTTATAAAGCTTAGTTTCGTCCTTTACTCGTCACGCGTCGACATTTTCGACCCGGGCATCGACAATGGCACTTAGGCCGTGTCATGCCGGGATGTGTTGCTCCAAAACCACTATGCTTCACGGCTCTACCTAATGCTCCATCGCGCGTTGTGTCGGTCTGCGAAAATTCAAGCGACAATGCAGTGAAAACCCGATTCATCTTGGCATCAGGGTTGCTCAGCAATGTGAACAGCTACTCCGCGGCTTCACACTGGAACTAACACAATGGCTGACACTGACCTTTATGGAAACGCGCCTGACAAGGCTAGCGCTGCACTGCTTATCGTGGATGTCATCAATGATCTCGAATTCCCAGGGGCCGACCGCCTCTTTGAGTCTGCTAAACAGATGGCAGAACGTCTGGCTGACTTTAAAAGACGCGCTAGCTCGGCGGGTATACCCAGCGTATACGTGAACGACAACTTCGGCCGCTGGCGATCGAATCTGGAATCACTTGTATCTTACTGCTTAGAGTCGAAGGTACGCGGACAAGAAATCGTTAAGAGATTGCGCCCAGCAGGCGATGATTACTTTATCCTAAAACCCAAACACTCCGGCTTTTATTCGACACCTCTGCAGATTTTGCTTGAGCATCTTGGCGCTAGCCGCTTGATTATCACAGGTCTAACCGCCGATAGTTGTGTCATGTTTACAGCTAATGACGCTTACGTTAGGGGATACGAACTCTATATTCCTGAAGATTGTGTTGCTTCAATTGAAAAAGATGCAAACGAAGAAAGCTTACAGCACATGCACAGAGTTTTGCGCGCGAATATTACTTCATCAACAGAACTCGATCTGGCGCGCCTAATGCAATGATAAAGTTATCAGATGCGCTACGCGCGCAAGCGGGTGGGATAACGATTCCAGGTTAAACGTATTACTTAAAATTACCCTTTTTTACGCCGACAAATTGGCAGCCAGGATACGCCATCATCATGATTACCGCAAAGCGCTAAAGGCTAGCGCTCAGTTGATATAAATCGCATGATGCAAGCCCTACAGCAATTGTGACAGGCATCCAACGCGATGGTGTAATCATGTCCGCCGTACTCCATTTGATTATCCCTACAAGAGATGCTGCACCCGGGCCGCTAAAACTGGCATAGCTATTGCTTGGAGATGGACATGGCACAGCACGACATGACACGAGCGCGGCACCCAGAATACAGTCTGCCGTCAATCCTGGCGATCGTCTCGGCCATCGCCAGCCTTTTCTTCGGGGCCTTCCTGGGCTTCCTGCTCGCGGTGGCGGCGATCGTTCTAGGGGTCATTGGCGTGTTGATGGCGATGTCGCCGAGCATTCGCGGCGGGATTGTCAGCATTCTGTCAATCGTGGCCGGGTTAATCGGGATTATCGCCGCGGGACTCAAGCTGTTCTTTTAGAAGCTTTAGTCTTGTCATTCACGCGCGCGCGCTCGCCTGGCGAATGGCACTTAAAGTCTCGTTCACTCAATCCGTCTTCTTCTCAGCTCCATAATCATGCTTTAGGCAAGAAGATCAGCCTTGGGCTTCCTTCGCTCGGCGTTTCCAGAGATGTCACGTTACTGAATCGCCGTCGTACCTGTCTCGCGCTATTGGTAACAACATTGGGACAACCGGCTGCCCAGTGTGAGAGCTGTCGCAGCCCTGACTTAACTATTCTTCCTTTAATGAAAATACGACTGTCGGGTCGAGCGGATAGCGGCCGAAGTCCTTGCCGTAAATGGCGAGACCGCCGGGCAGCGCATCGCTCACTTCCAACCGAATGCGCAAGCGGCCCTTCTTTGCGGCGTCTTTAAGGGCTGCAGGCGGAATCGCTACACTGGCCAAATAACCATACGATCCTGCCTCCCGGAGGTATTGATCCTGCAACTGGCTATGCCACGATAGAACGCCGCGGCTATCGGCCGGATCATCGGGTAGCTGTACCTCGCCCGCCACCTCACCATTCACCGAGATGGTGACGGCGCTGGGGAACAGTGTTTCATCGGTCATGGGATAGGCATTGCGGTTTAGACTCGGATCAAACGTTCCTTTACCGTGCATCCATTCGCCAGCGATCTGCTCCGCGCCTTCATGGTCTTTGCCGAAGAGCCGCTTGGCGGAGGCTTCCATGATGAAGGTTGCCGAGTTCACATCATCAAGCTTTACGTCCTTCGGCCAGGGAATGCTGTACTCGAAGAAGCCGGAGCCTGCGCCATTCACCTTAAGTCCGCCCAACACATTCCATTGCTTGAGCGACCATTTCGCGCTGCTGAACTTAGCCGGAACGACGCGGATAAGTCGTACGTTCTCGCCGATATCCAGGCGCATTCGTTGAGGCGACTCGCCACTGATAATGAAGGTCGTGAAATTTCGCTGGAGCACGCTGCCCAAAGCATCCTTAAGTTCAGTTGCGAAGATCATCACGCCCGGCGTCTTCGGCATATGCACTTTGAACGGGTTGAGTTTTCCCGTCATCCAGGGATGGTACGCAATGCGCTGGCTTACATGCGAGTAAGTCTCTTCCTGACCCAAGATATTCCACCCGTACAGTCGACCTTCCAGAAACAGCTCGTCACCATATGCGCGGCTGCCGGTTAGGAACGAGGCCCATAGCGGCACCGTAACTTTCTGACCGGGCTGAACGAGCTCGCTCATCTTGTCGCCCACGGCGACGTAAAGCGGCGCATGCAGATCCTTGAGCGACATGCCGTCGACGAGCGCGCCCAAGCCGGTCTCTTTGTTCGAGCGGTCGTACTGCCAATAGCCGTTCCACTCATTAATCACGTCGTAGAGCTCAGTATAGAGCCAGCCCGCAATCTCGGGACGCTTTCGGAACTCGTTCATGAAGATGTGGTAGTCCCACGACCAGTCAATGTCGCCCGTGCTGCCAGCGTAGCCCCACACGTTGCCAAACTCTGAGTTAATCAGCGGCTGATAGTGCTCCTTATAGCCTTGCTCAAAGTTAAAGCCAGAGCCAGGATAGGTGTTCTTGACGACTTTTTCGAAGTAGGGTGCAACCTCATACCCGGCTAAGTAGACATGCCATGAGTTGAGATCAGTCACCGTGTGGCCGTATTGGCAACAGACCGAGTTGTCTTCCACGAGTCGCGTGGGATCGAGCGACTTGGCAAGCCTGACCTGTTCGACGACTTTCCTCTGCGTCTTCGGCAGGTACGCTTCCGCACCTTCGGGATCGGTTTTAAGTCCCCAAGTCTCGTTGAACACGATCCATGAAAAAATCGACGGGTGATTGTAGTCGCGCTCGATCATTTGGCGCATGGCGTACTCGTGCTCGCGGAACATGGCGGGCGTAGGTCCGCCCCAGCTATTCGGCACGTCAGCCATGATGAGGACGCCGAGTTTGTCCGCCCAGTACAGCTTGCGCGGCAGCTCGACTTTTACATGCTCGCGTAAGCCCGTCAATCCAATCTGCTTGACGCGCCACACGTCGTCGCGCATGAATTTGTCGGATGGATACGTGTAAAATCCTTTTGGGTCATAGCCCTGATCCAGCGCGAGTTCCATATAAAGCGGTTTGTAATTAAGCGCAATGTACGGGTATTTCGTGCCGGGCAGATCGACGACTGAGATGGAGCGCATGCCGAAGTATGTATCGACTTGATCTACATCAACGCTCTTGCCTTTGATCGAAGCGCGCACTGCATACAGGAACGGATCGTCGAGTGTCCAGAGGTGCGGATGCGGAACGGGCACGCGGAGTACGATTTTGTCGGCGCCTTTTGGAATCTGCCGTGAGACC
>Ga0126308_10001183_pt1 | contig 10082 bp, 10 predicted proteins | sample Plot55_FD_92533 | JGI IMG/M metagenome (GOLD analysis project Ga0126308, IMG submission 92533) | Serpentine soil microbial communities from UC McLaughlin Reserve, CA, USA - Plot55 | ecosystem: Environmental > Terrestrial > Soil > Grasslands | place: USA: UC McLaughlin Reserve, Lake County...
AGGTGGGAAAGTATCCAAAGCCGAATTCCATACCCAAGATCTACCCGACACGTGCCTACCATCACGCACGGCGCGGAGATGTTCGGACGTGCACAGCTTTGATGCTCAAGACTGGTTGAATCGCTTGCGGCGCTCCGGCCAGCCTCGATTGAGCTCACCAGCACGGCACGTCATCGTCCCCTGGCAGGCTGCAAGACGCGTAGTCGGGTTGGGTCCAGTCGTGCAATAGCTACGCAGCGACCCGCTTCGGCTGGTAATCGGCGGATTGATCAGGGATCAGCTGCCACTCCACTTCTCGACCGACCAGGCAGAGCTCGCAAAACACGTCGTACCCGGCGAGGTGCAGCAGATGTAGATACTGCTCGACAGTCAGTGTGACGGTGCCGCCGGGCCCGGCAATTGCCGCTACCGGGATGTCGACTCCGCAGTCGTTACACCTCAAAGATGAGTCGTCGTAATTAGGCATGGATCCTTGTCCCCCGTCGTTGTTGGGGTCCGGCCCGCGCCCTCTGGCTCGGTTCCCTGCCGTCTTGGCGCGACTCACGGACCGCCGCAGTTACCTGCTTCCATATCCGGCGGATGAGATGCCGAAACCAGGCTCTACAATCAGTGCCTCTAGAGAGGGTTCGTGATGAGAATTCTGCGCGGCATGGCTGGCGCTCTCCTCTGGATCGTTGCAGCCGTTGTCGGGCTCGTGGCCGTGGTGCTCTGCATCACCATCATTTTGTTGCCAGTCGGCCTGCCGCTGTTGGGCGTCTCGCGTCGTGTGTTTGGAATGGCGGTCAAGCTCATGCTGCCGCGGGAGGTGGCTCACCCGGTGAAGCAGACCGGAAAGCATTTACGAGGCCAGATCGACAACGCGAGCAGCCAGATCAAGAAGTCGAAGCCAGGCAAGACGGCTGCCAAAGCGGGGCGCAAGGTCCGCAAGCGGATGAAGAAGTAGCCAGAGCCAGTACGTACGCCCAGACGATCGGCGAGACGATCATTTGACCTATTGCCTGAGTTCGCGGGCCACGCTGGCGGCGGTCTGCCGGGCATCCTTGGCCACCTGGTGCAGGTGTCCCGCGATTGTTATCCCGATTCCAATGAAATACAGGTGTGGCTGCGGTCTCGGGATGCCGTGGTCCCCGATCACCGTGACATGGCCGACGAGCGGCTCGAGGCCGGGGTGATAACCGGTCGCCGCAACGATGGCGTCGGGGTGCACTCGGGACTCATCGGCAAGCACCACAGCTCTACCCTCAAGTGCGGTGACTGCCGGCACAACCTCGATTGCCCCGCTGCGTACGGCGTCGATGAAGCCGACATCGAGGATGGGCAGGGTGGCGGTGCGCCGGAACTGCGAGAACGGCTCGCTAGGCCGTGGCAGACCGTAGGCAGTTAGGTCAGGGATGGTCGCTCGTCGCAGGCCGAGAACGAGCGGATCCAGCAGCCGCGGTGGCAGGTGCTGGAACGCGATCCCGACCAGCTGGGTGGGGAAACCCTTGGTGTCGCGCCGAAAGATGTTCGGCGGCGTACGCACCGCAATCCGTACCCGTCGAGCACCGCCCTCGGTCAGATCGACAGCGATCTCGGTGCCACTGTTGCCTGCACCGATGATCAGCACGTCCAAGCCACGGTAGGGTCCCGGATTGCGGTATTCCGCGGAATGAAGCATTGGTCCATCGAATGTGCCTGGCCACCGGGGCAGGTAGGGCATGCGGCTATACCCGCTGGCTATCACGACGATGCGCGCGGGAATCGTGTCAGCGGACGTGCGGACCTTCCAGTGGCCGTCATCACGGTCAATCTCGGTGGCCTCGACTCCGAGCCGTGGCTCAAGGCCGTGGTGCGCCGTGTATTGCTCCAGATACTGCACGAACTGGTCCCGGGACACCCAGCGGCCGAAACCGCGGGGAATCCGATAGCCCGGAAGGTTCGACAGCCAGCGGATCGTGTGGAGATGCAGACGGTCGTAGCGGGTGCGCCATTGCTCTCCGACGTGCTCGGCCCGCTCCAAGATGGTGGAATCTATGCCGCGCGCACGCAACGCCGCCGCTGCCGCTAATCCCGCCGGACCAGCACCAACGATGACGACATCGTCCACTCCCACAGGCTCCTTCTGCTGCTGATACGCGGCGCAGAGATCCTCACCCAGCTGCCGGCCGCATATCACTGGGCCGCAATACCCTCCACGCAGAGGAGCTGCGAGCGGTTGACCCCGAGCCTCAAGTCAGTCGTGCTCTGTCCCGAGACCAGTCGCCTTATGAACCTAGACCGGCGGGGCTACCGGGGGCTCCGCGGCTTCCATTGCGGACAGCATCTGCTCGAATTCCGCTTGGTTGGGCAGAACCAAGGGATCCATCGTCGCGATCTCCGCAAGCATTGCGCAAAGCTTGTCGGAGCTGTCCACTGCCGAGGGTCCATGCGCTGAGACGATGACCTGCGGTTCCAAGCGCCGGATGCGGTCCACAACAGCGTTTACCTTGGTGGGGTCGGTGATCTCGTGCCACGGGCTATTCGCACGGTTGAACCAGTTGAACCCCGTGGTGTAAACGTCCGCATCGACATCGCGGACGTATTCACACTCCCCTGGAACCACTGCGCCAAATGCATCGGCCGCATAATAGACGCCGGTAGTCGCGTCCCATAGGCCGCGCGTCGCAGGTGAGTCGTAATACGGCGGCCGGATAGCCGCCAACGTGCGATCTCCGGCGCTGAAGCTTTCGCCATCGTTGACGAAGTACATCCTGGGAGGTGGAAGGTCGAACTCTTCGGTCATCCTGCCGAGCCCGACGAAGTTCGTGACGAGCCTGGCATTCGGGCACGCCTCCAGAACCTGCATGATGTTGCCAGAGTGGTCGCGGTCATCATGGCTCAAAAAGATCCACCGTACATCCTTGGGATCCACCAACGAGAAGGCCGCTTGGAGATAGTCGTCTCGAACAATGGGCGCACTCGTCTCCACCAGGATGGGCTCCTGGCCACGAATGACCATGGAATTGATGTAAAGAATGCCGAACCCCGGGATCTCAAACGGCATAGGAATGACGAACGTCTCATCGGCGACTCGAATTGGCGATTGCATATCTGCCCCACATCCGACTGTTGGTCAATAATCTCCCGGCTCCTGCCTAGAACACAAGAGAACTGAGCAAGCGGGACGGCTCATGGCAGCCTCCGAGCGCTGGAGGCCGAGCATTTTCGCCCGCGTCCCGGGAATCTCCCGCACCCACGTAGAGGCGGCTTGGCTCTGATTGCGATTTCAATGCCGGTCGACGTTCCTGCTGCGCGACTGGCCGTCTCGATGTCCGGATGGGTGGTCTGGGAGCATGTCTGGTGTGCCGATGCGCATTCTGCTGGACGTCGACACCGGCACGGATGATGCTCTCGCGATCCTCTACGCCTTGGGCCACCCCGAGCTGGAAGTGCTCGGCATCAGCTGCGTCGCCGGGAACGTCCCCATCGACCAGGTCGTGATCAACACCTGTAAGGTGCTGGACGCTGCAGGCGCAGCAGGCATCTCTGTCGCGGCGGGCGCCTTGCAGCCACTCCTCGAAAGCGCCCGGCAAACCGCCAAGTCTCACGGCGACGATGGGCTGCGCGGGATTCGGCTACCGGCCACCTCCCGGCAGCGCTCACCTCGGCATGCGGTGGAGCTACTGCATCAGTTGATCATGGCTTCCACTCAGCGCTTGACTCTGGTCACGCTGGCCCCCAAAACCAACGTCGCACTGCTGCTCACCATGTATCCGGAGGTGACTACCCGACTTGACCACATCATCTTCATGGGTGGTGCCACCGCCGGAGGCAACGTGACCGCCCTCGCAGAGTTCAACGTCTGGCAGGACCCGGAGGCGGCGCAGTGTGTCATCCAGTCAGCCGTCCCGATCACTCTGTACGGACTCGAAGCCTTCAGCCGTCTTACGGTGGACCGGGCCGATGCCGACCGCTTCCGCGCTCATGGTCATTCAGCAGTCCGGCTGGCTGGTGACCTTCTCTATCGACGTCGGCCGAGGTCGGAGGAGTCGAATCGCTATGTGGGTTTGCTCGGCGATGCCGGTGCTTTGGTTCTGCTCACCAACCCGGAACTCTTCGCTACTGGCAAGTTCCCCGTGCGGGTCAACCTCGGGGGCATCGGCCGCGGGCAGACGATTATCGATCAGCGTCCTGGGCCACGCGACACCGCTGAACCCGATCTCTGGCCCAGGATCGCGGTTGTTGTTGATCTAGACATTGCGCAGGTCGCGTCAGCCTTCGTCAAAACGATCGAGGGTTACGCCTCGTGACTGTGCTCTGCCTGAAGCTTGGCGACCTGGGCGTGGACCTCGACCATGTCGAGGCCCTTGACGGCATCGACGACCTGCTTCAAGGCGTGGCCAGGTAACGCGCCCGCCTGGTTGAAGACCAGCACACCTTCCCGGAAGGCCATCAGTGTCGGAATACCCTCAATACCGAGCATGCCGGTCAGCTCAGGGTGCGCGTCGGTATCCAGCTTGGCGAAGACGATCCCGTCGTACTCTTCGGAGGCCTTCTCATAGATGGGCCCGAATCGCTTACACGGTCCACACCATTCGGCCCAGAAGTCCACCAAGACAATGTCGTTGTCGGTGATGGTCTCCTCGAAGTTATCGGCAGAGATCTCAATCGTTGCCATGCCTATGCTCCTCGTGACGAATGGACTGCTGATAGGGGCGTTTGTGGCAGCCACTGTCTCAACCGCCCGCGACTCACACCTATTCCACACCTGGCTGCGAGCGTCGGAAATCGCGCGCCGCCGCGCCGAGGAGGAGCGAGCTGAGGAGTTCTTCCGTCCACGAGCGACGACGACGGCGCCCGATTCAAAAGCGCGATGCGCAAGCGGCCGTAAACGGCACTATTTGATCGCAACGAGCCGACGCATCGGGATCGCCACCTCAACCACCTCGTGCCGCTTCAGGCGGTCCTCGAGGTACTCGATCGCGCTCTCAACTCGCGACCAGCGCGTGTTCGGCAGGTAAAGCGCTGACATCATCAGTTCGGCATCGGCGCGGGAACGGATGCTGAAGCGATACCGTTCGCGGGCATCCTCAACGGTCCGCATCCCGTACTGAGTCAGCGTCTTGGCAAAGCCGGTCAGTTCCACCGGCCCCGGAAACTGCGGCTTCGTTCTCAACCGGCCATTGATCCGGGTGAGCACCCTGAGGTCGCGAGGTCCGAGTGGCCGGATTCCCGGGGCAATCGCCGCCAACACTCCGCCCGGGCGCAACACACGCGCCACCTCCTCCACAACTCGGGACAGCGGTTGGACGACGACCAATCCCATTGAGCTGGTAACGACGTCGATGCATTCGTCTTTGATAGGAAGCTGCAAACCATCGGCCAGGATCCATGGTCCGGGCCCCCGATCTGCCGCCAACGCCAGCTCGTATTCAGAGAGATCCAAACCGATGACGGTACGTCCCGGAAGAGCGAGCTCGCGCGACATCGGACCAGATCCACACGCGAGGTCCAGCACGGTGCTCGCGTTCGCCGACACCGCGCGAGCAAGCCAGCGGTACGGTGAATGGTCCCCGGCAAGAGCCCGGGAGAGCACAGCCTCGGCGATCCCTGCCCGCTCGCGGTGAAATTCCGCAAGGTAGCTTCGCCAGTTCACCTCATCGCTGTTCACCGCGAAATCTTCTCGCGGGGCCATTACACGCGCGACACAAACAGGTGAGTTGATGCTTCTCGGTCGATCTCGCAGCCGGGCGAGCCGGCAGCCTTGAGCCGGACCCCCAATCCCCCAAGCTCAGCACTGACCACAGCACCCGGCTGAATACCGGCCTGCCGCAGCGTGCCCATCATCTCCACGTCCTTTTGGATCTCCTCGCTCATCCGCTCGATGATGACCCTGGTCGGAGCGGTCGCGCTGCTGACGATGTCCTGCAACTGCTCATTCCCGTCCCGGAACGGCTCGGTGGCAGTGCTCACTCCGAGCTCCTCGAGCCCGGGGATGGGGTTGCCGTACGGCGACAGAGTTGGCGTGTTGAGCAGGTCGACGAGCCTGCGCTCCACATCTTCAGAAATGACGTGCTCCCACCGGCAAGCCTCGTCGTGCACCTTCTCCCAATCCAGCCCGATGACGTCTATCAAGAGCCGCTCGGCCAGGCGATGCTTCCGCATCACCCGGGTGGCACGCATCCGGCCCTCGTCGGTCAGCTGCAGATGACGGTCACCCAGTACGTGCACGAGGTTGTCACGCTCCATCCGGGCAACGGTTTGCGACACGGTCGGGCCACTTTGATGAAGGCGCTCGGCGATCCGCGCCCGAAGGGGAACGATCCCTTCCTCCTCCAGCTCATAGATGGTGCGGAGGTACATCTCAGTGGTGTCGATCAGGTCGCTCACGTCTCTCCTATTGTCTTCGCTCGTGCATCGCGCTTGGAGACCCCGCCCTCTTTGTTCACTCTCGTGCCACTGAGAGGAGGGTCTACCCCATTGCCCGATCCATCCCGCAGGCCCTGAGTGCCCGACGCTTGCGAAAAACACTGATGCCCCAGGCAAGATTAGACGATGGGCTCGGAGGGACATGTTGCGATCTGGTGGGCACGACGCGACCTCCGACTGGCCGACAATCCTGCCCTCCGTTCAGCAATTGACGACGGTGAGGCGGTCCTGCCGATCTTCGTGCTCGATCCACAGCTGCTGGCCCCCGCTGGCCAGGTTCGGCGAGACTGGCTGATGGCTGCTCTTTACGCACTTGACGGCGACCTGCGCAATGCCGGCGGGCCTGGACTCACTGTGATGAGCGGCAATCCCGCTGCCGTGGTTCCATACCTAGCGAAGGCGTACGAGGTCCAACTGGTACACATCAGCGCCGACTTCGGCCCGTACGGGCGGTCACGAGACGACCGCGTAGCGGAGAAGCTCCGCGCACAGCGAATCGACCTGGTTCGGACGGGATCACCGTACGCCGTCGCACCTGGCACGCTGAAAAACGACTCCGGCCAGGCCTTCCAAGTGTTCGGTGCATTCCATCGTGCTTGGAGAGCGCACGGGATCCGCGAGCCCGCCCCAGAGATTGCGGCAGGCACCGTGCAGTGGCTGCAGGCCGATGATCGAGTCCGCTTGGACGCTCCGAGTGAGGCCCTGGACGCCCTCGCCGGTGAAGGACCAGCGAGGGCGGCGTGGCGGAACTGGCTGCACAGCGACTCCAACGGACTTGCCGAGTACGGCCGGCTCCATGACTTTCCTGGGGCTGATGCGACTTCGCACCTCTCTATCGCGCTGCGTTGGGGGCACCTGCACCCGCGAACGGTGCTGCACGATCTTGCTGGGTTACGGTCGAAGAGCTCTGTGGCCCTGGCGCGACAAATTGCCTGGCGCGATTTCTTCGCTGATGTCTTGTTCCAGCGGCCCGATGCGGTGGGTGAGCCCATCCGTCCTGAGTTCAGCAAGATGCCGACCGATGATCCGCAGCGACTTGAGACCGCTGCTCAGCGACTCAGGGCCTGGCAGGACGGCAAGACCGGCTACCCCCTCGTCGACGCTGGCATGCGTCAACTCCTCGCGGAGGGCTGGATGCACAATCGAGTGCGGATGGTGGTTGCCTCATTCCTGATCAAGGATTTGCACATCGGATGGTCGCATGGCGCTCGCTGGTTTATGGAGCATCTCCGCGACGCAGACATCGCGCAGAACCAGCTCAACTGGCAATGGGTGGCCGGCTGCGGCACCGACGCGGCACCTTATGTCAGGATCTTCAATCCCACTACGCAGGCTGAGAAGTTCGACCCCGATGGCAGCTACATCAGGCGTTATGTACCGGAGCTCGCCGAGATGTCAATCGAGCACGTGCACCATCCCTGGACGGCGCCGCAAGGCACGCTGAACGGCTATCCGGAGCCGATTGTGGTTCACGCCGTCGAGCGCAAGGAGGCGTTAGACCGCTACGCCGTCGTCAAAGATCTCTGAACATACGCAGCAACTGTGCTGCTTCGCCGGCCACCTCGTCACGAGCTGGGCCGACGTAGCCTCGCTGTTGACCAAGGATGGGTTGACCGCCAATGTCGCCCGTCAGAGGGTCAACATCCCACGCTGTGTGGGATGTTCACGCTGTGCATGGCGTGCTTGCCATGCACGGCGTGAACAACCTAGGTACAGCTCGCGGTCCTAGGCGGCGCGTACTCGCCAGCGACCACATTCCGCAAAGTCCGTTGACCCGACCCGTACGCGCGCATACCTTAGTGGAACACGGAAAGGAGGTGGTCCAAAGAATGAATGACTCTTGGACATGTGAGGTGACGGCCAGCTAGCCGCTCCCGACTGTGTAGAAACTGGTCGCGTGCGGCCGGCTAATCCACAGCCACCACCCGAACCCGCGAGCGCCGGATTTGTCCACCCGGCCAACATGCTTCCTGTCTCAACCCGACCTGCTAGGAAGGGTCTGTTGCAGAGTGCGCGTTGCCAAGCTCGCGGGTTTGTCCATGCCTGGGGTCGGAAGCACTTACGAGCCGTCAATGATCGGGCTGAGGGCCTTCACGGTGTCAATCGTGTCGGCCTCCGCAGCTGACTTGTCTGGCCTGTAACGCAGTACCCGGGCAAACCGCAAGGCGACACCTCCGGGATAGCGAGTCGAGACCTGCAGTCCGTCGCAGGCGACCTCCACGACCGTCGAAGGCTCGACGTAAACCGTGCCCGCGGTACGCCGGATCTCCAGCTCCAGGAATCGGGCGGTCTGCCAGGTCAACAACTCATCGGTGAGGCCTTTGAAGGTCTTGCCGAGCATGATCAACTCGCCCGAGGCCGGATCACGCGCCGCAAGGTGCAGGTTGGAGAGCCAACCTTGCCTGCGACCGTGCCCCCACTCGGCGGCGGTGACGATCAGGTCGAAGGTGTGTCGCGGCTTGACCTTGACCCAGGCCGAGTCTCGATGACCAGCCGCGTACGCCGCTTGCAGGTTCTTGATCACGACGCCTTCGTAGCCACGGCTCACCGCATCTCCGAAAGCGTCCGCGGCCTCTTTGACGGTGGTACAGATTTCGCGCGGGACGGTAACCGTTCCCGGCAGCAGCTGGCGCATCAGTTCCATGCGCTCTGACAGTGGTACGTCAAGCAGGTCTCGGCCATCGACGTGCAACAAGTCAAAGAAGAAGACCTGGAGCGGCCCTGTTTGCGCAAGCGTCACCACATCGACGCTGCTCATGGTGCGGGACGCCACGACCTGAAAGGCTTCGGGTCGTCCGTCGCTGCGCAACGAGAGCACCTCGCCATCGAGGACGAGCTGATCATGAGGAAGTGATCGTGTCACTGCCACCACCTCGGGAAGCCGAGCGGTGATGTCGTCCAGGCTGCGGGTGAAGATTCGTATCTGCTCGCCGCGGCGATGCACCTGCACGCGTACGCCGTCCAACTTGTAGTCCACGACCGCCGGCAGGCCTGTCTTCTCCAGGGCGGCGTCCGGGCCTGGCGCGCTGGCCGCCAGCATCGGCTGAATGGCCACACCGACTTGGAGGCCAACCGCCTGGAGTGCTTCCAAACCGCCGGTCAACAGCACCGTGGCGGCGGCCGTGGTCGAAGACATCAACATGGCCGCTCGGCGTACAGCGGCGATCGGAATGTCGAAGGCACTAGCCAGGCCTTCTTGGACCGCCGCCTCCATCGCCCCCTGCCGTAGCTCACCGAATACCAGACCGCGCAGCAGATCCTGTTCGTCGGCAGTGGCGCGCGCCAGCAACGCGTGCATGGCTGCAATCCGGGCAGCCGTTGATCCTGCCCCGCTGAGGCCCGCGACGTAGTCGAAAACCGCGTCGACTTCGCCGACGGTCAGTGACGCTTCCTCCGCAGGCGGAGGGATGTACTGCAGTGATTTCCAGCCCACGCCGGTACGCCGTTGGCGCGGACTCACGGACAGATAGCTGACGACAATCTCGACGTCATCACCGGAAGCCTCCCGCAGCACCGCCGCGATGAGGTCACGCTTGGCATTCCGGGAGCGAGTGGCCGTCAGCGCGATTCGCGTCTCGGCGAGCCGGCTCAGCAGCATGCTGGTGATTCTCCCCTGCTCATGGCGAAAATGGTCACTGGCCCGCATCTGTCTGCGGCCCCAAATCCGTGTTGTGTGTGAACACTTTCCACAGTGA
>Ga0126308_10001184_pt1 | contig 10081 bp, 12 predicted proteins | sample Plot55_FD_92533 | JGI IMG/M metagenome (GOLD analysis project Ga0126308, IMG submission 92533) | Serpentine soil microbial communities from UC McLaughlin Reserve, CA, USA - Plot55 | ecosystem: Environmental > Terrestrial > Soil > Grasslands | place: USA: UC McLaughlin Reserve, Lake County...
CCCGAACACAAGAAAGGGCTGCGCGTGCAGCCCTTTCCGAAGTAGCGGGGGCGGGATTCGAACCCGCGACCTTCGGGTTATGAGCCCGACGAGCTACCTGACTGCTCCACCCCGCGGCGCGAGCCGCAATTATAGCGCCGCGCCGGCAAAGCCGGCACGGCTCTTCTGGTCGGCGCCGACGAGTCGGCGCCTAGGCGCGACTATGAATCCGTTGTGACGAGCCCGACAGGGCAGGTGACGCCCGTGCCGCCGAGGCCGCAATAGCCGTTCGGGTTCTTCGCCAGGTACTGCTGGTGGTACGGCTCGGCGTAATAGAACGGGCCTGCCTCCGCGATCTCCGTCGTGATCTCGCCGTAGCCCGCGGCGCTCAGCTCGCGCTGGTACGCCTCGCGTGAACGCTCGGCCGTCGCTCGCTGCGCCTCGTCGGCCCAGTAGATCGTCGAGCGGTACTGCGTGCCGACGTCGTTCCCCTGGCGCATGCCCTGGGTCGGGTCGTGGTTCTCCCAGAAGAGCCGGAGCATCTCGTCGTAGCTCGTCTTCGACGGGTCGTAGACGGCCAGCACGACCTCCGCGTGTCCCGTGCGGCCGCTGCAGACCTCCTCGTACGAGGCATTCGGCGTGTAGCCGCCCGCATATCCCGCCGCGGTCGTGTAGACGCCCGGCGCCTGCCAGAAGACGCGTTCGGCGCCCCAGAAGCAGCCCATGCCGAACACGGCCTGCTCGAAGCCGTCGGGGAACGGCGGCGTAATCGGCGTTCCGAGGACGAAGTGCTGCTCGGGGACGACCATCGCGTCGTCTCGCCCTGCGAGCGCGTCGCGCGGCTCAACCATCTCAGTCTTGTCCTTGAAGAGAAACATGCGACTAGCGTAGCGACGGAGATGCGTGTCGCAGCCATCGACCAGGGCACCAACACGACCCGCCTCTTGGTCGCCGACGTCGATGACGGCGAGCTCGAGGAGGTCGCAAAGCGGCTCGAGATCACGCGCCTCGGGGAGGGCGTCGACTCGCGGCGCCGTCTCCTGCCGCTGCCGATCACGCGCGTCCGCAACGTCCTCACGGATTACCGCCGCGAGGCGGAGCGGCTGGGCGCGGAACGGGTGTTGCTCGTTGCGACCAGCGCAGTACGCGACGCCGAGAACGGCGAGGCCTTCCTCGGCGAGATCGAATGGAGCTACGGATTCGTCACGCGGCTCCTCTCCGGCGAGGAGGAGGCCGAGCTCACCTTTCGCGGTGCGGCCGACGGCCGCATCGGATCGACCCTCGTGATCGATCCCGGCGGCGGCTCGACCGAGTTCGTCGTCGGCGAGGCGGGCGCCGTCACGTCGCGGATGAGCGTCGACGTCGGCTCGGTGCGGCTGACCGAGCGCTTCGGCGAGGACGTGGAGGCCATCGCCGCTCACGTCCGCCTGGTAGTTCCCCCGCTGCCCGCCGTAGATCGAGCGATCGGTGTGGCCGGGACGATCACGACACTCGCAGCGCTCGACCTCGGCCGCGAGGACCCCGAGGGCCTCGGCACGCACGGTCACCGGCTCACGCTGGACGGCGTCCGCTCGCAGCGCGAGCGCCTGGCGGCGATGACCCTCGAAGAGCGTCGCCGCCTCCCAGGCCTCCATCCCGACAGGGCCCCCGTCATCGTCGCCGGCGCAGTGCTCGTGGAGCAGCTCCTCGAGACCCTCGGCCTCGACGCGCTCGAAGTGAGTGAGCGCGACATCCTTCACGGCGCCGCTCTGGAGGCGGCGGATCTTCCGGCGCCGGCCGAGGGCGCGGCGCCGCCCGGCGCCTACACATGCTGCTAGCGGCCTAGAGGCTCTTCCTCGCCCGGCGGCTCGTCCTCGGCTAGCCGCCGCTGGAGCACGACGCGCGAGAGGACGCCGACGAGCTTCCCCTCCTCGACGACCGGCACGCGCTCTGCGTCCTTCTCCTCCATGAACCGGAACGCCTCCTCGGCCGGCGAGGCCGCATCGATCGTGTAGTGCGGCGCCTCCGCGATCTCGCCGAGCGGCGTCGCGCGGGGGTCGCGGCCGGCGGCGACGACCTCGCGCACGAGCGTCTTGCGCGTGACGACGCCGACGAGCCGCTCGTCGTCGCAGACGAAAACGGCCCGCACGTCGGGGTTCGCGAGCAGCTCGCCCGCCGCCTGCGCCGTCGCGTCGGCGCCCAGCGACCGCGGCTCGACCAGCATCGCCTCGCGAACGAGCGTCGTCACGGATAGATGCCGCGGGCGGTCAGCGCGCCCGCGACCTCGCGGATCGCGATGACCATCGCGGCTCGGCGCGGGGTCAGCTCGAGCTGCGCGGCGAGCAGCCAGACGCGGTCGAATGCGTCACCGAGCTTCTCCGCGAGCTTGTGCCGGATCTCCTCTCGCGACCAGAACAGCCGACCGAGATCCTGCACCCACTCGAAGTAGGACACCGTCACGCCGCCCGCGTTCGTGAGGATGTCCGGCAGGACATGGACGCCACGTTCGGCGAGGATCATGTCGGCCTCGATCGAGGTCGGGCCGTTCGCGCCCTCCGCGATCATCCTCGCCTCGATCCGTCCGGCGTTTTCCGCCGTGATCTGGTCCTCGAGGGCGGCGAGCACGAGGATGTCGCACGGCAGCTCAAGGAGCTCGGCGTTCGTGACGTCGGTCCCGTCCGGATAGCCCTGGAGCGAGCCGTTCTGCTGGATCCAGAGGGCCACGTCGTCCAGGTCGAGGCCGCGGTCGTTGACGACCCCGCCGGAGATATCGGAGACGGCCGTGACCGTCGCGCCACGCGCATCCAGCTCGCGCGCGGCAACGCCGCCGACGTTCCCGAACCCCTGCACGACGCAGCGCTGCCCCATCAGCCGCCACCCGAGTCGCTCGCAAGCGCGCTCGATCACCATCACGACGCCCGCGCCCGTCGCCTCCCGCCGGAAGACCGAGCCGCCGATGGCGATCGGCTTGCCCGTCACGATCTCGGGGACGGCGTGGCCGAGCTGCATCGAGTAGGTGTCCATGATCCACGCCATGGTCTGCTCGTTCGTGGCCATGTCGGGTGCGGGGATGTCCTCCTCGGGCCCGATCACCGGCAGCAGCTCGATCGTCAACCGCCGCGTCAGCCGCTGGATCTCGTCCTGGGACATCTCGCGCGGGTTGCAGCGGACACCGCCCTTCGCCCCGCCATAGGGCAGCTGGAGCAGCGCGCACTTCCACGTCATCCACATCGCGAGCGCGGCGCACTCGCCGAGATCGACGTGTACGTCGTAGCGGATCCCGCCCTTGGTCGGCCCGAGCACAGTCGAGTGCTGGACGCGGTAGCCGGGGAAGACGGTGAAGCTGCCGTCGTCGCGCCGCACGGGCACGCCGACGATCGTCGACCGCTCCGGAAACCGCAGCCGCTCCGCGACGAAATCGGGGACGTCGGCGTGCTCGAGCGCCTGCTCGAACTGACCGAGCGCCATGCGATAGAGGGGCGTGTCCCACTCGAGCGCAAGCTGCTCGACCGATGTTTCGTCGAGCTTCGACACGCCATGAGTCTAGGCTCGGTGCACGATCAGAGTGAGGTTCGGACCGAGCGAGTCGACGACGACGTGGTCGCCCGGGTCGGCGCCCTCGTCGCAGCGAGCACGCCAGAGCTCGCCGTCGACCCGGATCTGCCCAAGCGGGCGGCAGGCCTCGATCACGAGCCCTTCAGCGCCCGGCAACGCCTCGGCGCCGGTCGTCGCGCGGCGGCGCTTCGAGTACGCGACGAACAGGGCGATCTCTGCGACCTCCCAGACCGCCGCTGCGGTGACGGCGACGTAGCTCCAGGGCGCCGGAATCCAGAAGATCGCGGCGAGGATGGCGAGGGCGAGGAGCAAAGTGAGAAGCGCCGCGTAAAGACCAGCTTCGTCAGGATCGCGGTCGTGCCGGGCGAGCTTATCGAGGACGAACGCTCACGCGGAACGCGCGACCCCGGCTAGGACTTCGTTTCGGCGAGGAGTGGGCGCTGAGGCGACTGGTCGTCGCGGCAATGAGCCGCAGGAGTGCCGAATGGGGCGGCTCCACTACATAGAAACGAGTTCGTTGCGAGCGTGTGGAAGACCTACGGGTCTGGTGCGCGGTCATCCCTGCCTGTGCTTCGTGCGACCGGGTGCGAATCCGAGGAACTTGGGTTAGACCCTGCCCTGGGGACGCTCTCGACGATCGACGAACTGATGACGCTGTCGCAATCGATCTGTCCCAGGTGTGCAAGAGCCGGCTCAGTGCCGAAGCCGCGATCGCGGGGACCAACGAGCGGCGCGCGCGCAAGGTAAGCAGAACCGAACCGGTCAGTCCGAACGCGGCCGCGGCGAGTGCCGCGCTGGTCAGCAGGAGCCCGGACGCAAGTGCGTAGTTCAGGGCCACACCCTTCGAGACGCCGAGCGCGAAGAGCACCCCGGCCGTCGTGCCCATTCCGGCAACCGCTCCTCCCGCCGTTATCGGAAGGATCGCAGTCGCCGCGCTCATGCAGAGGACGACCAGCGCGAGCGTCGGCGAGAACCGCACGCCTAGAGCGCTCAGCAGGAGCGCGCTGCCGAGGGCGCGCGACGTCCAGCAGCCCAGGAGCAGCAGACCCGCGGTGAGCGTCGCCCGCGTCAACCGAGTGCTGTCTGCCACGCGGCGGGAGAGGCTGTCGAGGCGGTCCCAGCGCCCGACGAGCGGGAGCCGCGCCACGCGCTGTCCGAGGAGGAGGATCGCGACACAGCCGCTACAGAACGATGACGATCAGCGGCGCGCGCAAGACCGGGGCCGACGTTGCGGCGGCGGAAACCGCCAGCGGAAGCATCGCCACTGCATCGACCATGCCCAGGACGACGATCGAAATGGCAATCGTCTCCAGCCCCAGCGTGACCCCTCCAAGCCGACGAAGGGTGCAGATCTTCACGACGTAGTCGAGTCGGAAGGGGAGGAACACTCCGCTGGCGGCAGCCGCCCCGCAGGCCGCGAGACACCGCGCGCGGTCGGGGCGTTCCTGGCTGGGAAACAACTGACGCCACCCGAAGGCACGGAACCCGAAGCTCGCGAGGTAGGAGCATCCGGCCAGGAAGACAAGTGGTCCGTGAGCGCCCTCGAGGGGCCAACTCGCGTCGCTCAGATATCGGGCGACAAGGACAAACGCGCCCAGCGAGAGAAGGCAGAACATGAGTCCGCCGAAGAGCTTCCGACGCTGCCAAAGCTGATGGAGATTGCGGCACGCGGGCCGGTTCACGCCGGCCGGGGGACGGATTGCGATCGTTACGGTCAATCAGATCCTTCCGCAGCTCGAAGCCTCGCCGCCGACCGAGCGTTTCAGGTCGGCCAAGTACTGCCCGACCAATTTGCTGAGGACGGATCCTTCGCAGAGCCGGATTGCTTCTGGCCCCGCGGAGCCCAACTGCGCCGCTGATTCAGGCGCTACTACAGAAGTATAGTCCGGCCCATATCAGCGCAAGGAACCCGAAGCGGCGCGATTACCTAGCGGCGCGATACCTTTTGGGTGACGATGCCTGAAGACACGGTTCAGCGGGCCAGCCACCTCCTCTTGGCGGCACCGATGCCGCAGTCAGCGGGGGGAGCGCGAAGACTGACCAACGCAGAAATCGTCCCTAGTCAGTGAGCATGACGATCGCCGTCGCACGGCGATGGCCATACCCGACGAACCTGATCTTGTTCGAGCCCCGATGCATGGATTCCAGAGGCGGATGCTACGACGCCCGGTCGAGTGTCTCCAGCTTCGCCTGTGCATGCAGCTTGGTCAACGCCTGGCGTTCGATCTGCCGGATTCGCTCGCGCGTCACGTCGAACGTGTTCGCGAGCTCGTCGAGCGTAGACGGATTCTCGCCGTTCAGTCCGTAGCGACCTTCGAGGATCCGGCGCTGCCGGCTCGGGAGCGTCGCGAGCATCCCGCGCAGCGCCTCCTTGCGCCAGTTCAGCTCGAAAACGTCCTCCGGGAGGACCTCGTTCTCGTCTCTGAGGAGCTGGCCCAGCTCCGTCTCGTCCTCGTCCCCACGCCGCTGCTCGAGAGACACGGTGCATTCGTCGAACCCGCGGATCCTCTCCACCTCACCGGCTGGGATGTCCAGGTCGTCGCCGATCTCTAGGGAGGATGGCTCGCGACCGAGCTCAGCGCTCAGCCTGCGCTCCGACCTCATGATGCTGCCCAGCTTGTCGACGAGATGGACCGGCATCCGGATCGTTCGGCTCTTGTCCGTGAGAGCGCGGCTGACCGCCTGCCGGATCCACCAGGTCGCATAGGTTGAGAACTTGAAGCCCTTGCGGTGGTCGAACTTCGTCGTCGCGCGCATGAGGCCGATAGAGCCCTCCTGGATCAGATCGAGGAACGGCAGGCCCCGGTTGCGGTAGCGCTTGGCGATCGAGACGACGAGGCGGAGGTTCGCTTCGATCATCTGTCGCCGCGCGCGGTCGTCTCCGCGCTCGATCCGCTTCGCAAGCTCGATCTCCTGTGCGGCGGTCAGCAGGTCGACCTTGCCGATCTCCTTGAGGAAGAGCTGGAGGGAATCGGCGGACATGTCTAGGGCGACGTCGTCGCCCGCGATCCGCTCAGGTCCGACGGTCATACGTCCTCCTCTTGTTGGCTGATTCTTCGGCGCGCGGCGAATGCCCCCGAGCGGGCTGATGCGAGCGCCATGACCAATGGGGCTTCGCGACAAAGAGGAGGAAACGCGGGGGCGGTCGACTCCGCGTAAGACTTCGACTTCTCGTTGCTACGGACAGAGTAGCGGCACTCGTGCTCTCGTTGAGTGGCGCCTAGCTCGGGAAGCGGCGCCGGCCTTGGATCAGCGCGTGATTGAGGATCGTTTTGTCGTCGTCCTCGCGCGCGACCACCACAAGCTTGTTCCAGACGCCTGGATAGACGACCCGCTCGCTGTAGACCTGAGCTCGGAAATGTTCCTGGTAAATCCCAGGAAGCGCGTCGCCGGCTCCATACATACGCCGTCCCCCGTCGCTCCCACGGATGACCGCGACGAGCTCACGTGTCTCCTCGTAGTCGTCGGCTGCCACGAACTCGGCCAGCGGCTGCTGCGGGGATCCACTGCTCAGGAAAGCGACGACGTATTTCCGGTTTCTCCCCCACTTCTTCTTCCGAACGGTCTCGCCGAGCCCGATATGCACAGCGCCTTCGGCGCGCGTCGTGCCCATGAAGACGCGGTAGCGCGAGTAGTGATCGCGCTCCTCCGGCCACTGATACGACTCGCCCTCCCGCTCCCGTACGACACTCCAATCCTCAGGAAGATCCGCGGTCTGCCCCCGACCTGAAGAGCCTGCCTGGCGTGACTGACGCTCGGGCTTGATGACCGGATTGTGAAATCCCGCCCGCGCGAGGCGAGTCAGAAGCGGACCGAGCTCTCGATCCGGAACGTGCTCCAGCGTGACGGAAAACGGGGACATCTACCGCTCTCTTCCTTAGAAACGTACAAAAACGTAGACACGTTTCTATACGTTGTCAAGAAGTCTGCTACTCTGCTGTGAGACGCGTAGACCCAGACGGAAGCCGTCGAGGCTCCGAGGCTTGTCCTCTTTCGACTGTCACACCGGGCCGAGCGCGGATCAAGGAGAGCTCAACCGGCAGGCTCTTCTCCTGCACCGGAACAGTGAGGAGCTCTATGCATGCCACCACCCTTAGGTACGAGGGCATCGACCAGGATCGCAAAGACGAGCTGACCAGGAAGGTCGGCGAGAGCCTGCTGCCCCGCCTCAGCGAGCTGCCGGGCTTCAAGAGTTACTTCCTCGTCGAGGCCGGCAAGGGCGTCATGCGGTCGATCAGCTTCTTCGACACTCCGGCGCAGGCCGACGAGTCGTCGAAGGTCGCAGCCACCTGGGTGCGCGAGCAGAACTTGGACTCGGCACTTCCGAACCCGCCGAAGATCATGAGCGGCGAGGTAATCGTCGAGAAGACGAGGGAACTCGCGCGCGTCTAAGAGTCTCGCTCGAGACATTGGTTTCATGAGAAGGCCCGCGCGTGCGGGCCTTCTTTCTTTCGCGTTCGCGCACCGGGCCGAGTCCCCGAGTGCCGGGGGCGGGAGTCGAACCCGCACGCCCCCAAGGGGGACACCTGATTTTAAGTCAGGCGCGTATGACCAGTTTCGCCACCCCGGCCCGCGCAAGGGTAGCGAGGCTCACGGCCCGCCGGGCGTCAGATCCGAGACCGGGAAGCGCTCCGGGCCCTTGCCGCGATGGGCGTTGACGAACGCCTTGAACGCATCCTCATCGACGCTTGTGCATTTCGCGATGTGGCCTTCACCCTGATACGTCCGATCGTTCTGACGTCCGAGGTCGTACGTCCACGCCATGAGCGCGATCGTCTTCTCGAGGCCAGGCATCGGCGCGATGACGAGGCCTTGGGGATCATTCAGATAGAACTCGCGCAGCTTCTCGACCTCGTCCGCCGGAGCCTGTGGCCCGTAGCGGACCACGATTGCGCCGTGCTCGAGGTTGTGGACGGTGGAGACGGTGTTCACGGGCTGGTCGTAGATGCCGTAGACGACCGTGGCGTCCGAGTGGATGCCGCTCGTCGGCGGGTTCGAGTTGTACTTGAAGCCCTTCGGCAGCACCGTGCTGCTGTTCGGAAGGTGGCGATACGGCAGCTGCTTCCCGTTCAGCCTGAAGTTCGGCGCGGCGGGAATCTCCTCGACGGTGCAGCCCGCGGCGCGCAGCTTTTCGGCAGCGCTCGTCGCTGCGTTGCTCTCACCCCCGTCCACGAAGAGGAAGAAGCCCGCGACCACGGCGGCGATCAGGAGCACGGACCCTGCGACGACGGCGATCATTGCCCGGTTGAGCTGACGGTCTCGCCGCTCGGTCCGGACCTTGGGAGCCTGGACCGGACGCTTCGGCGGTGGTGGTGTCTTCGCTTTCTTGGGCAACGCGCGACGATGGTAGCTGCGCTTGGGCCCGCAATCGCCCATACTCAGAGCGCCGCAAACGAAGGAGGAGAGATGCCGGGATTTCTCGACAGACTGCTCGGCAGGAGCAAGCAGGCTGCGGGTGACATGGCCAACGATCCGGAAATGAAGCGCGAAGGGGCGCACCAGGAGGCCGAAGGCACGGCCGAGTCGCGCGCGGAACGTGCCGAGGACATGGCTCAGGAGGCGCGAATGGACGCCGCCGAGCACCGCACCGAGCGCGAAGAGCCGTAGTCCGGGTTCCGGACGGCGCGGGCGACCGCGCCGTCCGACCCCCTCTCTAGCGTTTGTAGGTCCATGATCGTGATGCTTGTGCTCCTGGTCCTGCTCGCAGGCGTTCTGGCCGTCGCCGCCGCCCGTGTCCTGCGCCTGCTGCGCGGTGAGCTCCAGGCGCTGCGCGTCGACGCCGCACAGCAACTCACCGAGCGGAACGCCGAGGTCGACCGCCGCCTCGAGGCGATGACGGCGACGATGGACAGGCGGCTCGAGACCACGACGAAGACGACGACCGCGATCCACCAGCAACTGGGCCAGCTCGGCCAGGCGAACGCCGAGATCCTCGCGCGCGCGAACGACCTGAAGAAGCTCGAGCAGGCGTTGCGGCCGCCGAAGGCGCGCGGTGGGTTCGGCGAGCTTCTGCTCGAGAACCTGCTCCGCGACCGCCTGCCGCACGATTCGTTCCAGGTTCAGTACGGCTTCAAGACCGGCGAGCGGGTCGACGCGGTGATCAAGGTCGAGCGGCTCGTCCCGATCGACGCGAAGTTCCCGCTCGACAACTTCGAGCGGCTGGCCGACGCCGAAACCGACGACGAGCGCGCCCTGTACGAGAAGGCGTTCGCGCGCGACCTGAAGATCCACGTCGACGCCATCGCGCAGAAGTACATCCGGCCCGACGAGGGCACCTATGACTTCGCGCTGATGTACCTCCCCTCGGAGGGCGTCTACTACGAGCTCGTCTGCGGGAAGACCGGAGCCCTGCTCCAGTACGCGCACGAAAAGCGCGTCTTCCCCGTCTCGCCCACCACGTTCACGTCGCAGCTGCAGGTGATCGCGCTCGGGCTGAAGGGGATGCAGATCGAGCAGCGGGCGCACGAGGTGATGGGCTATGTCGCGCAGCTTCAGGGCGACTTCGACCGGTTCCGCGACGACTTCCAGGTGATCGGAAAGCACATCGGCAACGCCCAGTCGAAGTTCG
>Ga0126308_10001186_pt1 | contig 10077 bp, 10 predicted proteins | sample Plot55_FD_92533 | JGI IMG/M metagenome (GOLD analysis project Ga0126308, IMG submission 92533) | Serpentine soil microbial communities from UC McLaughlin Reserve, CA, USA - Plot55 | ecosystem: Environmental > Terrestrial > Soil > Grasslands | place: USA: UC McLaughlin Reserve, Lake County...
TGCGGCGCGGCGAGGTGCTCGGCTTGGCGGCGCTCGAGGGCCAGGGCCAGGACGAGCTGTTCGAGGCGCTCGCCGGCCAGCGGCGGCTCGAGGGCGGCGAGCTCCGTGTCGACGGCAAGGCGTTTCGGCCCCGGCATCCGTATGACGCCGTGCGGCGGAACGTTGTGCTCGTCCCGCCCGACCGGCTGCTCGCGCTCCTGCCGCAGCGGTCGGTGCGCGAGAACGTCGCCGCGCCCCTCTACAACACGCCGCTGCGCTGGGGCCCGATCAACATGCGTGACGAGGGCAGGCGCGTACGGCGCGCCGTGGAGGCCCTCGACATCGACATGCGGTCCGCCAAGCAGGTTCGCCGCCTCTCGGGCGGCAACCAGCAGAAGGTCACGATCGCGCGCTGGATCGCGTCCGGCTTCGCGGCGCTGCTGTGCAACGACCCCACGCGCGGGATCGACGTCGGTACCAAACGCCAGGTCTATTCGCTGCTGCGCGACCTGGCCGAGGACGGGGCCGCGATTCTCTTCTTCAGCTCCGAGCTCGCGGAGTTCCCGCTCGTCTGCGACCGCGTGCTGACGATCTACGGCGGCCGCGTCACCGCCGAGCTGGCCGGCGCGGCGGCAGACGAGGCGTCGCTGCTCCAGGCGATGCACGGACTGCAGCTCGACGAGGCGGTCGCATGACGGCCGCGCCCACGACGGCGGCGCTCGAGTTCCGCGGCGCCACCCCGTGGCGGCGGAACCTGCGCCTGCACGGCTGGACGATCGCGGTCTGGCTCGTCCTGCTCGCGATGGTCCCGTACTGGCGCTCGCTCTCCGAGCAGGACTTCAAGTTCGACGTTCAGGCGGTCGCCATCGACGCGCTGCCGCTCTGCTTTGCCGCCATGGCCCAGGCCGTGATCGTCATCTCGGGCGGGATCGACCTCTCGATCGGCTCGCTGATGGGCGTGGTCAACGTCCTCTCCGCGCGGGAGATGGTCGACATGAGCTTCCGTCACGCGCTGCTGTTCTCGCTGCTCGTGATCGTCCTCACCATGCTTGCGAGCGCGTTCACGGGGCTGATCATCGTGCTGACGCGGATCCCCGACATCGTCGTCACGCTCGGGATGCTCTTCGTCTGGCAGGGCGTCGCGCTGTGGATCATGGAGATTCCGGGCGGCGGCGTGCCGATCGAGTACTCGGATCTCGCCGTCGGCGACCTGGGCACGACCGGGATCCCCAACGCAGCGGTCGTCGTCTTCGCCGCCCTCATGATCGTCTGGGTGCCGATCCGCTGGCTGCGGCCGGGCCTCGCGCTGTACGCCGTCGGCTCGAACCGCAACTCGGCGTACCTGAGCGGCATCGGGGTCGCCCGGACGCGCGTCGGCGCGTACCTGCTCGCTGGCGTCTTCACCGGCCTTGCCGGCCTGGCGCTCTCGGCGTCGTCGGGCATCGGCGACCCGAACTCGGGCACGACCTACACGCTCAACAGCGTCGCGGCCGTCGTCCTCGGCGGCGTCTCGCTGCTCGGCGGCGTGGGCGGGCTGATCGGCGTCATCGCGGCCGCGTACGTCCTCACGCTCTCGAAGATCATCCTGCTGCTGCGCGGCACCGACCCCAACTACGCCAACGTCTACCAGGGCGCGCTGATCATCCTCGTCGTCGTGATCGGCGGCCTGCTCACGCGGAAGACGCGGTCGTGACGGTCGCGCCGGAGACGATCGGGCGCGAGAACCGGCTGCGCGCGGCGCAGCGGTTCCTGGTCGACAACCCGGTCGTCGTCCTGGTCGGCGTCCTCGTGCTCCTGTTCGTCCTGACCGACGTCGTCAACCGCCACGACGCGGGCGAGCCGTTCATCACCTGGAACCAGCTCTCGACGACCTTCCTCGTGGCGGCGCCGCTCGGGATGATCGCGGCGGGCCAGACGCTCGTGATGCTGACGGGCGGCGTCGACCTCTCGGTCGCGCTCACCGCGACAGCCGCGGCCTTCGCGACGTCCTGGCAAGGGAACAACGGCACCGTCGAGGGCATCCTGGCCGGCCTCGGCGTCGGCCTGGGGATCGGGCTGGCGAACGGGATCGGCGTCGGGATCTTCCGCGTGAACCCGCTGATCATGACGCTGGGCACTTCCTCGGTCACGTTCGGGCTCCTGTCGATCTACGCCGGGAAATCGTTCGAGAAGGTGGTCCCGAGCTTCGTGTCCAAGCTGGGCTCGGACCGGTTCTTCGACTACCTCCCCGCCAACCTGATCCTCTGGACGGCGCTCGCGGCGCTGCTGATCCTTGCCCTGCGCTACACGGGCTACGGACGGATGCTGTACGCCGTGGGCGATAACGAGGTCGCGGCCCGGCTGGCCGGCGTGCGCGTGTGGCAGGTGCTCGTGTTCGCGTACGCGCTCTGCGGGCTGTTCAGTGCGATCGGCGGGTTGCTGCTCGTCGGCTTCACCAACAACCCGGACCTCGGCCTCGCGTCGCCGTACCTGCTCCAGTCGGTCGCCGCCGTCGTCATCGGCGGGACGTCCATCTTCGGCGGGTGGGGGAGCTACAGCGGCACGATCGTCGGCGTGCTGATCCTCACCGTCCTCGGGTCGCTGTTGACGCTCCTGAACGCCGATGAATGGCAGCGCCAGGTGATCTACGGCGCGATCATCATCGCGCTGACGGCGATCTACGCGCGCGTCTCCGGCTCGGAGTGATCGGGCTTGCCAAGCTCACGCCGGGCGCGGGGAACGTGGCCCTGAGTGAGCGGCCCGAGCCTCGGCCCGACCCCGGCCACGTCGTCCTCGAGGTGATCGGCGCCGGAATCTGCGGGACCGACCTGCACATCGCGGACGGCGAGTACGCGACGGTGACGCCGGTCACGATCGGCCACGAGGTCGCGGGGTCGGTCGCCGAGGTCGGTGAGGGCGTCGACGAGGCCTGGCTCGGCGCACGCGTGGCCAGCGAGACCTACTTTTCCACCTGCGGCCGCTGCGCGCACTGCCTGGCCGGGCGCGTCAACCTCTGCGCGGAGCGACGCTCGATCGGCACGCACGTCGACGGTGCCTTCGCGCCCCGGCTCCACGTGCCCGTCACGAACCTCCATCGGCTACCCGACTGGCTGGAGGCGGCGACCGCCACCCTCTGCGAGCCGCTCGCCTGCGTCTGCCACTCGCTGCTGGAGCCGGAGCCCGCCGTGCGGTCGGGCGACGACGTGCTCGTGATCGGGCCCGGCCCCGTCGGCCTGCTGGCCGCGCAGGTCGCCCGTGCGTCAGGCGGTGAGGTGCACGTGCGTGGGACGCCGCGAGACGAGATGCGGCTCGCGGCCACCCGAGCGCTCGGTCTGGAGACCAGCACCACCGAGGATGCCGCCGTCGAGGCCGACGTCGTAATCGAGTGCTCGGGCAGCGAGGCGGGGATGGGCGCTGGTCTCGCCGCCGCCCGGCGAGGCGCGAGCTACGTCCAGATCGGGCTGGCGGGCAAGCCGGTCTCGCTCCCGTTCGACCTCGTGTGCTTCCACGAGCTGACCGTGACGTCGGGGTTCGCGAGCACGCCGGCCTCGTGGCGCACCGCGTTGGAGCTGGTGGCGGAGCGGCGCGTGCAGCTGGAGTCGCTGCTCACGGAGATCGTCCCGCTCGCCGACTGGGAGCGCGCGTTCGCGGCGACGCGCGCCGCCGAAGGGATCAAGTTCGTCCTGGACCCTCAGACGACGTAGGGCTTCAGGACGTCCCGCGCGAGCCGGAATCCGCGCTTGACGAGGTCCTCGTCGCCCTCGAAGCGGCGGTCCTCGTGCTCGATCGAGAGCACGTGGTCGTAGCCGACGGCGTAGAGCGCGGCGACGAAGCGGTCCCAGCGGACCTCGCCGAGACCGGGGAGCCGCGGCACCTGCCAGCCGATCCCGCTCGAGAGCGTGCCGTTCCGATACAGCCCGTCGGGCCGTACCTCGAGGTCCTTGGCATGCGCGTGGAAGATGCGGTCGGCGTAGTCGTAGACGGCCCGCTCGTAGTCGATCATCAGCCAGACGAGGTGCGAGGGGTCGAGGTTGAGCCCGAAGTTGTCGCTCGGGATCGCCGAGAACATCTCGTCCCAGATCGCCGGCGCGTACGCGAGGTTGGTGCCGCCCGGCCACTCGTCGTAGCTGAAGATCATCGGGCAGTTCTCGATCGCGATCTTGACGCCGCGCTCGCCCGCGTAGTCCACGAGCGGCGGCCAGATCTCGCGGAACCGCTGGAGGTTCTCCGGGAGCGGCCGATCCTTGTCGTTCCCGACGAAGGTGCCGACGATCCCGACCCCGAGCTGCTGGGCCGCGTCGACCACCTTGCGGAGATGGCCGTTGACCTCCTCGCGGTGCGCGTCCTCGGGGTGGAGGTTGTTGGGGTAGTACGCGAGCGACGAGATCGCCAGCCCGTGGCGGTTCATCGTCTCGTGGACCTCGTCCGGGTCGAAGCTCTCGACGTCGACGTGGGTGACGCCCGCGTACCGCCGACGCTCGCCTCCGCCGGCGGGCCAGCACGCGATTTCGAGCGCCCCGAAGCCCTCGCCGGCGGCCCATTCGGCCACCTCCTCCAGCGTCAGGTCCGGAAGAGCGGCGGTCAGAAGGCCGAGCTTCATGTGGTCACCTCCACCCATCGTCGTTCACGGTTGCTCAGCGCGACGGCGTCACCCAGGACGTTCTCCCAGTGGCCGTCGGCGAAGGTCGGGTAGTCGGGCTCCTCGGGAGGGCCGCCCGCGGCGACCGCGCTGTAGACGGTGCGATACAGCTCCTTGAAGGTCTCCGCGAAGCCCTCGGCGTGGCCGGCCGGGAGCGCGGTTCGCGCGCTCGCCTCCGGGCGGAACAGCGAGGGGTCGCGGAGGAGCAGCTCGTTCGGCTTCCCGCGGTGGCCGAGCCAGAGCTCGTCGTTCCGCTCCGAGTCCCACGCGAGCGAGCCGCCGGAGCCGTCGACCTCGAAGTGCAGCGAGTTCTTGCGGCCGGCGCTCACCTGCGAGAGGACGAGCGAGCCGCGCGCGCCGTCGTCGAAGCGGAGCAGGATGTGCGCGAGGTCCTCCGTCGTCATCGGTGCGTCCTCGCGCGCCACGTCGTCCGCCGACGCGAAGGTCTCGATCTCGCGCGTTGGACGCCGCCGGACCCGAATCGTCGTCGCGAGATCGGCGAGCAGGGACTCCACCTTCCTCCCGATCACGAACTGGATGAGGTCGAGCCAGTGGGAGCCGATGTCCGCGACCGCCCTGAGCGCGCCGCCCTTCTCGGGCTCGAGCCGCCAGTTCCAGTCGGTCGGCAGCAGCAGCCAGTCCTGCAGGTAGCCGCCGTGGACGTTCCAGACGGCGCCTACGGCGCCGTCGGCCACGAGCGCCCGCGCCTGCTGCACCTGCGGATAGAAGCGGATGTTGAAGTTGGTGCAGTGGACCAGGCCGCTCCGCTCGGCGAGCTCGACCAGCTCGCCTGACTGCTCCGACGTGAGCGCGAGCGGCTTCTCGCAGACGACGTGCTTCCCCGCCGCGAGCGCCTGCTTGACCTCGTCGTAGTGGAGATGGTTCGGCGTCGTGAGATGGACGACGTCGATCCTGTCGTCCGCAAGCAGCGCCTCGTAGCCGTCGATCACGGGCGCGAGCTGCTTGGCCTGCGCGCGTTCGGGCGACGAGCCGACCACGCCCACGACCTCGATCCCGAGCCGTCGCAGCGCCTCGACGTGCACCACTCCGATGAACCCCGTTCCGACCACTCCGGCTCTCACTCGACCTCCTTCGCGGTGACGGCGATTCTCGTGGTTCGCTCGTCGCCGGAGTCGAGGAAGGGAAGCGTGCCCGCGGCCCGGTCGTGCGCACGCCCCAGCACGGAGCAATTGGCGGGCTCGAGGCCGAGCGCGTACACGCCCGACGCCGGGTCGACCCATTGCCACAGCCTCGGCAGGTCGAACTCGAGCTCGACGGCGATGCCGAGCGCCTCGTTCCTGACGCCGGCTCGGGTGGAGCCGACGTGCTCCCAGACGCGCTCCGGCAGCGCCGCCGGCCCGGGCGGGGCCGTCGACGGGTCGTGCGGAGCCGCGTCCTCGTCGCGCGGGCGCACCGCGTCGGCGTCGGTCTCGACCGTCGTGCCCGCGTCCCACAGCGGCCAGCCGAAGTTGACGTGGTAGAGCACGGGAGCCTCGAGCCGCACGTCCGAAAGGTTGGTCGTGCGGTCGGTGAGCTCGACCGAGCCGCCCTCGACGGTGATCGCCCGCTCGACGCGGAGTCCGCGCGGCTCGTCGATCGTGGCGGTGACGGTCACGCCGGAGGGCGAGCGTTCGTACGCAACGTCGTGCGCGGGGAGGAACGTGTACGTGCCGTGGAGCCCAATGCCCTCCGAGGGCGCGCCGACGTTGTCGAGCCCACAGGTCGTGACGAGCCCGCCGCCCCAGGCCTCACGCCAGTCGGCGGCGTCCGTGCCGCCCTCGCCGGCGGGGCCGACCCAGGCGATCGGCACGCCTCGAAACCAGGCGGCGCCGATGTCGAGGCCGCGGTGCGGGTTGATCCGGAGCGAGAGCCCGCGCGCGAGACGGACGTCGATCGCGGGTCGCTCGGTCACGAGCACCGCCTGGTCGGGATGGCCGAGCCGGTCGAGCTCGATCACGAAGGCGGCAGCTCCACGTCGAAGTCGACGTCGATCGCGTAGCGGGAGCCGACGTACCGGCTCTCGGTGAGCTCGAGCGCGTCGCCCTGCTGGTCGCGGATCAACCGCCGTTCCACCAGCAGCGGCGCCCCCCTGCGGACGCGCAGGTAGCGGGCGTCCTCGGCGGTGGCCGACTCGGCGGCGAGCGCCGCGCGGCCGCTCGTGGGCGCGACCCCGCTCGCAGCGAGTGCCTCGAACAGCGACCCGGCCTCGAGGTCGCCCTCGAGCGCCGAGCCGACGCGAGCGGCCGGGAAGACGGCGCGTTCGAGGGCGATCGGCTTCCCGTCCGCGAGCCGGACGCGAGTCAGGACGACCACCTCCTGGACGCCGAGTCGGCGGGCCTCGTCCTCGGTCGCCTTGCGCTCGCGCCGCTCGATCACCCGCGACGTGGGGACACGGCCCCTGCGCCGCATCTCGTCGGAGAAGGAGAGGACGTGGCCGGCCGTCCGGTTGGCGCGCGCGGCCGCGACGAACGTCCCGCGGCCGGGGACGCGGTAGACGAGGCCGTCCTGGACGAGCCGCTGAACGGCCGCGCGTGCCGTCATCCGCGAGACGCCGAACTCCTCGCAGAGCTGCGACTCCGACGGGAGCGACGAGTGCGGCTCGAGCGAGGCGACACGCCCGCGCAGGGACTGCTCGATCTGGAAGTAGCGCGGGACGAACTCGCTCATGCGTCGGCGGCCCAGGTCGTCGGATAATGGAGCGGCGCGCCGCGCAGCTCCGAGTCGACGAGCGAGAGGTGCCAGCGTCCGAGGTTCGCGCTGACGAGGCGGTTTAGCCGCGGCCCGGCGAACGCGACGTTCGTCGGCGCCGCGAGCAGCGTCCCCTGCGGATCCTCGGCGACGATCTCGACGGCGCCGGCCGCGTCGATGTGGATGATCCGGTCGGGTCGGTAGCAGGAGACGACGACCCCGCCGTCCGCGGTGAGCGCGACGCCGTCGGGCACGGTCCCGTCGAGCCGCGTCACCCGCTCGAGCTCGCCGGTCTCGAGGTCGAAGCGGTTCACCGTCGGGCTGTGGCTCTCGACGATCCAGAGGTAGCGGCCGTCCGCGGTGACCGCGCAACCGTTCGGGAAGTCGGTCAGCTGCTCGGAGAAGACGTCCAGGTCGCCGTCCGCGGAGAGCCGGAAGACGCGGCCGTTCGCGCGCCCCCATGAGCCCGAATCCGAGACGTACAGCGTCCCGTCCGGGCCGAAGGCGGGGAAGTTCGGGAAACGGAACCCGTTCTCGACCGTTCGCACCGCGTCGTGGTCGAGCACGCCGACGAGCCCGCGGTCGGAGCAGCAGAAGACGACCCGGCCGCGTCCGTCGACCGCCAGGCCGAGGACGAAGCCGGGCGCGCGCGCGACCTCCTCCGCTCGGCGCGCGTCGAGGTCGACGCGGTACAGCTGCCCAGCCTCGCCGCCGGCCCAAAGCAGTCCCGCGGCCGGGTCCCAGCACACGCCCTCGGGGTGGTCGAGCCCGTCGACCAGAACGTCAATCACGAGCGTGGCCGACGGCGCCGTTGATCGTCAGGCCGCCGTCGACGATCAGCTCCTGGCCGGTGACGTAGCGGGCCGCATCGGACGCGAGGAAGAGGACGACGTCGGCCACCTCGTCCGGGGTGCCGATCCGCCCGAGCGCGATCCGCTCCTCGTAGGTCCGGCGTACCTCAGGCGTATAGGCGTTGGCGTTGAGCGGCGTGTCGACCGCGCCCGGCGCCACGGCGTTGACCGTGATCCCGGCCGGCGCGAGCTCGAGCGCGAGGACCTTCGTCAGGCCGACGATCGCGCCTTTTGCGGCCGTGTACGCGCCGAGGCCGGGCACTGCCTGGACGTCCGCGGCCGAGCTGATGTTCACGATCCGTCCTTTGCCCCGCGCGAGCATCTGCCGCGCCGCGGCGCGCGCACCGTAGAAGTAGCCGTGGAGGTTGCCCGCGAGCAGGCCGTGCCAGTCGGCGTCGCTCGTCTCGACGATCGGCCTGACCAGCAGGCGGGCCGCATTGTTGACCCAGACGTCGATACCGCCCCACTCGTCGACCACGCGGGCGGCGAGGCCCTCCACCGCTTCGCGGTCGCCGGTGTCGCCGTGCACGAAGATGCCCTCGACGGGTGGATCCCCGTCGAGCGAGATGCCCGCGACGCGCGCGCCCGCCCGCGTGAACGCCCCCGCGATGCCCTCCCCGATGCCGCTCGACGCGCCGGTGACGACGACGCGCCGGTCGCTCAGGTCGAAGGCGGACACGGCGGTTGACTGTATAGCTGTCTAGACGGGACGGCAACGAGGCGCGTTAGGCTGAGCCGTGCCCCACGAACCGATCCGGACGACGGTGATCGGGAGCTACCCGTTCCCCGGCTGGCTGGAGCTCGTGGGCGACCACCTCGAAGAGCTGGGCCCGGACGACGTCGAGGAGGCGATCCGCGACGCGGTCTCGGCGGCGATCGGCGAGCAGCTGCGCGCGGGCGTGGATGTGATCACGGACGGCGAGCAGACGCGCTTCGACTTCAACCTTTCGTTCTACGCTTTCCTCGACGGGCTCGAGCTCGACCGCGAGCCCCGCCGCAGGTTCGGCCCGCCCGCGCACGATCAGCGTGGGCGCCACCAGATCGTGGGCGAGCTTGCCGCGCCGAACGGGCTCGGCGTCCTCGAGGAGTGGGAGCGCTTGCGGACACTCGCTCCGACGGGAGCGGAGCTGAAGGCGAGCGTGCCGGGGCCGTACACGCTCGCCGGCCGCATCGAGCCGTCCGCGGACTATCCGGATCGGTGGGCCGTCACCGAGGCGCTGCTGCCGATCGTCCGCGCGGAGCTCGAGGCGCTCGTCGCTGCCGGCTGCGGGACGGTCACCGTCGACGAGCCCTCGATGAGCTGCTACGCGCACCGCGAGGATCCCGAGCGGCTGGTCGACGTCTTCAACCGGACGGTCCAGCCGGTCGCAGGGCGCGCGTACGTCGGCACGCACCTCTGCTTCGGGAACTACAAGGGGCGGGCGGTGGGAAAGCGGCGGTACGCGCCGATGTTCCCGGCGTTCCTCGAGCTCGCGGCCGACGAGCTGCACCTGGAGATGGCGAGCCGCGAGCTAGCCGAGCTCCATCTGATCGGGCCGATCGGCGAGCGGCATGACGTCGGCGTCGGGGTGATCGACGTCAAGAGCTACTACGTCGAGACCCCGGCCGACGTGGAGGAGCGCATCCGCGCGTGCCTCGAGTACGTCGCGCCGGAGCGGCTCAGCGTCAGCCCGGACTGCGGCCTGTCGCAGACCGCGCGCTGGGCGGCGCGCGAGAAGCTCGCGAACATGGTCGCGGGTGCCCGCGCCGTCCGCGAGACCCTCTAGGTCTTCCGGCGGCGGGCCCGCGCGGCCGCCTGTGTGACGCGGTCTGCGCAGAGCCAGCAGCAGTAACGGCGGCTGTGGTTGCGCGAGCGGTCGACGTAGACGCCGGTGCACGGAGCGCCGACGCAGACGCCGAAGCGGGCGAACCCGTAACCGTGGATGGCGCCCAGCATCGCCA
>Ga0126308_10001188_pt1 | contig 10070 bp, 4 predicted proteins | sample Plot55_FD_92533 | JGI IMG/M metagenome (GOLD analysis project Ga0126308, IMG submission 92533) | Serpentine soil microbial communities from UC McLaughlin Reserve, CA, USA - Plot55 | ecosystem: Environmental > Terrestrial > Soil > Grasslands | place: USA: UC McLaughlin Reserve, Lake County...
GGGGTGCTGTCGCGCGACGACTCGTCAGGCAGCGGCGGCGGCGGGCTGCGGATCGAAGGGTGGCCGCGCACGATGCACATGGACGAGGCGTGGGAGCGCGGCGAGACACCCCTCCGCCGCCGCCGCGACTTCGACCCCTCGGCGCTCGGCCCGGGGCGCTGGCGCCCCGACGCGCCGGTGGCCGGGATGCTCTTCCCGCGCGTCGAGGCGCAGTCCCCGACGACGCTCCACCCGATGCAGCAGGGGGCCGCGCTCGCCCAGCTCCTGCGCCAGACGCCCTGGCTGATGGCGGACCGCGTCGCCGCCCCCGCGGTCCTCGCCATCCTCCGCGCCGCGGCCGCGCTCCCCGCGTACGAGCTGCGGCTGGGGCTGGACACGTACAGGGACGGCGCGCTGCTGGCGCAGCGGCTCCGCGTGCTGGAGAAGGCGTAGGCGGCCGGCCGCTCGGCTCTCCCGCATGCCCCTCCGCGCCGTCGCCGCCGCCCTCCGCCTCCGCGCCTGGGCGCTGCGGACGTTAGGCGGCGCCCCGGCCGCCCCGCCGCGCGCGCCGGCCGCGGCGTGGCGGCTCTTCCTGGCGGTGGAGCGGTGCGCGCTGCCGCTGCACGCGCGGCTCGGCGCGGGGGCGGCGGGCGCTCGCCTGCCTGACGACGCGCGGGCGCTGCTGCGGGCGGCGGCGACCGAGGAGCTCCAGCGCGTCATGGCGGCGCGGCGGCAGCTCCAGATGCTGGGCGCGCTGGCGGCCCGCCGCGGGTGGCGGGCGGTCGTGCTCAAGGGGGGCGTGGCCGCCGCCGAGTCGGCCGCCGCCGAGTCGGCCGCCGACTCGGGCGCGGCGGTGGACCTGGCCGACCTGGACGTGCTGGCGCCGCCGGCCGAGGGCGCGGCGCTCGCGGCGGCGCTCGACGCGCTGGGGTACGCGGCCGTGGGGGGCGGCGAGGCGCGGCACCACCTGGACGAGCGCGACGAGCCGGACTCCCTCCCGGTGGAGGTGCACACCACGCTCCACCACGGCGGCGCCCCGACCGGCGCCGGGGTGTGGGCCCGGGCCGTGCCGTTAGGCGGCGCCCCGGGGCTGGAGCGCCCGGGCGGCGCGGACCACCTCTGGCACGTGCTCACCCACTCGGCGCTCGACCACCCGCACCGCCGCGGCGGGCTGCGCGACCTCCTGCTCGCGGCCGCCGCCTGGCGGTCCTGCTCGGCCGCCGAGCGGGACGAGGTGCGCGCCCGCGCCGCCGCCCACCCCGAGCACGCCGCGATGCTCGGCGCGCTGCTGCGGACGGCCGAGTCGCTCGCCGCCGGCCCGGCGGCCGCCGCCGCGGCCCCCGCCGCGCCCGACCCGTTCGCGCGCGTCGCCGCGGCCAGCTACCTCTTCGCCGTGCTCTCGACGCGCCGCGGCATCGGCGCGCTGCTCCCCGGCGTCACGGAGATCGCGCTCTTCTCCCTGGTCGGCGACGGCGCCGACCGCCGCCGCTTCTGGCGCAGCGCGGCGGCCCCGGCGCCGCCCCCGGTCCATCGGCCGATGACGCGCCTGGAGCGCGCGGCGCCGCGGCTGGGGGCGGCGGTGCGGCTGGCGGCGAGATGGCGCCGGCTGGGGATCGCGGCGGGGATGGCGGCGGCGAGCGTGGTGCTGGGGCGACTCGCGCGGTGAGGCGTTCGCCGTCCCTACCACTCCACTCGAAGCTTCCTCAGCTTGTCGTTGAGCGTCGACCGCGCGATGCCGAGCAGCGCCGCCGCCTTCACCTTGTTGCCGCCCGTCTGCTCCAGCGCCGCGACGATCGCGCGGCGCTCGGCGTCGGCCAGGGAGAGCAGGCCCTCAGCTGCCCGGGTGGGGCCTTGATTAATCAAGGCCCCACCCGGCAGCCCCAGGTGCTCCGGCCGGACCTCCGCCCCCTCGGCCAGGATCGTGGCGCGCCAGAGCGCGTTCTTCAGCTCGCGCACGTTCCCCGGCCACGCGTAGTCCACCAGCGCCCGGAGCCCGGCGTCCGACAGCCGCGCGCCCCGCGGCAGCAGCGCGCGCGAGAGCGCCGGGATCTCCTCGGCGCGCTCGCGCAGCGGCGGGAGGGCGATCGTCAGCACCTGGAGCCGGTAGAACAGGTCGGCGCGGAAGCGGCGCTCCTCCACCGCGCGCGACAGCGGCTCGTTCGTCGCGCACACCACGCGCGCCTGCGACCGCAGCTCGGTCGTCCCGCCGAGCCGGCGGAACGTCCCCTCCTCGATCACCTTGAGCAGCTTCGGCTGCACGTCCGGGCCCAGCTCGGCGATCTCGTCCAGGAACGCCGTGCCGCGGGCGGCGACTTCGAGCAGCCCGCGCTTCGCCTGCCTGGCGTCGGTGAACGCGCCGCGCTCGTGGCCGAACAGCTCGCTCTCGAAGAAGGTCGCCGAGAGCGAGGCGCAGTTGATCTCGACGAACGGCGACCCGCGCCGCGGCGACAGCTCGTGGATGCGCCGCGCCACGTAGCCCTTGCCCGTCCCCGTCTCGCCGGTGATCAGCACCGGTACCTCGTCGTTGCGCGCGGCCAGCTCCACCAGCCGGTCGAGCGTCGGCGCGACGGCCGACGGCACCCGCTCCGACCGCGCCTCGGCGGCGTCGCGCGCACGCAGGTGGCTGACCTCGCGCCGCAGTCGCCCCAGCTCGGCGGCGCGCACCACCGCGGCCTCCAGCGCCTCCAGGTCCACCGGCTTCTCGAGAAGGTCCGCCGCGCCCTGCTGCATCGCCCGCACCGCGGTCGGCACGTCGGCGTGCCCCGTGAGGACGATCACGCCGACCTCCGGGTCGTCGGCGCGCAACGCCTCCAGCAGCGTCAGCCCGCGCGCGTCCGGGAGCCGCAGGTCCATGATGGCGACGTCCGGCGAATGCTCGGCCGCCGCCCGCCGCCCCTCGCCCGCCGTCGCCGCCCCGCGCGCCGTGTGCCCCGCCGCCGCGAAGAACTCGACGAGCGTCTCGCGGACGGTGGGGTCGTCCTCGATGACGAGAATGGAGAGGGGCATGACTACGCCTGCGACCTGCGGCCTGCGAGCTGCGACCTAGCTGCCTCGGGACGCCAGGGGCCTCCCGAGGCAGCTAGGTCGCAGCTCGCAGGCCGCAGGTCGCAGCAGTTCTTCACTCGCCTCCCGGCAGCACGATGGTGACGGTCGTACCAGCTTCCGGAGTGCTCTCCAGCGCGATCGTTCCCCGGTGCTCCTCGACGATCCGCTGGCAGAGGGCGAGGCCGATGCCGGTGCCGCCGGGCTTGGTGGAGTAGAAGAGCTCGAAGACGCGCGGCAGCACCCCCTGCGGGATCGCGGGGCCCGGGTTGTGGAGGCGGCAGCGCCAGGCGCCGTTGGGCAACACCGTCGAGTGCAGGGACAGCTCGCTCCCCTCGGGCGCCGCGTCGGCGGCGTTGACGAGGACGTTCACGAACACCTGCCCGAGCTGCTCGGCGTCGAGCGCGCAGCGCGCCGGCCGGTCGGGGCGGAGTCGCCGCAGCGAGAGCGCGCGCGCCTCCAGCCGGCCGCGCTCGACGTCGAGCACGTCGTCCCACACGCCGTCGGGGTCGGCCGGGGCGAGCCGGGGCGCGCGCGGGCGGCCGAACTCGAGCAGCGACGTGAGCATCCGGTTCAGGCGGTCGACCTCGCGCAGGATGCGCGCGACGTTCTTCTCGACCACGGGGTCGTCCTTGGCGCGGAAGCGCAGGAGCTGCGCGGCGGAGGAGATGCCGAACAGCGGGTTGCGCAGCTCGTGCGCGACGCCGGCGGCGACCTCGCCGATCGCCTCCAGGCGCCGCTTGTGCTCGACCCGCCGCACGAGCCACGCGCGCTCGATCGCGGCCGCCGTCTGCGCCGCGATCGTGGCGAGCACGCGCCGCGCCTCGTCGAGCCGCTGCGGGCTGTCGAGCCCCGCGTCCGCCACCATCGAGATGGCGCCGATCACCCCCTCGGCGGTGGTCATGGGGGCGATGAACTCGAGCCCGCGCGCCGCGTGGCGGAGGACGACGCGGCCGTTCGCCAGCGCGTCGAGCCACCCGGGGGCGAGCTCCCGCTCCAGCGCCTCGACGGCGGCCGCCGTCGGCCGCTCCCCCTCTCCCTCGCCGTGCGGCAGGTAGCCGTACTGGTGCGCGACGCGCAGCGCGGCGCTGTCGTCGTCCGCCAGCGCGACCACGAACGCGTCGCAGCGCAGCGCCCGGCGCGCCTGCTGCCCCACTTCGTGAAAGAGCCGGTCGAGGTCGATCGTGCGCGAGAGCGCGATCCCGGCGTCGATCAGCGCCTCGCGCGACTGGTGGCTCGGCGTGATGTTCACCGTCGAGAGGACGAAGCCCGATACGGGCGACGCCTGTCCCGACAGCCCGGGGCTGCGGGATAAACTTGCCCCCGGCTCGACCCCGAAGCCCGCGCTGGTGTCGTGCGCCGCGTAGAGCGGCGTCACCTGCATCAGGAAGATCCGCTCTTCGTCGGGCGAGCTGCACGGGAACTCCCAGCTCACCACCTGCGTCCGCCCGGTGCGCAGCAGCGCCATCGCGCGCTCGAGCTGCGCGCGCTCCCCGTCCCCGCCGATCGCCGCGAGCACGGACATCCCGGCGACCACGCGCTCCTCCGCCAGCTGCGGCGCCCCGTTCTCCCGCGCGAAGCACGACCACGCGTCGTTCGCGCTCGTGATGCGCCCGTCGAGATCCACCGTGTAGATGGTCAACGGCAGCGCATCGAGCACCTGGCGGGCGAACGGAACGGCGGAGGTGGCGGTGGGCATGGAGAGATGATAAGAGCGATACGCGATTCGCGCTGCGCGATGCGCGACGGGCCCCAGGAAGCTGTGGGCGCTTGATTCATCAAGCGCTGGCTTCCCGGGGCCCGTCGCGCATCGCGCAGCGCGAATCGCGTATCGCGTATCGCGTATCGCCTTTACTTACCGTCCGCGCTTCTTGCTGGCGCTCTTCCGGCTGCCGCCGCCGCCGCCGGCGCCGCGGCCGCCCTGACCCTTGCGGCTGCCGCCACCGCCGCGCGTGCCGCCGCCGGCGCCGCCCGCCCGGCCGCCGCCGCCCCGCTTCGTGGCGGTCCGTCCGGAGGTGCCGCCGCCGCCGCGGCCGGTGCCGCCCTTCTTCGCGGCGCTCTTACCGGCGCGACCGCGACCGGCGCCGGCCTGCGCGCCACCGCGTCCGCCCTTCGAGCCGCCGCGCGCCGAGCTGCGCGTTCCGCCCGTGCCGCCGGTGCTGCCGCGGCGCGTGCCGCCCGCGCTCTTCCTGGCCGAGGTGCCGCTCTTCTTGGCCGAGGCGCCGCTCTTCTTGGCGGTGCTGCGGCCGCCCTTGCCGCCCGCGGTCGTCTGGCTGCCGCCGCCGCTGCTGCGGCCGCCGCCCGCACCGGCGCGCCCGCCGCCGCCGCCGCTCGTGCCGCCGCGTGCGCCGCGCGTCGTGCCGCTGCCGGAGGTGGCACTGCCGCGGCCCGCGCCCTCACCGCGGCTGCTGCCGCTGCGCGAGCTGCCGCCGCGCGTACCGCCGGCGCCCGAGGAGCCGCTCGCCGCGCGGGCGCTGCCGACGCCGCTGGTGCCGCCGGTGCCGCCGCCGCCGCCCGTAGTGGCGCCACCGCCGCCGCCCCGCGTGCCGCCCGTGGTGCCGCCGGAGGAGCCGCCCGCGAGTCCGGCGCGCGAGGTCGCGCCGCCGGTCGCGCCCGCCGACCCGCGTCCCGCGCCGGAGCCGCCGCCGGTGGTGGAAGCGCCCGTGCGCGACATGCCGCCGCCGCGCGCGCCGCCGCCGCCACTGCCGCCGCCGGTCGCGCCGGCGCCACCGGACGTCCCTCCGCCGCCACCCGCACCGGAGGTGGATCCGGGACCGCGCGCCCCGCCGAAGCCGCCGCTCGAGCCACCCGGCATGCTCCCGGCGCCGCCGCGCGAGCTACTGCCGCCGCCGCCACCGGTGCCGCCGCCCATGCCGGTGCCCGAGCCGCCGCCCATGCCGCCGCCCATGCCGCCGCCCGAGGAGCCGCCCGCGCCGCCGCGGCTACCACCCATGCCGCCGCCGGACATGCCGCCGCCCGTGCCGCCCGCACCCCCGCCAGAGGTGCCGCCGCTCATGCCGCCGCCGCCGCCGGATGCGGCGCCGCCGCGCGAACCGCCGCCGCCGCCACTCGTGCCGCCGCCGGTGCCTCCACCGCCGAAGCTTCCGCCGGCACCGGCGCCCGAGGCTCCGCCGCGCGCGCCGCCACCGCCACCACCACCGCCAGCGCCGCCAGCACCGCCGCCGGCGCCGCCGCGCGCGCCGCCGCCGCCAGCGCCGCCGCCAGCGGCGCCACCGCGCGCGCCGCCGCCAGCACCGCCGCCAGCACCGCCGCCCGAGGCGCCCGCCGTCGCGCCCGACTTGCCGGCGGCACCGCCGCGCGCGCCGCGCCCGCGCCGGCCGCCGCCCGCGAAGAGGTCTTCCTCCTCGTCCTCGTCCTCGTCGCCGCCACCGCCGGCGGCGGCGCCGCCTTCGCCCTCTTCCTCGTCATCGTCGTCGAGGTCGTCGGTGCTGTCCCACAGCCCGCTGGTGTCGTCGCCCATCATCCCGTAGCCGGTGTCGTCGTCCTCTTCCTCCTCGCTATATGACCCGCCGCCGCCGCCGCCGCCGCCGTATCCACCGCCGCCAACGTCGTCGTCGTCATCGCGCTCGGAGAACCGCAGCTCCTCCCCGTGCAACTCATCACCGCGCGGCATCGCTGCCTCCTGTCATGAGAGTGTCACCAGCTGGGCGTGCTGAGCATCTACCCCGTAAAGGTCGGCGTGCGCACGCTGCACAACGCGTTCCAAGTGTTAGGTGCGTGCAACGTTGTACGCATGCGTGCGAATACATGCGCGCGTGCGAGACGTCAAGGTGCATCGGGACTCGGCGCTCGGCGTTCGGCGAACGGAAACGGCCCCGCGGAGCGGGAGCTCCCGGGGCCGTGCCGAGTACCGAGTGCCGAGTGCCGAGCTCTAGTCCCCGCTCGGCTCCGGCTGCGGCTCGTCGCGGAGTGGCCAGCCGCGCGTGGACTCCGGCGCGTGTCGCCGCGCGCGCACCCACTCCGTGAAGTCGTCCAGCAGCGTGTAGACCACCGGTACCACGAACAGCGTGAGCAGCGTCGAGGTGATCAGGCCGCCGATCACCGCGTGCGCCATCGGCGAGCGCTGCTCCGCCCCCTCGCCGATCGCGAGCGCCAGCGGCAGCATGCCGAAGATCATCGCGATCGTCGTCATGATGATCGGCCGCAGGCGGATGCGTCCCGAGTCGAGGATCGCCCGGCGCCGGTCCGCGCCCTCCTCGCGCCGCTGGTTCACGAAGTCGATCAGCAGGATGCCGTTCTTCGTCACCAGCCCCATGAGCGTGATCACGCCCACCATCGTCATCACGTTCATGTTCCCCTTCGTGACCAGCAGCGCCAGCGCGACGCCCAGGAAGCTCAGGGGGAGCGAGAGCATGATCGCCAGCGGCTGGAGGAACGACCCGAAGATCGACGCCAGGATCAGGTAGATGAACACCACCGCGAGCAGCAGCGCCTCGAGCACGTAGCCCTTCGTCTCGTCGAGGTTCTGCACATCGCCCGCGAACACCGTCCGGTAGCCCGCGGGGAGCCCCACCCGGTCGATCTCGGCGCGCACCGCGTCCGCCACATCGCCCATGTTGTAGCCGGGGAGCACGCCCGTGGAGAGCGTGATCTGCCGCTCCAGGCTCCGCCGCTCGATCGACTGCGGCCCCGTGCCCGCGCGCACCTCCGCCACCTGCGACAGCGGCACCATCGACGGCTGTCCGGTGCGCGGGTCCACGTTCGTGCTCGGCACCGCGATGTTCTGGACGTCCTCGGCCGACGTGCGCATCGAGTCCGGGTACACGACCACCACGTCGTGCGAGTAGCCGAGCTGGTCCTCCCACTCGGTGGCGCGCTGCCCCGTGAACAGCGGCTGGAGCGTGGAGGCGATGGCGTTGATCCCGAGCCCCACCGACCACGCCTGAGCCCGGTCCACCCGCACGTCGAGCTGCGGGATCTCGTCCTCCTGCGCCGAGTTCGGCTCGGCCACGCCGGGGACGCGCTGGATCGCCTGGAGCACCTGGTCGGCGGCGAGCTTGAGCCGCGTCGGCTCGGGGCCCTGCACCAGCACCTGGATCGGCTGGCGGAAGCCGCCGAAGATCGACCGCGTTCCGGAGATCGTCGCGCGGATCCCCGGGATCTGCCGCAACTGCCCGCGCAGCTCCTGCTGGATCTCGAACATCGAGCGGTCGCGCTCGTGCTTGAGCCGCACGAACACCTCGCCGCTGCTCGGCGTGCCGCGGAAGCCGCCGCCGACGGTCATGTACGTGAACTCCGTCTCCGGCAGCTCCCGCAGGTAGTTGGCGAGCGCCTGCCCCTTGTCGATCGTGTACTCGATGCGCGAGCCCGGCGGCGCGCGGAAGTTCACGCTGAACTCCCCGGCGTCGTAGTCCGGCATCCAGGTGAAGCCGAGCCGCGGCAGGATGACGAAGGAGGCGACGATCGACGCCAGCGCGATCAGCATCACGAGGCCGCGATGGTTCAGCGCGCGGTCCAGCAGCCGCGGATAGCCGTCAGCGAGCTGCTCGAATCTGTCGTTGAACCAGAAGGCGAAGCGGCGAATCGGGCCCCGCTTGCGCGGGGGGGACGCGGGATGCGGGACGCGGGACGCGGGACGATCCTCGCCCGACGCTACCACAGCCTGGTCATCCATCCCGCGTCCCGCGTCCCGCATCCCGGCCGTTCCCCCATGCTCGATCTCCGGGTCCGCCCACACGGAGGACAGCATGGGGTCGAGCGTGAACGACACGAACAGGCTCACCAGCACCGCGAACGCCATCGTGATGCCGAACTGGAAGAAGATCCGGCCGATCATCCCGCTCATGAACGCCACCGGGACGAACACCGCGACCACGGCCAGCGTGGTCGAGAAGACGGCGAGGCCGATCTCGTCGGTGCCCTCCTTCGACGCCAGCTCGTGGTCCTTCCCCATCTCCAGGTGGCGGACGATGTTCTCGCGCACCACGATCGCGTCGTCGATCAGCAGCCCGATCGCCAGCGACAGGGCGAGCAGCGTCATCGTGTTGATCGTGAAGCCGAACAGCCACATCCCGAAGAACGCCGAGATGATGCTGACCGGGAGCGTGAGCCCGGTGATCACCGTCGAGCGCCAGGAGTTCAGGAACAGGTAGATGATCGCGATCGTGAGCAGCGCGCCGAGGACGATCGTCAGCTCGACGTCGGCCAGCGCCTCGCGGATGCGCTGCGAGTCGTCGCGGATGACGGTGAACTTGATGTCCTGCGGTACCTGCCGCTGGAGCTCGGCGATCGCGGCCTTCACGCCGTCGGCCACCTGCACGGTGTTCGCGCCCGAGATCTTCAGCACCTCGACCGAGACCGCGGGCACCCCCATCGCGAAGGCGGCGCTGCGCTGGTCGGCGGTGGCGTCGACGACCCTGCCGACGTCGCCGATCTTCACCGGCACGCCGTTGCGCACCGTGACGGCGATGTCGGCGAACGCCTTGGGGTCCGCCACGCGCCCCAGCACGCGCACCGCCGTCTCCAGGTTCCCGCCGCGCACGCGGCCGGCCGGGACCTCCATGTTCTCGCGCTGGAGGGCGGAGATGACCTGCGGCGGCCCGATGTTGTAGGCGCGCATCGCCGCCGGGTCGAGCTGCACCTTGATCTGCCGCTGGGCGCCGCCGACGCGGTTCACGCCGCCGACCCCGGAGACCGCCTCCAGCCGCGTCGAGACGATCTCGTCCGCCATGTCGGTCAGCTCGCGGAGCGTGCGCTCGCTGCTCTGCATCGCGACCTGGATGATCGGGCGGTCGTTGGGGTCGAAGCGGATGACGACCGGGTCCTCGACGTCCTCCGGAAGCTGCCGGCGGATGCGCGAGACCTTGGCCTGCACGTCCTGCTGCGCGGCCATGATGTCGGCCTCCAGGTTGAACTGGAGGCGGACGAGCGAGCTCCCCTCGTACGACGTCGAGGTGACCTCGCGCACGCCCTGCACGGTGTTCAGCGCCCTCTCGATCGGGCGCGACACCTCGCGCTCCATCACCTGCGGCGACGCGCCCGGGAAGGTCGTCTGGGCGATGATCGTCGGGTACGTGATGTCCGGGTAC
>Ga0126308_10001189_pt1 | contig 10064 bp, 10 predicted proteins | sample Plot55_FD_92533 | JGI IMG/M metagenome (GOLD analysis project Ga0126308, IMG submission 92533) | Serpentine soil microbial communities from UC McLaughlin Reserve, CA, USA - Plot55 | ecosystem: Environmental > Terrestrial > Soil > Grasslands | place: USA: UC McLaughlin Reserve, Lake County...
CCTCCTCGAGCGGCTCGTCCCGTGGACACGGGCCGACGGCTCGGACCTCGTTCCCTCGCCCCCCATTCCACAGACCCTCGAGCGGCGCCTGGGCCAGCTCGACATGACCGACTCGCAGAAGATCGCTTCCGTCGTCGCGCTCAGCCATCTCGGCTACAAGGTGCACGCGCGCAGCGCCGGAGTCACCGTCCTGCTCGTCACAAAGGGGGCGCCCGCGGCCGACGTGATCCGACCCGGCGATGTAATCGTCTCGGTGAACGGGCGCAAAGTGGCCTCGGTCCTTGCACTGCGTGCCGCTCTCGCGGCCAAGCGTCCCGGAGCCACGGTCAAGATCGGCTTCCGCCGAGGGGGGAAGGTGCGAGAGGCGACGATCACGACCGTGGCCGATCCTCAGGATGCGAAGCGGGCGATCATAGGCGTCACCGCGAGCGACGACCTCATGGTCAAGCTGCCGGTATCGATCAAGTTCGACGCCGGCGGAGTTGGGGGCCCGTCCGCGGGTCTCGCCTTCGCGCTCGACATCCTCCAGGAGCTCGGCCGCAACGTCGCGCACGGGAAGAAGGTCGCCGCGACCGGCGAGCTCGCTCTCAACGGCGCGGTCGGTCCCATCGGCGGGGTGAAGCAAAAAACGCTCGGCGCGCGCGAAGCGGGTGTGGACGTCTTTCTCGTGCCGGCCGGGGACAACGCTCGGGAGGCGAGACGCTATGCGCAAGACCTCCCGATCGTGCCTGTGAAGAACTTTCAACAGGCGTTGCAGGCGCTGGCAACGTTAGCGCCGAAAGCTTGAAGAACGCTCAGTTTTCGGCAATCTTGAAAGCGCCGGAAATTGCAATGTTTTCTCCACAGACAAGCCTTGATTCATTGGCCGTGGCGCCTATCATCACGCGTTGTTCGGGCAGGCGACCTAGAGGAGCAAACCGGGGTATGAGCAAACTGACCAAACCAACGTGCGAGAATTGCTACTTTCACCGCGCCGGCCTCTGCGCCCTTGTGCTGGAAGCCCCGTGCCCGACCTTCCGAGCCCAGAGCCGTGGCTCGCTCGCCCCGCCGCGCCAGCCGCGCTTGGTGCCGCGGCCGCTCGCGCCGCTTGCGGGCCAGTCTGCCGCCTAGACTAGGGCGCCCATGGAGCCTGAGGACCAGAGGCCTCCCGAGGAATCCGAGCCTGAGCCCCAGGTCGAGCCGGAGCAGGAGGCGTCTGAAGGACCGCTGCGTCAGTGGCAGCTGCGCCTCTACCTGACGATCATCACCATCGGCCTCGTGATCGCGTACGGAATCGCATTCGTGCTCGAGAACAACAAGAACATCCACCTGCACTTCGTGCTTGCGACCGCGCGCGTCTCGCTGATCTGGTTGATCCTTCTCAGCATCGCCCTAGGGATGCTGCTCGGGGTGCTCCTCTCGCAGCTATACCGCCGCCGGCGCCGCCGCCATTAGCGTCGCCAGACGCCGCACGCCCTCATCGATCTCCTCCGGCGACACGAAGCTGAAAGCGAGGCGCGCGGAAGCCGGAGGGCCGCCGAAGTCCACGCCGGGAACGAACGTGACGCCTGCCGCTGCCGCGCGGACGAGCAACTTCCCCGCGTCGAGGGTGTCCGGCAGCTCGAGCCAGAGAAAATAGCCGCCCTCCGGCCGGTTCCAGCGGGCCTGACCGGCGAGCTCACGCTCGAGGGCGTCCAGCATCGCGTCGCGGCGGCTCTGCAACAACCCGCGCACGCGCTCCAGGTTCGGCTCGAAGAGCCCACGGCGCAGGAACTCGAAGACCGTCGCCTGCGCGAGCAGCGCAGGCGTGATGTACGTCGAGGCGGCGAGCTCCTCCAGCTCGGGGCCAAGCGCGGCCGGCACGATCGCGTATCCGACTCGCAGCCCGGGGGCGATCGTCTTCGAGAAAGACGAGCTGTACATCACATGCTCGCCCCCTTCGAGCTCGAACAGGCTCGGCAACGGCTCGCCGTCGAAGCGGACGAGGCTGTAGGGATCGTCTTCCAGGATGGCGACCGACCGATCGCTTGCGAGCTCCGCAAGCCGTCGGCGGCGCCCCTCGCTCAGCGTCGAGCCGGTCGGGTTCTGAAAGGTCGGGATCGTGTACACAAACGACGGCTCCGGCCCGCTCGCGAGCACCCGCTCGAGCTCATCGACGTCGAGGCCGTCGTCGTCAACGCGCACCTCGTCGAGCTCGCTGCCGGCCGCCAGGAGGATCTTTCTCGGGCGGTCGTAGGTGGGTCGTTCGACGATCACACGGCCCCCCAGAGAGTCGAGCACGAAATGGAAGGCTTGCAGCGAGCCGTTGGTCACGAACACGCGCTCTGGTTCGACGCCATGCCGCTCCGCAATCCATTCGCGCAAGGGGCCGTAACCCAGCGTGCTCCCATACGAGAGGGCAACGAGCCCGTCTCGCTCGAGCGCCGCCTTGGCGCAGTCCGCGAGCTCCCGCACGGGCAGGCACTCGGGCGCTGGGATGCCGCGGGCAAAGGAGATCGTGTCCACCCCGGTCAGTCTAGGGACGCCTCCCGACTCTATCCCGCAAAGGGTGAGGAGGAGGTTGACTTTGGTGCCGACGATGACTGTGTGGGTCTTCGCCGCTCCGCCTTTGTCGCGCTGCTCGCGCCTCGGCAGACCCAACGATCCTCGTCGAGTTCACTCGACCGGCGAGCGCAGGATCAGCTGACCCTCAGGCGCGTGCGGCCGCCACTTCCGCCGCGAGCTCTGCAACCTGGGTCGGCGTCGTCCCGACCCGGACGCCTCGCTCTTCGAGCGCTTCCTTTTTCGCCTGGGCCGTGCCCGACGAGCCGGAGATGATCGCACCCGCGTGGCCCATCGTCTTCCCCGGCGGCGCGGTGAAGCCCGCGATGTAGGCGACCACCGGCTTCGTCACCTCGGCCTCAATGAACGCGGCCGCCTTCTCCTCCTCGTCGCCGCCGATCTCGCCGACCATGACGATCGCCTCGGTCTCGTCGTCGGCCTCGAACCGCGCGAGGACGTCGATGAAGGACGAACCCACGACCGGGTCGCCGCCGATCCCGACGATCGTCGAGTTGCCGAGCCCGCGCTGAGTGAGCTCGTGGCCGATCTGGTAGGTCAGCGTGCCTGAGCGCGAAACGACGCCGATCGGCCCCTCGCGGAAGATCTCTGCCGGGATGATCCCGACGTTGGCCTTGCCGGGTGAGAGAGCGCCGGGACAGTTCGGCCCGAGCATCGTGATCCCCTTGGGCCGGATGTAGTTGTAGATCCGCAGCATGTCGTGCGCCGCGAGGCCTTCCGCGATGCAGATGACGGTCTCGATCCCCGCATCCACGGATTCGTAGATCGCATCCGTCGCGAACCGGGCCGGGACGAAGACCATCGCCGTGTTTGCGCCGGCCTGCTCGACGGCCTCGGCGACGGTGTCGAAGATCGGGGCCCCCTGGAGGTCGGCGCCGCCCTTGCCGGGAGTGACGCCGGCGACGACGTTCGTGCCGTAGTCCCGGTTGCGCAGCGTGTGGAAGGAGCCTTCGCGCCCGGTGGCGCCCTGGACGACCAGCCGTGTGTCGTTGTCGACGATGATGGCCACTAGCCCCCGCCTTCTGTCCAGATCGTGCTCTCGGGCCGCGAAAAGCAAGCGTCGCAAGGATGCAGGGACCGCTCGTAGCCGGAGGCCGTGACTCCAGGGCGGACGCCATCGACGTGCGCGAGGCGCCGCTTTGCAGCGGTTCCGAGGGTGCGAGATGGGTGGAAGGGGGGTGCCATCAAGACTGAGACTTCCTCGCTCGGATGACGATCTTCACGTCGGTCCAGGCGTTCCCGTCGTCGGTCATCCGGTCGGCGAGCAGCTCCTTCACGCGCTCGGCCTCCTCGCCCTCGCAGCCGGTGCGGGCAAGCCAGGGCTCGAGCGGATGGGTCTTCTCGAAGCACTCCGACTGCTCGACCTCGAGGCCCGCCTCGGTCAGGAAGTCGCGCCACTCGTCTTCGGTGTAGTTGCGAACGTGAGTCGGGTCGCGCAGCTTCTCCGCCTGCTCGTGCCGGTCGTTCGAATAGAGCGTGTCCTCGATCACGACGAGCCGGTTGCTGACGCGCTCCATCTCGGCAACCGCGGCGCGTACGTCGGCGAAGTGGTGCGGCGCGATCCGCGAGACGACGACGTCGAAGCTGCCGTCGGCGAAGGGCAGGTCCTCAGCCCCGGCGAGGACGTCGGCTCGCATGCCCGGCGACGGGTCGAGCGTGACGACCTCGGCGCCCGCCTCACGCAGCCGCCGCGCGACATGGCCGCCGCCGGTGGCGACGTCGAGGGCCTTCACGCCCTCCTCGGGCTCGCACCACTGGACGAGCAGGTCGAGATCGGGCCCCTCGCGATGAGTCGGGCTCTCGCGATACGCCTGGGCGCGGTCCGACCAGCTGCTCATGCGGCCAATTCCACCGCTCGCTTGGCCGCGTCCAGCATCGTTGCCTCGACGTGCAGGTTCGGGGGGGCGGCTTCGGCCAGGAGCGCGCGGCCTTCCTCGGCGTTGGTCCCGTCGAAGCGAACGACGATCGGGTGTTCGATCTTCGTCTCGTCGAGCGCCTGGAGAATCCCCTGGGCAACGACATCGCAGCGCGTGATCCCGGCGAAGATGTTGAAGACGATCGAGCGCACCTGCGGATCGGCGCTGATGATCTCGAGCGCATCGACCACGCCCTGGGCGTCGCCGCCGCCGCCGAGGTCGCAGAAGTTCGCCGGTCGGCCGCCAACGAGCGCGATCACGTCGAGCGTGGACATGACGAGCCCGGCGCCGTTGCCGAGGATGCCGACCTCGCCGTCGAGCTTGACATAGGTGACGCCCTTCTCACGGGCCGCACGCTCCTCGGGCGGGTAGGCCTCGAGGTCGCGCATCTCGGCAATGTCGGGATGCTTGTAGAGCGCGTTGTCGTCGACGGTGAACTTCGAGTCGAGGGCCCGAACCTCGCCTCCCGGCGTGACGATCAGCGGATTGATCTCGCAGAGCACTGCGTCGGTCTGAACGAAACAGGTGTAGAGCTTCCCGACGATGTCGAGGATCTGCATCTGCTCGCTCGGGTCGGCGATTCCGGCGCCGTAGATCAGCCTGCGCCCCTGATAGGGCTGGAACCCCTCGAGCGGGTCGACATGCAGGCGGGCCAGAGCATCCGGGTTGTTCTCGGCGACCTCCTCGATCTCGATGCCGCCCTCGGTGGTGAGCATGAAGAGCGCCTTTTTTGTCCCGCGGTCGAACGTGACCGAGAGGTAGTACTCGTTGGCAATCTCCGAGGCCTGCTCGATCCAGAGCTTGCGCACGACGTGGCCGTTGATGTCCAGGCCGAGGATCTCCTCGGCCTTACGCTCCGCGTCCTCCGGGCTGTCCGCGAGCTTGATTCCACCCGCCTTGCCCCGGCCGCCCGTCAGCACTTGAGCCTTGACTACAACCGGACCGCCGAGCTGCTCCGCGGCGGCACGCGCCTCGCCCGGCGTCGTCGCCAGCCGTCCCTCGGAAACGGGGATGCCGAAGCGGCCGAAGAGCTCCTTGCCCTGGTACTCGTACAAATCCACCGGCGGCGGATGCTAGTCGAAGGCGGCCGTGAGCCTCCGCCCTCAGGCGTCCGGTTCGACAACGACGCAGATGACCTGGCCGCTGTTGACCGCCTGCCCCGGCTCGACGGAGAGCTCTCTGACGACCCCGGCGAGGTGTGCCGCGATCTCGTTCTCCATCTTCATCGCCTCGACGATGCAAATCACCTGGCCCGCCTCGACCTCATCGCCGTCGGCGACCTCGACGGCGAGCACGGTGCCTTGCATCGGGGTCACGAGCGCGTCCTTGGCGCCGCCGCGGCCGCCGGCAGCTGCGCGATCCCGTCGGCGCCTGGCGAGCTCGGCGTGAGCGGGCTCGGGCACGAAGGTCTTCACGTCGTAGCGCCGGCCATCGAGCTCGACGGTCGAGGTCCGGGCCCTCAGCGCGGCGCCGTCCGAGGCGATCGCTACTTTTGTTGTCCCATGAGACAACTGCTTGGCACGCTCCGCCAACTCCTTGGACTCGACGATGCCATGGCACGTCGCCCCTTCCGCGAAGCACGGGTGCTCGAGGAGCGCGCGGTGGAAGCCGAGCAGCGTCGTGATGCCGCCGATCTCGAACTCGTCGAGCGCACGAAGCATCCGTCGCCGCGCGTGCTCACGGTTCACGCCTTGGACGACCAGCTTCGCAACGAGCGGGTCGTAGAGCGCGGGAATCTCGGAACCTGCAGTGACGCCGGAGTCGACCCGCACCCCCGGGCCGCCCGGCTCCCGGTAGCTCGTGATCCTCCCGGGGCTGGGAAGAAAGCCGTTGGACGGGTCCTCCGCGTTGATGCGGCACTCGAGCGCGTGCCCGGTCAACCGGACGTCCTCCTGGCGCAGCCATAGTGGCTCTCCGGCCGCGATGAGAACCTGCTCGCGAACGAGGTCGAGGCCCGTGGCCATCTCGGTAACCGTGTGCTCGACCTGGATGCGGGTGTTCATCTCGAGGAAGAAGTACTCGCCTTCGCGGGAGAGAAGACCTTCGATCGTGCCGGCGCTGCGGTAGTCGACGGCGCGAGCCGCCTCGACGGCGATGCCTCCGATACGGTCTCGCAGCTCGTCGTCGACCGCAGGTGACGGCGTCTCTTCCACGAGCTTCTGGTGGCGACGCTGGATGGTGCAGTCGCGCTCGCCGAGATGGATCACGTTCCCGTGAGCGTCGGCGAGGACCTGCACCTCGACGTGGCGAGGATCTTCGAGATAGCGCTCGACGTACACGGTCGGGTCGGCGAAGTAGGCCTCGCCCTCCCGCTGGGCCGACTCGAAGGCTCGCTCGGCCTCCTCAGGGCCGTGCACGACCCTGAGGCCCTTGCCGCCGCCTCCGGCCGCTGCCTTGATCGCGATTGGCCACCCGAGCTCCTCGCCGATGCGCACAACGTCATCGGGAGAGGTGACCGGCTCAGTCGTCCCCGGGACAACAGGAACACCGGCCGCCGTCATGCGGGCGCGGGCGGCGGTTTTCGAACCCATCACCTCGATCGCGTCCGGCGGCGGGCCGATCCAGACGAGGCCGGCTCCCTCGACCGCTCGAGCGAACCCGGCGTTCTCGGCGAGGAACCCGTAGCCGGGATGAACCGCCTCCGCTCCGGCGCGAGCCGCGACCTCGAGCAGACGCTCCTCGTTGAGGTAACTCTCGGCGGGCGCGCCTGGGCCGATCAGGTACGCCTCGTCGGCCGCGGAGACGTGGAGGGAGCCCCGGTCGGCCTCGGAGTAGACGGCGACCGTTCCGATCCCAAGCTCGCGGAGGGTGCGAAAGGCGCGAACGGCGATCTCTCCGCGATTGACCACGAGAACTTTCGAGAAGGGCGGCACGGCCGTATTCTCCCTGCGGATGAGCCTCGCCGATCAGTTGACGCTCGCCCGCGCCGCGACGGTACCGGTCGTGATCACCCTGTTCGTCTGGGACTTCGACGGGCACAACTGGTGGGCGACCGGCGTCTTCATCGCGGCGATGAGCACCGACTGGTTCGACGGGCGCGTCGCTCGCTGGCGCGGGCACTCGTCGTCCCTCGGGTCCCTGCTCGATCCGGTCGCCGACAAGCTGCTGGTCATGACCGTGCTGATCGTGCTCATCGACCAGGGCGTGTTCCCGGGCTGGATGGTCGCTGCGATTGTCGCCCGTGAGTTCCTCGTCTCGGGATTGCGCCTCGCGGCTCTCGAGCGCGGCGTGGTCATGCAGGCGCGCGACCTCGGAAAGCTGAAGACGTGGTCGCAGGCCACTGCCGCTGCGATCGGGGGGTTCGCTGCCGCCGGAGCCTGGGACGAGAGCGTCGCCTGGTGGGCTCTGTTAGTCGCTCTCGTGCTGACGTGGCTCTCAGGCCTGGACTACGCACGGGTGGCCCCGAGTATTTTGCGCGGCAGGCCGGTTTCCTCGGTCTAGACGGGCTCTTCTACTCCGCCGTCGTCCGCATTCTCGCGGATTCCTTGTTCACGCCACGCGCTCCGCTGAGCGGGCGGACGCTGGTCGCGCGTCAGCAACTCGTCGACCGCCTGGAGAATCGCCTCGCGCTCCTCTCGGGGCGGTTCCGGCCTGATCTCAGTCTCCATGCCGGCAGCCTAAAGCCCTAGCGGCACATGGACGATACGAAGTGCGGGATGAGCCGCTTCCTGGTCCTAGCCGTCTGCTGCGCGCTAATCGTCGCCCCGTCCGCCCTCGCGGTGAAGATCGGCGACCCCGGAAGGTCCAGTGGCACGAGCGGAACGACTCCGATCACCACCTGGGCCCAGGCTCATATCCGCTACGTCGTGTCCCACGGCCTGATGGCGAAGACAGTCGCGGCCTTCCGCGCCGGCGACACCCTGACGCAAGGTGAGCTCTCCACGCTCGTTTCCGGCCTCACCAAACAGCCCGCAGCCGCCACCGCGAACCCCACAGCCCCCGTGACGGTGGCGCAGCTCGACGCCCGGCTCGTGCGCTCGCTCCAGCTTTCCGACGCCGCGACCGCCTTCAAGGACGGGGCACTCGCGGGCGGCCTCACCGTCCCGTCCCGCTTCGGAACCGAGAGCGTGGCGCGCCTTCTCGGCCTCCGAACCGACCACCCTCTCAAGCAGGACAACCTCGAGCTTCTCCCCAGCGATCCCGTCAGCCGGGCCGAGACGGCCTATTCGGTCGCGAAGATCCTCCATTTCAAGGGTTGGGAGCAGGACTACGCGCGGGACGCGGCCACCACGTTCACGCTTCCGCAGCTCGGCTTCTGGCAAAAGCGCGTGCTCAATACGGCGGTTCGGTTCATCGGCTTCCCTTACGTCTGGGGCGGGACGAGCGAGCTCGCCGAGGCTCCGTTCGGCATCAGCGCGCCGGGGGGATTCGACTGCTCTGGATTCGTCTGGCGCGTCTACAAGCTTCAGGCCTACCCCGGCGGCGCAGCCCTGGCGGCCGCGATCAAGGGCCGCACGACCTACCAGATGAGCGGCGAGGTGCCGAAAACCAGGCGTATCACGTTCGCGAAGCTCACCCCCGGGGACGTCCTCTTCTTCGGCCCCAACGGCACGCGGTCGCAGTCGAGCTCGATCGGGCACACCGGCATTTACCTCGGCGCGAGCTGGATGATCCACTCCTCCGGGCAGGGCGTCGCCGTGAGCCGGCTCACCGGTTGGTACCGGCAGCAATTCGCCTGGGGCCGCCGACCTCTCGCCGAAGCCGGCCTGGCAACCTAGCCGGCACCCGGACGAGAAAGCTAGAACCCCCCTTCCGGGGGATAGTCGCCCGTTTGCAGGAGTTAGACAATCGGCGGCGTCCTTAAATACGTTGTGGGGAGGTCGACGATGTTGCACTGGAAGCCCCGCCTCGTAGTCCTTGCCGCCATCCTCGCGCTAGCTCTCGTGACGCTCGGCGGTCTCGGCTTCGAAGGCTCCCTGTCCGGCTACAACTTGTACTGGTAGCCCCAAAGTGACTCGCTGCGCCTTGCCGCCGCCGCGGCTTCTGGCAGTCCTCGTGCCCGTGTGCGCCGCGGGCCTCGGCGTTGCGTGCGCCGCAGCCGCATCGTTCGCGATCACGCCGCACAAGGCAGCAACTCTCCTCGGACTGGCCGCGCTTACGAGTGCCTCGACGCTCGCCGACCGCTTCCCGGTGCCGGTTGAAGGAGTGGACACCGGCGGCGTCTCGCTTTCGTTTGTCTTCGGGGTTGCTTCAATCGTCCTCTTCGGCTGGGCCGCAGGGCTGATGGTCGTCTTTCTGGCGCCGGCGATCACTCAGCTGCTCGAGCGCCGACCGCCTATCCGAATCGCCTACAACGTTTCGGTGCTCGCGCTGGCCGCCACGGCGGCAGGAATCGTCTCGGCTCCGCTGCACGGAGAAGGCGCAGGCGGCGTCCTGGCGCGCGTTGGTGCCGCCGCCTCAGCCCAGTACATCGTCAACCTGATCCTGATCACGGTGGTCGTCGCCGTGAGCTCGCGCCGCTCGGTCTTCGCGCTCGCGCGCACGAACATCCGCTGGACGATCGTCCCGTTCTCGCTGATGGCCTCTGCCGCGCTGATGCTGGTCGTGCTCTGGCAGCGCTCCCCGTTCCTGTCCGTGGCGCTCGTCGGGCCTCTGCTCGCGATCCAGCTC
>Ga0126308_10001191_pt1 | contig 10059 bp, 9 predicted proteins | sample Plot55_FD_92533 | JGI IMG/M metagenome (GOLD analysis project Ga0126308, IMG submission 92533) | Serpentine soil microbial communities from UC McLaughlin Reserve, CA, USA - Plot55 | ecosystem: Environmental > Terrestrial > Soil > Grasslands | place: USA: UC McLaughlin Reserve, Lake County...
GTGCCCGCCGAACGGGTGCTCAAAGGTGCCCTCGGACCGGTGGCAATCGTCGTGACAGGCGGTACGGTGATCTACTCGATGCCGAGCGTCGGCCCGCTGAACGACTCCTCGTACATCCTTCCGGGGGGCGTGCGGGCGAGGGCAGCCGACCTGCGGGCCATCGTGCCGAACCTCAAGCCCGGCGTACGGGTCTACTTCTACTGACCGATCGATCAGGGAACGATCAGCCCTTGCGCGCGTACGAGACCCCCGACAGTCGAAGCGACATGAACCGACGAGATGTCATGGCCGGATTCCCGAATATTCTGAAGCACGGTGGGCGCGTCGTCTGGGGTCTCATCCTGGCGGTGCCGCTCGTTTTCATCGCCAGCACGCTCCTCCTCTGGAAGACCGCCGACGCGCGCTACGTCCGGGACGTGACCCGGATGGGCTTCAACGACAACCTCGAGCTGCTCGAGGAGGTCAAACGAAAGGTCGGCGCGGTGGGGGACAGCCTGGAGACGGTGCTCTCATCCAGCCCTGAGGCCCCCGGAAATCGCGCCTACCTCGTGGTGAGCATCGAGGACCACCGGATCTGGTACAAGCAGGGCGACTCGGTGCTGTTCACGACACAGGTGGCCACTGGAAGCGGCAAGGTGCTGGAGAAGGAGGGGGGCTCGAAGTGGAAGTTCGAGACGCCTCGCGGCCGCCTGGTCGTTCAGAACAAGGAGACCGATCCCGCCTGGGTGCCGCCGGACTGGCATTTCGTCGAGCTCGCCAAGAAGCGCGGGCTGGGCATCGTCCGGCTCCAGCGGAACCAGTTGATCCCAGTGGCGGACGGGTCGGCGATCACCGTCTCGGGGAGCGACGTGGTGAAGCGCTTTCCGGACGGGCACGAGGTGCCCTTCGAGGTGAAGGAGGGGCGTGAGATCGTGGTCGGCGGCAACATCATCATCCCGCCCTTCGGCACCAACCAGCGGAAGTACGAGGGCGTGCTCGGCACGCATCGTCTGAACCTGGGCGACGGCTACGCGCTGCACGGAACCGACAAGCCGGAGACCATTGGCCGATCGGTCAGTCACGGCTGTGTTCGCTTGCGCAACGAAGATATCGAGCGGCTGTACAATCTCGTCCCCGCGGGCACGCCGGTGTTCATTTACTGACCAGTCGGCCAGGCGAGCCCTTCTGTAGTTACGAATTCGTGCTGGCGATCTTCTACTGCATGCGTATACTGTAAGCGTCGCTTCGTAGTCCTTCCTCCGCGAAATGCGGGGGGGGCTCCTTGAAAAGGGCAAGTCGGTCGTGAGACCGGCGCGCAAAGCCGTGAGACGGCGCGGTCGCAAGCGCCGCCAGTCTGGTTGCCAGGGAGGCACCTTCGTGATTGATGTGCAGTCGCGCGCGCGCACCACGCGCCGCGCCATCGGACGCCGCTCGAGCGTCCTGCTGACCGCCGCCATGGCGGTCGGTGCGTTCACCCCCCTGGCGTCCGCCGCCCACGCGGCCGACGACGTTCCGGCCAACAGCTCGTCCACGACGAGCGGCGGCGCCCTCGGCGACACAGTCTTCGGCCGCAGTGGCAAGCTGCGCGTCCGGATTCTGGGCGGCTCCCAGTCCGGCTCTATCGCCCTCCCCATCCTTCAGCGCTATTTCGGCGACAGCGCCGTGAACACCCCCGGCGTCTACGAGCTGCCTGAGGAGGCCGCCGGCGGTCGCCCGTTCTCGCTCATCACGCTGCTCCCATTCTCGGACAAGGACCGCGGCGCCGTCGGCGGCTACCGCGTGGGCTTCTGGCCCGCCGAGCGCCGCACGCCGCGCACGGGGGCGTATCAGAACCCGGAAGGGTTCATCCGCGTGACCGAGGAGAACCAGTCGACGTACGTCTCGGAGCACTTCCAGCTCCGTGACTTCCTGACGAAGGACCAGCGCGACGTCTGGCCGAAGTACCTGGTGCTCCGCCTCGACCTGATCGACAAGCTGGAGCTGATCATCGACGAGCTGCAGTCGCGCGGGGTGCGGGTCTCCCACCTGTCGGTGATGTCGGGCTTCCGGACGCCGCAGTACAACCAGCTCGGCGTGGGCAAGGGTGGTCGCGCGAAGGACAGCCGCCACCAGTTCGGCGACGCCGCGGACGTCTTCGTGGACAACAATCGCGACGGACGCATGGACGACCTCAACCACGACGGTCGGGTCGACACGCGGGACGCGCAGATCATCATCGAGGCCGCCGAGCGCGTCGAGCGCCGATTCCCGGACCTGGTCGGCGGCGCCGGCCGCTACCGCGCCAACCGGGTGCACGGGCCGTTCGCCCACATCGACGTGCGCGGATACCGCGCCCGCTGGAGCAACGCCTGATGGCGGACGCGAACGCGCGCTCCGCCAACCCCCAAGCTGCTCTCGCGGCTCGCCCCGCCACTCCCCGGCGCCGTCGTCAGGCGAGCCCGACGACCATCGCCCTGTTCGTGACCGCGGCCGTCGGCGTCGTCCAGTTCTACGAGCCGCCCCGCGACCTCTTCAAGAAGCCGTTCGGCTCGGAGCGCCAGATCGTAGCGCTCCCGGTGGTGCAGCCATCGGTGAACGCCTTCGGAACGAGCGGCGAGGTGAACGTGCGCTTCGCGCTCCCCGCGCGCGAAGTCGAGTACCCGCTCGACGTCAGCGGTGACGCCTCGGACGTGCGCTACACCTGGGTCCGCATGGGAGACGCGGCCGCGACCGCCGACAGCGGCGGCGCCCGGCTTCTGGGTGGTCCCGATCTCGTGGCGCCCGACCAGCCGGGGATGTATCAGCTCGCCCTGGTTCGCGGCTCGGAGCGTCGACTGATAGAGGGGCCCTGGCTCGCGGTGATGGTGCCCTTCTCCCAGAAGCTCGGCACCACGCTCAACGGCTACCGGATCGGCACGTACGTGGCCGAGCGCCTGGGCGCCGGCGCGCGGCACGACCGCCCGGACGGCTTCGTGGAGGTCAGCCGCGAGTCGGCAGAGCTCCCGATCACCAAGCACCTCCGGCTCGGCGACTTCATTACGCGCGACGGGCAGGAGACCTGGCCCCGCTACACGGCGCTCAACCCGCGGCTCCTGGACAAGCTGGAGCTCGTGATCGCCGAGGTCGCCCGCCTGCGCGGCGACAGCTCGCGCCTGCGGGTGAGCGTGGACGTGCATTCGGGCTTCCGCACGCCGTCCTACAATCGCACGGTGTCGCGGTCGGCGCGCGACAGCCGGCACCAGTACGGCGACGCGGCCGACGTGACGATCGACGCCAACTTCGACGGGCGCTACACTGCGTTCGACAGCCGTCTGGTGGCGGCCGCGGTGGAGAATGTGGAGCGCGACCACCCGGAGCTCGCGGGCGGGCTGGGGATCTACACGAGCGCTCGCTACCGCACGCCGTACGTGCACATCGACGCTCGCGGGACCCGGGCGCGCTGGCGCGGCTGAGCGGGACGAAGGCGTTCGACCCGGGCGGATCGGATCGAGGTGGGGGCTCCCGACGGGAGCCCCGTTTGCATCCCTCCCTGGCGTCCGGCCCACTTCTCCGACTGGCGCCATTCTCCCTAACTTGCAGTGGAACCCGCCTGCCTCCGCGGCGGGACATCACACCGGGCCTCCGCACCGCATGAACGAACTCCTGCGTGACCGAATTCTGCGCAAGCTCGAGGGGCTTCCCGACGAGCGTCTGTATCAGGTGCTCGACTACGTCGAGTTCCTCGACTCCAAGTACGCCGCGCGCCAGAACCCGCCCGGGAACGTCTTCCAGCGCTTCGCCGAGGGGGTGGAGGACAAGCTGCGCGCGGGACGCGTCAGCGCCGCGACGATCTCGGAGACGATGAACCTCATGAACCGCGCGATGAACGTGCTGAGCGGCGTCGCGGCCGCTGGCAAGTCTGTTGCGAGCGACATTGTGAGCGCGACCGGGCCTCGGCCGGGCACTGGGGGGGCCGGGGGGACCGCGGGAGCCGGAAGCGCCGGTGGGAGCACCAGCGGCACATCCTCGCAGGCGCAGTCTCCTCCGACGCCGCCGTCGTCGGCCGGCACCACGGGCACCACGGGCACCGCGGCGACGCCGGGCTCGGGTGGGGGAGGCTCGCAGTCGGCGCCGGGCGCGCCGAAACCGCAGCCGCAGCCGCAGCAGAGCTCGCCGCCGTCACCAGCAGCGCAACCTCAATCGCCGGGAGAGCAGACCAAGTGAGCTCGAGACCACGAAGCGGTGGGGGCCGGTCGGGTGGGACGGCCGGTGCGGAGCGTCCGTCGTCGAGGCGCCGGGGACGGCGCACCCAGCGCGCGGCCGAAGGCGCAGATCCGATCGTCGATTCGGCGCCGCGCACGGGCGCCAAGCGCACGCTGATGGGCACGATCCGCCAGCTGCCGAGCTACCTGCGGCTGCTGTTCGGGCTGCTCGCCGACGCCAGGGTGTCGATGGTCGACAAGGCGCTCGTCGCCGGGGCCGTACTCTACATTATTTCGCCGTTCGACCTGATCACCGATGCCATCCCTTTCATCGGCCAGGTGGACGACGTGTTTCTGCTCGTGACGGCGCTCCAGCGGCTGATCACGAACGCCGGCCGCCGGGTGGTGCTCGAGCACTGGACCGGCCCCACCGAGGATCTGCACGACCTCAACCTCCAGCGTGTGCTGACGGCGGCGTCGTTCTTCCTCCCGGGACGCATCCGTCGGCGCCTCAAGATGCTGGGACGGTAGCTCCGGGTGGGCCCTTGATCGACCAGGGGCCCGCGCGCCCCGGCTGGACTTCGATTCGGCGGAAGTCTACATTCCGCCATGGCAACCTCGACTCGTTCGACGATTCGGCCCGCCTCTCCCGCACACGACGCGGAGGGCGGGCCTTCGCGCAATGGAGACCGCCCGAGCAACGGTCACGCGCGCGTCCGTGAGGCGATGGCCCTCACGTTCGACGACGTCCTGCTCATGCCGCGGCACTCGCGGACCCACCCCAAGGACGTCAGCACCGCCTCGCGCTTCACGCGTGGCATCGAGCTGAACGTTCCGCTCGTCTCGGCGGCGATGGACACCGTCACCGAGAGCGAGATGGCGATCGCGATGGCGCGCGCCGGGGGAATCGGCGTGCTGCACAAGAACATGTCGATCGACCGGCAGGCCGCCGAGGTGGACCGGGTGAAGCGGTCGGAGAGCGGGATGATCCTGAACCCGATCACGCTCTCGCCTGACGCGACGCTCCGCGAGGCGGTGGCGCTCATGACGCGCTTCAAGATCTCGGGCGTGCCGGTGGTGGACCGCGAGGGGCAGCTGGTGGGGATCATCACCAACCGCGACCTCCAGTTCGAGCGGAGCCTCGACCGCCCGCTCCGCGAGGCGATGACCTCGGACGGCCTCGTCACCGCGCCGGTCGGCACGACGCTCGACGAGGCCGAGCGCATTCTGGGGCAGCACCGGATCGAGAAGCTGCCGGTGGTCGACGAGCGCGGCGCGCTGCGCGGGCTGATCACGGTCAAGGACATCCACAAGCGGCGCCAGTTCCCCAGCTCCAACAAGGACCGGCACGGGCGGTTGCGCGTGGCGGCGGCGATCGGCGCCGGCGGGGACTTCCTGGACCGCGCACGCGCCCTCGTCGACGCGGGCGTGGACGTGCTGATCATCGACACGGCGCACGGCCACAGCGACGGCGTGCTCCGCGCCACCGAGCGCGTGCGCGAGGCGCTGACGGAGGTGCAGCTCGTCGCCGGCAACGTCGCCACCCGCGAAGGCGCGCAGGCGCTCGTCGAGCGCGGCGTGGACGCGGTGAAGGTCGGCGTGGGGCCGGGGTCGATCTGCACGACGCGTGTGGTCACCGGCGTCGGCGTTCCGCAGCTCACCGCGGTGTTCGACGCGGTGGAGGGCGCGGGGGAGGTGCCGGTGATCGCCGACGGCGGGATCAAGTACTCCGGCGACATCGTGAAGGCGCTGGCCGCCGGCGCGTCGAGCGTGATGATGGGGTCGATGCTCGCGGGCACCGAGGAGAGCCCGGGGGAGTCGCTGCTGCTGGAGGGCCGCCGCTTCAAGATGATCCGTGGCATGGGAAGCCTCGGCGCCATGCAGGACGGGAGCGCCGACCGCTACTTCCAGGAAGGCGAGATGTCGCCGAAGAAGCTCGTCCCCGAGGGGATCGAGGGGCGGGTTCCCTACAAGGGCCCCGTCGCCGACGTGCTCTATCAGATGGTCGGCGGCCTTCGGAGCGGCATGGGCTACGTGGGATGCGGTACGATTCCCGAGCTGCGCACCGAGACCGAGTTCGTGCGCATTACGACGGCGGGGCTGCGCGAGAGCCATCCGCACGACGTCACGATCACGCGCGAGGCGCCGAACTACTCGGTGTGAGCTCGCGAAGCAGGGAACGTGGGGCCCTGATTAATGATGGCCCCACGTTCCTTGACATTAGTGTTGCTGCTTCTCAACTTGCCCCGTCTTTGCCGTCCCGCCCGCAGCGGTGGACGGTCGTTCCCGAGTAACGCCCACCCGACGCGCGGGTCGCCGCTCCCGCGGAGAGAGACGCCATGGCATTTGGGTCGAAGAAGAGCATTTCACAGCTGCAGGCGGAGGCGGAGAGCGGAGACGCCGAGGGGCATACCCTCAAGCGAGCGCTCGGCGCCGGAAACCTGACGGCACTCGGCATCGGTGCCATCATCGGCGCCGGCATCTTCGTGCTCACTGGCACCGCGGCGGCGCAGAACGCCGGGCCGGGCGTCGTCTACTCGTTCATCCTCGCCGGCCTCGCGTGTCTGTTCGCGGGGCTTTGTTATGCCGAGTTCGCGGCGATGATCCCGATCGCCGGCAGCGCGTACACCTACGCCTACGCCACGCTCGGCGAGTTCATCGCCTGGATCATCGGCTGGGACCTGATCCTCGAGTACCTGTTCGGCGCGTCGACCGTGGCCGTGGGGTGGGCGGGGAACGTGGTCGCGCTGGTCGAGCGGATGGGATACGACTTCCCCGACGCGTTCGCCGGGGCACCTCTCGCGTACGACGGCTCGAAATTCACGACCACCGGCGCGGTGATCAACCTGCCGGCGATGGTGCTGATCGGGCTCATGACGACGCTGCTGGTGATCGGCATCAAGGAGTCCGCGCGCTTCAACAACGTGATCGTGTTCGTGAAGGTGGCGATCGTCTTCCTCGTGATCGGCTTCGGCTTCATGTACGTGAACACGGCCAACTGGCACCCGTTCGTCCCGGCGAACACCGGCGAGTTCGGGCGCTTCGGCTGGAGCGGCGTGGCCCGAGCGGCGGCGGTGGTCTTCTTCGCCTACATCGGCTTCGACGCGGTCAGCACGGCGGCGCAGGAGGCGAAGAACCCGCAGCGCGACATGCCGATCGGCATCCTGGCGTCGCTCGGCATCTGCACCGTGCTGTACATCCTGATGTCGCTGGTCATGACCGGGCTGGCGAACTACAAGGACCTGAACGTGCCGAACCCGGTGCAGGTGGCGCTGTCGAACATGCCCTCCAGCTTCAACTGGCTCTACTACCTGACGAGCATCGGCACCATCGCCGGCCTGGCGTCGGTGGTGCTGGTGATGCTGATGGGGCAGCCCCGCATCTTCTACTCGATGTCCCGCGACGGGCTGCTGCCGCCGGTGTTCGGCAAGGTGCACGCGCGCTTCCAGACGCCGTACGTCACGACGATCGTCACCGGCATCGTCGCCGCGATCGTGGCCGGCTTCTTCCCGATCGGCCTGCTCGGCGAGCTGGTCTCGATCGGGACGCTGTTCGCGTTCGCGATCGTCTGCGCCGGCGTGTGGGTGCTGCGGATTCGTGAGCCGGACCGCCCCCGCCCGTTCAAGACGCCGCTGGTGCCGATCGTCCCGATCCTCGGCATCGTCTCGGCGCTGGGGCTCATGGCCACCCTGCCGTTCGACACCTGGGTCCGGCTCATCGTGTGGATGATCCTCGGCCTGGTGATCTACTTCCTCTATGGCCGCGCGCACTCTCGCATCGGCCAGCAGGAGGAGCGCTCCTTCCGCGCCGCAACCGGGGACTGATCCCGCGTGTACGCCGGGCCCCCGGAGACCGCCGCCGTCCAGGCGCGGCGCGATCTCCGGGGGCCCGCGCGCATCTGTTCACGAGCCAAGCGATTAGTATTCCCACCATGCCGCCCGCCAGTCCGAGGCCCTCGGCCCTCGAGCCCGACCCCAGGCGCCTCGACGCCATGCAGCCGCTGATCGCCGAGCTGCGCCCGGGTCGGCGGGTGGCGCTCAGCACGCACATGAACGCGGACGGCGACGGCTGCGGCTCCGAGGCGGCGCTGGCGCGGCTCCTCACGGCGCGCGGGATGGACGTGCGCGTCGTGAACCCGACGCCGTGGCCGTCGATGTTCGCGTTCCTGCTGGGCGACGACGTGGTGGAGCTGAGCTACAAGGGCGCGGCGGCGCTGCGGGACATCGACCTGCTGATCGTCCTCGACATCAGCGACGTGCGGCGCCTGGGGGCGCTCGCCGACGCCGTGCGCGCCCTGCGGGTGCCGAAGCTGGTGATCGACCACCACGTGCCAACCGACGAGCCGGCGGGCGACGTCCTGGTGGCGGACACGGGCGCGTGCGCCACGGGCGAGCTGGTGTTCGACCTCGCGGTCGCGCTCGGCGCCGAGATCACCAAGCCGGTGGCGACGGCGCTCTACGCGGCGCTGCTCACCGACACCGGCGGGTTCCGCTTCAGCAACACCTCGCCGCGCTGCCACGCCGTGGCGTCGCAGCTGCTCGCGGCGGGCGTCGATCCGGAGGAGATGTACCGGCGCATCTACGCGTCGGTGCCGGTCGGAAAGCTCCGGCTGCTGCGCGACGCGCTGGCGTCGCTCGACGTCGACTCCGAGCTGGGGCTCTCGTGGATCTCGGTGCCCGCGGGCGCGCTGGAGGATCACGGGCTCCAGTCGGAGGACCTGGACGGGATCGTCGAGCACCCGCGCTCGATCGCCGGCACGCGCCTGGCCCTCTTCTTCCGCGACCTCGGGCACGGCAAGGTGAAGGTCTCGTTCCGCAGCACGGGCGACGTGGACGTGAACCGGCTCGCGCGGCAGTTCGGCGGCGGCGGCCACGCGCGCGCCTCCGGCGCGCTGGTCGCGGGCACGCTCGACGAGGTGCGCGACCGCGTGGTCGCGGCGGCGCGGGAGTGGCTCCGCCAGCCGGCGGGCGCGAGCTACCAGATGTCCGACTGAGCGATCGCGTGTCCGTTTCCCCGGTCCGGCGTCCCGCTTACCTTTCGTTTCATGCGGGGAAGTAGCCGGGTAGCCGAGAAGCGCCGCGCCGAGGTGGAGGCGCAGATTCGCGAAGCCATAGTCGGGCTGCAGCCGCTGCTGCGCTTCGAGCACTGCGGCGTCGAGCTCGTGGAGTTCTCGCTGGAGACCGGCGTGGCGACGTTGCGTGTAGAGGGCGGGTGCCCGGACTGCGAGATGTCGGCCGGGATGCTCCTCCACGGCATCGAGCAGCACCTGCGCATGCGCGTGCCCGCGCTGCGCTCCATTCGCTCCGTCGACGCCCACACGGGCACGCATGGCTGAAACGCTTCAGGAACGCATCAACTCGGCGCTCGCGCGCGTCACCAATGCGCGTGTTGGCGCCGACGTCATCAGCGCCGAGATGGTCCGCGACATCGCGACGACCATCGCCGGCAAGGTCAGTCTGACCCTCCTCCTCGCCCCCGACGACGACGCCGCGCTCGCGCGCGACGTGCGCCAGGCGGTGGAGCGGGTGGAGGGCGTCACCGACGTTCGAGTGAACATCAAGGATCCGTCAGAGGCGCGGGGCGCGCAGGGACCCGCCCCGGCCGCCGCGCCGCCGCCCGCGCCGCGCGCCCCGGGGCAGGGGCGCGTGCTTCCCACGCTCGATCAGCCCAGGGCGCAGCAGGCGCGCGTCCCCGCGCCGACGCCGGTCGCCTACCCGAACCTCGGTCGCATCATCGCGATCTCGAGCGGCAAGGGCGGCGTCGGCAAATCGACGGTCGCGGTGAATCTCGCCGTCGCGCTCGCGCAGGGCGGTGCACGCGTCGGACTGATGGACGCAGACATCTATGGCCCGAACATTCCGCGGATGATGGGCGTGAACGAGCCGCCGATGGTGATCAACGAGCGGATCGTTCCGCTCGA
>Ga0126308_10001192_pt1 | contig 10057 bp, 7 predicted proteins | sample Plot55_FD_92533 | JGI IMG/M metagenome (GOLD analysis project Ga0126308, IMG submission 92533) | Serpentine soil microbial communities from UC McLaughlin Reserve, CA, USA - Plot55 | ecosystem: Environmental > Terrestrial > Soil > Grasslands | place: USA: UC McLaughlin Reserve, Lake County...
GCGATTCGCGATTCGCGATTCGCGATTCGCGATTCGCGATTCGCCCTACTTTCGCAGCGCCGCCGCCACCAGCCGCCGCTCGGCCGCCGCGCTGTCGCGGACGCCGGCGGCCTCGTAGGCCTGCGCGAGCACCTGGTGCAGCTCGGTGCGCGTGACGTAGAGGTTCGAGCCCTCCAGGCCGCCGCGCAGCGCGGCGCGGAGCGCGTCGATGGCGTCGCGCGGGCGGCCCAGGCGCAGCGACGTCCTGGCCAGCTCCAGGTTCACGCGCGTGTAGCCGGTGTTGGGAGAGCTCATCGCCTGACGATACTCGGCGACCGCCTCCTCGGGGCGGCCGCGCGCCGCGAGCAGCAGCCCGCGCAGGTAGTGGTGCAGCAGCCGGTCGCGCCCGTGGCCGCTGCGTGCGCCGAGCGCGCGCGCCTCCTCCACCTCCGCCGCCAGGCTGGCCGTGTCGCCCATCGCCGCGCGCGCCGTGGCGGCGTGCGTCAGCGCCCAGACGCGCGCCTTCGCCCGCATCGACGACGGCACCTCCGGCGGGCCCGAGACGCCGGCGATCGAGTCGAACAGCGCGGCCGACTCCCGGTAGCGCCCCATCTCGAACAGCACCTGGGCCTGCATCAGCGCCGAGTACGGCGCCTGCGATTGGTAGGCGTCGTCGTGCCAGACGGCGCGGAAGCGCCGCGCCGCGTCGAGCGCCTCGGCGAAGCGCCCCTGCTGCCGCAGGCTCAGCGCCAGCTGCCAGAGCGCCTCCCCCTTCTGCGCCTCCGTGCCGATGTGGCCCACCTCGCGCAGGATGCGCTCCGCCTCGCCGTAGCTCCCCTCGGCGATGCGGTGGCCGGCGAGGAAGAGGAGGCCGCCGTCGTACTCCGGGGCCAGCGTGGCGAAGGTGTGGTAGGCGCCGAGCGCCTCCTCGTGGCGCCCCTGGTAGTCCAGCACCGCGACCAGCCAGATCCACGCCCGCGCCGACTTCGGCTGGAGCCGGATCCACGCCCGCGCCTCGCGCTCGGCGGCGGCCAGCGAGTCCATCTGCTGGTAGACCGCCACGATCTGCTCCAGCGCCTCGCAGGCCGCGCAGCGCGCCCCCTCGCCGCGCAGCCCTAACGAGTCCATCGCCACCACGCGGCGGAAGTACGGGATCGCCGCCGGGAAGCGCCCCTCCACCGTCGCCGCGATGCCGGCGTAGAGCGGCCCCTCCACCTCGTCCGGGTAGCGGATGGCCAGCGTCTCGGCCACCGCGCGCAGCGACGGCGAGAAGGTCCCGTTCGCCCACCCCACGCGGATGATCAGCCGCTCGCGGTCGGTCGTGCGCTCGGCCAGGCGCACGGCGCGGGCGAAGCGCGGCCACCGCTCCGCCCACGTCGGCGCGGTGACGGCGCCGTAGTACGCCGCCAGCGCGAAGGTCGAGTCCTCGCGCAGCGCCGCCTCGAAGAGCGACGCCGCGGCCTCGTTGCGCCCCGCCGACCGCGCGCGCAGCCCCTCCTCGTAGAGGCGGTAGGCGGCGATCGAGCGCGTGGTCACGTCGGCGATGCCGGACGGCGCCTTGCCCCCGACGCGCTCGCCCAGGCGGGCGGCGAGCTGCGCCGTCCCGCTGTCGACGAGCGCGAAGGCGTCGCCCCCGCTCACGCTCAGCGCCTGCCGCACGTCCCCGCTCTCCAGCTCCATCAGCCGGAGGTCGAGCAGGAGCCGCCCGCCGCGCAGGGCGTAGATCGCCCCGTCCACCAGCGCCGACGCGCCGGCGTGCCGCGCGGCCTCGGGGAGCGCGCCGGCGGCGCTGTCGCGGTCGCCGCCGGTCTGCCGCAGCAGCTCGTACATGCGCGCGGTGCTGACGACGCGGAGCCCCGGCACGCGGGCGAGGTTCGTGGCCAGCATGTCGGCGAGCGGGCGCGCGAGCTCGGCGCCCTCGGGGTTCGCCCGGTAGTCCACGATCCGGCCGACGGCGATCACCGGCTCGCGCCGGCCGGAGAGCGGCGCCGGCTCGCGCGGCCCGCCCACCGCGTAGTGCAGCCCCGCGTCCGCCCGCCCGTCCCGCGCCCGCCAGAGCGCCGTGCCGGCGCCCCCGGCCACCAGCAGCCCCCCCACCGTTAGGCGCCGCAGCAGCAGCAGCCGCCCGGGCCGCGCCAGCCGCGCCGGCGCGGCGGACGGGGCGGCGGCGGCGGGACGCGCCGGCGCGGGGGCGGGCGGCGCCGCCGGTGCGGGCGCGGGTGCGGCCGGCGGCGCCGACTCGGCGCGCAGCCGGTCGGCCAGCGCGACGACCTCGCGGTCGAGCGGCAGCTCCACCTGCTGCTCGATCAGCGCCTCGTAGAGCAGCGCGTGCTGGATCGCCGCCGAGCGGTCCCCGGCCCTGACGAGCGCGGCCATCAGCGCCAGCGCCAGGCGGGCGTTGAGGGGGTCCTGCGCCGCCAGCCGGCGCCACCACGCGGCGGCGGCGGCGTGGTCGCCGCGCTGCTCGGCGGCGCGCGCCAGCCCCTCCAGCGTGAGCTGGAACTCGTGCTGGAGCGTCGCGCGCTCGCGCTCCACCCAGCGCTCGAATGCGGGCGCGCCGTCGAGGCGCAGCCCGTCGGCGAACGGGCCCGCGTAGAGCGACACGGCGCGCGCGGCGTCCCCGTCGGCGAGCGCCTCGGCGAACTCCGCGGCGTCGGCCGAGGCGGCGTCCGGGTCGAGCTGGAGGTCGTGCGGGCCGGCGAGCACGAGGCCGTCGGGCACGCCCAGCTCCCGCCGCAGCTCGCCGACCGTGCGGTCGAGCTGCTCGCGCGCCGCGGCCGGCCCGGCGCCGGGCCAGAGCAGCGACAGCGCGCGCTCGCGCGTCACGCCGCGCGTCCCGGCGCGGGCGAGCAGCGCCAGCAGCGCCAGCCCGTGCGCGTGCACCCCCGGGCCCTCCAGCGGCCGGTCGCCGGCGCGCACGGTGAGCCCGCCGAAGGTGACGACCCGCACCGGCGCCTCCCCGCGCAGCGCGGCCGCGAACTCCCCAGCCGCGGCGTAGCGGTCGGCCGGCACGCGGGCGAGGGCGCGCCGCAGCGCCCGGTCCACCGCCGCCGGCACCGTGTCGCGCGCCTCGCGGACCGACGGCGCCGCCTCGCGCAGCCGCCGCGCCATGATCGACCGCGCGTTAGGCCCGGTGAACGGCGGCTCCCCCGCCAGCATCTCGTAGAGCACGCACGCCAGGCTGTACACGTCGGAGCGCGCGTCGAGCGTCCGCTCCCCGCTCCCCTGCTCGGGGCTCATGTAGGCCGGCGTGCCGATGGCGATCCCGGTCTCGGTGAGCGACCCCGACCCCGGCTCGTCGAACGCGCAGGCGATCCCGAAGTCGGCGACCATCGCGTGCAGGCGGTCGCCGGCCTCCGAGAGCATGATGTTCTCGGGCTTGATGTCGCGGTGCAGCACGCGCTCGGCGTGCGCGTGGTCGAGCGCCGCCGCGACCTGGCGCGTGATGCGCAGGGCGTCCTCGATCGGCAGCTGCACCCGCCGCCGCAGCAGGTCGCGCAGCGACCCGCCGTCCACCAGCGGCATGACGTAGAACAGCCGCCCGCCGCCCGCGCTGCCGCGTGGCTCCCCGGCCTCGCCGGAGTCGAACAGCGGCAGGATGTGCGGGTGCTGGAGCCGCGCCGCGATCTCGATCTCGGCGAGGAACCGCCGGTGGTCCACCGCCGACCCCACCGCCGCGTGCAGCACCTTGAGCGCCACCCGCCGCCGGTGCTTCTGGTCCACCGCCGAGTACACCGCCGCCGATGCGCCGCGCCCGAGCTCGCACTCGATCCCGTAGCGCCCCGCGAGGGCGCTCCGAAGAAACGCGAGATCGTCGGCCGCGAACGGCAGCGATCGAGGCTCCAGGCGGCGGTAGCTCACGCTACACAATTGGCGTTAATCGCCCAGGAGGCAACTGCCAAAGGATGGGGGTCTTTGGGAGGGGACTGCTGCGGCCCTTCGCTTCGCTCAGGGCCGTGCGCGCCCCTAGGCGCGCGTAGCAGTCCCGCGGGCGGCCGTGCCGCCCAGCAGTCCCCTCGACAAAGCCTCTTCCATTTCCCTCGCCGTGCGGAAGCGGTCCGCCGGCAGCCGGGCCAGCGTGCGGGCGATCGCGCGGTCGAGCTCGTCCGGGACGCTGTCGCGGGCGTCGAGGATCGACGGGGCGGGGCGCGTGAGCTTGCGGCTCACCAGCAGCGACTGGCTCCCGCCGCCGAACGGGGGCTCGCCGGCCAGCATCTCGTAGAGGATGCAGCCGAGGCTGTAGAGGTCGCTGCGCTCGTCGGCCACCACCTCGCCGGCGAGCTGCTCGGGGCTCAGGTAGGCCGGGGCGCCGATCGTGACCGCGGTGGTGGCGGCCTCGGGGCCGGTGATGGCGCCGTCGAGCGCGTCGAGCACGCCGAAGTTCGACACCACCACGCCCGCCCTCGTCAGGCGGAGGTGCTTGGGGCGCAGGTCGCCGTGGCGCACGCCGCGCTCGTGCGCGTAGGCGAGGGCGCCGGCGACGTCGGCGGCGATCGCCACGGCGTCGGCCACGGGGAGCTGGCGCTCGCGGGTCAGCCGGTCGCGCAGCGTCTCGCCGTCCTCCACCGGGTCGGTGGCGAAGTAGACGACGTCGCCCGCCGCGCCGCAGTCGCGCGGCGCGGCGACGCGCGGGTCGCTCAGCGCGCCGAGCCGCTCCAGCACGCCGAGCACGCGCGAGCGCGCCGCGGGCGCCCCGAGCCGCGCGCGCAGCACGTGCAGCTCCACCGGGCGCGCGTCGCGGCGGTCGTGGGCGGCGTAGGTCACGACCATCGTCGACTCGCCCGACTTCGCGCCGATCCGGTAGCGGGCGCCGAGCGCGCGGGTGAGCTCGTCCGCCTCGCCCGCGCCCGGCGCGGCGGCCGGCGCCGAGCGCCCGGCCGAGGGCGGCGGAGCGGCAGCAGCCCCCGCCGCCGTCGGCGCGACCGGGGCGCCCGAGCGCAGCCGCGCGATCCACCGCTCCACCGCCGCGTCGGGCTCGGCGTCCAGCTCCTGCCTGACGAGGGAGGCGTGCAGGGTGGCGAAGTGCAGCGCGCCCGCGCGGTCCCCCGACGCCACCAGCGCCTCGACCAGGCCGAGCGCGGCCCGCGTGCTCAGCGGCTCGGCGGTGGCGAGGCGGCGCCACCACTGCGCCGCCGCCACGTGGTCGCCGCGCGCCGCCGCCGCCCCGGCGAGCGCCTCGAGCGCGCCGGCGTACTCGCGGGCGCGCCGCGCGCGCTCCCCCTCCTGCCACCGCTCGAAGACGTCGCTCCCCTCGCCGGCGCCGAGCCGGAAGCCGTCGAGGAAGGGGCCGCCGTAGAGCCGCGCCGCCTGCTCGTGCGACCCGCGCTCCACCGCCTCCTCGAACTCGGCGACGTCGCTCGTCAGCACGGCGGGGTTGAGCTGGAGCGCCGCGGTGCCGACGAACAGCTCGTCGCTCCCGAGCGCGCGCCGGAGCGCGTGCATCGCCTGGTGGAGCGAGTGCCGCCCGGCCTCGGACTCGGCGTCCGGCCACAGGTTCGCCACGAGCTTGTCGCGCGAGATCCCGCGCCGCCCGGCCGCCGCGACCAGCGTCAGCAGCGCCAGCCGCCGCCGCTGGCTCGCCGGCCCCGCGTGCGCCCGCCCGTCCTCGAGCAGCGCCAGCCCGCCGAGCGTCGTCAGGCGCAGCACGTCCGTAGCGACTTGAGACATGCGATCATCACCGAGAGAGAATGTGGCCCGCGGAGGGTAGTGTCCAGACATCAACGGCAACGGCTTACCACGGAGCGATCCGTGGTCATCCGTGCTTCCTATCCGTGGTCATCCGCGGCCAATGCCCTCACTCTCCCCCGCCCCGAGCTCCGGCGCGGGCGCACGGGCGGGGGCGGCGGGAAGGCGGGGTGCGCCACGAGGGCGTCGATCTGGGCGCAGTGGCGGTCCATGTGGAAGCGCAGCAGCTCGAGGCGCTGGCGCGCGTCGAGCGGGCCGCAGATGGGGTGCGGGTGCACGACGCGGTCGAGGGTGATCCCCACGGCCACCGCGTCGCCGAGCTGCGCGCCGAGTGCCTCCAGCAGCGGCTGGCGGGCGTAGAGGGCGGCCACCCAGTGGTCGAGCGGGCCGCCGGCGGCGCGCGGCCGCGTCGGCGCCGGCGCGTCCTCGCGCTCGCGCCAGGTCGCGCACACCACCTCCTCGATCCGCCGCCCGCGGTGCACGGGCTCGCCCGTCCACGCCGGCCGGCTCCCCCCCCGCAGGGCGTCGAGCGCCGCCCACGCCGCCAGCACGTCGGCCTGCTCGGCCAGCACCAGGTGCTCGACGAGCTGCGCCGCCGACCACGCCTCGCGCCCGCCCTCCGCCGGCGGGGCGAACGCGCCCTGCTCGGCGGACAGGCGCGCCGCGGCCGCGGCGACCCGGTTGCGCGCCTCCGCCGCCTCGTCGATCAGCCGCCAGACCTCGCTCACCCGCCACGCCCCGGTCACGGCCCCGGCCGGCGGCCGGCCACGTTAGGCATCGTCCGCCTCCGGCAGGAGCAGGTGGCGCGGGTCGAACGGGTCGTTGCGGACGATCGGGCGCCCCGACGCGTCGAACCACTGCTCCCGCGGCCGGTCGTAGTACAGCTCGATCCCGTTGCCGTCCGGGTCGCGCAGGTAGACCGAGACCGTGCCGCCGTGGTCGGCCGCGCCGTCCAGCGGGTAGTCGTGCTCGACCAAGCGCTGCATGGCCCGCGCGAGCGCCGGCCGGTCGGGGTACAGGAGGGCGAAGTGGTGCAGCCCGGTATAGCCGGCCGGCGCCGGCGCCCCGCCCGCGCTCAGCCAGGTGTTGAGCGCGATGTGATGGTGGTAGTCCCCCGCCGCCAGGAACACCGCCTGGAGCCCGATCGCCGGCCCGTCCACGGTCACGGTGAAGCCGAGCACGTCGCGGTAGAACGCGGTGGCGCGCGCGAGGTCGGCGACGCGCAGGTGCACGTGCCCCACCCGCACGTCGAGCCCGCTGGCCTGGGCCGCCGCCCGCTTCGCGGCGCCGGGGGCGGAGGGACTTCGTATGGCTGCTCGGCTCACCCCCTCGGGCTGCCGGGATTTTGTCTGGAACATTGCTGGGAACCTCCGCGCCGTACCGTCGCCCGCGCACACGCGCCGCCCCGGCGCTCGGCGCGCGCGTCGAGGCGGGTTGCCCCGAACGGCGGGACATCGACGCGCCGAACGTGCAAGGGGAAGGTCATCGGCGGCTCAAGCGGGGCTCAATTGCGGGACGCGGAACGCGGGGTGCGGGATGCGGGACGGGGGATGGGATGCGTACGGGACGGTCGCGTCGGCGGTGGGACGGTTCGTGATCGGGATGCCGGAGGGGCGTCGCGCGCGACGCCCCTCCCACGTCCCGGCCGCGGTGCCCGCCTCGCACCACGCAACCGTCCATGCCCGTCCCGCATCCCCCATCCCCCATCCCGCGTCCCGCCTCCCGGCCGTTTGGAACCCCACCCTCGCCGAAACAGTATTGCCTACGCGGCCCCGAGACTCCTGGCCGCCTCGAGTCGTCTACCTGTCGTCATGCGATCCGTCGTCATCTTCGCTCGGCTGCTGCCGTTCGTCCTGTCGTTCGTGCGCGACCAGCGCCGCTGGCTGGTGGCGGGGGCTCCGCCGGTGCGGACGCCCGAGTTCCACCGGCGCCGCGCCGAGCGCTTCGTGGCCGTGCTGGCCGCGCTGGGGCCGACCTTCGTCAAGCTCGCGCAGATCTTCGCGGCGCGCGCCGACCTGGTGCCCGAGCCGTACCTGAGCGCCCTCGGGACGCTCACCGACCAGGTGCCGCCGGTCCCGATCGAGGCCGTGGAGCGGGTGATCGCCGAGAGCTACGGCGGCGCGACCGTGGACGCGCTGTTCGAGCGCTTCGACCGGACGCCGCTCGCCGCCGCGTCGCTCGGGCAGGTGCACCGGGCGCGGCACAACGGCGAGGAGGTGGTGGTGAAGGTGCTCCGACCCGGCGTCGAGGCGCTCGTCGCGTCGGACGTGCGGGCGGCGCAGCGCATCCTCGAGCCGCTCGCCCGCCGCTGGCCGAACCGCCACGTGGTCGCGCTGCGCACGGTCGTGGCCGAGTTCGGCAACCGGGTGTTCGACGAGATGGACTTCCGGAAGGAAGCGGCACACGCCGCGGCGATCCGCCGGAACTTCGCCGGCCGCTCCAACATCGTCGTGCCGCGGGTGATGGACGACATGACGCGCCAGCACGTGCTCGTCCTCGAGTTCATGGAAGGGCGCCGCATCGACGCGCTCGGGAGCTGGATCGCCGAGCGGCAGGTGGACCCGCGGGCGGTCATCCGGACGGTGATGGAGCTCTACATCCAGATGATGCTGGTGGACGGGCTCTTCCACGCCGACCCGCACCCGGGGAACCTGCTCGTCTCGCCGCGCGGCCAGCTGATCGTGCTCGACTTCGGCATGGTGGTGCGCGTGCCGCGCGAGACGCGCCTCGAGCTGGTGAACACGGTCTTCGCGGCGATCCGCAAGGACGTCGAGCGCATCATCCGCGGCTTCCAGGCGCTCGGCGTCATCGAGGCGAACGCGGAGCTCGACCCGATCCGCGAGCTGGCGCACCAGCTCCTCGCCCTGGCCGAGATCCGGGCGACGGTGCCGGAGAAGCTGGAGATGCTGCTCACCGACGAGATCATGCAGGCGCTCTACGACGCGCCGGTGACGCTGCCGAGCGACATGGTCTACTTCGCGCGCACGGCGGCGCTGATCGAGGGGCTGGGCACGCGCTACGACCCGTACTTCAACGCGGTCGACTTCGCGACGCCGATCGCGCTGCGGATGCACGGGCGCATCATGGCCTCGCTGCGCGGCGACCAGCCGTCGGTCGCCGGCACCAGGCGCGACGACTGGGCCGCCGCGCTCGGCGGCTTCCTCGGCACCGTCGCCGGCGCGTTCGTGCGCGGCGCGCGCGAGATGGCGGCCGCCTTCGCCGAGGCGCAGCTCGACACGCGCCGCACCGGCCGCGTCCTGCCGCCGCCGGCGCCGGACGTCGAAGAGGTAAAGGCCGAGCGGCGTCTGGCTCTACCGGCGGCGACCTGAAAGGTTTGAACCGCGGAGGACGCGGAGGGCGCTGAGGACTGCCGCTCGGGACATTTCGCATCCCGAGCGGCAGTCCTCAGCGCCCTCCGCGTCCTCCGCGGTTCAATCTCTCAAGGGTTGACGGCACGGGATGCATGTGGCAATATACGTAAACGATACGTTACGCACTTTCCGATGCCCCGAGCCCAGGCCAGCACCGACCCCTTCTACGCCGTCGCCGACCCCACGCGGCGTGCGCTGCTCGACCGGCTGCGGGAGGGGAACGCGCCGGTAGCGGTGCTCGCGGCGGGGTTCGCGATGAGCCGCCCCGCGGTCTCGCGGCATCTGCGCGTGCTGCGCGACGCGCGGCTCGTGCGCGAGCGGCGCGGGGGCGACGACGGCCGGCAGCGGGTGTACGAGCTGACGCCGGCGCCGCTGCGCGAGGTGGCGCAGTGGGCCGCCAGGTACGAGGCGTTCTGGCCCGCGCACCTCGCCCGCCTCAAGCACCACCTCGAGGGCACCCACCCACCGGAGGAGGACCCGACGCCATGACGCAGCTTGCCGAGCCGACGACGCCGCCGCCGCGCGTCGTCCGCACCGTCGTCGACATCGCCGCGCCGCCGGCGCGCGTCTTCGAGGCGCTCACCGACCCGCGCCGGCTGGCCGCGTGGTGGGGCGGGGGCGGCGCGCGCGTGCTCGACTGCGACGCCGACGTGCGCCCAGGCGGGGCGTGGCGCGTGCGCACCGCGGAGCCGCCTAACGGCGCCGAGCGTGAGGCCGCCGGCGAGTACCGCGTAGTGGACCCGCCGCGCCGCCTGGAGCAGAGCTGGCGCGCCACGGGCGACGAGGGCCCGTCGGTGGTGCGCTACGACCTGGAGCCGCTCGACGTGGGCGGCGCTGACGGCACGCGCCTCACCGTGACGCACACGGGCCCCTCGGCGCCCTCGGCCTGCGCGACGCGCATGCAGCTCACGCGCGCCCTGGCGGGCCTCGGGCATCGCGTCCGGCCCATCTGGTGCGGCGCCCCGACGCGGCGCGCCGCCCGGGCGGCGCGCCGCGCCATTCACACCGCCATCGCCTGACGA
>Ga0126308_10001193_pt1 | contig 10055 bp, 7 predicted proteins | sample Plot55_FD_92533 | JGI IMG/M metagenome (GOLD analysis project Ga0126308, IMG submission 92533) | Serpentine soil microbial communities from UC McLaughlin Reserve, CA, USA - Plot55 | ecosystem: Environmental > Terrestrial > Soil > Grasslands | place: USA: UC McLaughlin Reserve, Lake County...
CCGCCGCCCCCGCCCCCGCCTCGCGCGGGCGGCCAAGCGTCGAACGACCGCCAGCGCTTCGCCCCCGCGTCGTACAGGTACGCCTCGCGCGCCGCGCCCTGCCCGGGCCGGTCCTTGAGCCAGTGCGCGAACCACGGCGCCTCGACGTCGCGCAGGTACTCCTCGGACGTCCCGGGGTCGACGACCGGCATCCGGCGGTCGGGGCGCCGCCAGCCGCCGTGATTCCAGGGGCCCATCACCAGCGCGCTGCGGCGCGCCGCCGAGTCGCCGCGCTCCAGCGCCGCGTAGGTGGCGAGCGGGCCGAAGCGGTCCTCCTGGTCCCACCACCCGCCGACGGTGAGGGTCGGCACCGCCGGCGCCGTCAGGCGGCGCTGCACCGCGCGGGCCCGCCAGTAGGCGTCGTACGCCGGGTGCTCGACGAACGCCCGCCAGGTCGGCACGCGCCCGCGGAAGTACGCCGAGTCCACCCCGCCTAACGCGCCGAGCCGCAGGTACCAGTCGTAGGTGTCCCAGGCGCCGATCGGGAGCGGCGCCGAGCCGTCGCGGCTCAGCTCCATGTCGCCCGCGTACTCGAAGCCGTAGGAGAGCCGGAACGCGCCCTGGTGGAAGAAGTCGTCGCCCATCCAGACGTCGGTCATCGGCGCCTGCGGGGAGACGGCGCGCACGGCCGGGTGCGGATTCAGCCCGGCCATCGTCGCCAGGAAGCCCGGGTACGACACGCCCAGCACGCCGACGCGGCCGCTGTTGTTCGGCACGTTGCGGAGCAACCACTCCACCGTGTCGTAGGCGTCGGTGCTCTCGTCCACGCCCCGCGGCTCGGAGGCCGGGTCGTGGAGTGGTCGGGTCATCCGGAACTCGCCCTCGCTGCCGTAGCGGCCGCGGATGTCCTGCGACACGAAGATGTAGCCGTCGGCGGCGAGGAAGCGGTAGTCGTTCCTGACCGCGGTGTCGCCGGCGATGCCGTACGGCGTGCGGGTGAGCAGGAACGGCAGCGCGCCGCGCGGCGCGGCGGGCTCGCAGACGCTCGTGTTGAGGCGCACGCCGTCGCGCATCGGGACCATCACGAAGCGGCAGCGGTGCGCCGGCGGCGGCGCGTCCTGCGCCAGCGCCGGCCGGGACGCGGGCGCGAGTGCGAGCGCGAGTGCGAGCGTGAGCGCTGCCATCGCGGCGAGCGCCGGTGCGCGGAGGGGGAGCACGCGGGCGGTCTCCTCGGGTGTGAGGTGGGGCTACGGCGAGTGCGGCGTGGCGCAGAGGCTGTCGGCCGGCGTGCCGACGCCGCGCCAGACCTCGATCGAGAAGATGCGGGCGCTGTCGGCGACCGGGCGCGCGTCGAGCGGCCACTGGCCCACCATCGCGGGCGTTCGCTCGCCGTAGTCGAGCACGAAGCCGAGGTGCGGGTAGCGGCACAGGTACGCGCGCACGCCCTCGGAGTCGTCGCGCTGGTCCGCCGTCACGAAGCCTCGGCCGTAGCGCTCGCGCAGGTCGCCGACCGTGCGCGGCAGCAGCCCGCCGTCCGGAAGCCGGACGCTGTCGCCCGACGCCTCCCAGGCGTCCGCCGACTCGGCCATGCGCAGGGAGTCGCCGTAATCGTAGTCCGTCTGGCCGGCGACCAGCGTGGCGCCGCCGAATCGGAAGACGCGCGCCGGGGACTGGCTCCCCCCGTGGGCGAACAGGTCGACCGTGCTGCCGGGGCAGCGCGCGACGAGCGCCGAGATCGGCGCATCTGCCGGCAGGCCGGCGAGCGTGTCCGGCGTGACCACCACGCCGCGCGGCGGCGTCAGGCAGAGTGAGTCGGCCGGCGTGGGCGGCGCCGCCGCCGCGGCAACGGTCTCGGCGGGGCGCGTCGCGAGGGAGTCGGGGCGTGCGTCGCGCCCGGAGCAGGCCGCCGCGACCGCGAGCGCGCCCGAGAGTGCGTACCGGTTCATGCGCCCGTCTCCGCGAGTGCGACCGCCCAGCCGGAGTCGAAGAGCCCGGGGCCCTGCGGCTCGAACCCGGCCAGGCGGAAGCCGCCGGCCGCCAGCTCCGCCTCGACCTCGGCGCGCGTGAAGCGGTGGACGAAGTTTGGCGCCAGGTCGTCGCCCAGCTCCACCGGCTCGTCGCCGCGCAGCCGCCGCACGGCGCCGGCGACCATCCGGACGACGCGGAAGCGACCGGCGTCGAACGGGCGGGTGAAGAAGGAGATGAGGAGCGGCGCGCCGTCGCGCAGCCGCGGGCGGATGCCGCGGAGGAACGCGACCCGCCGCTCCCGCCCGGCGATCAGCATGTAGACGCTCCACCCCGCGAGCGCGGCGTCGTACGGCCCGCCCTCCGGCGGCGCCTGGTCGCGCGGGAGGAAGCGCACCGGCGCCGGGCGGCACCCTTCGCGCGGGAGGAAGTCGAGCGCGAACGCCACCAGCTCCGGGTTGCACTCGAAGCCCTCCACCGCGTAGCCCCGCCCCGAGAGCGCGAGCATCTCGCGCCCGCCGCCGGCCCCCACCACGAGCAGCGAGCCGCGCGGCGGGAAGTGTGCGGCGATGGCGCGCTCCTCCCAGTCGAAGAGGCCGCGCCGGTTGTGGGCGTCGCTCCGGAACATGCCCGACCCGTCGTAGAATGAGGCGTCCACGGCGTTCAGGTCCTCGCGCGACATCGCGCCGAGCCAGAGCCCGGTCCACACGGCGTCGACCGCCGAGACCGCGCGCCGGAACCCGACCCGCGCCGGCAGGTAGAGGCGCGCCCGCGCGCGCGGCGGTGCCACGACCCGACTCAGGGCACCGGGGCCCACTCGGGGTGGAGCGCCCACTGGCCGGTCGGGACGTGCGTGAGCCGCGTCAGCTCGCCGCCGGCGGTCGACATCACCACGATCTCCGACCCGCCGTCGTCGATCCCGAGCGCCGTCCGCCGGGGCGCGAACGCGATGCGCCCGCCGTCCGGCGACCAGGAGATCTGCGTGTTCGCGTCGATCGGCGTGATCTGCCGCTGCCCCGAGCCGTCGGCGTTCGCCAGGTAGACGCCCGAGCGGGTCCGGGCGCCGTAGAACGCGATCTGCCGTCCGTTGGGCGACCAGCGGCCGTAGAACGCGTCCGCGATCAGCTCCCGCTTCCCGGTGCCGTCGGCGTTCACGACCCAGAGCGCCTCGCTGAGCAGGTACAGCAGCCGGGTTCCGTCCGGCGACCACGAGGGCGTGAAGGGGGAGCCCGGACCGACGAACGGGGTGAGGCCCGTGCCGTCCAGGCGAATGGACGCGTAGCCGCCCGTCGAGCCGTCGTACACCGTGAGCGCGGTGTCGCGCGGCGCCCACGTGGGGGCCTGCAGGTCGCCAATGGTGTGCAGGCGCGTGACGTTGGACCCGTCGGCGTTCATGACGTAGATGCCGAACGCCCTCGCCGCCGCGTCGAAGCCCCCGAACACCAGACGCCTGCCGTCCCGCGACCGTCGCGGCGGGCTGCACATGAGCACGGACGAGGGCACCATCTGGTGGCTTTCTCCACCGTCGGCCGTCATCCCCCAGATCTCGGAGCAGCCGTTGCGGCTGAGCTGGGGATTGATGCCGAACACGATGGCGTTCCGGCCGTCGGGTCGGGTCGGCCCGTCGTGGCAGGCGGCCGCGACGGCCGCCGAGGCGGCGGCGAGGACGAGGCGGGCGAGGCGCAGGTACGGCACGGGGGTGGGGGCAGGGGGGAGGTCGCGGTGGCGGCGCGCGCCTAACGTTACAGGCCGCCTACCGCCACCGAAAGATCCGGAGCGCCAGCACGAAGCTCCCGACCATCCACGCGGCGACGATGGCCAGCTCGCCGGCGACCGCGCCCAGTCCCGCGCCCTGGAGCATGTTGGCCCGCAGCGCGTCGTTCACCGCGGTGAGCGGGAGCGCCTGGATGAACGGCTGGAGGACGCGCGGGAAGTTCGCGGCCGAGAAGAAGACGCCGGAGAAGACCCACATCGGCATCATCACCAGGTTCATGAGCCCCGACGCGCCCTCGACCGTCTTCGCCCGCGACGCCACCAGGAGCCCGAGCCCGCTGAAGCCCAGCGCGCCGACGAGCGAGACCAGCACCAGCACCGCCAGCGGCCCGCGCGCCGGGACGCCGAACGCCAGCACGCCGAAGCCGAGCAGCGCCCCCACCTCCAGCACCAGGAACGCGAGGCGCGAGATGAGGAACGACATGAGGTACTCCACCCGCGACATCGGCGTGGCGACGAGCCGCTTCAGCAGCTTCTTGTTGCGCGCCGAGACGATCGCGTAGCCGACGCCCCAGATCCCGCTCCCCATCAGGTTCATCCCCAGCAGCCCGGGGATGAAGAAGTCGATGTAGCGCGAGCCCGGCTCGCTCACCTTGCGCTCGGCGACGGCGACGGGGTCCGCGCGGCCGGCGGCGCGCTGGAGCGCCTCGTCGGCGAGGAGGCGCGCGGTACGGGCGTCGGGGCGCGTGGGGTCGTAGTGGTACTCCATGCGCTTCGCATCGCGCGGCACGACGACGAGCGCCACCCGGCCGGTGCGGAGCGCGAGCTCGCCCGCCGCGCTGTCGAGCACCTCGGCGACGAGCCCGCTTCCCGAGTCGCCGAGCGCGGCCGCCAGCTCGCGCGACGGTGGCGCCTCGTGCCCCGCGTCCGCGGCCCCCGCCACCACGGCGACGTGCATGACATCGGGCGGACGGTGCCGGAACGCGATCCCGAGCCCCGCCGCGAGCAGGATCGGAAAGACGAACGTCCAGAACACCGCCTCCGGCTCCCGCAGGAACTCGCGGAATCGGACCAGGGTGAGCTGGTAGAGGGACGACTCGGAGAGGCGGGACATGGGCGAAAGAACGCATCGCGGCTGGCAGGGATGGAAGGGACGACGGGGATGAAGCGCCAGAGCGCTTCATCCCCGTCGTCCCTTCCATCCCTGCCAGCCCGACTACTTCGCGACCGCCACCCCTGCCAGATGCTTGAACCTCGTCTCGCCGAGCTCCTGGAGCCGGGCGATCATGACGCGCACGAGCGGGAGGTCGAGGTCGGTGTGGACCAGGCCGCGGGTGGCCTTGAAGAGCTCGACGGCCTCGGTCGCCGAGCGGGCGGCGGTGATGCCGCGGCGGCCCATCTCCTCCTCCAGCACCCGCGTGCGGTTCCAGATCTGCCAGCAGTGCAGGAAGCCGTCGGTGGTGTCGGTGGCGATGAGCGTCTGCGCCAGCTCCAGCAGGCCGAGGTCGGCGCCCAGCTCCTCACGCCGTGAGTGCGCCGCCCAGGTGAAGTCCACCTCGGGGGTGCAGTGCTGGGCGACGAACTCCCAGTAGTTGCGGGAGGGGAAGATCTCCTCGAAGACGATCCGGTGCCCGGCCACGAACTCGCACCACCCCTTGTGGCCGTCGATCCAGACGGGGTTGAGGAGGTAGTTGAGCGCGTTCCCCTCGATCGGCGGCTGGTCCGCGGGCCAGTCGCGGTGGAGGAAGTCGTCCACGCGCTCCCCGCTGGCCAGCGCCGCGCGCCCGCAGTGGTCGCGGCAGGCCCGGCGCGCGCTGACCCACTGCCCGGGACTCTCTCGCGAGAGGTCGCGCGGCCGCGGGTCGCAGACGAAGCACGACTTGGAGTTAGGGGCGTCGGGGCTCATACTCTGGGAGAGTAACTAGCGGCGCAAGGGGAGTACCAGGGGGGTAGTGGGTCAGTTTGAGGCAACGACAACTGCAACGGCAACGGCAACTGCATTTTGACAGGATGCACAGGATGGTGGACAGGATGAGGGCCGCTCGGGATGCATTCCGGTGCCCGTCATCCTGTTCACCATCCTGTGCATCCTGTCAAAATGCCGTTGCCGTTGCCGTTGCCGTTGCCGTTGCCGTTGCCGTTGCCGTTGCCGTTGCAGTTGTCGTTGCCGTCGCCGTCGCGGCGGCTGCCCTCGAACTGACCCACTACCACCGGGGGTGAGACCAGACGGGCGGGCCGTACGGCGTTGCCAGTGGTCAGTTGCCGCAGTTGCCGGTTGTCAGTCGAGAGTTCCCAGTTCCCAGTAGCGCTGAGCATCCCGGATGCCTGGTGCTACTGACGACCGAGCACTGAGCACTGACGACTGACAACTCCACTACTGACCACTGACAACTCGCCGTTCCCCCGGAACACGGAGCTCTACTCCTCACGGAGCCCCCGCCCCGTCAGCGACACGAACACATCCTCCAGCGTCGGCGAGTGCGTCCGCAGCTCGGTGAGGGTGGCGCCGCGGCGGGCGACCTCGGCCAGGAGGGCGGGGACCGCCAGGTGGACGGCCTCGGCCTGGAGCTCGTAGCCGCCGTTCACCGCGCGCGCCGAGCGGACGCCGGGGAGCGCGGCCTGGAGCGCGGCCGGGTCGAGGGCGGTGCCGTCGGCGAGCGCGAACCGCACCACGTGCTCGGCGCCCAGCGACGCGATCAGGGCGCGCGGCGTGTCGAGCGCGATCACGCGGCCGTGGTCCACGATCGCCACGCGGTCGCACAGCCGCTCGGCCTCGTCCATGTAGTGCGTGGTGAGGACCACCGTGCGCCCCGTGCTCTTGAAGCGCTCCACCAGCTCCCAGAGCTGGCGGCGCGACTGCGGGTCGAGCCCGGTCGTCGGCTCGTCGAGGAAGAGGAGCTCGGGGTCGCCCACGAGCGCGCAGGCCACCGCGAGCCGCTGCTTCTGCCCGCCCGAGAGCGTGCCGACGCGGGCGCGCCGCTTCTCCTCGAGCTGCACCGTGCCGATGACCTCGTCCACCGTCAGCCCGCGCCGGCCGTAGAAGCTGCGAAAGAGGGTGAGCGTCTCCTCGACCGTGAGCTTCTCCGAGAGCTGCGTCTCCTGGAGCGAGATCCCGAGCCGCGCGCGCAGCGCTGCCGCGTCGTCCGACCATCGCATGCCGAGCAGCTGCACCTCGCCCGCGTCCGGCGCGGTGAGCCCCTCGCACACCTCGATCGTGGTCGTCTTCCCGGCCCCATTCGGCCCCAGCAGCCCGAAGCACTCCCCGGCCCGCACGTCCAGGTCCACCCCGGCCACGGCGACGACGTCTCCATAGGTCTTCCGCAGCCCGCGAACGAGCAGCGCGGGCGCGGCGGTGGGTTGCGCGGGCATGGGGGAATCTTAGCATGGTGCGAACCGCTGCGATGCAGCACGCAGCACGCAGCACGCAGCACGCAGCACGCAGCACTCGTTACCCCCCCGTGCCGTCGATCGTCGTCATCTGTTCTGCCCTCTCCCCTCCGGCCTGCCCGCGTTTCTCTCCATGCATCATTCGGGATCGTCGATCGTTCGCCGCGCGCTGGCGCTGGCGCTGCTGTCAGTGGGCGCGGCGCGGGGCGGGGCGCAGACCCCCGCCGAGCCACAGCCGTCGGGCGGCACGGTCTCCGGCTACTTCCAGGTGATCTGGGGGGACCCGCGCTCGCAGCGGGGGGAGGAGGGGCGGCGGGTCTACGCGCTGTTCGGCGACGACGGACGCTTCACGATGCTCGAGATGAGCGACGCCCAGGCCGCGGGCTTCGGCGGCGTCGCGGCGATGAATGGGCGGCGCGTCTCGCTGCTCCTGGGCGACGCGGTCGCGGGCGAGCCGTCGTCCGCGGGCTCCGCGCCGCGGCTCCGCGTGCGCGCCGTGCAGCGCGTCGAGGCGCCGGCCGGCCTGACGCGGCGGACGCTGCGCGTCGAGGCGATGTCGGCCGCGTCGTCAGGCGGCGTGTCGCGGCTGGACGCGGGGGCGGCGGTGTCGTCGCGCCCGTACGTGACGGTGCTGTGCAAGTTCCCCGACTTCCCGGACTCGACGCCGGCGCCGAAGAGTCACTTCGAGTCGCTGGTCTCGGGCGCGTACCCGAGCGTCGACCACTTCTGGCGCGAGGGCTCGGAGCAGCGCGTGAACCTGGCCGGCAGCGTCGTCCTCGGCTGGTACACGCTGCCGCAGCCGCGCTCCTACTACGTCGCCAACAACAACGCCAACCTCGCGCGCCTGGCCGACGACTGCACCGGCGCCGCCGACGCGGACGTCAACTTCCCGAGCTACGCGGGGATCAACCTCCAGTTCAACACGGTGCTCGACTGCTGCTCGTGGGGCGGCGGCTTCCCCGTGAACCGCGACGGCGTGAGCAAGGTCTACCCGATGACCTGGGAAGCGTCGTGGGCGGCGTACCAGATGGGCACCTGGGCGCACGAGGTCGGGCACTCGTTCGGCCTCCCGCACTCCAGCGGGCCGTACGGGCGGACCTACGACTCGCGGTGGGACGTCATGAGCAGCAGCTCGTGGTACAAGCCCAGCGGCTCCGCGGTGAGCTTCGGCACGCACACCGTCTCCTACCACAAGGACCTGCTGGGGTGGGTGCCGGCGCAGCGGAAGTTCGTCGCCACCGGGAGCCAGTCGGAGGTCGCCATCGAGCGCTCGGCGCTCCCGGGGGCCAACGCCAACTACCAGCTCGCGGTGATCCCGATCCCCTCGGCGCCGGAGCAGTTCTACACGGTGGAAGTGCGCCGCCGGGTGGGGTACGACTCGCCGCTCCCCGGCGACGCGGTGGTGATCAGCCGGGTGGACCCGGACCGCGCGGAGCCGTCGCAGGTGGTGGACCCGGACGGCAACGGCAACACGAACGACGGCGGCGCCATGTGGACGGTCGGGGAGACGTTCCTCGACCGCGAGAACGACATCCGGGTGACGGTGGACTCGGCGAAGGCGGACGCGTTCTACGTCACGATCGCGATGGGGCGCTCGCTCGCCCTCGGCGCGACGGGGCGGCGCGTGTCGATGGCGGCCGCGAGCGGCGCGACCCTCGCCGACTCGGTCGACGTCAGGCTCGGCGCCGGCGCGGGCTGGCGGGCGGCCGGGCGCGCCGGGTGGAGCACGATCACGACGGGGGCCGGCACCGGCGGCGGGTGGCTGCGGTGGGAGCGCCGCGCGGCCGCGCTGGGCCCCGGCCTCTACGTGGACACGATCGAGGTGACGTCGGCCGGCGCGGCGGGGAGCCCGGCGCGGCTGCTCGACACGCTGGAGGTGCTCGCGCCGACCGCGCTCGCCGCCGGACTCTCGGCCCCCGGCCACGCCGACTCGGCGGTCGCGCCGGCCGCGCGCGCGGACAGCGTGCTGGTGCGGCCGGGCGGGCCCGGCGCGGCGACCGCCGCGTGGTCGGCGGCGGCGTCGGCGTCGTGGATCACGCTGACCGCCTCGTCAGGCGCCGGGCCCGGCGTGCTGCGCTGGTCGTGGTCCACGGCGGGGCTCGCGCCCGGGCTCTACGTCGACACGATCCGCGTCACCGTCGCCGGCGCGGCGGGCGGGCCGGCGCCGTTCGTCGCCAGCCTGCGCGTGCTCCCGGCTCCGGTCGCGAGCGCCGGGTCGCCGTCGCACCGCGTGGCCGAGGCCGAGGGCGGGATGGCCGTGGCCGACTCGACCACGCTGCGCTTCAACGACCGCTGGGCGGCCGGCGCGGGGTGGCTGGCGTCGGCGAAGCCCGGGCTGTCGCGCCGCTTCATTCGCGTGCTGACGCCGACCGGCGTCGGCGACGGCGTGGTGCGCTACACGCGCGACGCGGGCACGCTGGCCGTGGGCACGTACGTGGACACGGTGTTCGTGCAGGGGGCGCTCGTCCCCCGGCAGGTGCTGGTCGTCGACACGCTCGACGTGGTCGTCGCCTCGGCGACGCTCGCGCTCTCGGTGGGGTCGCGCCGCGACACGGTGGTGGCGGGCGGGCTCTCGCAGAGCATGGACTCCGTGGAGGTCTACCTCACCGGCACCGGCGCGCGCACGCTCTCGTGGACGACGAGCACGCGCCGCGGCTACGTGACGCTCATGAGCAAGGACGCGTTCTCGCCGATCGGCGGCGGGACGGGGAGCGGCCGCCTGCGCTGGATGCACAAGCCGGCGGGGCTCGCTCCGGGCACGTACGTCGACACGCTCACCATCACCGCCGGCTCGCTCACGGGGCGCGTGCTGGACACGATGGTCGTGGTGCCTGTGCTGACTGTGGCGCTCGACGAGTCGCGGACGGTCGTCGGCCGGCGCACGGAGGTCCTGGTGGGCGTCGGCGGGGCGCGCGCCGCCGACTCGGCGTCGCTCAGGGTGGAGCTGGCGGTGTCTGCGGGGGGCGCGCCCACGTGGTCGGCGACGAAGGTGCGCGCGTGGACCACCCTCG
>Ga0126308_10001194_pt1 | contig 10055 bp, 6 predicted proteins | sample Plot55_FD_92533 | JGI IMG/M metagenome (GOLD analysis project Ga0126308, IMG submission 92533) | Serpentine soil microbial communities from UC McLaughlin Reserve, CA, USA - Plot55 | ecosystem: Environmental > Terrestrial > Soil > Grasslands | place: USA: UC McLaughlin Reserve, Lake County...
ACGCTGCTGGTGCACAAGGGCGCCGAGTACGAGAAGGCGGGCAAGATCCCGGCGTTCAACCCCGAGAGCGACCCCGAGGAGTGGGGCGTGATCCTCGACCTCCTCAACCAGGAGGCCAAGCGCAACCCGGGCCGCTGGACGAAGGTCGCCGCCGAGATCAAGGGCGTGACCGAGGAGACGACGACGGGCGTGCACCGCCTGTACGAGATGATGAAGGCCGGCACGCTGCTCTTCCCGGCGATCAACGTCAACGACTCCGTCACCAAGTCGAAGTTCGACAACATCTACGGCTGCCGCCACTCGGTGGTGGACGGCCTCAACCGCGCCACCGACGTCATGCTCGCCGGCAAGCTCTCGGTCGTCTTCGGCTTCGGCGAGGTGGGCAAGGGGTGCGCGCAGGCGCTGCGCGGCCAGGGCGCGCGCGTCGTCGTCACCGAGATCGACCCGATCTGCGCGCTCCAGGCGTGCATGGAAGGGTACCAGGTGGTGACGATCGAGGACGTGCTCGACACCGCCGACATCTTCATCACGGCGACGGGCAACTTCAACATCATCACCGCCGAGCACATGGCGCGGATGAAGGACAAGGCGATCGTCGCCAACATCGGCCACTTCGACAACGAGATCGACATGGCCGGCCTGAAGAAGATGAAGGGCGTCGAGCGCAACAACATCAAGCCGCAGTACGACGAGTACGTGTTCCCCGACGGCCACTCGGTGCTGATCCTGGCCGAGGGGCGCCTGATGAACCTGGGCTGCGCGACGGGCCACCCGAGCTTCGTGATGTCGGCGAGCTTCACCAACCAGGTGATGGCGCAGATCGAGCTGTGGGCGAACAACGAGGACGGCAAGTACGAGAGGAAGGTCTACGTCCTCCCGAAGCACCTCGACGAGAAGGTCGCCCGGCTGCACCTGGGCAAGCTCGGCGCGAAGCTGACCGAGCTGACGCCCGAGCAGGCGAAGTACATCGGCGTGCCGGCGCAGGGGCCGTACAAGCCGGAGCACTACCGGTACTAGAACGGCCGGGACGTGGGACGTGGGACGCGGGATGAACTGCCCCGGGAGGCTATGCGCTTCCCGGGGCAGTTCGCGTATCGCGCAACGCGTGTCGCGCGTCCGCCGCGCGCTCGGCCACGGTGAAGAGCACCGTCTCCACGTCCTTGCGCGAGCGAACGCCGAGCTTGAGGAGCACGCTCTCGGTGTGATGCCGCGCCGTGTGCTCGCTGATCGTGAGCGACTGCGCGATCTCGCTGTTCGACCGGCGCTGCAGGAGCAGTCGGATGACCTCGACCTCCCGGCCGGTCAGCCGGTAGACCGCCCGCAGCTCCTCGTACCGGGCGTTCAGCCGCTCGGACTCGAAGCGGCGCGCCTCTTCGTCCGGGTACCGCGCCGCGGCCGCGGCGCTCGCGCCCTGCCGGGTGACGGACACGAGTGCTGCCACGCCGAACCCGCAGAGCTCGGGTCCCACGACGGTGCCGCGGATGCGGTAGGCCCGGCCCGCCGCGGCGACCTCGCGCGCGATCGGGCCGCCGGCCGCGCCGCCATTCCCCGCGGCCGCCACGCTCCGGGCGACGTCGCGGATCGCCGCCAGCACCCGGTCGGCGCCCTCCGTCGGCAGCGTCTGCTTGAGCGCCGTGTTCTCGTGCAGCACGCGACCCTTCACGTCGCAGACCGCGAGCGGCTCCTGCCACTCGTCGAGCGCCGCCATCAGCCGGGCGCGCCAGGGGCTCCAGCGCAGATGCATCAGCATGCCGGACTTGAAGGCCGGCAGCACGAGCGCCAGCAGCCCGAGCTGGCGCTCGGTCCTGAGCGAGGCCGAGGCCGCGCGGCGGTTGAAGAGGGCGACCCGAACCCGGGCGCGCAGCGGCCGCAGCGTCGTGGCCAGCCCCACCGTGTCGTGCAGCTGGTTCGGGAGGGCGAACTCGTTGTAGTACTCGCTCCGCGCCAGCTCGTCTGGCTTCCAGAGCATGCGGCGGGTCCACAGATCGATCCCCGTCTTGCGCTGCCGCGCCACCCCGAGGTCGAGGGACCAGTAGTGATTCTGGTACGCGCGGATCGTGCTCCAGTCCATGTGCACGCCGTACATCTGCGTCGACTCGGCCTGCTCCACCACGAACACGGCCTGCTCCGCGTCCACCAGGTCGTGGATGCTCCGCGCGACGGACGCACGCCACAGATCTCCGTCCCGGTGCGCGAGCGGCGACAGCATCACGGACAGCGCCGTACCGAGGCGGCGCGTGTCCTGGGGGGAGAGCGCGGGGTGCATGGACGCACTCATCGAACCGGCACCCAGTAGCTGATCTTGACGGCGAGCACGTTGTCGCCGAGGGCAGTCAACGCGTCGCCCAGGTCCCGCGGGCGGACGAGCGCGCCGCTGGCCCGCTCCGCCCCACGATTCTGCTGCCACACCAGGTACGTCGTGCTCCCCGGTCGCCACTCCCAGCGAAGCACCACGTTACTCCGGAAGCTCAGCGTGTTGAAGTCCCTGTAGGGGAGCTTGAAGCGCGACGCGCCGTCGGTGACGACCGTGGAGTCGCGGCCGAACAGCGCGAGCGTCGTCCCATCCGTGCCGTACATCCGCAGCCGGAAGCTGCCCGCGGCGGGCAGCTCGCCGAACCGGTAGTAGCGTCCGCTCGACGCGAACGGCTCACTGTAGGCCTCCAGCGTCAGGTCGGGTGTCAGGGCGTAATTGAGGCGCAGGCGAGTCGACAGCTCGCTGTGCTCGATGAAGCCGAAGACGTAGCGGACGCCGTAGGTCGTGGCCGGCCCTCCGGTCAGGCTCGTGTAGGACTGACGAGCACCGATGCCGTGGCTGTATTCCGGGTCCGTCGACAGCTCCCACCGGGTGCCGGGCCTGACCGACAGCCCGACGCCGAGCGACCCACTCTGGCTGCCCGCCTCGTCCCCGACGTAGGAGGTCGAGGCCTTCCAGCGCGTCTTGCGCCCCGGGCTGCTCGACAGGTAGAGACCTGCGTCCCACTGCCGCGGCCGCCCCATCAACGGGCCGCCGCGCGTCAGGTTGTCGCTCAGCACGGGGAAGCTGAGTCCCGCCGACAGGCCGCCCGACCAGAAGCTCTTCCAGGTCACGTTGTGGAAGACGGACGCGTAGTTAACCTGCCGCACGCCGTCGTAGTTCCACCCCTGGGCGTAGTCGGCGCCCACGTCCCAGCGGTGGAGGTATGCGCCGGGCTTCGTCTGGCGGAACTGCACGCCACCCGACAGCCCCCACTCGTCGGCGCTGCTGAGCTTCCCCGCGTCGTTGACCTCGAGTCCGGGAGACTTCCCGTAACCACTCGCGCTCCACAGCCAGCGCCCGGACAGCTTCTCGAAGCTGCCGCTCAGGTGATGCCCGTACAGCGACGTTCGTGACGAGTCGAGCCGGACCCGTCGCGCGTCGGGGCGCTGGAAGTAGTGCGCGGCCGCCCGCTGGATGCGCAGCATGGCGAGACTGTCCCCCGCCACCGCGCTCCCCCCGGCGGACCCGCTGAACACGTAGGCGCCCCGGCGGAAGCGCAGGTCCCAGTCGAGCGCGCCGGCGTACGCCCGTCGAGACAGGAGCCGCCCGAGCGGCTCTCCCGGCGCCACGTCGCGCTCCACGCCCGTCGCGATGACGCCGACCGTCGAGCCGGAGCGGCGGTGCTCCTGCTGGAGCCTGACGACGCCGAAGCCGGTGAGCGGCTCGACCTCCGTGGCGCCGAACGCGCCGGCGGTCTCGTCGAAGGTGCGGGCGCGCTCGCGCGCCGTCACCGCGCCCAGGACGCCGACCGACAGTCCGGACGGCAGCCGGCCGGTCACCTTCGCCGCCCCGAGGATCGTCGTACTCGCGAGGCGCTCGGCGTAGTCGCCGCCCGCCTTGCCGTGCGGGGCCTGGCCGATCCGGCGCGAGTAGAAGTAATCGATGCCGCCACTCTTCAGCAGCTGGCTGCCTTCCACGAAGAAGGGCCGGCGCTCCGGGAAGCTCGACTCGAACTCGGTCAGGTTCACCTCCGCCGGGTCGGCTTCGACCTGCGCGAAGTCCGGGTTGATCGTCGCGTCCAGGGTGAGGCTGGGGCCGAGGCCTAGCTTGAGGTCGGCCCCCGCCCGGCCGGCGAGCTCGTTCCGCCGCACGAACGGATTGCGCGGGTCCGGCTGGCCGAGGAGCGTCGCCTCGCTCGCCGCGTAAGGCACCACTTCGACGCGGCGCGACGGCCGGGTGCCGTCGATGCCGACCAGCTCGGCGAAGCGGGAGGCCCACCCGGTCTCCGTCCGCCTTACGAGCACGAGGTAGTCGTCCTCGTTGCGCGCGGGGATGCGGCGGGTCAGGTTGACCCCCCAGCTGCAGCGTTCGCCCAGCGCGCCGCAGCGGTTGAAGCGCAGCTGCGCGAACGGGATCCGGAGCTCCGCCGTCCAGCTCTGGGCGTCGACCGCCGTCTTGGCCGTCCAGACCGGCTCGAAGGAGTAGTCGCGCTTGCTCTCGCGGTCGCTCGGATGGTAGTAGTCCAGCCGCACGCCGGCCGCGGTCACGGCGAACGAGTAGGCGGTGCGGCGGTCGTGCTGCGTGTCGAGCGACACCACCAGCTGCTCCGACGTGCTCTCCTGGTCGCGGCGGGTGACGAGGGCGCGGATCAGCCCCGCCGAGTCGCTGAACATGCGCGCGCCGACGTACAGCGCCTCGTCGTCGTACAGGAACGCGACCTCGGTCCGCTGGCTGGGGGCCTCGCCTTCGGCCGGCTCGCGCTGCGTGAAGTCCGACACCCACGCCGCGCGCTCCCAGGCGGCGTCGTACAGCCGGCCGTCGACGCGTATGGGGAGGCGGCCGTCCACGCGGACCGCCTGCACCTCCCGGCGGGGGGCGGCGGCGGCGGTCGCCGCGCCCTGCGCGCGCGCGCTGCCGACCGGGCCCACCAGCCCGGCCGCGACTGCGATGCGCCACCACGTGCGAGGTGACATGCGCGGGCTCAATGGAGGGCGAGATCGAGCACGTTCGACAGCACCCGCCGGGCGTCGAAGTACGCCTCGGCGATCTCCCGCGCGGACCGGCGGTGCCGCCGGTAATCGGCATCGACCGCGGCCAGCGCCGCGGCGGCCTCGGGGAGCGTGGTGAAGCGGAACATCCCCTCGCCGTTCGGCAGGAAGGCGCTCGGCCCCGTGTGCTGCACCACCACGGGCCGGCCGCTCGCCAGGTAGCAGAGCGTGCGGTCGCTCACCCACGCGTTCTGGAACTTCATGCACGACGGCTTCGCGCAGCTGAACTCGCCGCGCGAGCGCTGGATGTAGGCGCCGTACGTCTCCGGCGTGGCGGCGACCTCGCGCGAGTGCCGGACCCGCCACCCCATCCCCTCGAGCAGCCGGCGCTCCGCCACGTCCTCGGCGTCCGCGCTGAGGTTGAGGGCCAGCTCGAGCGGCTGCGTCGTCAGGCGCGGCAGCGTGGCGAACTCCAGGAAGGAGACGCGCTTGCAGTTGTCGTAGCCGGTGCCCGCGCCGTCCACGATCCACTCGGCCCGCCCCTTGGCGCCGCCGCCCCACCAGCTGGAGACGGTCGAGAACGCGGCGCCGGGGGTGGCGTCGGTGACCGGCCAGAGGTCGAGGCAGATCGGGGGGCGGACGCGCACCCACGGGAGCCCGCAGTCGGGGAAGCGCGCGCCCGGCGTGCCGACGGTCTCGCCGGTGGTGAAGTACAGGTCGTGGCGCGGCACGGCGAGCTGGCCGGCCGAGATCCAGAACTGGAGCAGCCCCGGGTCGATGTCCACCAGCGCGGTCCGCGTGAAGGCGCCCAGAATGGCGGGGTCGATGGCGTAGTGAAAGTTCAGGAGCAGGTCCGCGCGGAGGAACAGCGCGGCCGCCTCGGCGGCGGTGGCGCCAATGAACGTCGGCGCGCCGCCCGCCTCGTCGCCGGACTCGTCGCCGACGTAGAGCAGGACTTTCCCGGCGAGCCCATAGTGCGCCATCCGCCCGAAGAACGTCGAGAGCGCGGCGTCGTCGCGCGCCGGGTCGCCGCCGCGGCGGAAGCGCTCGAGCCAGTACACGTCGCACCCCAGCCGCCGCAGGCCCTGGGCGTACTGCATGTAGACCCAGAAGTGCCCGCCGCCCTCCGGGAAGTTGGCGACGTTCGACGGCGAGATGACGACCGTCGTCATCGTCAGGCCCCCACCCAGCCGGCAGCGCGCTCGGGCGGCGCACCGAGGTCCCGGAAGCTGATCAGCCGGATCTGCCGCTCGCGCAGCGCCCGCCGGACGGCGGGGTCGCAGAGCGTCGCCAGCTCGGTCTGGCGCTCGGCCGTGTAGGCGGAGCGGAGGTCGGGGTCCGCGCAGCCGGGGTGGCAGGCGAGCTCGGTGACGCCCTCGCCGACCTCGGTCTCGAGCACGCGGAGCAGGCCGTCGACGCCGATCTGCTCCGGGTGCGTCTCACCGCCCCACTGGCCGTAGAAGTTGGAGAAGTAGCGGACGGCGCAATGCTCGCGCAGCGGCAGCCCGTTGCGGCGCGCGACCTCCAGGAAGGCCGGCAGCAGGCGTGGGTCGCGGTGCGTGTTGCGGTGCGAGTCGAGATGCGTGGGCGCGTGCCCGGTGAGCTGCTCGAAGCGCCGCAGCTGGCGCTCGAGCTCCGCCGTGCAGCGCTCGGCGTCGGTGACGGCGTCGGTGACGGCGCCGGGCGACCCGGGCCCCGGGTGGGTGAGGTCGGCGTGCAGGCCCACCCCCAGCTCCGGCGCTTCGCGGGGGAGCGCCGCCGCGGCCGCCTCGCTCCACGGCGTGGTGACGTTGAGGCTCGTGCTCGTCACGACGCCGCGGCGATGCGCCTCGAGGATGCCGCGGTTGACGCCGTGGCTGGCGCCGAAGTCGTCAGCGTTCACGATCAGGTATCTCACCATGGCTCACCTCAGCACCGGTTCCATCTCCGTCAGCCAGTCGGCGAGCGAGGCCAGCTCGCCGAACGCCCACTCCCGGTCGGCGTCGCCCCTGGACACGGCGACCGCGGGCCAGATGACCCGGTTCGCCAGCCGCGCGTACTCCGCCGTCGAGAAGAGCCTGTTCAGCACGGGCGACGCGGGCAGCGGCCACCCCGCCCTGCCTAACGCCCGCCGGTAGGAGTCGAGGACCCACGCGCGGTCGCCGTCCGGGAGCCGCGACAGGAACGTCGACAGGTCGTAGCTGGCCGGCCCGACGCCGACCCGGTCCCAGTCGATGAGCCGCGCCCGCGGCCCGTCCGCGGTCGGACGCACGAGTGCGTTCTTCGGCCAGAGGTCGCCGTGGAGCAGCGTCTCGGGCCCCCCGTACTCCGCGAGCAGCCGCGCGCGGTCGCCCCGCTCGGCGAGCAGTCCGCGCAGCGGCTCGAGCAGCCGGTCGCGCACGGCCGCGTGCTCGGCGCTGAGCTCCAGCGCCGGCGCCCGGAGACCCGACAGTGCGCGGAGGGCGTCCCGGACGTTGGAGGCGAACCAGTGAATCCCGAAATCGGTCCCCCAGAGGCGGCACTCGGCGAGGAGGACGTGGTCGGCGAAGCGCGTGTGCAGCCGCGCGATCAGGTCGACCGCCGCCTCGACGTCGGCGGCGTCGGGCGCGAGCTCGTCCAGCGTGCAGTCGCCGAGGTCGTCGTAGAGCTGCCACACGCGCTCGCCGCCCCGCTCGGCGGCGAGCCCCAGCAGCGGCGGCCCGCCCTCCGCCAGCCCCACCGCGGGGAGCCACCGCTCGGCGACCAGGCGGTTGCGGCGGGCCATCGCCGGGTCCGAGCGCTTGACCACGACCGACCGCGCGACGCCGCCCACCTCGAGGCGCAGCCGGTACACGTCGGCGGCGAGCCGGCGCCGGTCCGCCAGCCGCACCGGCGCGCCGCCCCCGCCCAGGCGCTCTGCCAGCAGCTCCAGGAGCTCGGCCGGGTCGGCCCGCTCGTCGTCTCGCTCGTCCCGCTCCAGCGTCAGGCATTCCATGCGGCACCCGCCCTCAGGCCATGCAGACGTCGAGCATGCGCGGCAGGACCCGGCGATAGTCCAGGTGCTCCTCCGCCAGCTCGCGGGCGGCGCGACAGTGCGCCGCGTAGTCGCGGTTGATCCGCTCGATCCCGGCGACCGCTTCGTCGGCGGTGCCGAACGCGAGCAGCCCCCACCCCGTCGGCAGGTGCTGCTCGAACCCCGTGGACTGGGCGAGCACCGGCCTGCCGCTGGCCAGGTAGTGTCCGGCGCGGTCGCCGAGCCATCCTGAGCGCGCCTTCACGTAGGCGTTCTTCGCGATCCCGATCTCCGCCCGCGACCCGGCGATGTAGGCCTGGTACGTGTCGAGGTCGTTGATCCGGCTCCCCTCCGACAGCAGCCAGCCGTTCGACCGCAGGAGCTGGACGCGCGGGTCGTCGTCGCGGTGGCGGCGCAGCGCGATCTCCAGCTCCTGGGCGACCCGCGTCGGCAGCTCGGCGAAGTGCTGGAACTCGGCGTACTTCGACGCGTACCACTCGCCCCGGTAGCACACGTCGCCGAAGCCGCCCCACGACGCGATGGTCGTGAACCGTCGGGCCGCGCCCCCGGGTCCGGGCGACCAGTGGTCCGAGACCAGCAGCGGCGGGAGCGGATGCCAGCGGATGCCGCCGTCCGGGATCGGCGACGCGGGCGTGCCGATGCTGAGCCCCTGCGAGAAGAAGACCTCGTGCCTGGCGAGGCCGAGCTCCTTCCCGTACTCCGCGTACCAGAGCTGCGTGTAGACCGGGTCCTCGTCCACGTAGACGCGGCGCCCCACGCGATCGAGCACGTCGTCCAGCTTCACGTGCCCCGAGATGTTGATGAGCAGCTCGGCCTCGCCGGCGACGGCGCGCAGCGCGTCGAGGCTCATGCCGAGGGCGACACGACCCTGGTCGTAGAGCTGACACGCCTTGCCGGTGAAGCCGAACCGCTCCATCAGCGAACGGAACAGCTCGCGGTTCGCGCTCTGCTCGAACGGGCAGGGCCGGCCCTCCGCGTCGGTGCACCACTTCGGCTCGACCTGCTCGACGTAGTAGACGTCGTGGCCGAGCCGCCGCAGGCCGTCGGCGTAGTGCATGTGGTGCCAGGCCAGCCCCGGCCCGAACGGCGACAGCGAGAGCACGCCGCCCACGATGATCTTCATGGCGCGCCCGCCCGCGACAGCGACGCCTGCGCCTCGCCCACCCAGCGCGCGACCGTGTCCGCCGGAATCGCCCAGCTCGCGGCGTGGGCGAGCCGGTGCATGGTCTTGTGCAGCTCGCAGGCGGCGAGCAGGCGGTCCAGCGCCGCGCCGTCGTCGGGGAGCAGCGGGGTGCCGGCGAGCACGCCGCAGTACTCGGCGCGCATCCGCGCCGCGGCCGCCGGCTCCAGGCCGTACGTCAGGTCCACCAGGTCCAGCAGCCCGCAGCCGACGCCCGCCGTCTCCCAGTCCACGATACTGATCCGGGCCGGCGTGCTCGCCCGGTCGGCGAGCACGTTCTTCGGGGCCAGGTCGTTGTGCACGAGCGTGGCCGGCTGTCGCGCCAGCAGCTCGGCGGCCTGCGCGTAGCGGCCCACGACGCGCGACAGCGCGGCGCGCAGCGTCGCGTCGTACGTGCCGACGACGTCCAGCGCGCGCTCCGCCCACTCGCGCAGGTAGTCCGCGTCGAGCCGGAGCAGGTAGTCGCAGGCCAGGAGCTGCCCGGCGCGCGCGGCGAAGTGCGCGTGGAGCGAGGCGAGGCGCCGGGCGGCGGTGAACCAGTGCTCGAGCTCGTGGTACCGGAGGTCCCAGTCGGGGACGTACTCCAGGAACAGGTCGCGTCGCCGCGCCGCCTCGTCCCACTCGGAGCCGTAGTACCGCACGGCGGGGAGGTCGCGATCCGCCGCCAGCAGCTCCTCGTAGATCCGGGCCTCGCGGTCGCGACGCCGCTTCTCCGGGTGCTCCGCCTGCTCGTCGCCCAGCCGCTTGACGAAGACCGAGCGCTCCCGGCCGCCGCGCAGCGACAGCGACACCACGTCGGCCGGGAACAGCGACGCGAACGGGCTGGGCCGCCGCGTCAGCGCCGCGATCCGCACGACCCGCCCCTCGGCCCGCGTCAGGAGCCGCTCCAGGGTGCGGCGCAGCCGCGCGTCGTCGGGCGCGCCGTCGGACGCGCCGTCG
>Ga0126308_10001195_pt1 | contig 10053 bp, 6 predicted proteins | sample Plot55_FD_92533 | JGI IMG/M metagenome (GOLD analysis project Ga0126308, IMG submission 92533) | Serpentine soil microbial communities from UC McLaughlin Reserve, CA, USA - Plot55 | ecosystem: Environmental > Terrestrial > Soil > Grasslands | place: USA: UC McLaughlin Reserve, Lake County...
AGTTGCTCGAAGCTCTCCTTCAAGGTCTCGACTATAAACGCCAAGTCCTCATCAGTGATAGCCAGTGGCGGTGCGAGGACCAATACGTTGTTGACCCCGGGTGCAGTATCACGGTTGTAGCGAAGGATTAGTCCACTTTCTTTGCAAGCGGAGATAATTTTATCCATCGTACGTGTACTGACTGGCTGCTTGCTCTCCTTATCCTCCACCAGCTCTATCCCGAACAAAAGCCCCCTGCCGCGGATTTCCCCCACGTTGGGGTGGCCCTTCAACTCGGTAAGCTCCTCACGCAGGCGTTCGCCCAACGTCGCAGAGCGACCGGGGAGGTCCTCATCCTCCATGATCTCTAGGTTTTTCACCGCTACAGCGCAGGCGGCAGGATTACCACCGAACGTGTTTACGTGGCGTAAGCGTCCGTACTCCTCAGTCCCTTCAAACTTCTCGAACACCTCCCGCCGAACGGCCGCTGCAGACAGGGGTAAGTAGCCACTGGTCATAGCCTTGCCTATCGTGACGATGTCAGGCTTGACATCGTGGTGATGGTAGCCAAACTTCTTGCCGGTCCGACCAAAGCCGCAGCCCACCTCGTCTACGATCAGAAGCACCCCGGTACGCTCGCACATCCTGGCCACCTCCTCAAGGTAGCCGTCCGGCGGGAGGATGATGCCCCCACCGGTGATGATCGGCTCCACGATCACGGCGGCCACCGTCTCGAGCAGCTCCCAGTTTATTACACGCTCCACCTCTCGGGCGCACTGCAAGTTGCAGGCCGGACGGTCGCTGCAGTACCCGCAACGGTAGCGATCGGGAGGCGCCACGTGCAGAAATCCCGGCGCGAGCGGCTCGTAAAGATACTTACGCTGCGATTGGCCGGTGGCCGCCAGGGAGCCAAACGTATTGCCGTGGTAGCCTCTGTAGCGGGCTATAAACTTATACCGGCCAGACTCGCCATTCTGCGCATGATACTGACGGGCTATCTTGAAGGCGGTCTCGTTCGCCTCAGAACCGGAGTTGGCGTAGCGGATCACGTAGTCGCCGTCTAGCCACTCGTTAAGCTTCTCTGCCAGCTCGATAGCGGGCAAGTGGCCCTGAGTTATAGGGTAGTAAGGCATGGTCTTTAGCTGCTCATAGGCAGCCTGGGCCAACTCTTCGCGGCCGTAGCCGGAGTTAACGTTCCACATGCCGGCCATCCCATCGAGGTAGCGGTTGCCGTCGATGTCCGTTATCCAGGCCCCGTCGGCCTCCGTAACCACCATCGGCGAGGCGCTGGGGTTGTAACCGGCCATGCCGTGCCAGATGTAGCGCCGGTCCCTATCGAGCCATTCTTGGGTCTCTTCTATCATGAATACCCTCCGATCTGCATCTGTCCCTTTCAGCTAAGGGGCTTATCGAGGCCCGCATGTGGTAAGGCAGGACTTAGGGGGCCACCTGTTCGCCGATTAGGTCGCTCCTTGAGGTGTTCAACCCCCTGGCAGGGCCGCATCCTCGACTACGGCGCCCGTCACACCCAAGTCAGCACTCTCCCCCTGCCCGTGTAGCTTCATCCGAGAGCTCGAAGTGTTGTACTCAATGCATCTGAAGGTAGCATCGTCAGCGTAGGGTCCAAACATCATCTCAGTGTTTCTCTGCTTGACGGCGTTGCGCACCGTCCCGAAGTCGAACCGCTCAACAGTCTTCTGCCCAGCTATGAGGCTGCCTCCTTTTCTCCGCTCTCTCTCAAGTGCATCCGGGCTTGCGCACCAGATGTTGTGGCTTGAACGCCCCTAACGCAACCCTAGAACGGACCACATCGCTAAAGAGTTTGCGCCAAGGAGCAGCTCTATCACCCCGACAGCCTCCGTTAGAACCTCCTGCCCGCTTGGTCTGCGGCACGTTCATCCCATGGACACTAGCATAAAGGATACCGACGGTTTTTGAAACGGCCGCAAGCCAAGTACCATCTAAGCTTATCCTCCTTTGCCGGGATCGTTGCGGGACCCGGCGCTTTCGTGTAGGGTGCAAGGGGTACTTGAACATTGCTAGCTGTGCGTGTTCGAGTACCCCACCACGAGTACACGGGAGGCATAGTTGAGCGACACCGACAGGTCCGAGAGTTTGCAGAACACGTACAGTACGGATACCGCGACCGACGCCAAGAGCAGCCAGGAGGTCGCGGAGATCTACGACAACTGGGCAGAGGATTACGAGCGTAGGATATTGAGCTATGGGTACTCTACCCCTGCGGTTGTAGCAGGTTTCCTCTGCCGCTACGTGCGGTCCGAAGACGGTACGGTGCTCGACGCCGGGGCGGGCACCGGAATAACAGGTGCGGTTCTCGCGCCTCTCGGTTACCGGAAGTTGGTCGGCATAGACATCTCCGTAAACATGCTCGAATTCGCCCGCAAGAAGGACGTGTACAAGGACCTGCGCCAGATGGAGCTAGGCGGGCAGCTGGACCTCCCGACTGACGCCTTCGCCGCCGTCGTCTCGACGGGGGTCTTCGCCGCGGGACACGCCCCGCCGAGATCCTTCGACGAACTTATCAGGATTACCAAACCCGGCGGGCACTTGATCTTCAGCGTGCGCACCGACGTGTACGTGGAGGGAGGCTACGAGGAGAAGCAAGGGGCTCTCGAGGGGAAGGGGAGGTGGCTTTTGGTCGAAGCGAGCGAGCCGTTCTCGCACCTGCGCTACGAGGACCCCACCCTCAAGGTACAGGTCTTCGCCTACCAGGTGCTGAACTAGTAGGCGTGCACGCCTCTGCGGCGGAGGTCGTTGCCGGAACCGCATACGCACCGTAGTCAGGGTGCTTTGCGGCAGCGGGATATCAAAAACTTCTCAAACCATGTGTTTCTGGTCTCCCAGTGTCTGGGTCGCGTCCGTCCTGAGGCCAGGCCCGCCGATCGCCATAACATCATCGAGTCCCAGATTATCGGGCCCAGGACCTGAACCGCGGGACCTGGCGGCCGCTCCGCAATACCATCTAGCCGCACATCACTCCCGTTTCGACAATGCCACTTTCATCGTCGGTGCTCTTCTCGCCGGTTTTGCGACGTTTTAGTCGCCGATCCGAAGGTGGACCTGTGGCTTTGACATTTCGGGCACCACCAGCATCTTGGGATCTTTGCCCACGTAGCGGTACGCGTGCTTTACGGCCTCCTCGAAGGTGTTTGTAGGTATACAACCCATCCCTCGGGCGTATCCCGGTGCCTTTGCGCCCGCGATGTAGATCGCCCGGGTGAAGTCGAGGGCGATTCCTCCCATGTACATCAGCTGTAGCCCGTGGAAGGGATGGTAGGCGAATTCGTACCTAAATTTTCGTATGTATTCTGGCTGGCTGCAAAGGTCGTCCGCGTAGCCCTCGATCTCGGCAGCCGTGGTGCATTGCTGAAACAGATCGTAGACTTCCCGGTAAGCAGGGAACCACTCATCGTTGAACCATCCGTCACACACCGAGGCACAGATAACCACGGCACCAGGTTTGAGCGCCCTGGCATTGCGCACTATCGCGGAGCCGATGGCTTGCAGCATTATAACGGGGTTTGATCCCATGCCGGGTCCGTAGTGGAAAGAGCGCGGCATGCCGAGCACCAAAACGTGGGCCTTCTCTCCCTCCATCCCGACCTGCATCCACTCAGCCGCCGCGGACCAACCCGCCTTCTCCACGTCTCTGGTATTACCGGCGAACACGCCAATCTGCCTGGATTGACGATCGAGGGCGGCGTCAACGGTAAAGAAGGGAGCACCTATCGCCTCCTCGATCTTCTCGCCCACCTTGGTGAGCTGATCGCGGAAGTGGCTGTGGGAAGAGGCGGGCACGAAGTCCGCGCGGTGTATTGATTTAGGGGTGTGGTGGCCACGTATAGAACGCCAGGTAGTGAGGCCCGTGGAGGGCGTCTTATACCCGCCGGAGTAACCGCCGTAGGGGTTACCCATAGTGTGGCCGAGTACGATCGTTAGATCCGACTCCACCACATCGCGGTTGACCTCTACCAGATCGCCATGATCCGTCTCGCCCAGTTTTACGATACCGTCGGGGTCTTCAGGGTCCTGGTTGACCAGTCGCTCTCCCCGGAAGCGCTCGACGATCTCAGGCCCAAGGTAAGCCTCGAACTCTTCTAGACGGTTCTTTCGGTGCAATCCTATGGCGCAGACGAGCTTGATGTCCTGCTCGTCTACCCCCGCCGCCGTCAACTCTTCGACAAGCAAGGGTATGGCTACGCGCCGGTGGGCGGTAGCGTGCATACCTCCCTTGACCCTGTCGGGGAAGACGATCACGACCTTCGAGCCGGTCCCGACCTGATCCCTCAAGGGAGGGGAGCCAAGTGGTTCTGCCAGAGCCTGGCGGGTGGCCTCCACGGGATCTTTCAATGGCTTCGGCTCGACGAAGGTTTCGCCGGGCGGCGTTATCACCGCGGTGTCCGGCACCTCGATGTCCATCGCCGAGTCTCCGTACTCGATGCGGACCTGTTTCAAGTGGCTCTCCTCTCTGGATCACTCTCTAGAAATGTTCCCCCGGTAGGGGTTTTAAGCGGGGGAAGGCCGTTCTCTCTACTCAAGTGCTCCAGGAGACGGCCATTACAGCAAACACGGCTCACGCGAAGAGCCTCGTTCATGCGCATATAGGACCCGTCTTTCTTGCTAATACCCCGTCAGCAGCATCGCCCTGGCCTCCTCCACCGTGGCAGGTTCCCGCCCGATCTCGTTTGCCAGACGGACCACGCGCTCAATTAGTTGGGCGTTGCTTTTTACCGGTTCTCCCCTCTTGTAGTAGACCGTATCCTCCAGGCCGGTTCGGACGTTGCCACCCATCGCCATAGCCATCACAGTGGTTGGCACGTGTTGTCTTCCTACCGCGACAACCTGCCACGTCGATCCCTCGGGGAGCTGCTTCACCATGTGGATTAGATTCTCGGGGGTCGCGGGAGCGCCCCCACCGACCCCTAGCACGATGCTGAAGTGCAGCGGTGGGGAGAGCACACCCTCGTCAGCCAGCGCTATTGCGTTGGCGATATGGCTAGTATCGTAAACTTCGATCTCGATGCCCATGATGCCTTTTTGTTTGCATCGCGCCAGGTATTCCACGTTAAACGACATCGGGTGCAAGAACACAACCTCCCCTAGTGCGCTTTTGAAGCCAAAGGTCCCGGCGTTTATCGTGCTCATCTCTGGAGTTGGATCGATGTTGTCCACAAGATTGAAACGCTCTTCGAGCGTCGCGAACCCGACGCTCCCATCTTCGTGACGGCGTACGCCGATCCCGTTGCCGATCTGCCGGATCATCGGCGTCTTCTCGCCGATCAACCGAACCGACTCGTTGTAATACTTTACCTCGGGCGTATTCCGTTCTTCTTCATCACGAACGTGAAGATGGAGAACAGCGGCGCCGGCGTTGTAGCAATCTAAAGCATCCTGGGCCTGCTCTTCGGCCGTTAAGGGGAGGTTCGGATTGGCCTCCCTGCCGTGCTGCCCGCCGGTAATGGCGGCGGTGATTATTACTTTGTCTGTCGACGCAAGATTGGGCTTCATTTCGCTCTCCTCTTTAGTTCTTCTTATAAGGGTTGATTACAACCCGATCCCTACAGGCACACTACTGCTGCTACTACTTCTCCTACCTCTACTCTGCTGCATTGCAGATCTTCGCCTGCAGGCTGCAGCGTACAGGATGCAAGGCCGGTGTCCACGTCGAACTCGAAGCTGCACCGAAAATAAACTTACGCTGGTCACGAACCCGCGACCGTACCCAAAACAGACCGTAGAGCACCGACGAACTGTTCGATCTCGGTTTCCCCGATGGCCGTAGAGAGACACCCCACACCGCGCGGGTCTATCAGGACGCCTTCCTTAAACAGGCCGAGAAAGATCCGGTGCCGGAGGTCGGTGTCGGCGTGCATCGTATCGCGGTAGCTCTTGACAGGTTCGGAGGTCAAATGAATCGCAAAGAGCGAACCGAGGCCGGTTATCTGTGCAGGAAGACCGACGTCATCAAAAGCCGTATATATCTGGCGCCGCAGGGACTCGCCGCGAAGGTCAAGAAGTTGGATTTCCTCCGCCGTGAGCAACTCGAGGGTAGTCGCGCCGGCTACCAGGCTGACAGGGTTCGCGTTGTAGCTTCCGGGATGCGGGATCTGCGGCCCGCCGCTTGAGGGGTCGAACATCGCCATAATCTCGCTTCTTCCTCCGAACGCGCCGAGCGGAAAGCCGCCCCCTATGAGTTTCCCGAGACAGGTCAGGTCCGGAGTTACTCCGTAGTATTCCTGCGCACCCCCGTGCGCGACCCTGAAGCTGACGACTTCGTCGAAGACGAGGAGTATTCCGAGCCGTTCGGTCACCTCGCGCAACATCTCGAGGTAGCTCTGTTCGACAGGGATCATGCCGGCAGAGCCTAAGACCGGCTCCACGATAACGGCCGCGAGGTGCTCGCCTTGCTGTTCGAGCAGCCGTGCCGCTGCTTCAACCTCGTTAAAGGGCAGCACCACCACGTTATCGGTGCTCTCCGGAGAAAGACCTAAAGACGCCGGAGCGGCGAACGGTCGTAGTACATCTCCGCTCTGCTCACCCGACGGGTGTGTGCTCACCATCACGTCATCCCAACTACCGTTGTAGCCTCCCTCGATCTTGGCTATCTTTTGACGGCCTGTAAATGCCCGGGCGGCGCGGATGGCGTTCATCGCCGCCTCGGTACCCGAGTTTGCAAAGCGCACCCGTTCGAAAGAGGGTACGCGTTCGCATAGTAGCTTGGCGAACCTCACCTGAGGTACTGTGACTCCTGGGAAGGCAGTTCCCTTTTGTAGTTGGCGCTGGACCGCATCGAGAACTTGAGGGTCCCTGTACCCTAGGACAAGAGACGTGTGGTTGCCGGTAAAATCTAGTAGCTCGTTGCCATCCACATCGAACAGCCAACAGCCATTACCTTCTTCCAAAACAACGGGATAAGGAGGATAGAAGAGAGGACTACGAGAGTCAGCGCCGGGAAGATACTCGCGGCCCTTCAGAAAATATTCGTGAGAGGTCGGGGTCAGGCCACGATAGAGCTGTTCCTCTTGGTATAAAGAAGCTGCTTTTTGAGCGCTCATGCAAATCCTCTCGTAATAATTAGAACGATCCTAGAATGGTTTAGTAGCCCCTATGCTTTGCCACAACGCCACGGCGGCTAATATTACAGCAAGTTGTGTCCATGCAAGACATCGCATTAGCGAACCAGGCCAGCGATTCTTTCCAAGCTTTCATCGAGTAGAATCTCCTTCTCGTCGAGCTCGAGGACCGGTCGGGCCGCGACCAGCTTCTTGTTTAGTTGCTGCCTGTGACGTCCTCCCCCTGTGATGTTTAGCAGCACTAAGGCCTCTTTCTCGATCCCGTCGTACCGTGCAGCCTTGAGCAAGGTCGCGAATGCGACAGCGCCCGCCGGGTCGATGTCGATCCCTTCTGTCTCCTCAAACAGCTGCTTTGCATGGAGAGTCTCGAGGTTGTCGGCGGCGTACATATCTCCCTGGGTTTCGCTAAGGGCATCAAAGATCCCGCCTTTGCATGAGTAGGCTGGACGCCGATTCGACAGCACGTGAGCCGCAATCTGCTGTATCTGTTTCTTCCCGTCATCATCATCGATCTCTACTAGCTCGCGCCGAGATGACTTCCAAGACATGTAAATCGGAACGAACGGTAAATTCTGGCTTAGCATGAGCCTCGGAGATTTTTTCCCGAACCTTCCGTCATCTACAAGCCTCTTTACGGCGTCATATGCTGCGATGCCGCCCGCCCCACTCCCGATCGCCTGGAAGTAGTAGTCGGGGATCTGGCCAATCGCTTCAACCGCGTTCAGCATCGTTGTGCCCAATCCCTCGCGCTTCGCAACGTTCTTCACGCCTCCTTCGGGGAAGAATCCGTTGATTTGTGAGACGCGGTTTGCCAGCGTGATGGCGTCGCTATAGTCGGTGAACCCGGTAAGAGAGACGATCTTCACGCACGGGTCTATAACGTCAGAGAACTGTAGGTTAGAAAGACCAGCCTCCGGGATGATGATCAAGCAGGGGATCTTGTTCAGCGAACAAGCTCTTGCGAACGCAGCAGCGGTATTACCAGCCGAGGCGATAGTTAGAACTCCTTCATGCTGATCTGGGATACGGGACAGGACTGCCCACGCCTCAAGCTCCTTGAAGGTCGCCGTTTCGAGCGTAGCGCCTTTCTCCGGCCAATACCCGTTGAATACCACCCACACATTGGATAGCCCTATAATGTGGTTCAGTTTCTCGCTCTTGTAGGTTACGCTGCCGCCCGCACCTGACAAGATCCGTGTACCCGGTAGCCACTTTCTGTACCTGAACATCCCTTCGGCATGCGCGTCGGGCTCGAACTGTTTATCTCTGTATTCTGGAACTAGGAGAGCAGGCTCGTGTTTCGTTGGGCATTCTAGGACAAGCCCGTCGTCATCGAATTTCCCGTGACAGCCGCTACATCGCAATCTGTAATGAGGAAGGCTCTCGAGCGTCTCCGAAACCATTCGCCCAGCGTAAGTGCGTGCTGCCTCCTTGTGATTCATTTTCCTCCTGTCCCCTAACGTGCTATCCCGATATCGGCCAGCTTCTCAACTATAATAAACATTTTTCATCTGAATATCAGGCTTCTCTTGTATATCAGGCTTCTTTTTTGCATAAGGCGCAGAGATTTCTATGTTTGCGCTTGTGACGGCGGCTTATGGTTCTCTCACGCCCTCACCTCTACGGCAAACGGCGCGATCTTCAGCTCCGTATCGAGCGTCCCAGGAGACTACCGGCCTGTTAGCCCTCTAAGGGGTCTTCTCTCAGCGGATTCCGGTTATCCAGGCGTCGTAGCGCTCTAGTGCCTTTTTCAGGGCGGTATCTTACGCACCTGGCAGCACACGTCTGGGCTGCACGTTCTCATCCGCTCCCCGTAACGCTCGACCTGCTCCTCGACCGAGAGCGCCTGTCGCAGCACGTCTAGGGGTAACCGGTACCATCGCATGACCTCTTCACGAAACTCGACGGTCTCCTTGAAAAGAACCCCGTGCCTAGGAAGGACTGTAACCCTGTCCGTGAAGCGCGAGAGCATGTCCAACAACACCATCCCCTCAGGCCCCCCGAAGGAGACCGTCATCGCCAATCTTTTGCCGTAGGTCTCAACCACCCACTTGAGTACCTCCATCGGCGGGGCGCCTTCGAACTGAGCGCTAATAGCCGGAAGGTCTTCGAGCCTGGTACCGTGTCCTGCCGCACGCTTCTAAGAGCTTCGGCCGTAGGGACGGCCACGACCGAAGGTCCTATCGGGTGTGCACTTGCCCCTAACGCCGTCGGTGCTCATGTCCTGCCCACCTCCGCGAAGACGAAAGTCTCGATGTTAGACATACCCTCCCTCTCATATTAGTGCTCATCGCCAGTCTTACCCAAACAAGGAGATAATAGGTTATGACTCTCATGGCATGGTTTCATCGCCGTTAACTTTATTTTGAATCTCTGTTAAGTGTGGCGGTGCTACCCAAGCATCGGTGGCTCTACGGCGATGTTGGCGTTTATCGGATCTCTGCTGAAGTCGTTGCAGGATCTGACACTGTAGTGTAGTGTAGAAGGGATGCTTGAGCATTGCTAGCTGCGCGTTAGGGCAACCCCACGAGTACCCAGGAGGAGTCGTTTGAGCAATACCGATAGGTCTGAGCGCCTGCAGAGTGCGTACAGTGCTAGTGACAGCCAGGAGGCTGCGGAGCTCTACGACTCCTGGGCAGAGGATTACGAGCGGAGCGTGTTGAGCTGGGGGTACGCTACCCCTGCGGTTGCAACCTGGTTCCTTGGTCGCTATGTGAATCCTAAAGACGGGATGTTGCTCGACGCCGGTGCGGGCACCGGGATGATGGGTGAGATCCTCGCGCCGCTCGGCTACAGGGATCTAACCGGCATAGACGTCTCGCCCAATATGCTGGAGTTCGCCCGCAAGAAGGGCGTATATAAGGACTTGCGCGAGATGGAGCTCGGCGGGCAGCTGGACCTCCCAAGCGACGCCTTCGCCGCCGTCATAGCAACAGGCGTCTTCGCCGCAGGCCACGCCCCGCCCGAGTCCTTCGAGGAG
>Ga0126308_10001196_pt1 | contig 10053 bp, 10 predicted proteins | sample Plot55_FD_92533 | JGI IMG/M metagenome (GOLD analysis project Ga0126308, IMG submission 92533) | Serpentine soil microbial communities from UC McLaughlin Reserve, CA, USA - Plot55 | ecosystem: Environmental > Terrestrial > Soil > Grasslands | place: USA: UC McLaughlin Reserve, Lake County...
ATCTCTAGAGCAAAGGGACGCCTAAAGATATGCTCAACTTCAGAAATGCATCCTTCAATTCTTTGTAATGATGAAAAAGCATCGATATGATGATATGATGATAGGATGAAGTGGCACTAACTGCACAGAATTGGAGCAAGCCGTGAGATAGAGTCTTGGAATGTCAAACATATCGTCAAACTCCTTTCTTTCTGATTTGTCCAATGCGTTACGGAAGGGCTTCCATTCCGCTTTCTCCGTGTCAAGTGCAATTCTAAAGGAAGGTATCGTTCTACCCATCTATACTATTTCAGCCGCCATATCCCAATCCTAGTACTACTACTGGTGAGGTCTGCGAGCTACGGTAAATACCCGCTAGCACTGTCAAGGGAGAGCGAGAGAGGTAGAGGAGAAGTCCATCAGTCTTCGGCCGCCATTGCCTTTATCTCGCCCCTCAACGATTGCACTTGAGCAATCAAGATTTTGATTTGTTCGGACATTGCTGTTAACTGCTGCTGTATCTGAGCTGCTAAAAAATCAGAAAAAGTTAAAGCTTACGGCCACTAAATACAATACAAGTAAGTGAGTGAGCTGTATCTTCGTCATTAGCTCTGCGTATGCATCTATCTTTGTCCCAGCTCACTCATTGACTGTAGAATCCAATGAAAAAGAAGTGCTCTGCTGTATGTGTGTGTTGTGTGACAGGTGTTTGTCGAACGTGATGGGGCTCCTGCATCCGACGCCACTACATCAGTAGGGAGACTTAGCGACGACAAGAAAAAATGAGGTATGAATACACATCAAACAGCATATGCCCCGACCTAGTCCCGCCTGAAACAGTCCGCCTCAAGGAACTGATGGTAAAAAATCTTTTTAACAAGCTAGTCGTAAACAACCTAGTTTGATGTTTGGCAGAGGAAAGAAAGTACCTGTTGACGCAGCGACTGGACTTCTTACTATTCCTTTGTTATTATTGTCATCATTCTCAATCATGCCTGCACTTGCTCAAGTCGCTTCTTATTATCAAAACACACCTGATGGCTATCGCGTGTTGCTTCCCGATGGATGGATTGTCGAAGACAAGAACAATGATGAGTCTGCTTCGGTAACAGCCCAGCAAGTTAATATCTATGGCTCTGATATCTTAGCAGATTTCTGTCCTGAAGGTGAAACGCTTCTCCCAGCTATAGGCGGAGGATTCCAATGTGGTGCAGAATCGGTACTATCTGAAACCCTTGAGCTTGTCAAGTTTCCAGATTTGCATTCAAGACCAGAGTTTGCAGCCCTCCTTAGCCAAAATAAAACTATAACATCGCGTGACATAATTCCTTTTTTTGTCGAAATGCAACAACTCCATTCCGAGCAAAATGATGTTCAAATTCAAGACTTCAGGCTGCAAAATATGAATGATACGACTGTCGACGTGATAGATTCACAGACAAATCAAACAAAAGCGGTACTCCCTGCAAAGTTTGCAGAGCTGATATTTCAAGCTGAGCAAAACCTTCCTCCATCTTCACCATCGTCACCTTTACCTCCGTACTTTTCCTATCCATCAGCACCATCACAACAACCATCCTCATCAGCAGTACCTATCAAGATGTTCGGTCTGTTTGTGGTAGCTAATAATACGACTACAGGATACAGTCTATACAACATCGAACCAGACCCAGGAGTGGTAGCACCGCCAGCACCTATACACCTAATTATGGACTCCTTTGAGCTGCTGGAATAATAAAGAAAGATAATGATACATGATATTAGTGGATATAGGAAGCTCTCCTCAAAGCTCGCCATTTCTGGAAAGCGAGGTGCAGAATTATATAATTAAATGGGTCTTAACGACAAAAAACCTATAACTTTCCAAGACGCAACTATGCAAGATAGAATTAATGATACAAAACATAATCATCACTTATCATATATCAACTCGTCACCTCAACCGACTCATTATAAATTAAGTCTTGACTGCTTGCACTCTCCAATAATGTCTGTAGAGGATATCGAGGCCTCATACGTTGAAGCCAGGTATAATGGCATATCGCGGGAGCATGTTATAGTCTGTCCTCTCTGTAAAGTGCACGCGCCTGGCTCGTGCGATTATACTCCACTGCACAAAGTTGTTTACATGACACCACTCTATAGTCTACAGGCAAAGGAACATGAGCAGCGACAAGAACATCAATAACAGCAATAATGGCGATAGCATCAATATCGATAATGCACTTGACAACCTCTATCGATACATTGACAACTTGAAGCAAAACCCACGTCATAATAAGCAGATGTATCGCTGCCGAGCGAATAAAAATAAAAGCTGAGCGCGCGTAAAAAATACAACAAAGCATGACAATAGCAATAGCTACCAACTCTGATATATGTTCCTATAAAATAGGAATTTGATAATAAAGCTATATATAAGTGTTCAGTTACAAATATATGAAGGATCGTTCTATATCTATAGTACATGACCTTAGCGAAAGCTAAGCGAAAGCAGCAACAACAACAACAACAACAACACAAACGAAAACAACGCAGAACCAAAAAGGTAAGCAGTGTCAGGATATCGCTCCTCAACATGAGCAAGTACAGCGACGACGAAGTCTGGCAAGCAGTCAGACATGTAGTCCCGCCGCTCAAGTTCAAGCGACATCCATACATCGAGCTGACTGTCACAGGCTGCACACCTACTTGGCACCACCATGGTACATACTATGAAGAAGGAGCGACTAGAGATGCTCCGTTGGTAGTGGCAGGAGCCAACACTAACGACAACTTCTACCCGCACAGGCATGTACCGCCTGAGAATTGGGCTAAGCAGGGATACCAGCCTAGACTGCTACTAGACAGGATGGAAAGCTTGGTTGATGTGATGGCACACGAATTTAGACACGCATGGCAGTATGAAAACAGAGGTAAGCGCCGAGGTAAGTTGTGGGGTGTGCGAAGGAACTCCATCAGCGAGCGAGACGCCGATGGATATGCCATAAGGAAGCTCAGGGAATGGCGCAGACTCTACAACCATAAGGAGGCTTAACCCCCCTTTATTTTTTGCTATACTTCCCTTTTGCTGTATCCTTGCTAGCAATTGGTACTAGCTTGCTACCAAATTCATAGCAATAGCAGACAGACTCTGGCGGGCATGATTTTCCTATCTATAGGAAAATAATGTCAAAGCAAAAATATGCCCGCAATTATAGTACTAGAGCAGTATCGTCCCGTAGGGACAGCTTGAATAAGGCGTACCTAAACTGAGGTGAGTGGTACCACTCAGCTCGAATAAGGTGCACCTAAAGGAAGAGTGTGCCGTACGGGTACGGTGTGTTCCTGTTTAAGGTGTCCCTATATCAATTTGTTATCCCGCTAACAAATGGTTTTAGAGGCACCTATATGAGTTGTATACCAGACTGAAGGAGATACAAGACGAAGAAGGTAAGAAGATAATCCTTCTGTATCTTGGTGACTTCGACCCAGCAGGCGATGTTATGGACGAGACAATAGTCGACTACCTCGATAGATTCTCCAGACGCTATGGAGAACTTGATTATGAATTTGAAAGGGTTGCCATCTTGGCAGAACATGAAACTGCTTTTGGTGTGATGTTGCCATCAAAGCCAGATGCTAAAGTCTTCAAAAAAGACGAACGTGGTAATTATATAGACACAAACGTCGCCCGTTTTGAAAACAGGTATGGAGTTATAAAACAGATAGAGCTCGACGCCTTGACATCTAAGCATATGCTACCACATTTTAAGAAGTTGTTGATTCATGCTGTCGATAAATGGTATGACTCTGATATCGGTAGGAAAACAAAGACGCGATAAGAAAAGAGCTAGCCGCCGAAGAACTTGACAAGCGTGCGAAGTTCACCAAGTTTGGACAGAAGGAACAGGAACTATGGACCAAGTTACATGTCGAAGCGAACAGCAAGAACGCCGAGACTAAGAAAAAGGCAAATGAGACAGCTCTAGAGCTAATTAGATTGCGTAAGCCTGGGGAGAAGAAGCAGAAGGGGAAGCAGAAGGAAGAAGGGATGGCTAAGCCATGGGTAAGCCTCTGCATGCCTATACTACTATGGTCACTATACATGTCTATAGAGGATATTGCTGAAGGGCGCTGCCATTTAATTGGTAGTAGTGCTACAAGTGGTTAGTAATGGCGACTACGGCAACCCTCATGGATAAAAAAACAATGAATTTTGCAGTTAGACTTCCGACTGAGGTAGTTATGAAATTAGACGAGTTGAAAGGCAAGTATAGTAGCAGAAACCAACTGATGCGGAGAATACTAGACGAATATCTGGCAGCACAGGGGAGCGCTTAACAACGAAAATGAAATCGGAAATAGAAAAAGGTGTGTCGGGCCCAAGTTATCAGACCAAGTCCACCAACAACACCAACGCCTCCAGCGTACTTGATACCACTCCCACCGCAGGAGGGCTCAAATTCATATGAAGATTAGATTAGCTAGTAAATTAACTTTTGCTCCTAAGAGTAGGTTACGAAATACTATCCAGAATACAATCGTAGACACGGATGTATGGCTAGAGGGACGGAAGCACCAAATCAATGGCCTGCAGGCCAAGTTGTTCTTTCTTTCGATGTGGGTGGATAGGAGGCTCCTGAAGAAATGACAGAGGCCTCACTAGATTGTCCGAAGGATTATGCATATTACTATCGTGACAGGTTCGGATTCTCTGTTTTCATATTAAAGAATCCAGAGCACCGAATAGATGGAAACCTAGAGTTAGAAAAAACTAAAGGCGTGCAGGAAAGAAAACAGCCAGCTGTACCTGTCGGGCATCCTTGGTTTGAGTTAAAGCCAGCTGATGAGCAAATAGAACGCTGGTTCGAGAAAACTGCGAATTGGAATCTAGCCATTCCAATGGGACCCGTTTCACAAGCCGTAGCGTTTGATATTGATGGACCTGGAGCCGTTGCTAAAATTGAATCGCTGATACCTGAGATGTCTTCCACTCTAAGAGAGGCTTTTAACAACACAATGAAAAATAGAACTGGTAGAGGTGGAGAGCATATCGTCTTTAAAATCGAAGGTGAAATTAACGACGTCGGTAAGCGCCAACTTTGGAGCGATGGTAAGAACCACTCCCAGATTCTCTTGATTGCAAAGAGGTCATATATCGTTGCTGCACCGTCTAGGCACCCAAATGGTAGAAGATACGAATGGAATGGGAAGGAACTACAGACTATAACAAGGCAAGACCTAGACCAGTTAGTCAGACTCATAAGTCCTGCAATTGCTCATCAACGAGCAGCAACAGAACCAGGTGCTACACAGAGGGTTTACGTTTCCCCTGGAGAGAAAGGAGAAAGGACCTTAAACCCTGAACAGATGACTCAATTGTTTTCATGGGTGCAACCTTACTACAATCCAGGTAGTAGAAACGACATTATCTTTTATCTGTCTGGTATGATGCGAATCGAAGGCTTCACATTAGAGACAGCTAGAAGGTTTATCAAGCTTTTAGTTAATTCGTCAGAATACCCAGATGAAAACTTGGACAAGAGCTTAACGGTGGTAGATAATACTTACAGAAAGCCAATTGATGAAATAAACGGTAAGACTGGTTTGCATGACTTGTTAGTTACAAGCTATGAGTCTAGCGACGATTACGATAAAGACGAATATCTACGGCGTTGTGAAGCGTTCAGCCAAATTTGCCAAGTAGTCAATTGTAAGCCTGAGACTAGAAACCCAGAAGAAGAAGCCGATGACAATAAAAAAGATGATGAAGCGGAGGGTATACCGTCTGATGATGGTAATGGTAAAGGTTATGATTATAAGGATAGGCCTGGCGAGTGGTTGCGCCGCCAAATACTAGCAGATAAAAACCTCGATATCAACGACGCACTAGTAAATGAAATCCTACGCAGAGACATATACAGGACCTTTATCGATACAAAAGAAATCGTATGGTATGAAGACGGCGTATTTCATTATGGTGGTTGGGAGCGTATCAATTCAGTCTTAGAAGAGCTTGGAGGTTCCGAAGTAAAGAACGCTCGCAGAAGTGAAGTAATCGAACGCATCAGGATAATGACTTATACAGAACGAGTTGCATTTGACAAAGACCCTCTAATTATAATTGCCAAGAATGGAGTTGTTGATTTAGCAACAGGTAAGCGCATGCCACACAACCCATACACATACCCCTCACTGGTACAGATACCACATAACTATTACACACCTTCAGAGATGAGGGAACGTCTAAAGAATCGACCAAAAGATAGACAGATGCTTTGTAAAAAGATTGTCGGCGAGTATTTGTGTAATGTGCTAGAGCCGCAAGATATCATACTTTCTATCGAGTTTTGGGGTTATGACCTAATGGGTAGCAATTGGTTGCAAAAAGCCTTAATGTGTATAGGTCCACCAGACGCTGGGAAGAGCACTCATGTAGATATTACAGAGGCATTCTTGGGAAAGGAGAATTGTGCAAACAAAACTCTAAAGGAATTGACAATAAACAGATTTGCTAAAGCGGGCCTTTATGGTAAGTTGGCCAACACTTGCGCCGACATATCCAACTCAAAACTTGAGGATATAGAGACTTTTAAAATGTTGGTAACTGGTGACGATATAAGCGCAGAGAAGAAAGGTAAAGATGCGTTTAACTTTACACCTAGGTCTAAACTTCATTTCAGTGCCAACACTCCACCACTTCCAAAACATGAGACAGATGAGGCGTTTTACAAGCGCTGGATACTCTTGTTATTTGCAATGAAAAAGGGCGTAGTAATTAACCGAAACTTGTTACAGGAGATAATAGAGGATGAAAACGAGCTAGATGATTTGTTGTATCTAGCGGTGCAAGCGGCTGGGAAGTTACTTACGCAGCAGGGGTTCTCTGGTGGAGCAAAGACCTATGACATCGACATAATCATGGAAGCATACATGAGGAAAGCCAAGCCTATCGTTGCTTGGGCGGATGATAATTGTGTTATTGGAAGGGAATATGAAGGGGAAAAAGACAGAACCTTTGACGACTTTAAGAAATACTGTAGAAAGAACAGACTTCCATATAGCAATTCTAAAGTGTCCTTCGCACAGGAACTTACAGAGGTTTATCATGTGGAGAACGCACAGAGAGGTAGACGCAAAGAAAAACGTCGCAACGTCTGGAAGGGTATATCTTTAATCGAGGACCTCAGGCCTGAACAGCAGACCGAGATTTTTGGCGACGACAAAGACGAGTAAGTAAATAGCCAGCAATTAGTTTGGTGCAAGGGGTATCTCCAATTCCTTATAATATTTTTTTATTTTGAGCTTGTTTTTTATCCATTAAGTTACCAAGCAGTTAGAACAGAGTCTTGCACCAAGCTAATAGCAGTATGACAGTATAGCTAAGTAATCCAACAGGTTCCTAAAAGAAATGATAAGAGAAGAAAAAGAAACAATGCAAATTACAGACACAGAATCACTCCATGATTGGGACGACTCCATGTTCAAATTTGTTCCTAGAAGCGTTACCGACCAGTCACATTATGACGATGCGGAATACTATTGCTTTCTTTGTCGTCATATAGTCAGAAACGATGCTAGGTATGAACATCTACATGATTACCATAGATGGACAACGCTGACTTACTAATAATTTGAGCACTAGAACTAATAATTTTTGATTCAGAATCAGGCTCAGATGATTCATTTTCTGAGTTATGCTTTTAATCTCGAACTGTGTATCAGATATTATTAGATGGCGGATTTTGGCGATATTTCAGACGATAACAACGGGAAGCATCACATGGCACGCCGAGACTTGGCGAAGAGAGAGATTCATAGACTGATAACGTCGGAAGGTCTCACTAATGCGCAACTATGTGCGAGACTTTCCCTTCCTCGGCGCACTCTTGAAAGATACTTACATGAAATCTTTAGTGAAGATTGTGATATCCTAATGAGACCTACTGCTCAAGACGTGGCTATGGAAGCAGCCAAGCTGCGAGAAAGATTGATGGAGAGGAGACAGGCCATTCTAAAGATAGCAGACGACGAAACAGTAGACCCTGCTGTTAGACTTCAAGCAGAAGAGCTGGCTGTTAGGTTGGACTCGGCTAATCTAAAGTTAGTCGCAGCACCTCCAGCTATTCTTGAAAGACAGATGCGCAGGCCTGATGGAATCCCACGAAGGGAGGTGCCTACTTCGGTAGGCGCTTTAGGAGTTGAAGCGTCAAACCTGATAGTCAAGAAAGAAGAACAACAATAATAATTATTACTATTATTATTGGGCTTACACATCAGAGGGCTGCAAGCCACAACAGTTGACAATGGTCCACAGATTGCAGCGCTAGCCAAGCAGGTAAAAGAGCTCAGGTAGACTGTCAACGTTTTGATTTCGGAGGAGAACGATATATCTACACTTTAGCGGAGACGACAGTGCGCATTAATGACCAACCCTCCTGAGGCAAATAGAGTATTATTCAGCTCATCAAACTCTGATGCAGTCAAACCGTTACCCTAGGACCGATTACTCTGGCAACTGCATCGGCGACCTTAAGTCGCAAAGGGCGATTCTCCTCGTCAAACATTGTTGTCCGAAACTTCTCAGATTGTTCAATTTGCAGACCATTTTTGCTAAGGCGGTTTACAATGTTATTCTCTTTATCACCGTTAATGTCATCTGGGCACCCGTTATCCATGAATACTTGGACCCCAAAGCGACGGACTTCACCCTCAATTTCTTCTTTTATTTTCTGCTTCAGAGTAGCGTCAACCGTTATTCCTCCAATGCAAATGGACGGTTCATCATCATCACCACCAAATCCATGGAAGGCTACAGCATACTCAAAACCACGGCCAAAAACTGTTTTGAGCTTTGGGAATGATTCCTCGCTAATATCTGTCGAAGTTATGTGCCAACGGTTAAAGGCGCCACCGTCTTCTTTTTTATTAAAACCTTTGCAGATCCATATAGAAACACGCTTGGATGAAAGAAGTTTTTCATAAACATATTCCGCTTGTTCATCTGTGTGTTTTTCGATATTGCCTCCGTGCGGGGCAATGACCATTAGTCCGTTATTATAGTCGTTGTCAGCTAGGTGTTCAATAAATTCACTGTAGGCTTCTGCCTCAGCATCATCAAGACCTACGGCTGTGACCTGAGCATTAATCTTGCCCTTGAAAGAGCCCCTACGGGACAGGCCCAAACGATCCCGAAGATCCTCAGGCTTTGTGAAGCCCACATATACAGCATTATCTGGCTCTTCTTCATCGTGCGCGTCAATCGTGTACAGCGCGAATTTTGTCCCATTCGCTGTAGGCCTTTCTATGCGGACTTGCTGACTTGGATTCAGCCCCATCATGCGAATCTGATTATCATTTGCTGAACAATGCTCACGACGGGGATGTTCAGAGATTCTGTCATTATTCGGTGTGAATTGAGCCATGTAGGCAGTCTCGATTTCATTTCTTCTTCTCAACATTTGACATCTACAGCCTTACACTAATTATTGCTGGCAGGCAGTGTTGCCGCTATTATTGCTAACCTGATTTGCCACGTTGTTATCAGATAAAATCGCGTATGCCATATGGCTTTGGTCTAACGTTCCTATTGCCATTCCAACGAATACTGCTACCGTCAAGCCCACAGTGAGTGTCACAAGTTTTGGATGCTCCGATATTATGCTAATCATTTTTTGTTTTATGCTCATTTTGAGGTTCGTTATAACTACTATCGTGTCCTACTTAAGACTCCGTTAGCGAGCTTGCCTAAATATAGAAAACAAACTTGATTACTAAGAGCTTCTCCCCCTTTATAGAACCCAATTTTTTAGCTGCAATTATTCGACATAGTCTACAAGATTACAGGAAAACGGAGTATAGTCGCAGATATCCTTAAACGATAGCTTCTTTTTTCCAGAAGCAGGTATGGATAATACGACATTCGTAGTAGTCGCTATAGTAGCAGCGCTAGGTCTGTTAGGGGTTGTAATAGTGGATGTTATGCTCGCTGCGCAGGTAGCATCAGCTGTTCCTCCTCCTACCAAGGGATGCAGAAACAGTCTCGCAGCCAATGCGTCTCAGGGACACTGTTTTCGTGGTTAGCGCAAGCAT
>Ga0126308_10001197_pt1 | contig 10053 bp, 14 predicted proteins | sample Plot55_FD_92533 | JGI IMG/M metagenome (GOLD analysis project Ga0126308, IMG submission 92533) | Serpentine soil microbial communities from UC McLaughlin Reserve, CA, USA - Plot55 | ecosystem: Environmental > Terrestrial > Soil > Grasslands | place: USA: UC McLaughlin Reserve, Lake County...
CTTCCACGCAGACACGCCGCGCTCCTATTGGCGCAAGCTCTAAATTGCACATCTTCGCGGGCATTTGACGCATAGTGCACGACAAAGGCCGGAACCCCGAAGGGTCCCGGCCCAGTTGATGCGAAGGACCGGACAGCCTGGCAAGGAGGGGGAGGTGGATGGCCTAGAGAGAGCCCGGTCCTGAAACTACGGCTATCCTACGCGGGGTGGGAGAGCCGCGCATCCACAAAATGAGAGATCTTTCCCTAGTCCAGATGGGTTAGACGCGATGGACCATGAAAAAGGACCGGAGCCAAAAGGACCGGAGCCCTCGAAGCTAGACTATGACCCCAGCCAAGCGGGTCACAGGCGTGGTGCTAGGCCAGCGCCATCACCACCAGATAGAGCGCAAAGGCGCATAAACCGAGTAGCACGGCTCCCGTCGTCCACAAGACCGCCAGCACCAAGGCCACGGGCAGCTCACAGAATCGCGCGTATACTCCGGAGGGCGCCATTACTTCGCTCCCAGGCGCGGCTGAAACGGGCTTCTCGGTTCTCTTGGCCCTCACACGTTCTCGAGAGGCGGTCTCATTCATGCCGATCTCCTCTTCGTCTTTTAATTGTTCATACCCTCAATCGAGGTCCCAAAACCGTAAGAGGGCCGATGCCCCGTAGGACCCGGCCTCCTCGTGGCCGCCCTTCCCTCTCTCCGTAACCGCCCGGGAAGGCTATGGCGTGTCTGACGGATCACGCGGTTAGCCAGATCATCAGCGAGGCGATGATGACCATCGCCCGGTAGTTGACGGCGCGCTTCTCGTACCTCGTCGCCACGGTGCGCGCGACTGCTTGAGGCGGTTCATGCACCTCTCGACCACGTTGCGCCTGCGGTAAGCCTCGCGGTCGAACCCCGGCGGGCGTCCCCGACGGCGGCGCTCGCGCTGGTCCTTGCGCTCGGGGATGACGTGCGGGACGCCCCGCCTCCTCAACAGGCTCCTGCAGCTCGCGTAGGCGTAGCCCCGGTCGGCGAGCAGGCGGCCGGGGCGCTTGCGCGGCTTGCCCGCGCCCCCAGGACGGGCCACCCGGAAACCGTCGAGCAGGGTTCCGAGCTCGTGGGCCTTGTTGCGCTGCCCCGCGGTCACGAGGACCGAGAGGGCCGGCCGCGGCCGTCGCAGGCAAGGTGCACCTTGGTGGAGAACCCGCCCCTACTGCGCCCCAACGCCTCGTCGGGCGGCCTCAGCCGCCCCCTTTTCGTCCCCACGGCCCGAGCTCCTTGCGTGCGCCGGCGGCGTGCTGGTGGGCGCGCACCACCGTCGAGTCTGCGCTCACCTCCCACTCGATCTTCCCGACCGCGTCCAACCTGGTCTGCGTGTGTGCCAGCAGGCGCTCCCAGGTGCCGTCGCGCCGCCAGCGCACGAACCGATCGTAGCAGGTCTGCCAGGGGCCGTAGCGCTTGGGCAGGTCCCTCCACGGCGCCCCAGTCCTCAGCTTCCACAGGATGCCGTTTGTCACCGTGCGGTGCTCGTGCCAGCGCCCACCGCGCCAGCCACCCTCGGGCAAGAGCGGCTCGACCCGCGCCCAGGTCTCGTCGGTGAGGTCCCCGCGCCCGACCATCTTCCCTCCGTCCTCGAAGCGACGTTCCGACCACGGGACACTACGCCCACTCCGGTCTGTCACAAAGCCCCTACTTGATCCTTCATTGGCACTTTGCTACGATCGTCCGAGGGTGCGGCCGTGTTGCGTTGAAGGGGCACCGCCACCCTCCGGCTCTCCTCCACGGCGATGTCGAAGGTTACCGGGGCACGATGGAACGCTTGGGAAGGGCCGTCATGCGTTGGACCCACGTACTGGACGAGTATTTTCGGCGCCGAGCCGCCCAGGATCTGTTCTCCGGCGCGGTGCTCATTACGCAAGGCGCAACCCAGTTGTACGCCCGCGCATACGGTTATGCCAGCCGCGCGTGGCGCGTGCCCAACACCCTGGATACGCGGTTCGACACGGCGTCGGTTACCAAACTCTTTACCGCAATCGCGACGTTACAGCTGATCGGCAGAGGGCTACTGGCCTTTGAGACGCCTGTGGTGGAGTGCTTACACCTTAAAGGCACGCTGCTCTCGAAGGATGTAACCGTCTTTCACCTGCTGACCCATACCTCGGGTATCGGCGACGATGCCGACGAAGAGGCGGGCGAACGGTACGAGGATCTGTGGGAGGCGAAGCCCAACTACTCCGTCGTCGAGACCCGCGACTTGTTGCCCCAGTTCGTGAACAAGCCAGCCAACTTCCCTCCTGGACAAGGGTGCCGCTATTGCAACTGCGGCTACGTCCTCCTGGGCCTCCTGGTCGAATCGATCAGCGGGATGACGTACCGCGATTACGTCCGCGCCCACGTGTTCGCCGAAGCGGGGATGACCGCCTCCGATTTCTTCCGCATGGACCGCGTCAACCACAACGTCGCCGAAGGATGCGACCCGAGTCGCGACGCAACCGGGACCATCGTGGGCTGGAAAAAGAACATCTACTCCTTCCCACCGATCGGGTCGCCGGATGGTGGCGCCCATGTCACGGTCGCCGACCTGGACCGATTCTTGCGGGCAGTGAGGGCGGGCGAGCTCCTTTCGCCCGAACTGACCGGCGCGTTCCTCTCACCCCAAGTCGTGCATTCGACGAGGGACACCTGGACGGAGATGTACGGGTACGGGTTACGCTTCTACGTCGATCGGGCGGGCAAGGTCTTCTGCTACGAAAAAGAGGGGGTGTGCGTCGGCGTCAGCGGCATAATCTCCCACTTTCCTGACCAAGACATCACCGTCACGCTCCTATCGAACATGGAAAATGGCGCGTGGGATCCCGCCTGGAAAATCCATGAGATGGTGGTCGACGGCCAGATGACCTGACCCAGTGAACAGTTCAAGCAGCAGGGTCTTACCCTGCCGTTCGTCAGACACGCCCTAGCTAGGTCAGCTGTGCGACGCCGTTACGGACAGAGCAGGCGGCCAGGAGATGCTGGAGACGCTGGAGCGAGCTAACCTTTTTACTATTCCGTTGGATGATGAAAGGTGTTGGTACCGTTACCATCACCTCTTCTCCGAGTTCCTACGCTACCGCCTGCACCAGACCCAGCCCGATCAGGGGACTCGACTGCACCGCTAGGCATCAGTGTGGTACGAGCAAAGCGGGCTTGTTCATGAGGCGGTGGACCACGCCCTCGCCGCTGCAGATCTCGAGAACGCCGCACGCCTGGTCGAGGAAAACTTCAGGGACATGTTGGCGTACGGAGAGGCAACCTTGCTGTTGAACTGGATAGCGGCGCTGCCCGAAGAGCTCCTGCGCTCTCGACCTCGGCTCTGTATCCCTTGCGCCTGGGCGCGTGTGCTCACCGGTCAATTGGAGGCCGCTGAGCTGTGTGTACAGGACTTGGAACGAATGATCGATGCCAACGTCAGCGTCCCGCCGCACGAAAGAGAAGCCCCAACCAGCAACGAAGAGTTAGCCGCGGTTTCTGACGAGGCAGCCGCCATCCAGGCCTTCATCGTTCGGACCCGAGGCGACGTATCTCGCCCCCTCGAGCTTTCGCGTCGAGCGCTGGGACTCTTGCTTGAGGACAACTTCACGCTTCGCGGCATCGTCGCGCTCAACCTGGGAGGCGCCTACTTGATGAGCGGAGATCTTGCGGCAGCTGACGCGGCTATTACCGAAGCAATCACCGCCAGCCGGAGGGCCAGCAACGCCTTCGGGGTGCTGCTGGTCATGAGGGAGTTAGCCGGACTACAAGTGATTGGAGGGCGCCTGCACCGGGCAGCCGTCCTCTACCGATAGGCACTCCGGCTCGCAGAGCAGCGGCCGTTTCCTGCTAGGAGTTTGGCGCACGTGGGAATGGGCGAGCTGCTCTACGAATGGAACGACCTAGACGGTGCGATGCACCATCTGATGGAAGGCATCGAACTGGGCGAGCGAAGCGGGAGCACGAACATCGTCTTCCCCGGCCATGCCCTCTTGGCGCGGGTAAAGTGGGCACAGGGGACCTGGAGGGGGCCTTCCGCATAATCCAGGAAGACGAATGGTCAGCGCACAGCATGAACCTGTCGTCCCAGGACCTCAACCGGATCATCGCGTATGGAGCGCGGCTGAGGTTGGCGCAGCGCGACGTGGGTGCAGCATCGCGGTTGTTGGGGGAGCGCGGAATCGGTGTGGACGACAATGTTAACCACCTGAACGTATTCGAGCACGTCATGCTGGCGCGGGTGCTTGTCGTCCGGGATGAGCACGGCGCGGCGGTATCCGAGGGTTTCAAGAGGCGGGTACAGCTATTAACATGGAGGACACAACCGTAGTAGGCCGTAGAGTCAATAGTCAGAAGATGGGGTAGCCTACACGTTGGAACCGCTTCTATCGACCAAACTGCACCCCTCCCAGGAGCGTCCGAAGCTGGTCGCGAGGCCACGCCTGATCGAGAGCCTGGCGCGAGATCCGGGGCGCAGGCTGACCCTCCTCTCCGCCCCCGCGGGCTTCGGCAAGACCACGCTCCTAAACCTCTGGTCAAAAAGCAGCGTGGGTGGAGAACGATCCGTCGCCTGGCTCTCTTTGGACGAGGGCGACAACGACCCCGTCCGATTCCTGTCCTACCTCGTCGCCGCGCTGAGGATCGTCGAGGAGGGGATCGGAGAGGGCGTCCTGGTTGCGCTGCGCTCGCCCGAGCCCCCGCGGATCGAGGCGCTGATGGGAGCCCTCATCAACGAGATAGCCGCACTACCGGGCGAGCTCGATCTCATCCTCGACGACTACCACGTCATCGACTCCGAGGGCGTTCATCAGACCGTCTCTTTCTTGTTGGAGCACTTGCCGGAGGGCGCGCACTTCGTCGTCTCCGGCCGCGTCGACCCGCCCCTGCCGCTTGCCAGGCTGCGCGCCAGAGGCCAGATGGCCGAGCTCGGGGCCGCCGACCTGGCGTTCACCCCGGAGGAGGCTGCGGCATTCTTGAAGGGGGTGATGGGATTGGACCTATCGGCGGAGGATGTTGCGAAGCTGGAAGAGCGGACGGAGGGCTGGATCGCCGGTTTGCAGCTGGCGGCCCTCTCCATGCGGGACCGTAAGGACCTCTCTGGCTTCGTGGAGACCTTCTCCGGCAGCCACCGCGACGTCCTTGACTACCTGGCCGAGGAGGTCCTCGAACGCCAACCCGGGCACGTGCGGGCGTTTCTGCTCGAGACCTCGGTCCTCGACGACCTCACCGGCCCGCTGTGTGACGCCCTCACCGGTCGCTCCGACGGACAGACAATGCTGGAGAGACTCGAAAGGGAGAACCTCTTCGTCGTGGCGCTCGACGACGAGCGGCGCTGGTACCGTTACCATCGCCTCTTCGCCGACTTCCTGCGCGCCCGCCTCGGACGCGAAAGTCCCGAGCACATGGGCGAACTGCACCTCAGTGCCTCTAATTGGAGCGAGCAGAACGGTGGGTTATCCTCCGCCATAGAGCACGCGCTCTCGGCCGACGACCACGAACGAGCTGCGCGGCTGATGGAGCGGGGGATCGGACAAACCTGGTACCGCGGCGAGGTGGCGACGCTCCTGGGATGGCTCGGGAAGCTGTCCGAAGAGGCGATGCACGACCGACCGCTACTTTTGATCTGGTACGCCGCGGCGCTGCTGTTGACCGGTGGGCGCGATGGCATCGAATCCCTCCTGGAAGAAGCGGAGAGTACGGTTCGGGCGGAAGCGGTCGATTCCCAGCACGTGCTGGCAACGGCCGCGTCCGTTAGGTCCCAGCACACCCGCCGCCTTGGGGATGCGGAGGACGCCGTCAAGCATGCTCGGCGAGCTCTCGCGCTCTTGCCCGAGGACAACCTGAACCCGCGTCCCTTCGCCGCCCTCTGCCTGGCGCAGGCTTACGAGGCCAGCGGCGACCTCGAGGCAGCGATCGCAGCCTTCGCCGAGGCCGGGGCCCTGGCCAAGGTCGCCGGCCACGATTACATTGCGCTGAGCGCCATGGCGTCCGAGGCCCATCTACAGCTGGCACGGGGTAGCCTTTGCGAGGCGGACGATGTTCTGCGGCGTGCTCTCGGGTTCGCGGCCGAGTGGGGGAGCGAGCTCATGCCGGCCGTGGGGAGCGTGCGAATCGGGATGGGGGAACTCCTCTACGAGCGGGACGACCTGGACGCCGCAGAGCGCCACCTGACGGAAGGCGCGGAGCTGGCCGGGCGGACGGGAGACGTCGAGATCCTCATGTTGGGACACGTCGCCGTCTCGCAGGTGAGGCTTGCGCGGGGCGACGCGGAGGGCGCCCTCGCGGCTGCCCGGGAAGCGGAACGGGTGGCCAAGAGCTCCGGCGCCGACCAGGCGATCGTCGACGCGGCGGTCTGGAAGGCGCGGCTGCACCTGGCAAGGGGCGATCTGGCGGCCGCCTCCTCCGAGCAGGAGCGAGCAGCGGGCGTGGGCGAGATCCGGCGCTATTCGTGGGAGCTAGAGCGTATGGTTCTGGCACGGCTGCTGGTCGCCCGGAACGAGCCCGACGAAGCGCTGCGGCTGCTGACGCGGCTTTACGAGACGGCAAAGACGGCGGGCAGGACGATAGAGGTACTGGCGCTGCAAGCGCTGGTCCTGCGGGCAAAGGGAGAGAAGGAGCGAGCCGTGAGCACCCTGGCACAAGCCCTCGTCCTGGCAGAACCGGAGGGCTACGTCAGGACCTTTGTCGACGAGGGCCCCCCGATGGCCGAGCTCCTCTCTGAGGCGCTGGAAGCTCGGCAGAGGGACCGCCTGAACCCGCCCATCCCGGCGCACTACCTAAGGAAGCTCCTGGCTGCGCTGGAACAGGACGCTTCTGAGGCCGCGTCGCCGGCCGCGAAGCTCCCCGAACCTCTGACCGAGCGGGAGATGGAGGTGCTCCATCTCGTGGCCGCCGGCAAGGCCAACCGCCGGATCGCCTCGGAGCTCTTCGTCAGCGTGGGCACCGTCAAGACGCACATCAACAACCTCTACCGCAAGCTCGAGGCGCACAGCCGCACGCAGGCGTTGGCGCGGGCCAGGGAACTGGAACTGCTCTAGCGACACGTCGCAGGGGTTCCGAAACGCCTGCCGCGACGCTCGTGCGCTCCAACGAGGTCAGAGACGAGAGATGTGCAATTCTTCAGATCGAAATTAGCGCAAGCAAGTTGGCGTAGCTGCCGCCTACATCGGGGGCCGGGATTACGTAGCTCAAGCGTGCAGCGATCGAGATGTTCGCCGGCGCGGACCCGAAGGCGAGAGCCACCGGGATTATCGCCGAAAGCTCGTCCATCCAGCTTCCTAGTACGGTGCATCCACAGGCACGTTCTGCTACGGCTCTCCTTCTTGCCAGATCATCACACGCCCAGCCATCTCCTCGTCCTCGACTAACATCACGACGGCCTCGGCGATCTCCTCGGCCCGGAGCGGTACGGGCGGGAGCTTCTCCCGCTCTTCAGGTGCCATCTGGGCGCGAGTGCGTCGGGAAGCCAGGGTGTCCACCCAGCCCGGGCAGATGCAGTTGACGCGGACGCCCATTTGCGCCTTGAGAGTAGCCAGTGAAGCGGTGAGACGCACCACCCCCGCCTTGGCCGCACCGTACTCGCGGGCTTGTCGTAAGGCTTGAACCCGATCCCTCCGATGGACGAGACGTTGACGATCACGCCGCTGGCGCGCTTGTTCATGGCGCGCACGCCGAAGTGGATCCCGAGCATCACACCCCGGAGGTTGAGGTCAATGGCGTGTCCCCAGTGTTCGGGCTCGCTCTCCGGGAAGTACGGCTCTGCGACGGCGCCGGCATTGTTCACCAGCGCGTCCAGGCCGCCGAACTCCTCTTCAGCGAAGGCGACCATCCAGGAGACGTCGGCCTCGGAGGCCACATCGGCAACGACGAAAGCCGCCTGCCCTCCTTCGGAGTGGATCTCACGACTAACCTACGAGCCGGCGCGGGGCGAGTAAGAAGGCCTGGCCCGACGTTCAAGGGCTGGCGGCCGTAATCGACGCCTCCGTTGCCCTAGAGCACGTGTATGCGGGCAGTTCGCGACCCTTCGACGAAGCTACCATGCGCAAAGATGAGGCTCGACAAGAAGACATATTGCGCCATGCAGCCCATCTATTATCCCGGGTTCACCATTGGCGGAGGCATTGGCGCGGCTGGCGGCACGATTTCAACAATCATCCTGTTGTTTCTCACGCCCTTGGGAAGCACGGGCTCCTGGTTGACGTTCGTGGCATTACTCGGGCTCATCGGTATGCAAGCGGTGTATTGGCTCTTCACGCACCCGGTTAATAAGTTCTGGATTGAGGGCGATAAATAACCTGGACCGCTTTGGTTCCGGCTTTTTCTCATTCGGAGCGAACCGGTCTCGGCTTGAGAACCAAACGATTATTCGCACGTAACGCGTGCGGGAGTCGCATTTGTGAGTCTGCTCGCGCTCGTCATCTCCACAGCAGTGAATGGCTAGAGTTGAATCGTTCCAGTAATGGACGGCATAAAGGCGTGCGCTCTTCGAGCGACTCCGCGTCCTGGGACGTGGCGGGCGGCTGGTGGTCGGGGAGGCCTTGCTCGACCCCCACAGGGTGTCCTCAAGTGAGCTTCTACGGTTGTCGGACGCCGCTGGGCCGGACCACGAGCGAACGTACAAATGTGCATTCGGATACTTCGCTGCCTTCCGGTCTTCGTAGAAATTCTGTTCTGCAGGCGACGGAACCGCTTGGCCAAACACGCCACATATGCGCGGGGCTCGCTCCCGAAACGTGAAAGAGTCCCGGAAGCCAACAAAGCCCAGAATCATGGGGCGAACCATGGACGCCCGGGCACAACAATCTCTACCCCCCTAATCTACCTTTTGGTCGATCCAGCTCCACCTTCTTCCCCGGTACAACGGTAGGCGCGGACCGAGAGGTCACGCGACGGACCAGAGAGGACCGAGGATGTACGGGACGATGAGCATGGAAGTCTTGAAGCGGCGGCGGACGGAGATGCGTCGTGAGGCAGAGCTGAACCGGCTGAAGACGGCACTTCGAGCAAATCGGAAGAGACGCACAGTCCCCCAGTGGGCTTCGACGGTGGCGTGGGAGCTGGCGATGGCCGCCGCCCTCCTCCGCAAGTACTTCAGGACGCCGAAGAACTAGGAACGGGGGAAGACGGCATGGACGAACCGAGGGGCACGGATCCGAGGACCCTCGGGAACCCCATTGCGGCCCGCCGGACGCTGCAGGAAGAACAGGGCGGCGACCACTTCGCAGCTCCGCTCGGCTCTTCGACGAGCGGGCGCCTGCGGTTCACCAACGGCGCCCATCGGGTCGTCATCCGAGCAGATTTGCGCATGGGGGGCCTCTATCGCGCTCGCTTCGAGGACAGAATGCCAACGATATGGGTGCAAGGAGGCGTTGTGACCATCCGGCACCCCCAGGTTCCGTCCTGTGACTGGCTCGGCTGCCGGTCGGAGCGTTCTGCGGAGGTCGAACTCAACGCGCGCGTCCCATGGGACGTCGAGATCCGCGGCGGCGCTTCGAGGTTAGTCGCCGACCTCCGCGGGCTCCGGCTCGGATCGTTCAGCCTTCATGGTGGCGTCGGCCGCCTGGAGGTGGCGCTCCCCGCCCCCTCGGGCACCGTGGCCATGGTCGTTCTCGGCGGTGCCAGCAACGTAGCCATCCGCCGCCCCGCAGGCGTTACCGCGCGGCTCCGCGTGGAAGGCGGCGCCACGAACCTGAGGCTCGACGACAAGCACATCGGCGCCGCCGGCGGTGAGCTGGACCTGCGGAGCCAGGACTACGACCGCGCCACCGACCGCTACGACGTAGCGGTCACGGGCGGCGCCAACAACCTGAGCATCGACGAAGGAGCAGATCTTGATCGGTAAGGCGAATGACAAAGTGACGCACGTGGAAAGTGCAGGCACTGCTATGGTGGAGGCCCGCGGTGTCGAGAAGGCGTACGCGGCGGGCGGGGTGCGCGTCCGCGCATTGAGAGGGGTGGACCTCGCCATCTCGCGCGGCGAGATGGTCGCCGTCATGGGTCCCTCCGGGTGCGGCAAGACCACGCTCCTGAACTGCCTCTCCGGCCTCGACGAGTTCGACGAGGGCGAGGTCCTC
>Ga0126308_10001198_pt1 | contig 10051 bp, 10 predicted proteins | sample Plot55_FD_92533 | JGI IMG/M metagenome (GOLD analysis project Ga0126308, IMG submission 92533) | Serpentine soil microbial communities from UC McLaughlin Reserve, CA, USA - Plot55 | ecosystem: Environmental > Terrestrial > Soil > Grasslands | place: USA: UC McLaughlin Reserve, Lake County...
CCCTCGATGGCGAACGAGAAGGAGACACGACCCAGGCTCAGCACGGTGCCGGCGAGCATCACGTGATCCGCGGCGAAGGCGAGACAGGCGCCGGGCTGCGGGTCGGCGCCACCGGCTGCGGGCGGCCGGCTCAGAAGCTCGGCGACCACCAGCACGGCGGCGCCGATCGCCAAGGCGGGCAGCCAGCGCCGGTCGAGGTAGGGCGCCTGCGAGGCAACGAGACCCGCCGCCGTCGCGAGCGCGCCGATCGCCAGCGCGGCCAGCAGCACGTCCGCGACCTCGAAGGCGCCCCATGCCGTCTGGTCGCCGTACCAGTCCATGAACAGGCTCACGAGCAGCACGAGGCTGCCCAGGGCCACGATGAGTGGTCCGATCTCGAATCGTCTCATCGCCTACAGGTAACCAGGCGGCGCCGCGGGAAGAGCGCACCGTCCACCGCGTCAGGAGCATGACGATCCGGCACGAATACACCGGGATCCGTCCCGATGCTGACCCCGACGGGTTTCCCTGACAGCGTGTCGAGGAAGTCCTGGGATGCGTGCTCTCCCCCGGGGCACTGCACAACTCCCCTCCTCATCAACCGGGCGGGCGGCGTATGCCGTCCGCCCGGTCGTGGTTAAGGGACGGCCGCTCCGAGCGTCTCCGCCGACTCCCGCAGGTGCGCCCGCAGCACGCCGGCGCCGTCGCGCTCGAGCGCGGCGACGAGCTCCGCGTGGTCCGCGGCCAGCGAGACGGGCTCCACGTGCGGCTTCAGCTGGAGCAGGAACAGCAGCAGCTCCCCGGTGAGGGCGGCGTGCGCGGCCACGAGCCGCGGGCTGTCGGACGCGGCGACGATCGCGCCGTGCAGCGCGGCGTGTGCGTGGCTCACCTCGCTCCACGACGGGTCGTGCCCGGCGCAGGCCTGCTCGAGCGCGGCCAGCGCGGCGTGGACGGTGCCGGGCATCCGGCCGCCGTGGCGCTCGAGCGCGAGGTGCGCGCCCTCGAGCTCGAGCGCGGCGCGCAGCTCGTAGAGCCAGCGGACCTGCTCCGGGTCGAGCCGGGCCACCGTGGCCCCGCGATGCGGCTCGAGCCGCACGAGCCCGTCGCCGGCCAGCGCCCGCAGCGCGGCGCGCAGGGTGTGTCTCGCGACGCCGTAGCGCTCCACCAGCTCCCGCTCGCGCAGCCGCTCCCCCGGCGCAAGCGCCCCGTCCAGGATCTCGCGGCGCAGCTCCGCGGCGAGCAGCTCCGCGGTCGAGAGGCGGGCGAGCATCAGGCCGGCTCCGCCACGGGGCGGAGCGGCGGCCGCGCGGGGCGCAGCGCCAGCAGCACGAGCGCCCCGAGCACGAGCGCGGCGCCGAGCGCGCCGCCGCCCGTGACGCGCTCCCCGAGCACCCAGACGCCGAGCGCCGCGGCCGTCACGGGCTCGGCCAGCGTGATCGTCGCGGCCTCGGAGGCCTGCAACCCGCGAAGGCCGCGCGCGAATAGGACGTACGCCACGGCGGTCGGCACGACGCCGAGGAAGAGCACGAGCGCGAGACCGCCGCCCGTGGCGATCCAGCCCGAATCCCCGAGGAGCAGGACGGGCGCCAGCGCCACGGCGCCGAGTCCGAACAGCGCGGCCATCACGCCCTCGGGAGCGTGGCCGTCGTCGAGCAGGCGCTTTGACGCGAGCGTGTACGTGGCATACGAGCCACCCGCGACGACCGCGAGCCCGACGCCGAGCGCCGAGACGCCGGCCTCCGCGCCTCCGGCCAGGGCGAGCAGCGCGACGCCCGCGCTCGCGAGCGCGGTCGCCGCCGCCCAGCGCGCCGGCGGACGGCTGCCGTGGACGGCCCACTCGAGGGCGCCCGTCAAGGCGGGCGCGGAGCCGAGCGCGACGATCGTCCCGACCGCCACGCCCGTGTCCGAGACGGCCGCGAAGAACGACGCCTGGTAGGCCGCGACGCCCGCTGCGCCGGCCAGGACGGGGCCGCGCGCCCAGCGCGGGCCGGCCGCACCCCGCACCGCCAGCGCGAACAGCACGAGCAGCGCGCCGCCGCAGGCGATCCGCGCCGCCCCGACGACGACCGGGTCGATGCCGTCCGGACCCAGCGCCTGGGCGGTGCCCGTCGTCCCGAAGCAGAAGGCGGCGAGGAGGACTTGAAGCCGGGACATCACCGGATTGTTCCACAATTCCACAAGGGTTGCAATGGCACACTCCCCCGCCATGGACCTGGGACTCGCCGGAACCGCCGCGCTCGTCACGGGCGCCTCGGGCGGCATCGGCTCCGCGGTGGCGCGCGAGCTCGCCGCGGAGGGGGCGCGTGTGGCGATCCACTACCACCGCAACCGCGCGGCCGCCGACGCGCTCGCGGCGGAGCTCGGCGGGGTGGCCCTCCGGGCGGACCTGCGCGACGAGGCGCAGGCGGACGCCCTGGTGCCGGCCGCCGTCGAGGCGCTCGGCCGGCTGGACGCCTGTGTGGCCAACGCCGGCGTCTGGCCCTCCGAGGACGTGCCGGTCGCCCGGCTCGGGCTCGACCGCTGGCGCGCGACGATCGACGCCAACCTCACCGCCACCTTCCTCACCGCCCGCGCGTTCCTACGGCATGTGGAGGGCCAGGGCGCCGGGAGCCTCGTCCTGATCGCCTCCACGGCGGGCCTGTTCGGCGAGGCGGGGCACGCGGACTACGCCGCGGCCAAGGCGGCGATCGCGCACGGGCTCGCGCTGTCGCTCAAGAACGAGGTGGTGCGGACGGCGCCGGGCGCTCGCGTCAACGTCGTCGCGCCGGGCTGGACCGTCTCACCGATGACGGCGGAGGACCTCACGGAGGACGCCGTCGCGCAGGTGACCGCCACGATGGCCCTGCGCAAGGTGGCCCAGCCGGCCGACGTCGCGCGCTCCGTGGCCTTCCTGTGCTCCGAGCGGGCGGCGGGCCACGTCACGGGCCAGGTGGTCACGGTGGCCGGCGGCATGGAGGGCCGCCTGCTGCACCCGCCGGGCTAGGAGGCGGGGAGCTGGTTCGCGAGGACGCCCAGCGGGGCGCCCCAGTCCTCGAGCGAGGGCGGCACCGCCACCGCGTAGCCCGCGCCGACCACGGAGAAGTGGCCGCGCAGCGCCCACTTCGCGAACGTGTCCGCGAAGCGCTCCGCCGGCTCCGCGCAGGCGCCCGTCAGCGCGCCGCCCCAGTTCGCGCAGCTGCCCGTGCGGGGGATGCCGGCCTCGAGCGCCGCGTTCGTCGCGGGCGGCACGAGCGCGAGGTCGACGACGTGGCCGTACTCGTGCAGGACCGCCCCGTTGCGGTCCTGGCGGCGCGTCCTGTCCAGCGAGCCGACGTCGAAGGACAGCACGAAGCTGGCACCGCGGGAGCCGAGGCTCGAGCGCGTGACGGCGAACGGGTCGCCGTGATGGACCTGGTACTCGACGAACCCGTCGACCTCGGCGATCAGGCGCTGCGCCTCGGGCCGCGCGGTCGCGACCGCCGCCTCGATCCACGCGCGATCCTCCGCGGGCACGTTCGGCGCGAACCGGGCGGTCGCGGCCCGCTCCTCCGCGGAGATGCGCACCGTGCCGTCCGGCGACCGCGCGCCCACCTGCCCGTCGCCGCCGATCTCGAGCAGCGGAGCGACGATCACGACCGCGGCCACGGCGGCGATGGTCTGGAGGAGCCGCGAGCGCATGAACCTCATTCATCGGCGCGCGCGACACCGCTCGTGAGCGCGCCGGTCAGAACGCGCTGCCCGTCGGGGCGGCGTCACTGCACGAACTCCTGCACGGTCGCCCGCAGGAAACCGGGAGCTGGTGCGTTATCACTGTCCAACGCCCCATGTCGCCCCTGCTGAACACCCGCCCGTCCGACAGCGTCACGCGCAGGCTCGTGGCCGCCTGCCTCGTGATGGCCGCGCTGGCGGTCGTGATCGCCTTCAGCGCCGGCGAAGACGGGCGCCCGTCCGGGGCGGCGCCGGCGTTCCTGGCGGTCGGCGCCGTCTGCGCCGCGCTCGTCGCCTACCTCCTGACCGCCTCCGCTCGTGCGGTCGGCGACCCCCGGCTGAGCTGGATGGCGGCCGGCTCCGCGGTCGCGTGCACCGGACTGCTGGTCAGCATCCTCGCCCAGCCGACCGTCTTCCCCGCGGGCGGCCCCGTCTCGCAGTCCTACGACGCGCTCAGCGCCCGCTACCTGATCTGGCACGCCGCGCTCGCCGCGGCCGCGGTACTCGCCGTCGCCCGGGTGCGGCCCAGCGCCGGGCGGCTGGCGGCGCTGGCGGTCCCCTCGCTCCTGCTGCTGATCTGGAGCTGCATCGCCGACGCCCCGCTCGGCGACCTCGTGAACCTCGAGAACGAGTACGGGATCACCGTGAAGCTGCTCGCCGGGCTGCTCGTCGTCGTCCAGGCGGGCGCGGCGATCGCCTGGTGGCGCGCCGAGGACGGCAAGCCGGCCTGGGGGGCGATGTGCATGATCGCCGCGCTCGCCCTGTCCGCGGGAGACGGGCTCGCCTACGTGTTCGCCGCCCACGCGTACTCCGACGCCTGGTGGGCGAGCCTCACGCTGCGCGCGGGGCAGTTCGCGATCCCGTCCGTCGGCCTCGTGATGGGCTTCGTCGGGCTCGCGGACAAGCTGCGCGAGCTCCAGGAGGAGATCGGCGCGAACTTCGCGGCCGAGAGCGAGCGCGCCGCTCGCGAGGAGGAGCTGGCGGGCGCCGACCGCGCCCGCCGGGAGCAGCTGGCGGGGCGCATCCGGCGGCTCGTCTCCGGTGAGGGCCTGGACGTCGCGCTGCAGCCGATCGTGGACCTCGCGAGCGGCGAGGTCGTCGGTGCCGAGGCGCTCGCGCGCTTCACGGGCGCCGACGGGCAGCCCGTCCCGACCGAGTCCTGCTTCCTGGACGCCCACGCGCTCGGCCTCGGCCTCGAGTTGGAGCTGGCGGCGGTGCGGCTGGCGCTCGCCTCCCACGACCGGCTTCCCGAGGGCCTCTACCTCGCCCTCAACACCTCTCCCGCGCTGCTCGCGAGCGACGAGCTGCTCGACCTGCTCGCCGCACACGACCGCCGACCGCTCGTGGTCGAGCTCACCGAGCACCAGGCGGTGGAGGACTACCACGCGCTGGGACGGGCGCTCGACGGGCTGCGCGAGCACGACATCCGCGTGGCGATCGACGACGTCGGCTCGGGCTTCTCCTCCTTCCGGCACGTCACGCGCGTCAATCCGGAGATCCTCAAGCTCGACCGATCGCTCGTCTGCGGCATCGACGACGACCCCGTGCGCCAGTCGCTCGCGTCGGCGATCGTCGCCTTCGCAGCGGACGTCGGCGCCGTCGTGGTCTCGGAGGGCATCGAGTCCGAGGCCGAGCTGTCGTGCCTGCGCGGGCTCGCGGTCGGGCTCGGGCAGGGCTTCTTCCTCGGACGGCCCGGGCTGGGCTCCGTGGAGCGCGCGGCCGCCGCGCCCGTGGCCTAGCCCAGGACGGGCAGCGAGCGCTCGTCGGCCAGCTCCGACAGCGCGTCCTGCATGCGGTCGGTCACCAGCGCGTAAGCGTCGTCGGGCTTCGCCTTCGGGCCCAGCTCCTCGCGCAGGTCGATACACGGCAGCACCCGGACCTTGATCTTCGAGGGCAGGGGGAAGCGCAGCGGCAGGTCGAGCAGCGTGATCCCGAACGGCGGCGCGACCTGGACGGGGAACACCTTCAGGCGCAGCGCCTTGTCGAGCTGCAGCGCCCGCGAGACGCGGCGGCCGCGACCCAGGAACAGCGCCGTCTCCTGGCCGCCGATCGCCACGACGGGCGCGATCGGGGTACCGAGCTCGAGGGCGAGCTTCACGAAGCCCTTGCGCCCGGCGAAGTCGATCCGGTCCTGCTCCCAGGTCGGCCGGTAGGTCTCGTGGTCGCCGCCGGGGTAGACGAGCAGCGCCGCCCCGCGGTCCAGCGCCGCGCGCATGTTGTCGGGGTGCGCGGGCACGGTGCCGAAGCGCGACAGGCTCGCGCGGATCCCCGGGACCTGGAAGACGAGGTCGTGGGCGAGCTGGTGGAAGACCCGGTCCGCCCCGAAGTGGTCGTAGAAGTGCTGGGAGAAGACGAACGTGTCGGCGATCAGCGTGCCGCCCGAGTGGTTGCCGACCAGCAGGACGGGCTCGTCGGCGGGGATCTCGTCGAGCCCGTCGACCTCGGCGCGGAAGTAGACGTCGCTCCAGGCCCGGATCGCCGGCAGCGACTCCCGGATGTAGTCGGGGTCGCGGGCGTCGAGCCAATCCTGCGGCGCGTGGTCGCCCGTGAGTCCCAGCACGTCCAGCGAGCGGGCGACGTCGCCCGCCATCACCCGCGCCATGGCGAGCGAGCCGCCGACCAGTCCCGATCCGATCATGCATCGAGCCGTACCCGTGCGGGCGCCGGGTCACGCGCGGGCGCGTCGCCGCCGGGGACTCGTTTATGGTCAGTCGTTCTGAGCAGTCGCCCATGATCGAGCCCACCCTCATCGACCGGGAGCGCGTCGCGGTCGTCGTCGCCGGCGACGACCGTCGCTACGTGGCCGCCAACGCGGCCGCGTGCGACCTGCTGGGCGTGCCGCGGGACAAGATCGTCGGCATGCGGGTCGAGGACGTCACTGGTACGCCGCCAGAGCGCGCCGACGACGCCTGGCGGCAGTTCCGGGCGGCGGGCGTGATGGTCGGGACGTACGCGCTCCCGAGCCCGGTCGGTCCGCGCAACGTCCCCTTCATCTCCGTCGCCGACGTCACCCCGGGCCACCATCTCGCGATCTTCATTCCTGAGCGCGAGACGGGCGGCTGGCAGCCCCTGAGCCACCGCGAGCGCGAGGTCGTGGCGCTGGTCGCCGGCGGCGCCACGGGGCGGGAGGTGGGCGAGAAGCTGTCGGTGACCTCGGCGACGGTGGAGACCCACATCCGCAACGCCATGCGGCGGCTGGGCGCGCGCAACCGCTCGCATCTCGTGACGCTGGCCATCCTGCGCCACGAGATCGAGGTGGGCGACGTCGGTGCCTAGCGGCGGACGATCATCACGTGCCCGGCGGGCGAGCTGATCCAGAGGTCGTCGCCGGAGCGGGTCAGGTCCGCGGCGCCGAACTGGGGCAGCCCGGTCGAGGAGAGCACGCGGCCGGTCTCCAGGTCCATCTCGACGAGGCGGTCGCGCCCGCCATCGGTGTCGGAGGCGTGTATCCACAGCGTCCCGTCGATCAGCACGGGCACCCCGATCATCGTGCCGAGCGTCCGGCGCCACGCCACGCGCCCGTCGTCGGGGTCGATGCGGGCGAGCTCGCCCGTGCGCCCCAGGAGGACGGTGCCCTGCGGGTACGGGAGCACGCCGACCGCGGTCGGCAGCCGCACGGGCAGCGAGCCGGCGCGGCGGCCGCTGTCGAGGTCGTAGCGATCGATCCGCTGCTCGCGCGTGAGCACCCACAGCTCCGTGTCCGTGCCCGTGATCCACAGCGGGTACGGCTCACCGGCGGGAAGCTCGGTCGGCAGGAAGCGCCGCATCGCAGCGGTCACGGGATCGAGCTCGATCGCCCCCTGGGCGCCGACCGCCCACGGCACGCCGCGGATGATCTGCACGCCGAGGACGAAGAAGCGCGGCGCGCCCTGCGGCCGGAGCGTGACCCGTGCGCTCACGCGGTTCGTGCGCGGGTCGATGCGCAGGACGCGCGCACCGCCGTCCGTGCCGGGACTGCGTGCGATCGCCCACACGGCGCCGGCGCCCACGGTGATGACGGGATCGCCCCCGAACGCGTTCGGGTCACCGCCGGTGGCGATCTGCGCCACGACCCTGCGGGTGCGCGGGTCGACGCGCAGGACGCGCTGCCGGTCTGTGTCGGCGACCCAGACCGAGCCGAAGCCGGCGCCGATCGTCCCGAGGTTCTCGGCCAGCGGCACGTCCCCGATGACCTTCGGATTCGAGACGGTCTCCTCGCCGCCCCAGCGGATCCCGCCCAGTGCGACGACGACGGCGACGAGGACCGCTGCGAGGGCGAAGCCGGCCGTCGCGGCCGGTCCGGGCGCCGCGAGCCGCAGGCCTGCGAGCTGCCGGCCGAGCGCGCCGCGGCGCTCCTCGCGCAGCGCCGCCTCGCGCAGCTGGAGCTGCAGCCGCGTCGTGAAGTCCTGGCTCATGGTTGCCTCCCGATCATCCGGCGCGCCGTGGCCAGCCCCCGGCTGACCCGCTGGCGCACCACGGCCTCGCTCGTGTCCAGCTCCTGCGCGATCTCGCCGTAGCCGCGATCCTCGATCACGTGCGCGCGCACGGCGTCGCGCTGCGCGACGGGCAAGCCGTCGAGCAGCGCGGTCTCGCCGAGGGCGTCGATGTAGGCGATGTCGGCGTCCGTGAGCTCGATGCGCTCCATCCCGAGCCGGCGGCACATCCGACGCTCGGCGTAGCCGCGCCGCTGCGCGTCGGCGAGCTTGCGCGAGGCGATGCCGAAGAGCCAGGACCCCGCGGCGCCGGCGCTCGGGCGGTAGCGCCGGCGGCCCGCCAGGGCCGCGGCAAACGTCTCCGACGCGAGGTCGGCCGCCAGCTCGGCGTCGCCCGTGCGGCGGGCGAAGTAGCCGAGCACCGTGTCGACGTGCCGCACGTAGAACTCCTCGAAGGACGTGGCGTCCCGGCTGCTCAGGAGATCGTCGTCGGTGCGGGTCGAGGTGCGCATCCACCGTCTCCTTCGGGACAATGGGCCGCGTTGTGACCGATCCTTCCATGATCGCGCTGGTCACGGGCGCCGGGCGCGAGCGCGAGATCGGCACCGCGGTGTGCCGGGCGCTCGCCGCGCGCGGGCACGCCGTGGCGTTCACCGTGCCGCCCGGAGGCGACGGCGGCGCGCTGGCGAGCGAGCTCGGCGCGGAGGCGATCGAGGCGGACCTCGGGGACCCGGCCGCGGCGGTCTTCGTGCTCGACGAGGTCTCCGCTCGCCGGGGCGGGCCTCCCTCCGTGCTCGTCAACAACGCGGCGCACTCCGTCAACGGCGGCTACGCCGACATGGACGCCGCCACGCTCGACGACCATTACGCCGTGAACGTGCGCACCCCGGTGCTGCTCTCGTGCGAGCTGGCCCGCCGCCATCCCCAGGGGAAGCCGGGGAGGATCGTCTGCCTCACGAGCGGGCAGTCGCTCGGCCCGATGCTGGGGGAGCTGCCCTACAGCACCACGAAGGCGGCGCTCGAGATGTTCGTCCGCCAGCTCGCCCCCGAGGTGATGGGGCTCGGGATCACCGTCAACGCGGTCAATCCGGGCGTGACGGACACGGGCTGGGTGACGGACGCCATCCGCGCCGAGGTGCTGCCGCGCATGCCGACCGGCCGGCTCGGGGAGAGCGAGGACGCCGCGCGGCTGATCGCCTGGCTGTGCTCCGCCGACGCCGCGTGGGTGACCGGGCAGGTGATCGGCTCAGAGGGCGGCTTCGTCCGCGGCTAGGGCGGGGTTCGGCAGCGGCGCGCGGAAGATCCACACGGCCGGCGTGACCACGAGCACCGCGCCGCCGATGGCGAGCGCGGCGACCCCGATGGCGGACAGGGCCAGGCCGCCCGCCAGCGCCAGCGTCGCGCCGGTCAGTCCCGCGAGGAGGTCGTTGAAGCCGAGGAGCTTGCCGCGCTCCCACGGGGCGGCGCAGTCGGCGAGCGTGGCGGTGGCGGCCACGAAGGAGAGGTTCCAGCCGATGCCCAGCGCGAACAGCGAGACGGCCGTGGCCGGCACGCTCTCCACCCACAGCAGGCTCAGCGCGGCGACCGCCATCACGAGCAGCCCGCCCGTCAGCGCGGGCGTGCGGCCGATGCGGTCGATCAGCGCCCCGATCACCAGCACGAGCGCGTACATGCCGAGCACGTGGGCGCCGATGATCGGGAAGATCAGGTGCTGCGCGTGCTCGCGATGATCGACGACGACGTAGCCGGTCAAGTTCATGACCGAGACCATCACTCCCATCGAGGCGAAGCCGGCGAGCAGCGCCGGGATCACACCTGGCCGACGGACGATCTCCCGCAGCGGCGCGGCGGGAACCAGCGGTCCCTGCTGGTCGCCGGCGATCAGCTCGCCGATGCGCTTCGGGTCGGGGCGCACGCAGAGGGCGAGCCCCATCGCGACGAGCGAGAGCATGCCGGAGGCGAGCCACGGAAGC
>Ga0126308_10001200_pt1 | contig 10050 bp, 9 predicted proteins | sample Plot55_FD_92533 | JGI IMG/M metagenome (GOLD analysis project Ga0126308, IMG submission 92533) | Serpentine soil microbial communities from UC McLaughlin Reserve, CA, USA - Plot55 | ecosystem: Environmental > Terrestrial > Soil > Grasslands | place: USA: UC McLaughlin Reserve, Lake County...
CGGCGATCGAGGAGATGATCTCCCGCGGGCGCAGCATCAACGTGACGCTGATCTTCTCGCTCGAGCGCTACGCCGAGGTCGTCGAGGCCTTCCAGCGCGGGCTCGAGCGGCTCGTCGCGAGCGGCGGCGACCCCGGTCCTGTCGCTTCGGTCGCGAGCTTCTTCGTCTCGCGCGTGGATACCGAGGCCGACAAACGTCTGGAGGAGCTCGGCGCGCCGGACGAGCTGAAGGGCAAGCTCGCGATCGCCAATGCCAAGCTCGCCTACCAGCGCTACAAGGAGCTCCACTCGGGCGAGCGCTGGGACGCGTTGGCCGACAAGGGCGCCCGCACGCAGCGCTGCCTCTGGGCGTCGACCTCGACCAAGAACCCCGCCTACCGCGACGTGATGTACGTCGAGGAGCTGATCGGCCCGCAGACCGTGGACACGATGCCGGAGGAAACGATCCGCGCCTTCCAGGATCACGGCGAGGTGGCGCTGACGCTGGAGCGCGACATCGACGCGGCGCGCCGCGTCTTCGAGCGGATCGCGGAAGCCGGCGTGGACTACGACGACGTGGTCGCCGTGCTCGAAAAGGAGGGCGTGGACAAGTTCTCCGACTCCTTCAAGGAGCTGCTCGAAGGGGTGCGGGCCAAGCGCGGCGAGCTGGTCTCGGCCTGAACGTCACGGCCTCGGATCTCTACGTCGATGCCGCCGGGGAGGGCCCGGCGGTCGTCCTCATCCACGCGGGGATCTGCGACAGCCGGATGTGGGAGCCCCAGTGGGACTCATACCAGCGGTCGCATCGGGTCGTCCGTTACGACCTACGCGGCTTCGGAGGCTCGCCGATCGAGCCCGGCAGCTTCTCGCACGCGAGCGACCTGGTCGCCCTGATCGAGCAGCAGGACCTGGGGAAGACCGCGATCGTGGGCGTCTCGATGGGAGGCCGTGTGGCACTCGAGGTGGCGATCGCGCGCCCGGCGATGGTCGAGGCCCTCGTGCTCGTTGGCGCCGGCTTCCCCGGCCACGAATGGTCTGCGGAGATGAACGCGGCGGACGAAGCGGAGATGGCAGCCCTGGCCGAAGGTGACCTGGATGCGGCGGTCGAGGTGACCCTGCGCACGTGGGTCGACGGCCCCCGGCGGAACCCAGAGGATGTCGACCCGGAGGTACGCGCACGGGTCGCCGAGATGCAGAAGCGCGCCTACGAGCTCCAGATCCCGGTCTGGGAGACGGCCGAGGAAGAGCCGCTCGTGGGAGACCTGGCGGGGCGGATCGGCGAGGTCGGCGCTCCGACGCTTGTCCTCGTCGGCGAGGAGGACGTGCCGGACATGCACGAGATCGCGGACCGGCTCGAGCGCGAGCTCCCGAACGCCCGCCGCGCTTCGATCGCCGACACCGCGCACGTTCCCAGCCTCGAGCGGCCGCGTGAGTTCGACCAGCTCGTGCTCCCGTTTCTCCAGTCGGTGCAGTAGTGACGGCCGTCGCTCCCGCCGAGGTGGTCGAGCGCATCTGGGCTCGTGACGCCACGCTCTGGACCGGGCGCGACGAGGCGAAGTGGCTTGGCTGGCTCGACGAGCCGATGCGCATGCGCAGCCGCGTCGGGGACCTGCTCCAGTTCGTCGAGGACCTGGCCGCGCCCGGGATCATCGACACCTTCGTCCTGCTCGGGATGGGCGGGTCGAGCCTCGCACCGGAGGTGTTCAGGCGCACGTTCGAGTTCGACAACTTTCGCGTGCTCGACACGACACACCCCGCAGCGCTGCGCGACGCCACGGCGTCGCTCGACTTCGACGCGACACTTTTCATCGCCGCCTCCAAGTCGGGCACGACGCTCGAGACGCGTTGCCACCTCGACTACTTCTGGGACAAGGCCGGCAAGCGGGGCGAGTTTTTCGCGGCGATCACCGACCCCGGCTCGGAGCTCGATTCGCTGGCGCGCGAGCGCGGCTTCGTCGGGGTCTTCGACGGCGAGCCGACGATCGGCGGGCGCTATTCCGCCCTATCGGTCTTCGGCCTCGTTCCCGCCGCGCTGATGGGCGCCGACCTCGAGCGCCTGCTGGAACGCGTAGAGGAGATGGTCGAGGCCTGCCATTCGGAGGAGGGGAACCCAGGCCTCGAGCTCGGCCTCGTGCTCGGCCACGGCTGGCAGGACGGGCGCGACAAGGTGACGATCAACCCGAACACCGGCGGCTTCGGGCTCTGGGCCGAGCAGCTGCTCGCCGAGTCGACGGGCAAGGAGGGCAAGGGCCTGATTCCTGCGCCGGGGGAGTCCCCGGATGGGCCCGACCGTCAGGCGCCAGAGGTTCGACTGCCCGCGCCCTACGAGCTCGGGCAAGAGTTCTACCGCTGGGAGTTCGCGACCGCCGTGGCCGGCTCGATCCTCGAGATCAACCCCTTCGACCAACCGAACGTCCAGGCGGCCAAGGACAAGACGAGCGAGGTCCTGGCCGCGGGCGGCGATCCGGACGTGGAGCCGCGCGGTTCGCTGGACGAGCTCCTTGCACAAGCGGAGCCGGGCGACTACGTCGCGATCCAGGCCTTCATCGATCCGGCGCGCGAGGCAGAGCTCGAGCCGCTGATCGAGCGTGCGCGCGCCGAGACCGGCTGCGTGGTTACGCACAACCTCGGCCCGCGGTATCTCCATTCCACAGGCCAGCTGCACAAGGGCGGCCCCAACACCGGCCTCTTCGTCCAGGTGGTGGATGATCCCGGCAAGGAGGTGTCGATCCCCGGCCAAAAGTTCGGCTTCCGGCGGCTAATCCAGGCGCAGGCCGCCGGTGATCTCGCTTCGCTCGAGGAGCGAGGGCGGAGAATCGTGCGAATGAGATTGGAGGATCTGTAGCGATGCAGCTCGGAATGGTCGGTCTCGGACGGATGGGCTCGGGGATGACCGGGCGGCTGCGAGAGGACGGGCACGACGTCAAGACCTACGACCCGAAGGTCGAGTCGACGGCAGGCTCGCTCGAGGAACTGGCCTCTCAGCTGGACGCCCCGCGCGCCGTCTGGCTGATGATCCCCGCCGGGAAGATCACCGAGGATGCGTTCCAGGAGCTGCTCGGGATCCTCGAGCCCGGCGACACGATCGTGGACGGGGGCAACTCGAACTTCCGCGACTCCCAGCGGCGGCACGCGGAGGCGGCGGAGCGGAATCTGCACTTCGTCGACGCAGGCGTCTCGGGCGGCATCTGGGGCATCAAGATCGGCTTCTGCCTGATGGTCGGGGGCGATGACGAGCCGGTGCAGCGGCTGGAGCCCATCTTCAAAAGTCTCGCGCCTCCGGACGGCTACTCGCACGTCGGCCCCTCCGGCGCCGGGCACTTCGTGAAGATGGTGCACAACGGGATCGAGTACGGCCTGATGCAGGCCTACGGCGAGGGCTTCGAGGTCATGCACGCCTCCGAGTTCGAGCTCGACCTGCACGAGATCGCCGGAATCTGGCGCTATGGCTCGGTCGTGCGCAGCTGGCTGCTAGAGCTTCTCCACGACGCCTTCGAGCAGGATGGCAAGGACCTGGAGAAGATCGAGGGCTACGTCGAGGACTCGGGCGAAGGGCGCTGGACGATCTTCGAGGCGATCAACGAGAGCGTTCCGGCCCCGGCAATCAGCGCCGCCCTATACGCACGCTTTGCCTCCCGCCAGGACGAGTCGTTCGCGGCCAAGGTCGCCGCGGCGCTGCGGAACCAGTTCGGCGGCCACGCCGTCAAGCCGGCGGAGAAATAGTGCCCCTCCAGGCAATACACGCTAGACAGCATCGCCTGAAGGGGCACTGATGGCGGTCGCAGTCGAAAACCCGTTGCTCGAGGGCTTGTCGATGCGACGCACACCCGATCCGTGCGCGTTCGTGATCTTCGGCGCGTCGGGCGACCTCACCCGGCGCAAGCTCTTCCCTGCGGTCTACTCGCTCGCGCTGCGTCGCATGCTCCCCGAGAACTTCGCGATCGTCGGCGTCGCGCGAACCGAGGAGAGCGACGACGCGTTTCGCGATCGGATGAAGCACGCCGTGCAAGAGTTCGGGCGCGACAAGTTCGACGATGAGGTCTGGAACGGACTCGCTGAAGGGATGCGTTACGTCGCGACCGACTTCGCCGACGAGGCGGGCCAGGACCGCGTCGTCCAGGTCCTGAACGAGCTCGACGAGAAGCGGGGCACCGCCGGCAACCGCGTCTACTACCTGGCCGTTCCGCCGAATGCCTTGAGCGTGCTGGTGCAGGCGCTCGGCAGGCGCCGTTCCACGAACGGCTGGACCCGCGTGGTCGTCGAGAAGCCGTTTGGGCGCGACCTCGAGTCTGCGAAGACGCTGAACGCCGAGCTGCTGCGCGACTTCGACGAAAGCGAGATCTTCCGGATCGACCACTATCTCGGCAAGGAGACCGTCCAGAACCTGCTCGCCCTGCGCTTCGCGAACGGGATCTTCGAGCCGATCTGGAACCGCCAGTTCGTCGATCACATCCAGATCACCGTTGCCGAGACGATCGGCATCGAGGGGCGGGCCGCCTTCTACGAGCAGGCCGGCGCGATTCGCGACGTCTTCCAGAACCACATGCTCCAGCTCGTCGCGCTGACCGCCATGGAGCCGCCGATCGACTTCACGGCCGATTCGGTCCGGAACGAGAAGGTGAAGGTGCTGCGCGCGCTGCACACCCCTGGCCCCAAGCATGTCGTCCGCGGCCAGTACGGGCGCGGGTACATCGAGGGCGAGGAGGTGCCTGGCTACCGCGAGGAGGAAGGCGTCGATCCGAGCTCGATGACGGAGACGTACGTGGCCGCAAAGCTGTACGTCGACAACTGGCGCTGGGCCGACACCCCGTTTTACGTCCGCGTGGGTAAGCGGCTGGCCCGTCGTGAGACGACGATCGCGATCGAATTCAAGCGCGCGCCCCACCCGCCGTTCGAGGAGACCGATTCGGAGAGCCTGCGCCCGAACGTGCTCGTTGTGCACATCCAGCCGGACGAGGGGGTCTCCCTCGAGTTCGCGGCGAAGGTGCCCGGCCAGGGGATCACGCTGCGCACGGTTCACATGGACTTCCTCTACGGGGGCACCTTCCGCACGGGGATTCCGGAGGCCTACGAGCGGCTGATTCTCGATTGCTTGCTCGGTGACGCCACGCTCTTCACACGGGCTGACGAGGTCGAGGAGCAGTGGTCGCTCGTAGATTCGATCACCGCGCTCTGGAAGCGTGACCGGCCCTCGTTCCCGAACTACGCGGCCGGGACCTGGGGGCCGGCGGCCGCGAACGAGCTCATGCGGCGGGACGGGCGCGAATGGCGACAGCGCTGAGCTCGATCGGCGAGATCGAGCGCGAGCGCGCCGAGCGGCGCTTCGACCACGAGGCCGGCCAGCCGTACCAGCGGACGAGCGTCATGACGCACATCGCTTGGGTCCCCGAGGCGTGGGTCGAGGCCGCCGAGGACGTGCTCGCCGGCCTCGCCGAGCGGCACCCGTCGCGGACGATCGTGCTCGTGCCGGATCCGGACGCAGAGGACGGCATCGAGGCGCGAGTCGATGTCGACACGTTCGCCGCCGGGGAGGGCAGGGAAGTCTGCACGGAGACGATCCGCCTCCGGCTCGGAGGGAAGCGCGCGCAAGTGCCCGCGAGCGTCGTGCAGCCGCTGCTGCTGCCCGACATCCCGGTCTTCCTGCGCTGGCGCGGCTTGCCGCCGTTCGGCGCGCAGAACTTCGAAGGGCTCGTCGACGTGGTCGACCGGATGATCGTCGACAGCACCGAATGGTCCGATCTGCCCGCGCCCCACATGCAGCTGGCAGAGGTCTTCGACCGCGTGATGGTCTCCGACATCGCCTGGGCGCGAACGAGCCGCTGGCGGCCCCAGCTCGCCTCGCTCTGGCCGGAGATCGCGACCGTAAAGCGCATCAAGGTCACGGGGACCGAGGCGCAGGCGTACCTGCTCGCCGGCTGGCTGCGCTCGCGGCTCGATCGGGAGATCGCGCTCGAGCACGAGCCATCCGATCGGCTGGTCAGCGTCGAGGTGGATGGCGAGCCGGCCCCCTTCCCGCCGGGCGATCCGCCCGATCCCGCCGACCTCCTCAGCGACGAGCTCGACCGCTTTACCCGCGACCCGGTGTACGAGGACGCCGTCCGGTCGGCAGCGTGATGTGACGCCGCAGACCGGCTGCGGCGTATAGGTCTCGTGAAGGCGAAAGCGAGCGCGGAGGACTTCGCCGAGGCGGCGAGGCGCCACCTCGACGACGTGCACGCCTTCCTCGTGTACCTGACGGGAGACCGAGCCGTGGCCGAAGATCTGACAGCAGAGACGTTCGCCCGGGCGCTGGAGCGCTGGCACCGCTACGACCCTCGCCGTGGCGGGCCGCGCACCTGGCTCTGCCAGCTCGCTCGCTCGGCGGCGCTCGATCACTTCCGTGCCGAGGACCGGCGCCGCCGTCGCGAAGGTCGCTACGCGGTGGCCGAGTTGCGCGAGAGCGCGGAGCCCGTGTTCGGCGAAGGGTTGTCGCCAGCGCTGGAGCGCGCCCTCGCACAGCTGTCCGCCGCGGAGCGCGAGGTCGTCGCCTTGCGGATCGTGCTCGAGTTGGACGGCGAGGGAGCGGCGCGCGTGCTCGGGATCAGCACGACCGCGTGCTCGACCCGCCTGAGCCGTGCCCTGGCCAAGCTGGAGAAGGAGGTGAGCGCAGGTGTCGCCGCTTGAGCTCGTGGACGGGCGCTTCGACAAGCTCGCTACAGAGTTGAGGGCGTCTCGCCCCGCCGCTTCCGAGGGGTTGCGGAACCGCGTCGAGGAGTTCGCTCGCCTCGAGCCCGAGCCGCGGCGCAAGTGGGGCTTCCGGCTCCCGGCGCGGCGCGCGGCCTTCGCGCTGGCGGCCCTCGCGGTCCTCGGCTCGCTGCTCGCCGCCGGAGTTACCGGGCTCGGCGGCTCCGAGCCGAGCCGGGAAGCCAGGATCGTCCACGGCGGCGAGGCCACGTCGCCGTCCTCAGAAGGCGCTGGAGCGCTCACGGTTCCCCAGGTCCATGGTGTGCCGTACCCCCGCGCCCTGGACAAGCAGGACAGCCTTGTTCCGCAGGCGACCCGGCTTCAGCGGTACGACGCCACGCTGCGTCTGCGGGTGAAGGATGTTGATGCTCTCTCGAACGCGACCAAGCGGGCGATGAACCTGACCCGCGGTCTCGGTGGCTACGTCGCCTCCGTTGAGTACGCGACTCGCAGCGGGCGGCGTGGCGGCGCCACGCTCGTGCTGCGCGTGCCGATTACGAACGTCCAGACCGCGCTCGCGGAGCTCACTTCAGTCGGAACGATCCTGCGCCAGCAGACCGCGATCCTCGACGTTACGCGTCGGGCAGAGCGGGAGTCGCGCCAGCTCGACAAGCTCGAGGCTGAGCTCGCGCAGATCAAGGAAGAGCTTGCGTCTGGCTCCGTCCCCACCGGGCGCCGCCTGCAGCTCGAGCGACGGGCGGTGGGCGACCGGCTCGCGCTCAAGGCTCTGAAGGCCAAGCGCGCGAGGCTCGTGCGTAGCGCGCGCCTGGCGCGGATCGTGCTCACGCTGACCACGCCGACTGAGCAAGCCGCCCCGTCGCCCAGCCGGTTCGACAAGACGCTCGACGACGCGGGGGCGGTGCTTGCGCGTGAGGCCGAGATCCTGCTCTACGCGCTCGTCGTGCTCGGGCCGCTGCTAGCGATCGGCGGCGTGGCGATCGCTGTGGGCAAGGCGCAGAGGCGCCGTTCCGATCAAAGGTTGCTGGAGCGAGCCTAAGCCGCGGACGCGGTAGTACCAGGTCCCGGGCGAGAGCGGAAGCGTGAGCGATGTGCCCCAGGGCAACTGGGTGCCGACCGTCTTCCACGGACAGAGCTTCGGGCTCCACTGCACCTCGTACTGGTCGGCGCCGGCCGCCGGCTGCCACGCGATCAGCGGCTGGCCGTAGAAGCGCGGGAGGGTGCGGTAGGTGACGCCGCCGCCGGGGGGCGCACGACGTCCTCGCCGGCGTTGTGGGACGAGCGCAGGCCATCAAGAGAGAGAGAGAGAGAGAGAGAGTCGGCACGGCGCTGCCACGCTCACTCACTCGATCGAGTGACGCTAATCGAGGGGCAGGGCCTGTTCGAGCGCCGCGGCCACGGCCAAAACGCGCGCATCATGTCCCGGCGGTGCCGCGAGCTGGACCGAGGCGGGCAGACCATGCTCGGCGGCCCCGCACGGAAGCGCAGCAGCGGGCCAGCCGGTGGCGTTGAACGGGAAGGTCAGGCGGATCAGGCCGTCGCGGAGAGCGAGCTCATCCGAGGGGGCCGGGGGCGCCACACAGGTGAGGGTCGGGGTCAGGACGAGGTCGACGCCCGCCGCGGCTTCGGCCAGCTGCTCTCGGTAGCGCTCTCGCTGGGTCGTCGCGCGCTCGTACTCGGCGTCGCTCACCTCGAGACAGCGTTCGACCTTCTGGCGGACGTTGTCCCCGTACGAGTCCGCGTGCTCGAGGAAAAGCTCCTGGTGGACGTCGGCGACCTCGCGGCTGAAGGCGTCGTAGAAGTGATCGGGCAGTGGCAAGTCGAGCCGCCGTCGGCGCGGGAAAAGTTCTGCTGCCGCTTCGACACGGGCCTGCACCTTGGGGTCGGCGAGCTCCGTCCAGGCGACTCCGACCTCGACGTCTTCGAGCTCCAGCGGTTTCGGCGAGAGGTCGCGCGCGAGCGCCTTCATCATGCGGGAGCAGCCGGCGACGTCGCGCGCCATCGGCCCGGCGTGGTCGAAGCTCGGTGCGAGCGGGAAGCAGCCATCGAGGGGCACGAGCCCGTAGGTCGGCTTGAAGCCGACGACCCCGCAGCAGGCCGCGGGGATCCGGATCGAGCCTCCCGAGTCGCTTCCAAGCGCAGCCTCGGCGAGCCCGGCCGCAAGGGCAGCCGCGGAGCCACCGCTCGAGCCGCCGGCGAGACGACCTGCAGCGAGCGGATTCGGCACGGTGCCGAAGTGAGGGTTCTCGGAGGTCGTTCCGAAGGCGAACTCGTGCAGGTTGGTCTTGCCGACGTTGGCGTAGCCCGCTGCTTCGAGCCGCCGGACCGCCTCCGCGGTCTCGGAGGGCACGTGCTCGGCGAAGAGGATCGAGCCGTAGGTGGTGACGAGCGCCGCGGTGTCGAAGAGATCCTTGACCGCGAGAGGGATGCCTCCACTTGGAGTCTCCGGCCGGGCGAGAAAGATAGCTTCGAGCTGGGTCACAGTCCCGGCGCTGTTTCGACACAGATGAGTGCGGAAGTCCTCATTACGCTCGCCTCGGGGAGGAGGCCGGGCGAACCGTACTAAGGGACCAAGCGCCTCCTCGGCCTGGATTAGCCGAGGCGTGCGGTTGCCGAAGCCGGGCTTCGCCCGGCGGGAGGCTCGCTACGACAAGACCGCTCGAAGCGAACGCCGAACCGGCGGCCCCTGAAACGAGGGAGCCGAGCTTCCGCCCGCAAGGAGGGGGCTCGCGGGGGAACCAGGGGTTCCCCCGTGCTCCCGAACCAGGGGTTTCCCGTGCTCAGCTCAGTCGACGGCGAGGTAGACGAGCGCGATCACGACCGTCGCCGCGAAGAGCAGCAGGAAGAGCCCGAATAACGCGAGGCCGAGCCTCAGGTTCTTGCGCTCCAGCTCGGCGCCGCTCATCCGATCAGCGGGTCCGCCGCGAGTGCAACGAAGAGCAGCGCGAGGTAGAGGAGCGAGTACTTGAACAGCGAGCGCGCGTGAAGCGTCGTCGTCTCCCGCCGCAGCCGCCAGGCCAGGCGCAGGAAGAGCGCTCCGAGCAGCAGCGCCGCCGCCAGGTAGAGAACGCCTGCCGTGCGCCAGGCGAACGGCAGCAAGCTGACCGCGACGAGTACGAGTGAGTACCAGACGATCTGTCTCGCCGTTTCGTCGTCTCCCCGCACGACCGGCAGCATGGGTATCCGCGCCGCCGCGTAGTCGCGCTTGATCACGAGCGCGAGCGCCCAGAAGTGCGGCGGCGTCCAGAAGAAAACGATCAGGAAAAGGAACAGCGCGGGCACCGTCAGGTTGCCGGTCGCGGCGGCCCAGCCGACGAGCGGCGGCACGGCGCCGGCCGCGCCGCCGATGACGATGTTCTGCGGCGTCGAGCGCTTGAGCCAGCGCGTGTAG
>Ga0126308_10001201_pt1 | contig 10039 bp, 10 predicted proteins | sample Plot55_FD_92533 | JGI IMG/M metagenome (GOLD analysis project Ga0126308, IMG submission 92533) | Serpentine soil microbial communities from UC McLaughlin Reserve, CA, USA - Plot55 | ecosystem: Environmental > Terrestrial > Soil > Grasslands | place: USA: UC McLaughlin Reserve, Lake County...
CAAGTCCAGGATCTGTCCGATCTGGTAGAAGCGTTCAGGCGCATCGCGGCTACTCAGTCGCCCTACATAGTCAACGATCTGAAGCTCAACAGGTACCTGACCGAGATCCTCTGGGAGGGGGCCGGTCGTCCCCAGAAGGGGCAATGGTATACAGACCAGGGTTTTAGCGAGCAGGACGCTATCATGGAGGCTGCTAAGCAGGGCGGGTATGTCCTGTGGGGTCTGACCCCCTTTCTTAGAACCCAGCAGCAAACCAAAGTCAAACTGCAACCACTAGTGCTGAACGATCCGCTGTTGCAACGGATCATGGTGACTGTTGCAGTCGACCCAGATGAGGTAGCGGGGGTAAACGAGCAAGGCGCAAAGGCCTTCCAGCAGTACCTGCTAGATCCAGCGACGCAAGCTAGGATAAGGGCCTTCCGCTTGCCTGGGATCGATCAGCAGATCTGGTGGCCAGCTGGTCGTGACAATGCAAGCGCTGTGGTGCCGGAACTCTGAGAGCGAAATAACCTAGGGGACCGCCTAGAGTGGCCTCTATTCACCTAATTGCCGAGAGGGCTAGTTTCTCGGAAATCCACTTGGCCCCGGTCCGCTAGGGTGAGAATCTCCCCGAGAAATCCCACATGCTGCCCCCTTCCTCTACTGATGCATGTGGGTGCATGGATATACAGGCTGCGTTACAAGCGGTAACAAGAGCTGATGAGAAAAGTTACTAGCCTCGCCGGATAATAGCGCCCGCTCCCACTACGGACAATAGGACGGGGGCTGACGCGCCCTTAACTTCCGTGTGCACCTAGTTTATGCACCCCTATGTATGGCCGCTAAGAAACCGTCTGAAAAGTGCTGAGTGGCTTCTCTATCGCACGTTTGGCTGGCCCACAATGACAAAATCAGGGTCTTTTCGCGGCGTTTCCTAGACTCGCAAGGTTCTGGCTTGGAGCCCACCGAGACTTTTTGGACAGTTTCATAAGGTGTCTTCTCGGAAATTAGTCTTCCAGCGTTGTAAATTCTCGGAAACTCTAGATCCTGTAGATACTGCAACCCCTACCAGAGCGTACCTACTTTCAACCATGACCATCTGATAAAGAACGATCGCCGGCGGCATGCTCAGAGACGACATGGCGCCGCCGGTAGAGGATCAAGCCCATTAGCAGCACAAAGTCCACCGCCGCACCGACCGTAGCGCTAAACTGGTCAAGGTAAAAATCCAGCAGGTCGATGGTGGTCAACGAAACCAAAAGCCCGAAGTAGGCGAGTACGAAACCACGCCGCTCCTGGCCGATAACCATGAATATGGAGGCGACCACCAGCAGCAAGCCAACTAGTCCCCCAAGTGCTAGCCGGACTAACTTCCAGACGACGAGATCGAGGGGAACGCTTTCGAGCTGAGCTTCGACGTTCCCCCAGTAAAAACCCGTCAGAGGCCCTCCTCCTAAATAGAGGGCACCTAGCGTTAATAGCACCAAGTTAACCAGCGTCAGCAGACCTAATGCACCTAGCCCGACCACGACGGCGGCCTTCAGCCGGCGCGGGGTGTCCCAGCGCGCTTCGTAGGCCCGCACCCGCTGCAAACATCGTTCCCAAAACCCAGGCGACTCAGGAGCGAGATATAGAGCGTCGGTGAATAGGAATTCACGCAGGGCGCGAGCCAGTCGGGCAAAATCCGGATGGTGAGCCTCGCTAATAACGCGCCGGAGCCGGGCGTCCAACTTGGCACGTTCTTGGGGGTTCAAGTCGTGATCTAGCACCTCCCCAAGTGCGTCAAAGGCGTGGTAAAGCTCGGCACGAGCGCTGCGAGGTCGCGGGCGACGCACCTGGAGGTAGAGCAGCACGGTGAGCAGGAAAAAGGCGTAGATAACCGGTGCCACCGCCGGGAAGAAGTAGTCGTTGGTCTGGGTTATGAACTTGCCCACTTCGTCCATGAATAGCCCGACCCCAACTCCGGCCGACAATGCGCCTAGGGAGTATGCCCAGCGATTGGCGAAGAGCAGGGGCAAAAGGGAGGCTAAAAACAGCAGCGGGCCCCCCACAACATGTGGGAGATGTGCAGCGTGCTGCTTCCCACTTGAGGATAGCTGGTGAGGTCGAGGAACAAGCGGACCAGGATCACCGAGGCGGCGAAGCCCAACAGGGTGGCCATCAAGTACTGTTCGGCGCCCTCGCGCTTAACAGGCCTGCGGATACGTCGGATAGAATTCATCTTAAACACTTCCCCCTTGGCACAGCAGGTGTCAGCTTAACTGGAACCACAAAACATCATAGACCGTCGCCAGTAGTGGGCCGGAGCTACTGCTTTTCAGACTGCTCAGGGGACATGTTTATCTTAAGCGTTTGCGCCTACAGAGGCTAGAGGGCTGCCCCGTTGCCTCTAGTCACCGAGTTGCCTACAGTCCGGACCTTCTCGGATACTGCCGACGACGAAGATAACAACTACAGCGTCTTATTGGGCCGCTACCCCTCCTGCCTCTCGTTCACATACTCTAGTGCTGCCTACTTCAGTTCATCGCTCTTAAGGCCTACCTGGTAGGCTATCTCTTCTGCTTCTTCGTTGCTGTTCCCCTCGTCTAAGGTCGCTGCATCTACGGCTGCGACACCTTACTCTCCTCCTGCTGCTTACGCCACCCGTACTGGGTCATGCCCCGCGGCTTGTACACATTCAGCACCAGGACCACGAGCAACACCACTGTGCCACCAACGGAGTGAACCAGTGTGCTCCCCAGCGCGCGGAGATCACCACTAGACGTTGTCGGATCTGCTGCTATGTCTGCGAAGTAGCTGATTGTCTGCGTTTCCGCCAGCAAAACGACAGTGGCAACTATGGTCAGCAGGAGTGAGATCAGGACCCAATAGTGCCGGAACAAGCCCCACTTGGTGCCCAGTGACATGACAAGCCCGGTTAGCAGCGAGGCTAGGGCCAACGGGACGATGACATACCAGGCGATCAACTCCATCGCGAGATAGGCGGCACGCAGCGTCTGAGCCTCCTGGCTGATCGCAGCAGCAACGTCGAGAGCTATATAGCCAGCGACCGCGCCAATCCAGCCGACCGCGAGAGCGATGTGCGCGGCGAGCGCGAACTTGCGGAGGCTGGGTGTCATGATCATCCGCGACCACCCTCCGGCGGTGCGTGGGCTTCCACGCCGCTAGAGGGCGGTACTTGGCCACCAGCGTCACCGGATGGTGTGTGGCGAGCAGGGCCGTGCTCTCCACCACCGATGAACATAATGGCGACGGCCAGCAGGACCACGAAGATGACGATGATCCCAAGCACCTTCACCCAGCGGGGTGTGCCCGGGTATTCGCGGCCGGGCCTCACGCGGGTGTCGTCGCCGGTGTCGCTGTTGGAATCGGGGTAGCGGGGCGGGTCAGTCATGTGCGTGTCCTCCTCTGTCGCGCGTGGTTGTCAAGGTTTTCATAGCTCATTTCCCTGCCTAATTCCTTCGGCATTAGTCAGCGGGCGCGGATGAAGGCGAAGTTCTTGTGGCGCGTGGGGATGCCCTCAACGTCGCTGAAGCCGGCGTCCTTTAGCATCGGCATCAGCTTGTCAACCATGCTCTCGCCGCGCGAGTGGCCGAAGATCGAAAGCAGATGGCCGAGGGGACGGCCAGGGCCGAGGGGGGAGTGGCTGTGCGCGGCGAAGTCCATCGCTATGAAGCGGCCGCCGGGCCTGAGGACACGCCGTATCTCGTCGAGCCCCGTGCGCTTGAGGTCATCGGGCAGGTGGTGCAGCGTGAGGCTGCTGGTCACGAGGTCGAACGTCGCATCAGGGAACGGGATCACCTCGATCAGGGCGACCTGGAAATCGATATCGGAGCCGGCCTTCGCCACCTTCTCCCTGGCGACTTCGATCATCTCGGGGGAGGCGTCAATGCTGTGCACCTCGCCCGTTCCCGCGCTCGACTTGAGGCCGAGAGCGAGCGTGCCCGTGCCGCAGCCGACGTCGAGCACCTTCTCACCGGGCGCCGGCGCGGCCAGCTCTATGAGCTTCTCACGGATCGCCTTGTCCCGCCCGAACGAGATGACTCTGCCGAAAAGGTCGTACCAGCGCGCCCTGTGGAGGACGCGGCCCGCCGTTTGCGGGACGTCGGTGCTCTTGTGGTGCATTTTCGAGCCTCCTCTGCTCACGCTGGCTGTCAAAATCTCGTCGAGGACGTAGGCTCCGAGCGCCTTGGTGACCTCGGTGCCGTAGCCTTGATGCGTGAACCCCTGGTCGAACCAGGTGCGCGTCCGACCGGGGTCGAGGTTCAGCTCCTTGGCAAACGCCTCGGCGTTTCCCCGCTGAACCAGTTTCCTGAGGTGATGCAGACGATGCATGGCGCTCCTTCGTTCTCCCGCCCGTCGGGCAGATTTTCATTCATGAGGGCAACAGTTTATCGAGACAGTATGTCGCTGTCAAAGCAAAATGCCTCGACATCGTCGTCATGTATACTGGTGTGGTGCCGAAGCTGTGGAACGAGACGATCGAGGCGCACCGCGCGGCGGTGCGCGAGGCGATCCTGGAGACCACTTGGGCGCTGGTGGCCGAGCGCGGGCTGCGCTCGGTGACGATGTCGCAGATCGCCGAGAAGACCGGCATCGGGCGTGCGACGCTGTACAAGTACTTCCCAGACATCGAAGCGATCCTGGTCACCTGGCACGAACATCAGATCACTGGCCACCTCGAACATCTCGCCGAACTGCGGGACCAAGCTGGCGGTGCTGGCGAGCGGCTCGAAGCGGTGCTGAAGGCCTACGCCCTCATTCAGCACAAGCGCCACACCACCGAACTCGCGGCACTCCTGCATCGAGACGAGCAGGTCGCCCGAGCGCAGCAACACCTCACGGACATCATCCGAGACCTGCTGACCGAGGGCGCACAGACCGGCGACGTCCGGGGTGATATAGCGCCTGAGGAGCTTGCGAGCTACTGCCTCCACGCCCTCACAGCAGCCAGCAGCCTGCCATCCGAGGCCGCAGTCCGCCGGCTCGTCACGGTCACTCTGGCTGGGTTGCGCCCCCCGCGCTGACTCGTTGTCGATTATTGCCATGACCTTTAGTCAATATGGGGCATCCTTGGACGCTTATTTTCCTATATGCTCTCTGCTAGAGAGACAAAGGAGGAGACACCATGTCCAAGCTCGAGGATATACTCATCGTCGGCGGGTACGGTGTCGTGGGCCGACGCATTGCGGCCAACCTTGCTCCCGACTACCCCGACCGTGTTGTCGTAGCCGGACGGAGGCTCGAGCCAGCTGCCCAGCTCGCAGCCGATTTAGGCCGCGGGGTGCAGGGTCGTCGCCTGGACATCACCGACGCGGAGTCCATCGAGGCCGCGCTTGAGGGCGTGGGCGTCGTGGTCAGCTGCATTGACCAGCCCGAGCCGCTCCTGCTGCACGCGGCGATCGCACGTGGGCTGGCATACACCGATATCGCGCCGCACCTGATGACACGCCGCCCGACCGAGGCGATGCACGCCGAGGCGGCTCGGAGCGGTGCGCGCCTAGTACTCGGGGCAGGGCTAGCTCCTGGCATCTCGAGCATGCTCGCCCGGCTTGGAGCAGACCGTGTCGGCCCTGTGGTGCGAGTAGCGAGCAATCTCCTGCTCTCCGTCGGCGACCATTATGGCCCAGCCTCGCGTAGCTACATTCTGGAGGAGATCGCGCTGCCGTACACCGTCGTCATCGACGGCCGAGAGAGACCCGCCCGCGCGTTCTCTGAGCCCGCCCATGTCTCCTTCCCGCCTCCTATCGGGCCACGCACGGCGTACCTGTTCCCCTTCTCCGACCAGGTCTACTTCCCGCAGACGCTGGGTGCAGGAACAGCCTTCGCCCGCTTGGCGCTCGACCCACCCTGGCTCGGGCGCCTGCTGTCAGCGCTAGTACGCCTGGGGATCATCTCGGCCATGGGCAGGCGCGCGGGCGCGCGCAAGCGCTCCGAGCGGTTGATCACCCGGCTACGAAGCAAATATAGAGGGCGCGACTGGTACAGCGTGCTCGTAGAAGTCCAAGGAGCGGGCGGCGTCTTTCGGGGTAGCGTTACTGGCCGCGGGCAGGCCGATGGGGCGGCAACCGGCGCGGCAGCGCTAACGCGTTCGCTTGCAGAAGGTGAGGTCGAGCGGCCAGGCGTCTGGCTGGCCGAGCAGGTCGTGCCGCCCGGGCCGTTCTTCGAGCGCTTGGCAGCGTGCGGCTTGGTACCGCTCGTGGAAGCGCCCCTCACACTTGAGCCGCCTCGATGATGGCGTAAATTATGCTAAGGCTCTTGGCCCGTGCTTAGGTTTTTCAAACGTCATTGCTTAGCACGATCGGATAATTGCCTGGGATCTTCCAGAAATTCGTCGCGGCATCCGCGAGAGCAGAAGTAGAGAATTTGATTGCCCCACTCCATCGATACGGCTTTCTCACGCTCTAGCGCCATCCCACATACTGGGTCGGTTGCCATCGCCACCATGTCCTTGAACTGCCCATCCTCAAGCCACAGCACCCTATCGGCGATGTCCTTAATGCGCGCGTCGTGCGAAACAATGATCACGCTGCGGTCCTGCTCCTTGGCTATGTGCTTGAGGAGGCGCATGACCTCGTGCCCTATGCTCGAGTCCAGGTTTGCTGTGGGCTCGTCGGCCAGGATGAGCGCCGGATCGTTGATTAGTGCCCGGGCGATGGCCACGCGCTGCTTCTCACCCCCGGAAAGCTTCTCCGGCAGGAAGTTAAGCCTTTCTGCGAGCCCGAGCTCGCCGAGTGTGGTCGCCGCCCTCCTGCGCGCCTCGCCTCGCTTGGCGCCGGCGAGTTCCGCGACGATTGCAACGTTTTCAAGCACCGTGAGGGCCGAGAGCAAATTGAAGTCCTGAAAGACGAACCCGAACTGGCGCAGCCGGATGCCGGGCAAGCGATTTTCTGCCAGCGCGCTCAGGACCGTGCCGTCGAGCCGGATCTCACCCTCCGTGGGCTTTAGCAGCGCTCCCAGCATCGAGAGTAGGGTCGTCTTCCCCGAACCTGAAGGGCCCATGATCAGCACGATCTCGCCCGGCGCCACGTTAAGGGAGACGTCCCGGACTGCCACAACCTGCGTCTCCCCGACGCCGAAGCGCTTGGTTACGTGCTCAACCCGCAACGTCGAGTCGTTCATCTCATCACCCCCGGAACACCGTGGCCGGGTCAAGCCCGGCGATTTGTCTTATCGGTAGTACCGCCGCGAGGGCGGCGAAGACGAGCGACACGGCGCCGACCTTAAGCAGCGAGGTGCCGCTGACCTGCAACGTCAGATTGGACGTCAGCGCTGGCACAACCGCCGAGAGCACCAGCGTGAAGGCCAGTCCTACTACGAATCCCAGAACGACGCTGTAGAGCGCTTGTGCTAAGACGACGCCGTAGAGGCGCACGTTGTGCGCACCCAGGGCCTTGAGCACACCGTACTCGGACCGGCGTGCTAGCGTGGCGGTGTAGACGGTGAGCGCCACCACCGCAAGCCCCGTCATGAATCCTGCCAGGTTCATGATGGCGAGCAAGTCGCCCGCCATGTCGTTGACGAGCCGGCGCTCCTCATCGGCAAAAGCCGCTCGCGTCTGCGCGGTCACACCGCCAACGTCGTCTTCTATCCTTTCGGCCACCGCTTCGGGCGATTGGCCAGACTCTACCTTCGCCAGCACGAAGCTCACCACCTGCCCGCCGCCTTGTATCCGCTCGAAGTCCTCCATAGAGATGAAGGCCACCGAGTTGGTTAGGGTCGCGGTGCCCTCGGAGAGGCCGGCGACCTCAAGCTCTTGGCCGAGTATCTCCGCCTCATCCCCAAGCTTTATGCCAGAGTGCTCGGCTACGCTACTATCGATTACAGCTTCACCTGGCTCCGGTACGGCTCTCCCTTCTGTAACGCGCCACGGCTTCCCCATCGCAGCGTCTTCCGGCAAACCGATCACGTAAGCCAGGCTCTGCTCGTCCTCGGTGTCGACAGGGGCAGTCAGGTACATGAGTGGAGTTACTGACTCGACCCCCGGCACCTCACTTACCTCGTTTCTCACCGAGGCGGGTATCCAGGAGGAGACCATGTGCAAATTTCGTATGCCCGACTGGGCCACCCATACGTCTGCCTCCGAGTTGTCGATGTAGGCCGTCAGGCGCTTCTCGGCCCCGGTCATGATCGCGTCGAGCGTGAGCACCAGCATCAACGCCAAGGCGATCCCGCCCACGGATATCGCGAGGCGTACCTTGCTCTGGAAGAGGTTGCGGAAGGCCAGTCGCAGCATAACCCCAGCTACCTCCTGAAGACCTCGGCCGGGGCGAGCTTCGCTATGGTGCGGACCGGCAGGATCGCCCCCAACAGCGCCATGACGATTCCCACGAAGAGAGCCCAACCCACGGCTTGCGGCTCGATGGCCACCAGAAACTCCGGCCGCAGGGCTACTATGATCCAGGACGCGCCGTAAGCGAGCCCCACCCCAAGAGCCGCGCCTAGGCCTGCGGTGATGAGAGCTTGCGTGGTCACTACTAGGTAGAGCGTCCGGTTGCGGGCCCCTACTGCTTTGAGTACCCCGTACTCTTTCTGTCTTTCGACGGTGGCCGTGTAGATAACTAGCCCCACGACCAGCGCCCCTACAAGGAGGGCTATGGCGACCATCAGCCTCAAGGGGCCACCGAAGGCACGGGCGAAGAGGTTCTCGTCGTTGTTCGCCATCGTGCTCTTGAGCAGCGCATCGGTGCCCGGCACATCGTCCAAGCGCTCGCGCAGCGTCGCGGGCGTAACCCCATCTTCGGGGGTAACCAACAACAGGCTCGTGGCCTCTGGCGTGCCCATCAACTCCGCGGCGGCGTCCTTGCGCACGAACATAAGGCCCGCCGCCCACATAGAGGTGCCCTCGGAGACGCCAACCACAGTGAAATCCCTCTCCCCTATAGAGAGCTCGTCGCCCACCAAAATGGCATGGGTCTTGGCAAGCGCGCGGTCAACCACCATCTCATCCTCAGCCCAGACGCCCCGCCCCTCGGAGAGCTCCCAGGGACCACCACCAGAATTCGGATCGTAGCCCACAGCCTGGGCTCCCTGCTTCTCATCATGTAGCTCGAAGATGACGAACTGGGAGGTGATGCCCAGCGCCTGAGATACCCCTTCGGTCTCGCGGACAGACTCGACGGCGCCGGGCGGAAGGACAGAGCTGGACGCGAAGAAGTCCCTGATGCCTTCCTGGATGACCACCACGGAGCCGGGGGAGTTGTCCAGGTAGGCCGTGGCCTGCCGGTAAACACCGCTCAAGAAACCGTTCAGGACCAGGATGAGCATCACCGACAGTGCAACCCCGGCTGCGCTCAGGAGCAGGCGCACCTTGTTCTGGAACAGGTTGCGGCGGGCGAGGGACATCTCAGTGCTCCTTTCTCTCCTTTCTGCGTCTTCGCTGGCTGGTTCTACTGGACCTCGACCGCGTACGGTACCGTGATCACGTTGCCCCCGGCTGAACTGCGCCCAGATCTTTGCCAGTGGCATCTATCGCTAAGAGGCAGGCGACACCCAAGGACAGCCCGTTTCCGGGTCTAGGGGATTTCTGTTTAAGCTAGCTACTTGTGCGCTTCCGAATAGCGTACGCCCCCACTAAGCCCGAGCCCACGAGCAGGATAAGGGCGGACAAGAGCCCCAACCCGACCAGCGATGGGCCGCCGGTCCCAGGCAAGGGCTGCTGCATCTGGGGCTGGTTCATCATCTGGTTCATCTGGTCCTGGTCCATTATCTGGCCCTGCTGCATCATCTGGTTCATCTGGTCCTGGTCCATCATCTGGCCCTGGTTCGTCATCATGTGCTGGTCTGCCGCAGCAGCGGGTGCGACTAGCAGCGAAGCCACGAGAGCAAGCGTAGCCAAGTACAAAAACCTCTTCATCAAGGTTTTCTCCTTCTTCTGTCTTATCGCTAGTAAGTAGTTGTTCTGAAGCTCAATGAAACTACCCCCCGGATCCCTATCCCCTCCAGTGGGTGCCCCGCGCTTTCCCACTCCTCAAGGCCACCGGCGTAGCACTTCACGCGTTCGTACCCGTAATTCCTCAGAATTCGGTAGGCTCTCCGGGAAGCGACGCAAGCGGGGCCG
>Ga0126308_10001202_pt1 | contig 10036 bp, 5 predicted proteins | sample Plot55_FD_92533 | JGI IMG/M metagenome (GOLD analysis project Ga0126308, IMG submission 92533) | Serpentine soil microbial communities from UC McLaughlin Reserve, CA, USA - Plot55 | ecosystem: Environmental > Terrestrial > Soil > Grasslands | place: USA: UC McLaughlin Reserve, Lake County...
CCGCCCTCGCCCCCGCCTACGAGCTCGACCGCGAGCTGGTCGGCGGGGGCATGTCGCGCGTCTTCGTCGCCACCGAGCGCGCGCTCGGGCGGAAGGTCGTCGTGAAGGTGCTCTCCCCGGAGCTCTCGGCGGGCGTGAACCGCGAGCGCTTCCGGCGCGAGATCCACCTGGCCGCGCAGCTCCAGCACCCGCACATCGTGCCGCTGCTCTCGGCCGGCGAGTCCGGCGAGCTGCTGTACTACACGATGCCGTACATCGAGGGCGAGTCGCTGAAGGCGGCGCTGGCGCGGCGCGGCGCGTTCCCGGTGCGGGACGTGGTCCGCGTTATGTACGACGTGGTCGACGCGCTCGCCTACGCGCACGCGCGCGGGGTGATCCACCGCGACATCAAGCCGGGGAACATCCTCACCCTCGGCTCGCACGCGGTCGTCACCGACTTCGGCGTGGCGAAGGCCCTCGGCGCGTCGCTGCCGCACCACTCGCTGGGGGCGACGTCGGCCGGGATCGCGCTCGGGACCCCCGAGTACATGGCGCCCGAGCAGCTCGCCGCCGACCCGGCGGCCGACCACCGGATGGACCTCTACGCGGCGGGGCTGCTCGCCTACGAGCTGCTGCGCGGGCAGTCGCCGTTCAGCGGCCTGTCGCCGCAGGCGACGCTGGCGGCGCAGCTCACCCGCGTTCCCGTGCCGCTCGACCAGTGCTGCCCGGACGTGGCGCCGGAGCTGTCGGCGGTCATCATGCAGTGCCTGGCGAAGGAGCCCGAGGACCGGCCACCTAACGCCGAAGCGCTGCTGGCGCGCATCGAGGAGGTCGCGACGCCGCAGGGGGGCGTGACCTCCCGCATCTCCTCCGCCACCGCGGGCCCGGCGCCCGCCGGCGCGCCTGCCGGCGCGCTCGCCGGCGCGCGCACGCCGGTGCCCGAGGAGCCGACGATCGAGGAGTTCCAGCCCCGGCGCCGGCTCGTGGGGCCGCTGCTCGCGCTGGCCGGCGTGGCCGCGCTGGCCACCGCGCTCGCGCTCAACGTCGTCGCCACGCCGCCCGAGGTCGCGCAGCGGCGCCGCGACTCGGCGCGCGTCGCCGACTCGGTGCGCGCCGAGTCGATCGCGTTCGCGCAGCGGCTCAAGGGGCTCGCCAAGTCGGGGAGGAACCGGGCGCGGCGCGACACGAGCGGCGGCACGACGGTGGCGCTGCGTCCCGCCCTCACGCGCGCCGACTCGCTCGCCATCGCGCAGGACGCGGTGCGCCGCGTGCTGGACAGCGTGCAGCGCGCGCAGCAGGCGCAGCGCGCCGGCGGCGAGCCCGGGCTCAGCGACCGGCAGCTGTCGCAGATCGAGCAGCGGCTGCTCGACTCGATGACGCGCGTCTTCGGCGGCACGGCGGTCTCGGGGCGCGGCGGCACCGCGGTCCGCACCGTGCCCGCGCCGGCGGCGCCGGCGGCACCGGCGGCGCCGCCCACCCAGATCGTCCGCATCAACACCGACTCGATCGTCCGCGCCGCGCAGGCCGAAGCGGCCGCCGCGATCGCCGCCGCGCGGTCGGAGCGCCCGGAGCGCCGCGAGCCCACGGAGCGACCCGAGCTCGCGGAGCGTTCCGAGCGCACCGAGCAGCTCCGCCGCCCGCTCCCGCCGGTCGCGGCGGGGCGGCGCCGGATCGTCTTCTTCCCGGTCTCGCGCGGCTCGACCAACGGCCGCACGGTGACCCTCCACGGCGCGCCGATCACCGACTCGCTCCGCCGCGCGCTCGCCGGCAACCGCCTCTACGAGGTAATCGAGTCGACCACGGCCCAGCGGCTGGTCCCCGGCGCCGACGAGCCCTCGGCCTCGCTCGGCCGCGCGCTCGGCGCCGGCGCGGTGATGCGCGGCGTCACGCGCGTGCAGGGCGAGGTCTTCGTGATCCACGTCGACGTGATCCCCTCCTGGCGCGGCTCCACCCGGCACATCGAGGTCCGCGCCGACGCCGACAACCCCCTCGCCCGCCTCGGCGAGCTGGTCGAGCGCGTCCTGGCCGCGCTCGACTCCGAGGTCGAGTGGACGGAGCCCGAGCGGCTGCGGGGGCGCCTGCCCTGAGCGCAGCGAAGGGTCCCGCGGGCCGCCGTGCGGCCCAGCAGTCCCCGCCGTTACCGCTCCAGCTTCATCCCCGCGTCCACCCGCGGCCGCTCGTTGGCGTTGCCGGCCGTCCAGCCCGTCGCGTACATCCAGCGCGTCATGCGGGCGAGCTTGGCGACGTCGATGCGCTGCGGCTCGTCGCGCGGGGTGTGGTAGTCGGGGTGGAGCAGCGTGGTGAAGAAGAGCGCGGGGATGCCGGCGCGGGCGTAGGGAAGGTGGTCGCTGCGGAAGTACCAGCCCTCCGGGTGGGCGGGGCGGTCCCAGCTGCTGTCGATCGCGAACCTCGTCAGGCGGGCGTTGGCGTCGAGCGCCATCTGCACCAGCGCGGACGAGTTGCGGTGCGGCGGCTGCGCGCCGAGCAGTGCCGCGCTGTCCGGGTGGTTGCGGCCGATCATGTCGCCGTTGAGCACGGCGACGATCGAGTCGCGCGGCACCGTGGGGTGCGCCACGTACCAGCGCGAGCCGAGCAGCCCGCGCTCCTCGGCGCCGTGCCAGACGAAGAGCGAGGAGCGCCGCGCCGGCCGGCGGGCGAGCGCGCGCCCGATCGCGAGCACGCTCACGGCGACGGTGGCGTTGTCGTCGGCGCCGTTCCAGATCGAGTCGCCCCCCACCGCGTGGCGCACGCCGTCGTGGTCCTGGTGGGCGCTGTAGAGCACGTACTGGCCGCGCAGCGCCGGGTCGGTGCCGGGGACCACCGCGACGACGTTCACCGACGGGTAGACGAAGCTCTCGGCGATCACGTCGGCGTCGAGCCGCCGCGCGGCGCGGACGCGGTCGAGCAGGGCGCGCCGCACCCAGAGCACGGGCGGGCCGGCGGCCGGCTGGTCGGTGCCTGACGAGTCCACGTTGTACCGCCCGCGCAGCATCCCGGAGCCGGCGTACCCCCACGCCGACTCGGCGACCGAGTCCGACACCAGCACGACCGCCGCCGCCCCGCGCCCGGCGAGGAACGCGACTCGCTGGACGATCGCCGCGCGGGCGTAGCGGAACTCGCGCAGGCTCACCCCGGCCGGCGGCGGGTTGCTGGGCGGCGAGATGACCGCCGCCACCGCCTTGCCGCGGAGGTCGACGCTGGCCACGTCCGCCTCGCGCCCCTCGCCGACGAACACGAGGTCGGCCGAGACGCGCGCCTGCACTGGCGCCACGACCACGACGTCGGCGCCGAGCGCGAGGGCGCCGTCGTCGAGCGCGATGCGGCTCGCCGCCGCGGTGCGCACGCGGCGCATCGGCCAGAACTGGAAGTAGGTGCCGTCGTCCCCCGCCGGCCGCAGCCCGGCCTCGCGCAGCCGCTCCCCGAGCCAGACCGACGCGCGCAGCTCGTCCAGCGAGCCGGCCTCGCGGCCGCGCATCGAGTCGCCGGCGAGCGCGAACAGGTCGCGCCGCAGGTCGTCCTCGGTGATCGCCGAGAGCGCGGGCGGCGTGTTCGGGTCGCTCGCGACGACGGCCACCCGACTCACGCGGGGCCCGCAGGCGGCGAGAAGGAGGGCGAAGGGAAAGATCCGTGTGGAGCGCATGGGCAGGTCAGTTCGAGGGCATCGACAACGGGCGACGGCAACGCCTCAGTCCGCCGCCTCACCTCGTGCGCCGCTCTCCTCGGCGGCGGCGTCCGCGTCGTCCGCCGGCGACCGGCCGCGGAAGGTATAGCGCTCGAAGAACTCCCGCGCCGACTCGAGGTCCGCGCCCGAGATCCACGCCGGCCCCAGCGCCTTGCAGCCGGCGAGCGCGATCCGCGCGAGGTCGGCGGCCGCGCGCGCGAGACGCGGGTCGCGGAGCGCGCAGACGCCGGCGCGCCGCAGCAGCTCGGCGTCCGGGTCGCCGAGCAGCAACTCGGCCTCGGCCAGGGCGGGCGCGTGGTACAGCGCGCCCGTGAGCAGCGCGACCGGCGCCGCGTACCACTCGGGGGCGACCGCGTCGGCGGAGCGCAGCTCCAGGTAGCCGCGCGGCCGCACCTCGGGGAAGAGCGTCGTGAGGTGCGTGCGCCAGTCGTCGAGCGTCGGCGGCGGCTCGCGGTCGCGCGCGCACCAGGCGGCGAACGGGAGGTACTCGCCGCCGTCGCCGCGGCGCATGATCGCGGGCGCGGCGAGCGCGAAGTCGAGGTACTCCTCGGCGCACGCCTCGGGCGTGCCCCCGGCCGCGGGCAGGACGCCGGTGCGGCGCGGGTCGAGGCGGCGCCACCCCTCGGCGCGCCAGCTCCGGCAGCCGGTGGCCGCGCCCGCGTAGCGCGGGGAGTTGGCGAAGATCGCGACGACGAGCGGCGCCGCGGCGTTCAGCACGCGCCAGCGCCGCGGCGCGTCGGCGCGCGGGTCGCCCAGGTCGAGGGAGAGCTGGAACGCCGCCGTCTGCCGCATCATCCGCGCGCCCGCCGGGTCGATCCCGGCGAAGTACTCGGCCATCCGCGCGTAGCGCTCGCCGCGCAGCTGGAGCGGCGCGCGCTCGACCGGGTTGCGGGGGTCGATGCCGACCGCGAGCAGCTCGGCCCCCGCCTCGATCGCGGCGGCCCGCAGCGGCACGACCGTCGCGCGCAGCGACGCCAGCAGCGCCGACGCCGACCGCGCGGGCGCCGCACTCAGCTCCACCTGCCCCCCGGGCTCCAGCGTCAGCCGCCCGCCGTCCGGGGTGTGGAACACCGGCGCCCCCTTCCCCGACCACTCCTCCCGCCACCCCCACCGCGCCCCGTGCGCGCGCAGCAGCGGCAGCGTCGAGCGCTCCACCGCGCACGGCCGCCGCGTCGCCACGTCCACCGCGATCAGCTCCACCTCGGCCCCGACTCGTGGCACGTCAGGCGACGCGCCAGTCGGCGGGGAGAAGGCCGTGTCGAGCAGGTCATGCGCGAGGACGTCACGCGAGAGCGTCATGCGCTCAGCCTCATGCCTCCTCGAGGAGTCAGAGTTCCTTTGAATTCCACCACAGAGGCACAGAGGACACAGAGGACGTGCACACGGGAGGGAGTCTCCCTACGCCGAAGCAGCACCTCGTCCCGAAAGAGGGACAATCTCCTTGGTGCACTTCCTCCGTGTCCTCTGTGCCTCTGTGGTGGAATTCTCCGACGCGTCCCGATCACGAGTCCGGCGCCGCCACGACCAGCGCGAACGTCGACGCGTCGTCGGCGATCCACTGCTCCAGCGCCAGGCCGGCGCCGGCGAGGAGCGCGGCGACGCTCGGGCGGTCGTACTTGCAGCTGATCTCGGTGCGGATCGACTCGCCGGCGCGGAACGGGACGGCGCCGATCCCCGGGACGTCCACTTCGTGCGCGCGCTCGGCCACCAGGTGCATCTCGATGCGGTGCTCGCGCTCAGCGTAGAAGGCGCGGTGGGCGAACAGCGCGGGGTCGAAGCCGGCGCCCAGCTCGCGGTTGAGCACGCGCAGCATGTTGCGGTTGAACTCCGCCGTCACCCCCTGCGCGTCGTTGTACGCCGCCTCGACCACGCGCATGTCCTTGCGCAGGTCCACGCCGACGAGCAGGCGGTCGCACGCCGACGGGCGCATCTCCGCACGCACGCGCCGCAGCAGCGCCGCGGCCTCGCCGGGGGCGAAGTTGCCGATCGTGCTCCCCAGGAAGGCGAACAGCACCGGGCGCGCGACGTGGCGCGGCAGCTCGAGCCGCTCCCCGATGTCCGCGACCGCGGGCGTCACCCGCAGCCCGGGGTACTCGGCGCGCAGCCGGGCCGCCGTCTCCGCCAGGAACTCGGCGCTCACGTCGATCGGGACGTACGCGCCGCACGACCCGTCGGCGCGCGCGGCGTCCAGCATCGCGTCGAGCAGCAACCGGGTCTTCTCGGCGCTCCCCGCCCCGAGCTCGACGAGCGTCCGCGGCCGCAGCCGCGTCGCCAGGCGCGGCGCCCACGCCGCCAGCAGCGCCCGCTCCGCCCTCGTCAGGTAGTACTCCGGGAGCCGAGTGATCTCCTCGAACAGCCGCGAGCCGCGGTGGTCGTAGAAGTACTTCGGCGGCAGCTCCTTCTGCTCGCGCACCAGCCCCGCGCGCACCTCGGCGAGCATCGGGGAGTCGGCATGGCGGAGGGCGGGGGTGGCCATGTCACTCGTCTCGCGCGCACCGGAACCCGGCGAAGATCTGCCGCCGGATGGGGTAGTCCCAGTTGCGGAAGCTGTTGCGGACGGCGCCCGGGCGGGTGGCCCACGAGCCGCCGCGCAGGACCTTGTACTCGGGGCCGAAGAACGCCTCGGAGTACTCCGGGAAGGGGAAGCTCTCGTAGCCCGGGTAGCCGCCGAAGTCGGTCGCGGTCCACTCCCACACATCCCCAACCATGCCGTAGCACCCGATCGGCGAGACGTTGCGCGGGTAGGCGCCGACCTGCGCGGTGTCGAAGGCCAGCTGGTCGAGGTTCGCCAGCGCGGGCGCCCACGGCTCGTCGCCCCACGGGTAGAGCCGCTTCGCGCCCGTCGCCGGGTCCCACGACGCCGCGGCCTCCCACTCGTACTCGGTCGGGAGCCGCTTGCCGGCCCACCGCGCGTACGCCTCGGCCTCGTGCCAGCAGACGTGGCAGACCGGCTTCATGGTGTCCAGGGGAGCCGTACGGTCCATGGACCGAGCTGTCCAGCCGTGGGCGCCGCTCCGCTCCCAGTGTTTCGGCGCATCGACCTTCGCGTCCTGGAGCCACGCCCACCCCGCGTCCGACCACCAGCGGCGCTCGCGGTAGCCGCCCGCGTCGATGAAGGCGGCGTAGTCCCCGTTGGTGACCGGGAGGATGTCGATGAGGAACGGGCGCAGCGCCACCGCGTGGCGCGGGCGCTCGTTGTCGTAGGCCCAGGCGCGGTCGGCGGTGCCGATCTCCACGCGCCCGCCGGGGAAGCGCGCCATCGCGCCCGGGGCGGCCGTCTCGCGCCCCGGCGGCGGGACGATCGCGCGCGGGGCCCGGTACGGCTCGCCCCGCTTGAGCTGGAGCGTCTGGAGGATCGTCTCGTTATGCTGGTATTCGTGCTGGGCGACCATGTGGTACACGTAGCCGCCGCGCACGAGCGGCGGCCCGCCCGCGAGGTCGACCGACTCCAGCCGCTCCAGCACCCGCGCGCGGATCTCCTCCATCGCGGCCACGCACTCGGCGATCCCGGGGAGCGGCAGCGCCCCGCGCACGCGCCGCGGGTGCTCGAACGGGTTGTAGAGTCCCGGCATCTCCGAGAACTCGATCGCGCCGTCCAGGTTGCGCGTCAGCCACAGCTCCTCGAACGCCGCGATGTGGCCGAGGTCCCATACGATCGGGCCCATGAGCGGATCGTGCTGCGCGCGCAGGTCGTCGTCGCCCACCGGGGCCGCGAGCAGCAGCGTGCGCTCGCGCGCCTCGGCGAGCAGCCGCGCGATCCGCTCGACGTCCGGTCGCGCCACGGTCTGCTGGTTCATTCAGGCTGCGGGGTTGGAGGGGCGGGCGGGACGGGTGGGGCGCCCAAAATGCGCGGCGGGCGGCCGGGGCGCCAGCCGTCCGCGTCATGGTACAAGACGCCGGGCGCAGCGCGGGTTCCCGGCGGCCCGGCGCCGCTACGGGCGCCCGCCGTCCCGCAGCAGCTGCTCGCGGTAGGTGCGGCTCATGCGCAGGCGGGCGCCGGAGTGGAGGATGACGACGTAGTCCCCGGAGAACCAGGGCTGCATCTCCTTCACGCGGTCGAGGTTCACGGCCGCGGAGCGGTGGACCCGGGCGAAGCGCGCCGGGTCGAGCCTCGCGACCAGCGACGTTAGGCTCTCGCGGACCAGATGCGCCTCGCGCCCCACGTGGACCCGGACGTAGTTTCCGGCGGTCTCGAACCAGTCGACGTCCGCCACCCGCACGAAGAAGACGCGTCCGCGCGCGCGGATCAACAGCCGGTCGACGAACGGCGGGGGCGGCGGCGGCGCGGCGGCGGGTGCGCCGCCGCCGCCCGCGCCCCCGCTGCGCCGGATGGCCAGCTCGAGCTCGCGCCGCTCGGCGGTCACCTGCTCCAGCAGGCGCAGCAGGCGGCCCTCGTGGCTGTCGCGTCCGCGGAGCAGATGCGCCCGCGCCCGCTCGAGTGCCGCCCGCAGCCGCTCGGCGTTGAACGGCTTCACGAGGTAGTCCAGGGCGTGGACCTCGAACGCGCGGAGCGCGTACTGGTCATACGCGGTCACGAAGACGACGACCGGCATCCGCGCCGGGTCGATGGCGTCGAGCACGCCGAAGCCGTCCGTCCCCGGCATCTGCACGTCGAGGAAGAGGAGGTCGGGGGCGTGCTCCTCCACCGCGCGGACCGCGGACGGGCCGTCGCCGCACTCGCCGACGACTTCCACGTCGCCCTCGCCCCGGAGCATCCGCCGGATGCGCTCGCGGGCGAGCCGCTCGTCGTCCACGATCAGCACGCGCAGCGTCACGGCGCGCTCCCGCCGAGTGGGAGCTCCAGCACGATCGCCGGGGAGCGGGCCGACGCGTGCGCGGCGATCCGGACCTCGTCCGCCTCGAAGCGGAGCGCGAGCCGCTCGCGGAGCGCCGACAGCCCGTCGTCGGCCGCCGGCGGCGGGGCGCCATCGGGGGCGGGCTCCACGTAGGCGCGCAGCGTGACCGAGAGTGCGCGGCCGTTCCGGCGGGCGTCGATGGCGACGCACGTCGCGCGGCCGCGCGCCCGCGCCAGGAGCTGCTCGGCGAGCGGCTGGAGCGTCATGGTGGGCAGCGGCGCGTCGAGCAGCGCCGGGTCGGCGCCGACGCGCACCACGAGCGAGTCCGACGCGTCGCGCCGGATCGACTCCAGCCCGAGATAGCTCTCGGCCAGCTCGGCCTCGCGGCGCAGCGTCGACTGCGGCGCCCCGCCACCCTCCAGCGTCAGCCGCAAGAGGTCGCCGAGGCGCGTCGTCATCTCGTCGGCGCGCGCGGGGTCGTGGCCGGCGAGCGCGCCGATCTCGCCGAGCGTGTCGAGCAGGAGGCGCGGCCGCAGCTGCCAGCGCATCGCGTCCGCCTCCGCCCGCGCCAGCTCCCGCTGCAGTCGCGCGACCTGCAGCCCACGCTCGTCGTAGCGCGAGCGGGCCTGGACGGCGGACGCCACCCCGACGATCACCAGATACGTGCAGGACTCCCACAGGAAGACGCCGAAGCTCGGCACGCCCAGCAGCGGCTCGTTCGCGCGGGTCGGGTCGGCCGCCCTCCGGAGCGCCATGTGGCCGAGCGCCACCGCCGCCGCCAGCGCCGCGTGCAGCGGCACCAGCGTGGGCCAGCGCCGCCGGCCCAGCGGCCACCGCAGCGCGAGCCAGACGATGGCCGGCGTGAGCAGCACCCACTCCGCGGCGGTGCGCACGTTGAACGCGAGCGCGCCCGGCCACGTCACCGGCGGTCCCACCACCACGCCGCTCCGTCGCGCGACCCAGTCGATGGCGACGAGCTCGCCCGCCCAGATGACGCCGAGCAGCACCCACGCGCCGACGATCGCGCCCGCGGTGCGCAGCATCCGGCGTCGGCCGCGCCGGGGAGCGGGCCCGGCCTCCAACTCCGGATCGGGCTCCGACGCCGGCTTCGCCGGCGCTTCGGCCGCGCCGCCGCCGTCGCCGCCCCAGCGGAAGGGGACGTCGAGCGTCGCGACGGTGCCGCCGCCGTCCGCGCCGCGCAGCGTGAGCGACTGAGCGTCGCCGTACAGGTGCCGGAGACGCACGCGCGTGTTGGACAGCCCCAGTCCCTCGCGGGCGCGGCCACCGTCGTCAGGCGGCGCGACCCCGGCGCCGTTGTCCCGAACCTCCAGCACCAGCCGATCGCCGCGGCGTCGCGCGGAGATGGACACGAGTCCAGGCGCGTCCAGCGGCGCCGTGCCGTGTCGGATCGCGTTCTCCACGAGGGGCTGGAGCACCAGGTACGGCACGCGCGCGTCCAGCAGCTCGGCCGGGACGGCGGTCTCGACGGACAGGCGGTCGCCGAAGCGCAGGCGCTGGATCTCCAGGAATGGGTGGAGGACGCGGAGCTCGTCGCGCAGCGTCACCTCGGCGCCCGCGG
>Ga0126308_10001203_pt1 | contig 10025 bp, 8 predicted proteins | sample Plot55_FD_92533 | JGI IMG/M metagenome (GOLD analysis project Ga0126308, IMG submission 92533) | Serpentine soil microbial communities from UC McLaughlin Reserve, CA, USA - Plot55 | ecosystem: Environmental > Terrestrial > Soil > Grasslands | place: USA: UC McLaughlin Reserve, Lake County...
ATTTGGATCATTTTTTTCAATAGGAGCTTCTAAGTATTCATAATTATCCAAATAAGCAGACATGGCATGCTTATCAGCTTGTCTGTAATCATTGTTTTCTCTTATTTCCACAACCACATTATTTAATAATGTATGAATAGTTGAAAAGTAATTTTGATATTCATCTGGAAGATTTTGTAAATTATTTACTTTTAATAATTCTCTCAAATAGCTTTGAATATAGTTAACAGATTAATATAAATCATTAAAATTGTATTGATTCCAATTTTGTTCTACGTTAGAATACATTGAAATTATTTGGTTTTTTTCGCTACCTTCAAATTCACTAGATGGAATTTGACTGATTTGATATTTTGATCTTTCTGATACTCCTATTATATTATCATATTCGAGATTTTTTAGTTCTTTATTCTCACTTGAATGAGAAATATTTATAAAATTCGAAGCATCTTGTAATAACTGGATTGAGCTTTGAATTAGAAAATTTTTGTCACTGAGAGTATTATTTCCTACTATTTTACTATTTATTAAATAATTTGTATTTCTTATTTCATCGATTGTTTGTTTAATTTCCTCCATAGACTTAGTTTTAACATCCTTTAAAAGAATAGGTAAATCAGTTAAAAGTTTCTCTAATTTAGAAGATAATTCAGGAGTAACGGCTTGCAAATCAGATTTTATATTTGGAAAAATAATTGTATGAGGAATATAAGCATGGGAAAATGCTTTATCCAGATTGTTGGATTCAATATTTTTTTCACAAAGATCTAATTGAGAATTTATTCTTTCAAGATTAATATATACGATAAATTTTTTTTTGATATCTATTTGAGAAACTAGATCCTCATTTACAGAATCACTTTGTGAATATCCGTTATTCAATAATGTAAGTGGAATTAAAAAAAATACTATGAAAGAAAATATATAATATAATTTGATTTTATTTATTTTTGAATTTATTTTATTTGTCATTTTGAACTTTTCCTCGGATAATGTAGCAGATATTAGGTTATCCTAACTATTTGGCTATATTTAAATATTACAACAATTTTAAGCAATAGAATTGTTTTTACAAAATAAGGATAATCAAAACTATTAGGATAGAATAAAAAGTAAAGTGCATTCTAGTTTATATACCATATTTAATACCACAGAGAAAATTTTGTTAATTCAATTGCAATATTTTAGTATTACCGTTTAAATAAATTTTTATGCCATGCCTAAATTAGATCTTATTATTATGTAATTTAGTAATTTCATCTAATGGCTTTTTATCTTCAATAGCACTTGCAAGGTCTTCCCTTATATTTACTTCTGTTTCTTCCATTAGATCTTGATCAAGATCTTTAGATAATATTCAATATATTCATAATTGTCGATATAGGCAATATTTACTAATTCAGATGCACTAGTATAATTTTCCTCTATTTAATTCTATTATTGACTTATCTAGCAAATTTCTGATATTGGATAAAATGGTTAAGGGATCGCTTTCTGCTTCTTCATTTTCTTCTTGGGCCCTAATATGTAGGATGAAGAAATAATAAAGATATCATTAAAATTCCTAAACTAATAGTATAGAATACTTGTTTTGTATTTATCATTTACATATTTAATTGAAAATTTAATTTTATACATATAAACCATTATTCGCTTTTCATTTGTGAAAATAATATTTGTTATATCTAGTGTATTAATTATTTAAATTAATAAATTTTTTTAAAAAAATTCCTAAAGTAGTTTTTAATATGTCTTTTATACAAGGATACAATTTACAAAGTTTATTATACAAAAATTCTTATATATATTATTAAGTTATAATGCTATTCTAGTTAGGACCAATTTAGCATATCCTTGATTCTTAATCATAGTTTTTGTGTATTTGTTTTATACTTATAAAAATGGGAATAACATTACACAGAGGTATCAGTAAAATAGTTATGAAAATAGAATACAGAATTAGATGCCATTCTTTTAAATAATGAGATTAATTAATAATAAACAATAGTAATAATCGAATCGAAAAAAGTTATAAATATTAATTTCCAAAAAAATTCAGATGGATGAAAAATATAAAATTCCCATATCAATTACTATAGACCCAACTGACGTTTACAAATGCTAATTAGAATACCCAATGGAAAAGTAACAACCTATGGACCTATGGAGATATTGCAAAACATCTAGGAAATAAAAAACTTGCTAGATCTATTGGTAAAATCTTACATAATAATCCTAATCCACTTATTGTTCCCTGTTATAAAGTAGTATTATGAAATGGAAAATAGGAGGATATGCATTTGGATTAAAAATGAAAAAGAATCTTTTAAAGAAAGAAGGAATTATAATTTTAAAAGATGGCACAATTGAAAATTTTCATAAGATTAGAATAGAATATTAAAAGGGTATGTATCTTAATATAGTAATAATATATTTACAACTTTTAACAGCTAATCAATTTAAAAATTATTATTAAATAAAAGGAAAATATAATAATGTTCCTTTAGAAAGAACACATACATGAAAATTAAAAGATTTCGGGCTGCCATTGTTCAAATGAAATCTTCAATTAACAAACAAGATAATCTAACAAATTCAATAAAATACATCAAAGAAGCAGCTCATAGACAAGCGGATTATATTTTTTTCCCGGAATTTCAAATGGCATTTTCGTCTAACACACAAACAGCAGATGAACTTTATGCTATTGCAGAAACATTACCTAATAGTAAATTTATTAAGAGGTTATGTCAATATTCAACGAAATACAATATAGGAATAGTTGGTACATTTTTTGAAAAAAATAGTCTGAAAACAGATAAAAAAGTTTTTGATACAGCTTTTAGTATTGACAAAAATGGAAAAATTGTTTCAGTTTATAGAAAATTACATTTGTATGACGCCTTTGGTTTTAAAGAATCTTCTAAATTTAGCAGAGGAGATAAAATTCCAAACCCAATTGTAACTACAATAGGTAAAATAGGTTTAATGATTTGCTATGATATAAGATTTCCAGAATTATCTAGAATACTTACAGTCAACGGTTCAGTTATAATAGTAATACCATCAGCATGGGTACATGGTATAATGAAGGAAGAACATTGGATTACCATGCTTAAAGCAAGAGCAATTGAAAATGGTGTTTATGTAATAGCACCAAATCAGGTTGGAAATATATTTTGTGGAAGAAGTATGATAATAGACCCCTTAGGATCTATTCTTACTGATTTAGGAGATAAAATAGGAATTGAAATTGTAGATATTCAAAGAGAGAGAATAGATAAGGTTAGGAAGACCTTACCTTTATTAAAAAATCGACGTAACGATATTTATGATCTTAGTGTTTTAAAGTAGTTTTTGCTGGACAATTAACATTTATACAGAAATTTTTACCATATCTTTTAGAGGGATAAAATACATTTATTACTGGCCAATTACATTCTGTGCAAGTTTTATTTGTGTTTTTTATTAAACCTTGCTGTGGAATTGGGGCAGTAGCAGTACATCCATTCGAGAAATAATTAGAGCATGAAATAAATCTTTTTTTAGTTTTTTTAGATCTTATAATTTGAAATTTCCCTTTTTTACATACAGGACAAGAATCTATCAATAACAGATCCTTCTTTTTTACTGGTTGATGTTCAATATTTGTAATATGATTTAATTTTTGAATGTTATACATAGATTCGATTAAATCATAAATTATATCATTTAATATACTTATCCTATCTGTAATTCCCATTTCAATATCTGCTAAATATCGTTCTAAAGTTCTAGTTAACTCAGTAGAAATTATCTTTGGAAGGTTTTTTTCCATAAAATCTATTAGATAGATTCCTAGATCAGATGATCTCATAACATTATCTTTAGTATTTATAGACACATAATTTCTCTTTATTAATATTTCTATAATATTACCCCTTGTAGATTTTGTACCTATTTCTTCTTGTTCCATTTTAGATAATAAAGACGAATAATTGAAATAACTTGGAGATTCTGTAAATTTTGATTCCTTAATAATATCGATATTAATTAATTTATCACCTTTTTTAATATTTGAATAGTCAATAAAATTTTTATTATAATAATAAAATGGAGTGTAAAAGTCAAGCCATCCATTTGAAATTATGTTTTTTCCTTCTAGATAAAATGAAAATGTATTATCAACTAAAATATTTATATTAATTTTATTAAAAACTGCAGATTCACCAAATGTTGCAAAAAATCTTTTAACTATGAGATCATAGACTTTTGATTCTGCAGAATTTATATTCATAGGCTTTAATCCAGTTGGATAAATAGCTGGATGAGCAGGATCATTTTTAATACCATTATTTGGATAAAGACTATTTTGATCTAATAAAAGGGTAACATATCTTTTATATGATTCTGAAATTTTGGCCAAACTATTTAATATTTGTCTATAATTAATTGAAGATGGAAATATCTGACTACTAGTTCTTGGATAAGAAATTAAAGCTTTTAGATATAGGCTCTCAGCAATTGAAAGAGTATATCTTGGAGAATATTTGAATAATCTAAATGATTCTTTTTGAAGATCTCCTATATTAAATGGATATAATGGTTTTAGATATTCGGTATAGGTATTTATACTATTTATAATACCAATTCTACCATCGCATTCATTTATAATATGATTTGCTTCTTTAAGTGTGTCTATTCGTTTCTTTTCGAAGGAAAAAATTAAAACTTTATCATCTTTTTTAAAATGACCTTTTATGCTCCAAAAGGGAATTGGTATAAAATAATTTATTTGCAGATCTCTATCTACTATAAATTTTAGAGTAGGAGTTTGTACTCTTCCAACAGTTAAATAAGAAGACCTATTTTTTATTTTTATAGCACGAGATATAGCCATAGAAAAATTTATTCCATAAATATAATCTAATAAATGCCTAAACATACCAGCATAAGCCATATTTTTATTCGTTTTTTCTAATTGATTAAAAGATTTAGATATATCATCCGAAGTCAAAGTAGATAATTTTGCTCTTTGAGAATCACCATAAGATTTTTTACATATCAATTCTAAGATATTATATCCAATTAATTCGCCTTCTTGGTCATAATCACATGCATGAATATAATTATCGGCATTCTTAGCAAATTGACTTATTAAATCTATAAGGTTTTTTGAATTTTTATTGGATAGTCTAGATATTGGTGACCAATATAAATCAAATATAGGAAAAATCTTTCCTCGCTTCTTAGTATTATGTAAACCATACAGGTGTCCTTTAGAAGATAGAATTACATATCGTGAGTTATCTTTAGTGAATACATCAAAAACAACGTTATCATGAATTTTTGTTTTTTTAATCTCCTCTGTTCCTAAAGCAATAGCAATTCTATTAGCAACATTTGGTTTTTCACAAATTACAAGAGTATATTTTATGTTTTTTAAAGTTAAATTCAAATTATGAATGATACATTTTCCTCAATTTTCTTATATTTAATTTTATAAAAAAATACTGTTTTAAATTCAAATAAATAGAAATATGTATGATACGATTTAATTTAATTGAATAACAGAAAAGATATAAACAATATTTAATGCAATCAGACTATGCGTATAACAGTTTCAGCAATAAAAGCAGATATTGGAGCAATTGGCGGACATACCAGACCTAGCGATGAATTACTTGATGTTGTTAAAAATTTTATTGAGAAAAAAGGTAAGGAACTCATCATAGACCATTATATTGGATATAGTGGAGACGATATTCACATTATCATGACTCATAAGTTTGGGAAAGATAATGAAAAAATTCATAAATTAGCATGGGATGCCTTTAGCGAGGGAACAAAAACAGCTAAAAAACAAGGTTTGTATGGAGCTGGACAAGATTTGTTAAAAGATTCTTTTTCTGGAAACGTTAGAGGAATGGGTCCTGGTGTTGCAGAAATAGAAATGGAAGAAAGGCCAAGTGAAGTATTCTGTATTTTTGTTGCTGATAAGACAGAGCCTGGAGCATTTAATTATCCATTTTGGAGAATGTTTGTAGATGCCAGGAGTAGTACAGGCCTCTTAATAAATGAAAAATTGGCAGCTGGAGTAACTTTTAAGATCATGGATGTCATGAGTGGTAATATTGCAGATTTAAAAATGTGGGAAGATAAACCAGAGTTAGAAGCTGCCTTAATGTATCCAGGAAGGTATGTTGTACATTCAGTTTATTCATCAGAAGGAGATCAAATTCTTTCAGCATCTACTGATAGGTTACATAATATAGCTGGAACATATGTTGGCAAGGATGATCCAATCGCAATAGTTAGAACACAAAAGGATTTTCCAGCAACTGAAGAAGTTGGAAGTGCTTTTAATAATCCACACTATGTAGCAGGCAATACAAGAGGAAGTCATCATATGCCATTGATGCCAGTAAAGCTAAATTCACCTGCTAGCATAAATTATTCAATACCTATTATAGCATGCTTAGTATTTAGTATGCACGATGGAAGGTTAACTGGTCCTCTTGATGGATTTGAATCAGTCGATTGGGACTTGCAAAGGATGTGGGCTGCTGAAAGAGCAATGATCATGAGAAATCAAGGATTCGTCCATCCAGCAACTTTAGTACCTGATGAACTAGAATATAACAAAGGATATGAAGCAAGAATGAATAAATTGAATCAAAAATTTACATCAAATAGTAGCAATAACGAAACAGAAAAACCTTTAAAAGAAAATAAGAAAAAATAATCTTTTCAATCTACAGAAGGAATAATAATTTGAAAGGGCCTATTATAATTAATTGTAAGAATTACCTAGAGATTGCTGGAAAAAGAATCTCCAAACTAGCAGAAATTGCACAAGACATCTCACAGAAATACAAAATAGAAATAATGATAGCACCTCCCCAAAATTCTTTACTTTATTTATCACAATTTATTAAACTTCCTCTCATTTGCCAACATATAGATAACGAAAAAATAGGACCTACTACAGGCTTCATTATTCCGGAATTAGCAAAATCTTATGGAGCTTCTGGTTCTTTAATAAACCATAGTGAACATAAAATTGAACATGCGAGTATTCAAAACATTATAAAACGTTTGAGACAATTAAATATGTTTTCAATAGTTTGTGCATCAAGTTCAAGAGAAGTTGGTGACTTATCGAGATTTAATCCAGACATGATTGCTATTGAACCCCCTGATCTAATAGGCACTGGTAAAGCAGTTAGCAAAGTCAATCCTTCAATAATTACTGAATCTATTAAAGAAGCAAGAATATATTCTAAAAATGTAAAAGTAATTTGTGGAGCAGGAATTGTCGATAAGACTGATATTCAGAGTGCAATAAATTTGGGATCGGAAGGAATTCTCCTGGCAAGTGGATTAATAAAGTCAGAATCATGGAAGGATAAATTGATAGAACTTTCAGAAGGTTTTGAATAATAACAATATCTATATTTATATTGTAGCTCACTGTATAGAATAAAAAAATTAAGCACCGACTCTTTTCATTTTTGAGCCACAACGAGGACAAGATACTTGGTTATGTTTAGCTCCGCAATTCATACAGTAATAGTTTACAGAACTGTTCCCAAACATGGTGGCACTTGATAAACCTAATTTTTTAAACTGTCTCTGTCTTATGTAAAAGCTTAGAAGAAGGAAAACTCCAATTATAATGGGTAATGAGTATGGAAATGGTACAATAAGGGAGATAGCAATACTAATAGCAAGAGATATTCCTAGCCATAGGGCTTGGTTTAGTATAAAGTTTTTATTGTTAAAATCACTCATGTATGTATTTTATATTCTTTATGTTATTTATAAATTATTTAGATAATAGAATACAATTTGAAGGGATTTGCTATATCCATCAAATTTAAATATTCGTAATGTATATAAAATGATACATCGACCAAACCGAAGGGGAACAATTTACCCATGACCTAGGATATTGAGCAGATATCCTAGGTCATATTAAATTTAAGAAAGTTTTTATTTTGTCAATTTCTTTTCCCATAATATACTGGTATATAACATCTCTGGTACTAATTTTTTAAATGGAACTCCGGAACCGTCATAAAATTTTGTAAACCATTCGTATAAATGAAGCCTAAGAGCCTGAATATAGACTAATAATCCTTCTATCATCATCACACCAATATTGCCTAATATTGCCACTACAATTCCAACTGCAAAGTTACCTGTAGAAAGAAAGAATTCAACTCCATTATTGGCTGTTCCCATTAAAGCAACATGTACAAGTAGCATAATTCCAATTCTAGTATAACTAATTGTATTAGCAAATAATTCTACTAATCTAATTAACATAACTTCAATGACTGTCATAAATAATTCTTCATTTACATTTCCATGAACTTTCAATTTGCCAAGTTTAACTCCCAACGGAAGTGCAATTATTTGTAATATCATAGTTATCATAAGTATCAAGAATGAAATCTTTGTAACTATTTCAACAGTAACCCATTCACCTGCAATATTGGAAAAGAAGGGAGCGGGGTTTTGATTAGTATACATTTCAAGAACTTTGTAGTTAGCACCTACTGCAGATAACATAAGAGAAATAATTGCAAAATACATTATTAAAACTGGGAGACGATTAGTAAGTACTTCATATGTCTTGCCTTGTTTTATTCCTTTATATATTGCAAATGCAAAAGCACTAACTAAATGTATAATACCTATATTGATTGAAAAAGTAAGAATAGTAAGTACTGTCTCTTCTGAAAAGTCTGCTGCATTTAATACTCCTATAAATCCTAATGATCTTAAAAATTCACCACCTGGAAGTTCAAGAATATGAAATCCAAAAGCCTCTCCCACTATCAAGCCTACAATTACGGCAGCTATTCCTGAAGCTAGTATCAAAGTACCCCATTTTTTTAAATTTCCCGTTCCACGAATTCTAAATGCAGTTCCAAGCATAGCTAATAATGCACCTTGTCCTGCATCACCAAACATCAATCCGTAAAATATAGGAAATATGAATGCAATCATTGAAGTTGGATCCACTTCATTGGATTTAGGCTGACCTTGGGTAAGTGTGATTGGTTCAAAAGATCTAAAATAAGGACCATTGGCAAATAAAGTTGGTTCTTGATTTTCTTTTGATTGGTGAGCATCATAATCATGAGCCTCTTCTTCTTCTTCTTCTATTTGAGGAAAACCATCATGATTTTTATGCTCCAATATGGTTATCCATCTTTCATGTAGTTTCTTAAAGATATCACCCATAACAGTTGGAATATATCCTTGAATAATTGCAAAATTCTTTAACCCTGCAGGTTTTCTAAAAGTTTCTAAAATATCACGAACAAATTGTGAGGATTCTCTCAAATAAAGAATTTTTGAAATATTTTGTTTGCTTAGCTTCAATATAGCAGAATCAATTTCTTTTTTCTTTGTAGTTAATTCCTTTATGCGTGTAGTCAAATGTTTAAATGCTTCATTTGGATTTTGAGAAAATGACTTAGGTATTGTAATTTGTGAGATGTCAAAACTACGTATGGCTTTTCCTATTTTGTCAGCATCATCATTATTACCAAAGACAAATAATGCAGAGTTAGTATCATTTAATTTCAATGTAAAAAGAGAGGCATTTGAAATAGAACGTTGAATCTCAGGTAAATCTTTATTTTTAGTAATAAGCATATTTTGATATATTAGTTTACTAGTGTTAAGTTTGGATAAATCAATTTTCAAGTTTGAAACTACACTTAGAGTATCTTTTAATGTTCTATATTCATCAAGTTGTCTATTTATAGAATCACGTTCATCAATAATTTTTGAAGTTTCAGTTATCAGAGTTTTTGATTCCTCTTCTAGTTTAGTTATTAACTGTTCAATTTCTAAGATTTGTAATTCTTTTTTATTCTTTGGTGTACCTTTAATGAGAGCATCCATAATTCCTATTTCTGTTTTAATTCCTAATTCACGTACTACTTCATCAATACTTTGAAATAGTTTTTGTGAACGTAAATGTAGTTTATCTAAATGAGGATCAGAATATTCAGAATTAGAACTGA
>Ga0126308_10001204_pt1 | contig 10024 bp, 11 predicted proteins | sample Plot55_FD_92533 | JGI IMG/M metagenome (GOLD analysis project Ga0126308, IMG submission 92533) | Serpentine soil microbial communities from UC McLaughlin Reserve, CA, USA - Plot55 | ecosystem: Environmental > Terrestrial > Soil > Grasslands | place: USA: UC McLaughlin Reserve, Lake County...
GTTTGTAGTTGTTGTTTCTTACTCTGTCTCTGTTTCCCACATCTGTGACCGCATAGTGTTTATCTTCTCTTTTGACTGATTGACAAACTTCAGCGCATCGCTAACAATCCCAGCATTAGTTGACATCTCCATTATGAACTTGTAACAATCATTTGCAATGGCTCGAGCTTGCAGTTTGGTTTTTGGATCTGTTGTTGTCTCCGCAATCTTCAGAACATGCTTTAGGTTTTGTTTCATCCCAACCATACATTTTTGGTACTCTTCTGGTACTACTTCAGGGATATGATGTTGCAGGTTCTCCTGCGCTTGCTGTCTTAGATGGGCCACGTCTTTGCTTATGATAGTTTCGTCTACCTGGAGGTGGGTGGCTATTTCTATCTGGCTGTATCCTTGTGAAGACATCTCCAGTACTTTGGCCCTTCTCCATTGGACTTGCTTTTGTGAACTCATTTCTTGCAGTTTTTTACACTCAGTTTAGGAAGAGTTGCATTTTCCACGTTTGTGTATGTATATCCAACTATTTTTTAATAAGTTTGCTGTTACTACTGACAAGAAATGATATAGTCTATAAGCTGGGCTTCGATAACCTTGGGATTCCTGTATTCAAGTAAGGACTCAACGTCTGTTAGTTTGAGGTGGTTCATGTATTTCTTAGGTGAGTAGACATAGTCTCTTTTGGTTTTAGGGCTTATTATGGCGTTGGCAAAGTTGTCATAGGCCTTTGTACCTACCGTGGCATACTCTTTTGCTACCAACATGATAACCAAGCTAAAGGCGCTATTTATGCTAGTTTATCCACTGGAAATTACAGTTTGCAATGATTGCACCACCTCCTTAGTATGTATATTATTATTGTTATAGCCAGAAAAATTGCTATTTTTTCTAGTTATAGTAGCCCCGGCAGCATAACTATGACCACCACCATTTAATTTGGAGGCAATGATATCACATCTTATATTTGCACCTGGTTTTCTTCGTATACTTATTTTTCCATCCGGGGAAAATAAGACCACAATGATTGCTTCGGGGTTTTCGGCAAATATTTTCTCTGCCAAAATACTTTTGGATATAACTTTTGGTGATTCAGCCACCGCAATAACATAATTACCTATATTATGTAAAGAAAGAGAATTCAAAGCTAATAACAAAGCGTCTTCTTTTAGAGGAAGGTATTTGTTATCATATTCTTCCTGTAGATCTTCATCCCAAAATATTCCTCTGGAGACCTTTTCTATCAATTGCTGAAGTTTGCTGTAGGCATCAGGTATATTACGATAGTAAGTGATAATCTCAGGAAGTGGAGAAAGATTATGAACACCGGGCAAACGGAAATCAACTGTATGCGCAAATTCGGCCATCCTTCTACATGCCGTTCTATCTTTGGCAAATTGTTGATAAACTAACTCTGCAGCACATTTCTGCTCATGTTCCGGTGAAAGAATCAACTTGGAAAATGATTGCACTCTTTTCTTTATCTCTTCATTCCAGTAATGATGATCTAACCAAACAATATTCCAACCATACTCTTTTGCTTTGGAGGATGATTTCTCAATTGTATCGACATCTTCTAGGCTGTTAATACTGAGGTCGCTCAAGATTATTGTTCCAGATTTTTTGGACCGTGTAACATTTGTGGCCAAAACATCTGCAACTCTTTTCATATTTTGGTGTCCGTGGTTTGTCAAAAATACTAATGTATTTCTAAATGTATTTTCAGTATTGCAGCGCAAAATAGACCATCGACATCCTGTTCATGAGTAATAGAAAAAATTCTTTTTGACTTGATAGTATCCGAATTCCTCATTTTCTTGGTACACTGTCTCTCTGTTGGTTTATAATGGTATATTTGAAAAGAGATTATATTTACTATCTATTATTGAATTCTCAATAGTGCTATTGAATTGTGTATACCTTGCATCTATATTAGATAAGAATAAAGTATTCACCTACCTTTTAATTTGGATTTTCGTAGTTTATTGTTGGACAGCCAGAATATTTTTTTCCATATTTATTGCAATAATATCTTGTCTATCTTCATTTAAGCTTTCTATGCTCTCCAAAAAATACATGAGGAACTCCAAGACTAGCCCAGAACTAATCATATGATACAGTATCGTTCGTTATTCAAATAGTCAATACATCATCAATAGCAGAAATAACCATAATTCCGACATTAGGTTTGCCTTCTATCCCTGCTGACTGCCTTATTGCATTTATTACCTCCTCAACCTTATTTTCATCTACTATCGTTACAACAGTGTTCCTAATAGAATAAGGCATTTTAGTAGTCCTGCCTCCTTTACCATATGAAATCATATATTTTTCCCCTTTTCCTATACCTTTTGATTCGTAGAATGTTGCCTGTATATTCATGGATTCTAGGGTAGATAATACTGAGTCTGTTTTTTCTGAGGGTATAATCGCTTCAATTCTTTTCCTATTTGTTATTGTATCTTTATGACCCTTATCACTGTCCTTATTTACTTCCCTCTGCACTCCAACTTCGAAGGGCAAGGGTGATGATTCCTCACTCATTTCCTTAGATACTAGTTAGTACATTGATATATTAATTAAACTAGAGAACACTCGCTCTACTACTAGATTGAACGTATGAACAAATTTTGTATACTGTTAGCATCTCGATTTAATTAAATATTAATTAATTAAATCCTACTATTATGATCAAATGGCAGAAAGGGGATACAAACCTATATACCCTCAAGAGATACAAGATACTGATGTCCGTGGTATCATCCGAGGCCTCATATGGTTTGTTATGGGAAAGCCTAATATAAAATTGGCAGAAGAATTTGAGAAGATAAAATTGTGTGGTTTGTGTTATTATCCATTCATAATTAAGGATGATAACAGGCCTTCTAGATGTCCTAATCAAGATTGCAAGAGATTAATAGATTGGTCTTAACGGGGAATATCTTCAAAGATATAAAAAGAGTTTTTCTTGTAAAAATTCACAAAAAGGCTTGTTTTTTGACATGACATGAAAACATGTAAGAGGAACGAAAGAGAAGGAACAACTATGGTGCCATTGAATAAGGTGTATATTGTTACAAGTTATCCATAAATATCAAATTGTTTCATAAATTTGATATAATATACTCAATCCAGTAGGGCAGTGAATGAAATGAAACAAATCAAACAAACGAAGCAAATGAAGCTAGGAGTAGGTCGGAGATAATTGGAGCTATTCTGGAGGCTGTCAATGGTGGAGGGGCGACTAAAACTACGATTATGTATAAAGCCATTCTATCGTATGAGCATATGAAAGAATATTTGTCATCTTTAGCTGAAGACGGTTTAATAGAATATGAACAAGGGAGGATGACTTACAGGACTACTGCGAAGGGAATGCGTCTACTTCAACTATATAATAATATGAATGAAATGGTCCAACCATCAGTTATAAAGATTAAAAGAAAGAAAGAAAGAATAATGATTTGTTTCTTTGATTAGATTAAACTAAAATTTTAAGGTAAACCGCAGGAGACTCAACTAACAGAGATGAATGATGTAGCACAGATATCAATAACACAGATATCAATAACACCTTTATTTTGGGTCCTACAAATCTGATATTCTGTATTCAGCCATCTATTCTCAGGCTAAATCAGAAAATTTTCATAACCATTGCCTATTAGTTCTTAGCACCTGTACTGATTGTTTAATAGCCTGTTTAACCTCTATGTATTGGAATTAAGTAGAGTTAATCTTTCTCGACTTCGTTATCAAGAATATATGGATCTCTATGAATGGATTGGTTTTGTTGCAATAGGCTTTATACCAACACTAGCAGGTCTGGAAATAACTTGGAGAATAACTACTAAAAGATTAAGGTCGTCAAAAACAACAAGAAGCCCAGAAGTGGTAGAGGACAAGAGAAATCCCGTAGTAACAAAGGTGGTGTCTGCATAAATAATGGCTTCCTATACTAATAGCATAGAGGCACTAAGAGAAATACTAGTACCATCTAGTCTATCTTATAGCAGCTGTAGTATAACAAAGATACCCCAAAATATCTCACATTTATCGAATGGGATTGAATACTGTCTTATTGAGATAACATGCGACGATGGTTTTCAATATGGAATACAGGCATGTGGGGATGAGGCTGTAGAATTACATAATGAAGCACTCAAGCACTACAAGAAGCAGCCATTGCAAAGAGAAAAACAAGACAACATGATTTTTCGGACTTTTTGAAACTGGAATGGAAATATGCATAAGTTACGAAAACCGCAGGAGACTCAACAAGTGTGGCAGAAGGCAAGACACACAGTTAGAATATGGTCGAGTTTAACCCTACCTGCAGTTTGCTATGAACACGTCAAGATCTGCTTTCTTACGGTTGCAGGCAAAGTTTGGATCCTACCAATATTACAAAAACATGGTATGCATTTTTGTCCCAGAAAGTCCTAGAAAATTGCCAAAATGACCAAAATAGAATAGATATTATACCTTGCAAATTCCTAAACAATAGATGTTATCAAAAATCTACTTCTCTTTTACTATTGCGTCATTACTTGTCTTATCAACTGTCTCCTTAATTTTATCAAGTACTGCTATAGAAGAGGAAAAAAATAAGAGTGATTGGATTTTTGTTAATCATGATATATACGGTACCAGAAATAGCAATCAGACAATAATTGGAAAAGATAACGTAGACAAACTTGAAATCAAATGGGGTTTGCTTAACGACTTTGAAATACAGGATCCACCAATAATCATAGGTGATGAAGGATACGTACAAGATTATGCAGGAAATATTTTAGCCTTTGATATCAGAACTGGACATATAATATGGAAGGTCAGCGCAGGTGGTGGACCTACAATGGGTCTGGCTTTTGACTCTGGAATAATATATGCAAGTACAGCATCTAATGCTAGTGTTGTAGCAGTTAATGCTACAGATGGTAAAATAACATGGGAATCAGAAATGTTAGGTGATCCTAAAGTAGGGTACAGCATTGATGCTTCTCCTATTATATGGAAAGACTATGTAATAGCAGGTTCAGGAGGCGGCGGTTTGCCTCCAGGCCTAGGATTAGTGAAAGGAAATATCACAGCGCTCAATAGTACCGATAATGGTAAAATAATATGGAATCTGCAAACAACGACAGGAGAATGGGTCAAACCAGGGAAGACACCTCCAAATGGTGGTGCAACAGCGTGGTCAGGTGGTTCATTAGATCCTGAGACAGGGATTGTGTATATGCCATTGGGAAGTGCTTCACCAAACTTCAATGCAACTACAAGACATACACCAAATCTTTATTCAAATCATATGATAGCTGTTAATGTTACTAACGGAAAAATCATCTGGACAACTCCTTTTATAGCACATGGTACTGTTTTAGATGTACAAGTTCCAGACACTCATGATTGGGATACGTCATGGGGAAGCAGTATTAGCAAAGTAGCATTAGAAAATGGTACAGAGAAAAAGGTTGTCATAGGTCATGACAAAATGGGAAATGTAATGGCAATGGATGCTACTACAGGAAAAGAGATATGGTGGAAGACTTTAGGAAAACAATATCGCACGAATGTAATACCAATGCCTAACGGAAGTGGTATGATATGGTCATATGGCGTTTACAATTACCATGCAGTGGACAATGACACCCTATATATTACAGCTACAAATAGAGGACTGAACTTTTTTACAGATGGAATAAGTGGACACAAGATAGCAACTCCTAACAGTATTGAGCAAGGATTGGTAAATGGGACTATAATGGCTCTAGATTTAATGACAGGAAAAATAAAGTGGCAACTACAGACAGACTTTCCACCAAGGGTTTCACCATTAGTTACAGATGATATTGTATTTACTGGCTATATTCCATTTGCGAAGAAAACAAAATTAGGGCTAATTATGGCATTAGATAAGAAAACAGGTGAGAAACTGTGGGAGTATGATATCGATGCACCAATAGCACCGGTTGGACCTTCCATAGGAGGTGGAATACTCTTTGTACCAACCGGTAAGGGTCAGGGTATGTCAGAAAAAGAGGATGCAAAAGGATCTATAGTCGCATTTGGACTACCATGAGGCTCAAAATCTATCCTTGAGGAACAATTACAAGAAATACTCATAGAAATCCACCGATTAATGTCCCAGGGCAATACTGATAACGAAATAATGGAAATACTGAATATACCAAGGAGAACCTTCTACCATTATAAACAAAAAATAAACAAAGAATGAGCTCAAGAATTTATGAAAAAGGAAGTAGAAGATTTGGCTTTGAATGTAGACGTATTAAGAAATAGCCCAAAGGTCGTAGAAAAATGTGGAATCAGACAGAGATAGACAGATAGGCAGATAGACAGACAATCAATCTAGTATGTTCTGGTATGATTTAATCGGATCTGATGAGAGACAATTCATTATTCGATTACAGATCTTGTATTTGATTGAGTCGCCGCTCTCTCCTTTCCCCAAACGAACTTCCATCGAAATTACCAAATCCAAAATAGTATCTTGATTTGACTTCCTATAGTTAGATGACATGAATCTCTCAATAGCGTAATGAATTTGATTTGTATCTTGTGAAAGTATGGTATCAATAAACTTTCATAATCCTTGGAAGTCTATGTCTGCTGAAGGGAATTAAATGGCGTTCCCCTTCGAGGTAACTGTTGCAACCACAAGGGTATTTAATATGCTCAATCCTGTATAACAGATCTTGAGTCATTGTCGATAGCAGTCCCATAAATACGGAAGTTATACGTATAGGATCCCTTTGCTTAGAGTCATTTCTGCCTATGAGTTTTCAGAGTTATTCTCACTTTGTGATTGAGGTCAGTTGACAAGTGAATGACTTTTTGAGTTCATTTGTAATTACTGGCTGATTCTTAACTTCGGCGAACGAACTATAATTCCATCGGTAATCCCCATACATAAGGAGAGAATACCTTTGATTGCTTCACGCGTGTCAAACGAAATCTTCGTTTCAAATAACTGAAACCTTTTATCTTTTATACCAAAATCTTTCGAAATTATGTTATAATATTCTATGTACCTAGAGGAATCGATGGCTTTCTCTAAAAGAGAAGTTCTTAGTCCAAACTCACTGACTCCTTTCTTGTATTTGTAATAGCCTATAGCATGTGTCTTTTTCCATGTTCTATTAGAAGAGAGACTATTGCAATATCTTCTGATAGTGGGATCAGCAAAATCAAAAAATAGATTGCAAAACCTCTGGAAGTCCATCATTTGGTCTATTTATATATATAAGAAAAAATATTTTGATGAATCCAAGCACACCCTACTAAATGATGTGACCATGTTTGCCTATAATAAATAATAATGTATTGGTTAACATAACTGGTAGCCCAATAGTTCCCAATATTTTAACCCCACAGAGTATGCTGGGTGCGAATCTAACTATAGATGATGACCTTTCTTTAAGAGAGGAAAGGAAGGTTATTTATAATAGATTCTGTTATAGCCCCAATTATAATATTAGGTTTGACAGCATCATTTTAGATTGAGATCGTTTATAAATAATCTACTATTCTCACTTACATTCTTTTCTAAGGTAATTAATCAAAATTTAATTAACTAAGTTTGTCGTTTCTTAGGTAACTTCTCTTTTACAGATTTTACTTTGTCCTCTAAAGTATATGCCTTATCTAATCTTTCGTCAATACGTATAGTAGATATTATTCTCTTAATGCCTATCTCTTTAATAGCCTGATGAGCTACTTCAATTGCTTTTAGAACATTTTGTATGTTATTTGATTCTATTTGAGTTCCCATTGAAGTAAGCATGACCTTGATGTCTTTTATTTGGCTGATGGCCTCAAAAGCAACTGCAATTTCCTTACTCATGCTTGTTGTGCTTGTTGGTTTTATTTCTTTCTCTCTTAGTTCATTTGAGATAATAGTAGCAGACCCAATAGGTATGACACTGATTTCAGCATGAACGATCATGTGGTCTGTAGCTCCCATACTTATTGTCACCGATAGATATTTACAAGTTATACAATATAAGCCAATAAGATTGAGTTATAAATTAGAATGTAACCCAAGATATTACACCCAACTACAAAATGAAAGAAGAGAAAGAAAGACTCTTTTCTGTCGCTACCATATTCTGAATGTCTTTCAATGATGTGTCGTATGGATAAAATACCATTTCCAAGATTTATTAGGTAATGCTGTCATCGCAGCCTAATTTGCTTAGTTTCTTTCTTGTATTGTTTTTTTGCTTCTCTTTCCTCTCCAGTTTAGTCTCTTATTATTTAGTTGTTCAAAGTTTTCATAAATATATGGTCTTTTACCTCTCATCCCAAGCACTATTGATTTTGCCTTCTCCCAGAATGGAGTAGGATTGAACACATCAAAATACAGGTCCTGATTAATCATCTTATAACTGACAAGAACTCCTGATAATTCAAAAAAACCACATACTGCAATAAAACGAGACCTTCCAGTAGACGCGCCTGAATATTTTTCTAGATATTCTTCATAGCTATTAGCATCTAACTCTTCAAGAAACCAAAGTATTGATTCTCTATGTTCATCATATATTTTGTATAGACTAAGCAATGCTTCAGTGTCCTTGGCAATATCGACTTTTCCCACATCCTCTCATAATCTTAATGTTATCTATCTGTTAAAGGTTTTTTGTATATATCGAAGATATTTTAGCTAACTATTAGCTCTTGCAATTCAGGTACCAAAGCAATTGTAATCATCATATAAGGACAGAGTTTGCTACGGGATTTTCTTTAGTTTTTGATAATGTCTTCTGAATACAAATTTACCCTTAATATTAGTAGTTAGAGTTGTTACGCAAGTTTATTTAAGATACTGCATCCCCGCGTTATGCATAATAATAAGATTAAGTTTGTTATCTTGATAATGATTTGCCAATTAGCCGGTATAATTGGATCAGTATTCACTTCTTTGTCATTAACAACTTTGGTAAAACCAGATTTTTTCCACCAAGCTCTTAATAATAGAGTTCCACTAGGATTTCCGATTTTACAAGAGAAGATGACATCTTTACACAAAATATTTTCATTGATAAAAAATAAAAATAGTTGTTGTTTATCTCTTTTATTGCATTGACGGTGTTGCAACTAATTCAGCACATTCTGCATAAGTTTGCAGCGAACTGTTTCCCACATTAAATGGATTAATAGCCACTACTAGCCAAGAATTTTGTTCTGGAGAACTTCTCAAAACTATTCCTGGTCCGTTTGTTATGGCGAATCCTCCTCCTGTAACTAATTCGTCAGAATCGCATGTGGCAATACTCTGCGCTATTCCACTCAAGGGAACTATATCTCCTTCTTCTAACCTTACAGTGAGATTCATAGTCGGTGCTGCTTTGCCTTGAGGACCCATGAGACCCTGTTCTCCCTGAGGTCCTGGCGGTCCTTGTGGTCCTTGTGTGCCATTCTTTCCTGGCGGACCCCGTGGTCCTTGCTCACCCTGAGGTCCTTGTGGTCCAGGAGGACCAGGAGGACCTATGAGACCCTGTTCTCCCTGAGGTCCTTGTGGTCCTTGTGGTCCTTGTGTGCCATTCTTTCCTGGCGGACCTATAGGACCCTGGAAAAAGAATTGAGCTGAGGCTGTAATTGGAGCTGTCGGTATTGTAATCGTGCTTCCTCCTATTGTTGTTGTTATTGCAAGAATAACTATGATAATTACTCCTGCAGTTGACTTTCTTAACATTGACTCTTTGTAGAGTTCATCATAGTATTTAAGAAATTGATTAACGAAAGCAGCATAGCGCCAATTCACCCTATGAAAAAATAAGAACAAAATACCATACAAGAAAAGCCATTGATAGCTTAATTATTACATTAATAATACATCCCAAAATCTATTAATTGCTTTTTGATTAGAAATACAGTACTGTCATAGACATTCTATCAGTTAATTTTTTGCTTTATTCGTAGGCTCGTTAATGTTAATTCTAGGCATTATTCTTCTAATATATTCTCTATTCGATAATAGAGAAAAAGTGCCACAACAGAAATTGAAAAC